>Ga0209061_1000083_pt1 | contig 321850 bp, 282 predicted proteins | sample Coa_R1_10_FD_187157 | JGI IMG/M metagenome (GOLD analysis project Ga0209061, IMG submission 187157) | Surface soil microbial communities from Centralia Pennsylvania, which are recovering from an underground coalmine fire - Coalmine... | ecosystem: Environmental > Terrestrial > Soil >... | reverse complement strand
TGCATGCCGAGCTTCAGGAAAGCGTCGATGCGCGCCATGTGCGACCCCCGATCTTGATGCGATCCCGATCTTCGTGCGGTCCGATCTTCGTGCGGCCTCCGCTAAACGCCGCGCCCGCTACAGGTATTGTTCCAGCGCGCCGCGCAGCTCGTCCATCGACTGGAAGCGCTTCGCCTTGTCGACCGCCATCGCCTTCAGGACGATGTCGGAGAGGCCCGGCGGCAGGCCCGGGTTCAACTGCTGCGGCGGGCGCGCCTTGCCCTGCACGTGCTGGTACATCACGGACATGTGATCCCCGCGCGCGTACGGCGGCACTCCCGTCAGCATCTCGTACAGGATGATCCCGAGCGCATAGATGTCGGCGCGCTCGTCGACCTTCTTGCCGAGGATCTGCTCGGGCGCCATGTATTTCGGCGAGCCGATGACGTAGCCGGTCTTGGTGAGCTGCGTATCGCCCTCGCGCTGGGCGGCGGCCACGCCGAAATCGACGATCTTGAGCAGCCCATCCTGATTGATGAGCACGTTCGCGGGCTTCAAATCCCGGTGGACGATGCCGACCTGGTGCGCGACCGCCATGCCGGTCGCGATGTCGCAGCCGAAGCCGAGCGCGCGTTTGAGCTCGAGCGGCTTCTCGCCCACGATCTCGGTGCCGAGCGTGTGCGAGGGGAAGTACTCCATCGAGATCGCGTAATTGCCCTGGATGTAGAGGAAGTCGTAGATGCGGATCACGTTCTTGTGCGTGATCTTGCGCGAGTAGCGCAGCTCGTGGACGAAGCGCTTCATCACTTCCTCGTCCTCGGCCACGTTGGGATTCAGGAACTTCAAGATCAGCCGCTCGTCGACCACCGTGTCCTCCATCAGGAGCACGGTGCCGAAGGCGCCGCGGCCGATGCGGTCGATGTACTTGTAGCGGCCCTCGATGATGTCGCCCGGTTTGAGCGTCGAGATGTCGAGCCGGCCTCCCGAGTCGCCCTGGCGCGAAGCCTGCGCGAGCGCGCCATCGGAGATGAGCAGCGTCTTCGAAGTCGCCGCCGGCTGTGAAGCTCTCGGTCCGTACGTCCCCGAGCCGAGCGCCCCCGCTGCCGCGCCGCCCTGGGCCGCCGCGATGGCAGCCGGCCGGATGGTCGCAGCCGGCTGAGGCGTGAGTCCTCCTGTCGTGCGATTGTCGAGCTCGGCAAGCGCGCTCGCCGCCATGCGGGCGATCGTCTGATCGGGCGAGGCGATCTGCGATTCGAGCTGCGCGCGCACCTGGGCGGCATGCCGGTCGTCCGTGAGCTTCGCGAGCGCCTGGATGGCCTCGATGCGGATTTCGCGCTCGGGACGGGAGATGAGCGGCAGGATCTGATCGACGAGCTTGGCGTCGCCGATGCGGCCGAGGGCGCGGACGACCACGGCCAAGCCCTTCGCATTCCCGGCCCGGAGCATCTCCGTCAGGCGCGGGAGCGCGCGCTTGCTGCCGATCTCCGCGAGTGCATCGACCGCGCGCTCGCTCACCCACCAGTCCGGATCGCGCGTCGCCTGGATGAGATGGTCCACGGCGCGCTCGTCCTTGGTCTGGTTCAGGATCTCGATGGCGGCGCGGCGGATGTCTTCGTCGCGGTCGCGCACGAGGGTCAGCACGGCGTCGATCACCTTCGGTCCGCCGATCTTGCCGAGCGCGTCGGCGGCGCGGCTGCGCACCCACCAGTCGCTGTCCTTCAGCGCCTCGAGGAGGTACTTGACCGATTTGGCGTCGCCGATCTCGTTCAGGACCTCGACCGCCGCTCGCCGGGCGTACTCGTTCTCGTCCTTCAGCACGTCGATCAGGTGGCGAATGGTCTCGGGGTGATTGGCCTTGATCACCACGTCAATCGCCTTGTTCTGCACTTCGAGCTCCGGATCGCGGAGCAGCGCGCAGACGCGCTCGACGTCGATCGGGCCTTCCATCCGCTGCAGCGCGCCGAGAGCGGCGCTGCGGATGAGCTTGTTCGGGTCCTTGAGCTGGGCCTGAAGGGCCGTCTGCACCTCGGGCGTCGCGAAGCGGGAGAGGATGTTGATGATGTGCACGCGCGCGATCGGATCCTTGCCCTGGAGCCGGCCCAAGAGCTCCGGGAGGGCTTGGGCGTCGGCGATGTCGCCGATGATGCGGAACAGCGCGGCCTTCTCATTCGGCTCCTGCGCGTAGGCCGCCGTCAGCAACTCGCGCACGCCCAGGCGCTGCTTGTGCGCGGCGATCACCTCGAGCAGCGTGGACTTCGCGATGCCCTGGGTCGAGAGCGCTTCGAGCAGGAGTTGCGGGGGATACGCGCGGCTCGAGGTGAGCGCCCAGGCGATGCCGGCGATGACGCGCGGGCTGCCCTCGACGAGGCCCTGCAGGAGCTGCGGCAGGCTCTTCACGCTGACGAGCGCGGAGAGCGCATCGACCAGCATGACCGTCGCGTTCTTGTCGGCGTCCGGCAGCGCGGCGAGGATCGGATCGATCGCACCGGGGCCGAGCTCTTTGAGCCGCGCGGCGGCCCTGAGCGCGGCGGGGTCCGTGGGGGAGGAGGCGGACCTCACCTCGGTGATCAGCCGCTCCGCGCGCAGGTTAGTGAAGAAGCTCATTCATCCCAGTTGCCGGCTTGTCTGTCACCGTGTGCCCGCCGGGGCCGAGCGCGACCTCGAGACCAGCCGCACAGGCGACCCTCTGGCGGCCGGAGAGGCATGAATTATGCCACATGGAGGGCCGCGGCCTGCGCGTCTCTCGAGCGGCGGCCGGGCTCGAAGACTATAATTTTGCTTTTTCGCGCGCGATCCCGACCCATGTCACAGTCCGCCGATGCGGCTTTGCCCGCCGACCCGGCCCTGCGGGCCGCCGTCGAGAGCTATGTCGATCCCTACCTTGGGGAATCGCTCGGCTCCGCGCACGCCGTGGCGGCGATCGAGGCCGAAGACGGGCGGTGCGTCGCGACCCTGCGTTTCGGCTTCCCCGTGGGCGGATATCGGGAGGAGATCGAGCCGGCGCTGCGCGAGCACGTGCGCGCTCGAGGCCTCGCGGTCGAGCTTGCCGTGCGCCTCGAAGCGCGGATCGATGCGCACGCGGTGCAGCGGACGCTCAAGCCGCTCGAGGGTGTGAAGAACATCGTCGCGGTCGCCTCCGCCAAGGGCGGCGTCGGCAAATCGACCGTGGCCGCGAATCTTGCGCTCGCCTGGGCCGCGCAGGGCGCGCGCGTGGGAGTTCTCGATGCGGACATCTACGGCCCGAGCCAGCCCTTGATGCTCGGGCTCGCGGGCCAGCGGCCGAGCACGCCGGACGGGCGGCACATCGAGCCGCTGGCGAGCCACGGCGTCGTCGCGATGTCGATCGGCTTCCTGGTCGATGCCGAGCAGCCGATGGTGTGGCGCGGACCAATGGTGACGCAGGCGCTCACACAGCTGCTCGCCGACACGAGCTGGGGGGCGCTCGACTACCTCGTCGTGGACATGCCGCCGGGGACGGGGGACATCCAGCTCACGCTCGCGCAGCGCGTTCCCGTCGCGGGCGCCGTCATCGTCACGACGCCTCAGGACATCGCGCTCGCCGATGCGCGCAAGGGACTCAAGATGTTCGAGAAGGTGTCCGTGCCCGTGCTCGGCATCGTGGAGAACATGAGCGTGCACGTCTGCTCGAGCTGCGGGCACGTCGAGCACATCTTCGGATCGGGCGGGGGCGAGCGCCTGGCGAAGCAGTACGGCGTGCGGCTGCTCGGAGAGCTGCCGCTCGATGCGCGCATCCGCGAGGAGGCGGACGGGGGGAAGCCGACCGTCGTCGCGGCGCCGCAGGCTCAGCGCGCGCGGCCGTATTTCGAGATGGCGCGGCGCACGGCGGCGGCGCTCGCGAGGCGCGCGAAGGACTCGAGCCGCATCATGCCGAAGATCGTCGTCGAGGAGAGCTGACGCGGCGGCGCCGTCATCGAGCCGGGGGTCGGATGAGCATCAAATCGGACAATTGGATTCGCCGCATGGCGGGCGAGCACGGGATGATCGAGCCGTTCGAGCCGGGACAGGTGCGCCATGCCGGCGATCACAAGATCGTCTCGTACGGAACGTCGAGCTACGGCTACGACGTGCGCTGCGCGAACGAGTTCAAGATCTTCACGAACATCAACACGACCATCGTCGATCCGAAGCGCTTCGACGAGAAGAGCTTCGTCGATCTGACGGCCGATGTCTGCATCATCCCGCCGAATTCGTTCGTCCTCGCGCGCACCGTCGAATACTTCCGCATCCCCCGCAACGTGCTCACGATCTGCTGCGGGAAATCGACGTACGCAAGGTGCTTCCGCGGAGATACGCGGGTCGCTCTCGTGGACGGCACCGCGCCGTCACTCGAAGAGCTCGCCAGGCGACATGATTCCGGGGAGCTGTTCTGGGGCTACAGCATCGGCCCCCACGGGCGATTGATCGTGAGCCTGCTCGATGCGCCGCGATTCGTGGGGAGAGATTCCCTGATCGAGATCGAATTGGACAGCGGCGAGCGGATACGCGCGACTGCCGACCACGAATTCATGCGTCGCGATGGCCGCATGGCGCAGGCTCACGAATTGCGCCCCGGCGATGCGCTCATGCCCCTATATCGTGACGTGGTGCGTGGCCATGAGGTCGTCTATCAGCCGATCGACGGGCGCCTCTGCGCTACCCACCGGCTGGCAGACGAATGGAATGTACGCCATGGACTCCATGACGAGGCGCGGGGAACGCACCGGCATCACCTCGACTTCGATCGCCGCAACAACCGGCCGACGAACATTGCACGGCTCCCGGCGTCCGAGCACATCAAGCTTCATTCCGACCCCGCGGAGCGAGCGCGTCAGTCGAGGCGCATGGAGCTCGCCTGGGCGGGTGACGACGGTTCGCGCAGGCGCAGGCAGGCCGAGATCGCGCGGAAGATCAATTTGCGCGTGGAGATCACTGAGGAGACCGCTCGGCATGCGCTGCACGAAACGGGCTCGGTAAGAGGAGCCGCTTCGCTTCTGCGTTGCGATCGGTCGGTGTTCCGCAGATTTCCGGATGTGCTTGCGGCCTTTCGCGGCCGGTCCGAGCACCGTAATCACAAGGTGGCCGCGATCCGCGAGCTGCCTGGCGATCACGATGTGTACTGTCTGACCGTCCCGGAAGCAGGCAACTTCGCTTTGCAGGCGGGCGTGTTCGTCTCGAATTGCGGGATCATCGTGAACGTGACTCCGCTCGAGCCCGAGTGGGAAGGCCACGTCACCCTCGAGTTCTCGAACACCACACCGCTGCCCGCGAAGATCTATGCGAACGAGGGCGTCGCGCAGATGCTGTTCTTCGAGTCCGACGAGGTCTGCGCCACCTCGTACAAGGATCGGGGTGGAAAGTATCAGGGCCAGCGCGGAGTGACGCTGCCGAAGACCTGAGAGACGGCGGCGACCTCTCGTTGGAGAGGTCCGGACCGATTCCTCCTCGCTGACACCCGCATCCGCTGCGTGGGTGCAGCAATCCACACCCGCTCAATAGGTTGTCCGCTGGGGTCCTCTAAGCAGATGCGTGAGCCGGGCGTTTCTCGGCCGCTTCGGGCATGGGTAGCACCCCCGGCCAGACGCTCGCCCCTGGGCAGAAGTGGCGCCGCGGCAGGAGCGCGACCCGCGCCGGCGCGCCTCTGCGGCCCCCTCTCATCCACGGGACGCCCGCGATTGGCGGATGGATCGGCGACAGGTCGATCAGCACGCGCCACACCATGCTCACCGGCGCGCTCGGGTTCGGCTACGCGCTGATGTGAGCGTCCATGAGCAACCCGCACGCGCCGTACTTCGCGCTCGCCGCACTCCCGATGGTCATTGGGCCGGATCGTGCTCGACAATGACGTCCGGCGGCGGTGTGAGACTGCGGATCTTGAGTTCGAATTCCGTCTTGCCGCCGCGCTTGCGCTCGGCCCTGACGGGCAGGTAACCGAGGCTCGGGGCAAGCCAGAGCCGCATCACCCGATCCGAATCCGGCCGATCGCTGCGATAGACGACCGTCTCGAGACGCCCGATTGCCGTATCGAGCGCGACTTCGCCTTCCCGCGTGTACCGGTACTCCGCGGCTTCGGTCTTGTCGAAGAGCAGAAAATGCGTCGGCGACTGGCCCTCCGTCAGCCGACGCATGAGCGCGACCTGCACCGAGAGCGGGTCCTGTGTGCCGGGCGCGAGCGGCTGGTCCACGATCTTGTCGCCCGCGTTGCCGTGGACCTGGTTCGACTTCCAGTCGAAGTCGAGCGTCACGTTCTCATTGTGGCGAGAGGGTCCGTCGTCCTCCTGGTATCGAAGCGGCTCGACCCGTCCGTCCACGATGCGGAAGGCGCTGCGCTCGCTGATGGGATCCGGGAAGGCGAGCTTGAAGACGCCGCGCGCCCGATTGACGGAGCTGTAGACGTAGGTGCCGGGGCTCGGCTCTGAGAGGGAGAGAGTCGAGTAGCCCGCCGTCAGGCCATGCCATTCGAGCGCGTAGACGGCGGTGAAGGGCCGGGGCGGCGGCTGGGTGGCGTCGATGTGTCCGGCGGGGTCCCCTGCTGCGGCTCCTGCGGTACCCGCGACCTCTGGAGCGCCGGCCCCCGCGGTCCATGCCGCGCCGGCCTCCGCGGTCCCTGCCGCACCGGCTCCCGCGGCCTCCGCAACGGCTCCTGCGGCTAGGAAGGCTGCCAGCGCGAGCGCTACGAGCAGTCGCGCGCCGAGGTGCCGAGCGCCCAGAGGGCAGGCTGCAAGCCTGCAACACACGCCACGCTCGAAGGATTGGAGCCGTCTCATCCTCAATGGTGACACCGCGGCATTGTACGCAAGCACGGGGGCGGGGCGAGAGCCGACCACCGTACAATAGGCTGATGCCTCCGCCGGATACCCGTGCCCGCCTCGCCCGTGTACGTCGCTCGCACCTTGCGGGCGGTCCTGCGCCGGTTGCGCTCCGCGCCGTGTCCTTCCTCGCGCTCATTGTCGTGCTTGCCATCGCGCTCGGCGTCGTGCCCGCTGCGTGGGCGGGGCGCCCCGTGCAGGTCTACATGGTCACTGTTCGCGCCGGGGAGAGCGATGCGATCCAGGACGCGATGAGGCAGGCGCTCGTCCGTGCGACCGGGCGGCAGGATGCCGCGACCGATCCGGCGTTCGCGGCGCTCGTTGCACATGCTTCGGATTACGTGCGCGCCACGCAACCGGCCGGAGACGGCCTGCTCGAAGTGTCCTTCGACGGTGCGGCCGTCGAGCGCCAGATCGCAGCCGCCGGGCGCAGCGTTTGGGATCCGACCCGTCCGTTCACGCTCGTCGTGTTGAGCCCGGCGCCGACAGGCGCCGCGGATGATGAGACGCGGCGCGAGCTCGAACAGGTCGGGGAACAACGCGGGCTGCCGATTGCGCTCGTTCCGATGCCGGTCGCGGATCAGAACGGCAATCCGCTCTCCGCGGACGTGCTGCTCACGAAGGCGCGGCGGCTGGGCGGCGATGCGGTGCTGCTCGGGCGCGCCGATCCGCAGTCGGAGGGGCTTTGGCAATGGACGCTCATCACGGGGCTCGCCACGCAGAGCTGGGATGGCTCGCTCGACGCCGGCGTCAATGGAGCGGTCGATGCGCTCGCGCGCGTCGAGGGCCGTGCACTGCCGCTCACGGAAGAAGAGGCGAGGGTGCGGATCAGCGGCGTCACGACCCTGGCGGACTACGCGGCGGTCGAGCGCACGTTCGAGGAGCTGCCCGGCGCGCGGCGTTCGGGACTGGAAGAAGCCGACGGCACCACCGCCACCTTTCGCGTGCTGATCCGAGGCGGCGCCGCAGCGATCGAGCGCGCTCTCGCGAGCTCGCAGCACTTCACGCGCATTGACGCAGGGCCGGCGCGCGGCGAGGCCGCTGCCGAGGGCGCACCTGTCGCCGCGCCCATTGCCGCGGACACGCCGCGAGCCGGTGCCCAGACCGGTGCGCAGCCTGGCCCGCAGCCCGGCGCACAGAGCGCTTCTCCTCAGGCTAGCCCGCCCAGCCGTCCGGCCACCAGCGTGCAGGCCGCGCCGCTCGCGTACCAGTATCATCCATGATCCTCCGCCATCTCCCGAATCTCATCTGCGTCATTCGCATCGCGCTCGCGTGGCCGATCGTCGCGGCGCTCAAGAGCGGGAACTACGATGCTGCGATCCTGGTCTTCGCGGTCGCAGCCGTATCCGACGGGCTCGACGGCTGGCTCGCGAAGCGGTTCCACTGGACTTCCGAGCTCGGGAAGCTCCTCGACCCGGCGGCCGACAAGCTGCTCCTGGCGAGCGTATTCGTGAGCGCCACGTGGCTCGGCCTCGTGCCCCGATGGCTCACGGCCGCGGCCGTCGCGCGCGACGTGCTCATCGCGCTCGGCGCGCTCGTCTTCCGCCTGTGGTTCGGGCCGCTGCAGGGCAGGCCCACGCCGCTCAGCAAGCTCAACACGGCTCTGCAACTCGCCTACCTGCTCGCCGTGATGGCGCAGGTGGCATTCCACTTCCCAGGCGCCGCCGCGCTCTCCGTTCTCGCGATGGTGACGCTCGCGACGACGATCGCGTCGGGCCTCGATTACGTCCTCGCCTACACGCGCCGCGCCCTCGCGGTGCCGGCCGGCTCGGCCTGAGCCGTTGCACGCCTCTCTCCCCGCCGCCTCATGCGACAACTGCCCCTCGGCATTCGGATCCCGGACCGGGCGGTCTTCGCCACGTTCCTCCCCGGTCGCGACGCGGAAGCGGTCCATCATTTGAAGGCGCTGGCCGGGGGCGAGGCAGCCGGGACCGCGTGGATCTGCGGCGCCGCCGGCACTGGCAAATCGCATTTGCTGCAAGCGGCCTGCGTGCTCGCCGGCGAGCAGGCGCGCGCGGGCTATCTTCCGCTCGCCAGGCTCGCCCCCTGCGGCGGCGGCGCGCTCGATGGGCTCGCGGAGTTCGATTTGCTGTGCCTCGATGATATCGACGCCGTCACCGAGGATCGCGAATGGGCGCGCGCGCTCTTTGCCCTGCATCGCGAGATGGAGGAACGGGGCGGCCGGCTGATCGCGGCGGCGAAGCGGCCTCCGGCGCTCACCGGCTGGGCGCTGAAGGATCTCGGCTCGCGCTGGGCCGCCGGCGCGGTCTTCCAGCTGAAGGGGCTCGAGGACGCGCAGGCTCTGGATGCGCTCAGGCTCCGAGCAGCCGTTCGCGGTCTCGACGTGCCGGACGACACGGCTCGATGGCTCGAGCGGCGGTTCCCGCGCGACATGCGCTCGCTCTACGATCTGCTCGATGCGCTCGATGAGGAATCCCTGATCGAGCGCCGGCGGCTCACCGTGCCGTTCATCCGGTCGGTGCTCGCGCGCCGCCTTTGAGCGCCGCGGCGCCGCCCGAGGGATGCTCGGATCGGGGAGCTCACAAAGTCAAGCGGTGAGGTGGGCATGGTTGGCAAGATCTGCTGGGTCAGCGGACGGGTGCAGGGTGTGTACTATCGCGGCGCTGCGGCCGAGCGGGCGCGCGAGCTCGGCGTGACGGGCTACGCAAAGAACCTGCCCGATGGCCGAGTCGAAGTGCTCGCGTGCGGCCCGGAATCCGCCGTCGAAGAGCTCGTGCGGTGGCTGTGGATCGGCTCGACCGCAAGCCGCGTCACCGCCGTGGAGGTTCGGGATGCCCCGTGCGATCAGCCCCCGACCGACTTCCGCACCGGCTGAGCGGCCTCGCGGCCACCGAGGTCGTCCGCGCCGGTCCACCGGGCGCCCCAGCGCTCGAGCACCGCGTCGGAATAGCTGCGACGCCCGGCGCTGCCGTTGTAGCGGGCGAGCGCCCGCGCATAGTCGTGATGCTCCTCCCGCAGATAGAAGCGCAGGATGGCGCACCCCATTCTCAAGTTCGGTCCGATGTGAGTGAGTTCGTAGCGCTTCATGCCCAGCTGCTCGGGCCAGAAGGGCATGACCTGCATGAGCCCCACGGCGCCGGCCGAGGAGACGGCCCAGCGATCGAAGCGGCTCTCCACGTCGATGAGCGCCATCACGAGGCCGGGCGGCAGTCGAGTCTCGCCGGGGCGGTGCGTCTCGCAGTAGACATCCTGCAGGATCTCTACGCGCTCGCGCGCATCGGGCACCGTGCGCCGCAGGCGCGGCTCCATCAGCCGATACCAAACGGCGGAGTCGAAGCGGTCCGCGAAGCATTGCGCCTCGCCGATCGCCCGGGCGACGACATCCTTCAGGCCGGGGTCGCGTTGCTGGTCCGCGTGCGCCGCTCGCCCTGACAGGAGCCCGGCCGCCAGGGCAAGCGCGAGCCACCGCACGTTATGCCGGCGGCGCGGCGGAGGCGCCGCCAGGCGGGAGGGACGCAGGGCGGAGGACATGGCGGTGAGGAGGGCCTTGGCGGCGGCAGTATCCGGGGGATGCGTCCGGCGAGACTTGAGAAGCCGATCGTGTTTCAATTTCCCGCCCGGCGGCCGAGATCCGCGTCACTGTATCATCAGACGGGTATTCGGCCGCCTACTCGGCCCGATATTCGCCCGGCCGCAGAGAATCGATGGAAAACGTGTTGAGCGAGCTCGAGAACGACGATCAGGACCGCAGGCCCCGCCGCCTGGGGGTCTACCTGCTGCCGAACCTGCTCACCACAGGGTGCCTCTTTTCGGGCTTCTATGCAGTCGTCGCCGCGATCGACAAGCATTTCGCGCCGGCGGGCATTGCCGTGTTCGTCGCGATGACCTTCGACACGCTCGATGGCCGCATCGCGCGGCTCACGCGCACGGAGAGCGCGTTCGGCAAGGAGTACGACAGCCTCGCGGACATGGTCGCGTTCGGCCTTGCGCCCGCAATCGTGTCCTACCAGTGGGGTGTCGTGCGGATCGCCGAGTACGGCCGCGCCTGGGGACGCTTCGGCTGGCTCGCGGCGTTCTTCTACGCCGTCTGCGCCGCGATGCGACTTGCGCGCTTCAATGCCCGCTCCGCGACGGCCGACAAGCGCTACTTCGAAGGGCTGCCGAGCCCGTCGGCCGCGGCGATCGTCGCTGCGTTCGTCTGGTTCTCGAGCGAATGGAGGGAGCCGGGTCTCGCCGGGCTCATTGCGGCGTTTTGCATCACCGCGGCCGCGGGCGCGCTCATGGTGAGCCGGTTCAGCTATCCGAGCTTCAAGCAGTTCGATCTCGATCGCCGGATCAAGTTTGCGTACCTGCTCATCGTGCCGTTGTTCTTCGTGCTGATCGCGATCGACCCGCCGGCGATGCTGCTGTCCATTTTCGCGACGTACGCGGCGTCCGCGCCCGTGCTGTGGGTGGGGCGGAGGCTGCGCAGGGTCTTTCGCGGACCGGTGGCGGGCTGAAGCGGTGGACGCGGTGCGCCGGGCGCAGTACCTCGAAGCGCTGGGAATCGACGTCTGGCGGTCGCGCGCGGCGCCGGACCGCGCCGAGGGGGCAGCGCTCATGGAGGAGCCCAGGCCTATCGAGGCGCCGGGTCCCGTCGAGGCGCGGGGCCCTATCGAGGCGCTTGGTGTCGCCGAGGCTCTCACGCCTGTCATGGTGCCCGGTCCTGTCGAGGCGCCGCAGGCCGGCCGCGCAGACGATGCCGCCACGGTCGAGGCGTGGCGCGTACTGCGCGCGGAGGTCGAGGCCTGTACCAAATGCCCGCTCCACCGCACACGCACTCAGGCCGTTTTCGGCGTCGGCGATCCGCGCGCCGAATGGCTCGTCATCGGCGAGGCGCCGGGCGCCGACGAAGACCGCAAGGGCGAGCCGTTCGTGGGGCGGGCCGGGCAGCTGCTCGATGCCATGCTGAAGGCCATCGGACTTGCGCGCGGCAAGAACGTCTACATCGCGAACGTGCTCAAGTCACGCCCGCCCGGCAATCGCGACCCGAAGCCGCAGGAGGTGGCGAGCTGCCTGCCCTACCTCATCCGGCAGATCGAGCTCATCCGTCCCGCGCTGATCCTCGCGGTCGGGCGCATCGCCGCGCAGAACCTGCTCGCGACGGACCTGCCGCTCTCGCGGCTGCGCGGGCGCGTTCACACGTTCGGCGCGCTGAACACGCCCGTCGTCGTGACGTATCATCCCGCGTACCTGCTGCGCACGCCCGCCGACAAGCGCAAGGCGTGGGAGGACCTGAAGTTCGCGCGAAGCGTTCTGCGAGAGCTCGCCGCCCGCGGCACCCGACTCTAATGGCGATCGCGCCCGACCGGCTCGCGGCTCTGCCGCGCTTTGACATCCGCCCGATGGCGGACGCCGACGTTCGCCACGTCGTCGAGATCGAGCGCGCCTCGTACCAGTTCCCGTGGAGCGAAGGGATCTTCCGCGACTGCCTGCGCGTCGGCTATGTCTGCCGCGTGGTCACGGTGATCGACGAGCTCGCGGGCTACGGCATCATGAGCACCGGCGCGGGCGAGGCCCACGTTCTCAATCTTTGCGTTAGCCAGAGCTGGCGCTGTCGCGGCATCGGGCGGGCGATGCTCGAGCACTTGCTTGCCCGTGCGGCGGCAAGCGGCGCGCACGAGGCTTATCTCGAAGTGCGCCCCTCGAACACGGCGGCGATCCGCCTGTATCAAACGCTCGGCTTCGAGCAGGTCGGCGTGCGCCGCGGGTACTACCAGGCCGTGGGCGGCCGCGAGGATGCCACGGTGCTGAAGCTTGCCCTGCGCGGCCGGCGCCCGCATTCATGAGGCCTGCCGTGCCGCGGTATCTCCCGCCCGGCCGGCGCGCGCCGCGCTCATAACTCTCTGGAACATTCGATGACCGATCTTGCCGCCGAAATCCGCCGGCGCCGGACGTTTGCGATCATCTCGCACCCGGATGCCGGCAAGACCACGCTCACGGAAAAGCTGCTCCTCTTCGGCGGCGCGATCCAGATGGCGGGCACGGTGAAGGGCCGCAAGGCTGCGCGCCACGCCACATCCGATTGGATGCGGCTCGAGCAGCAGCGGGGCATCTCGGTCACCTCGTCCGTCATGCAGTTCCCCTATCGCGGGCGCATCGTGAACCTGCTCGACACGCCGGGCCACGAGGACTTCTCGGAGGACACCTATCGCACGCTGACCGCCGTCGACTCGGCGCTCATGGTCATCGACTGCGCGAAGGGTGTGGAGGAGCGCACCATCAAGCTGATGGAAGTCTGCCGCCTGCGCGATACGCCGATCATGACGTTCGTCAACAAGCTCGATCGCGACGGGCGGCCGCCCATCGAGCTGCTGGACGAGATAGAGCGCGTGCTCGGCATCCGCACGGCACCCGTCACCTGGCCGATCGGTATGGGACGCGAGCTGCGCGGCATCTACCACCTGCTCGAGGACCGCATCTACGTGTACACCGCCGGCGAGCGGGGTCGCCTCGGCGAGAATCGCATCATCGACGGCTTGACGAGCGAAGCGGCGCGCGACCTGCTCGGGGGGTTGGCGGTGCCTGTCCGGGAGGAGATCGAACTCGTGAAGGGCGCGACTGAGTCCTTCGATCCCGAAGCGTACCGTGCGGGCAGGCAGACGCCGGTCTTCTTCGGGTCCGCGATCAACAACTTCGGCGTCGAGGAGCTGTTGGCTGCGTTCGTGGAGCACGCGCCGGGGCCGCTGCCCCGCGGTGCGCGCGAGCGTCAGGTCGAGCCCGTCGAGGCCGCGCTCACCGGCTTCGTGTTCAAGATCCAGGCGAACATGGATCCCGGCCACCGCGACCGCATCGCGTTCCTGCGGCTCACCTCGGGACGCTACACTCGCGGCATGCGCCTCTATCATGCACGGCTCGGCAGGGAAGCGCGTGTCGCCGATGCGCTCACGTTCATGGCGGCCGACCGCGAGCAGGCGGAGGAGGCCTATGCGGGCGACATCATAGGCCTGCACAACCACGGCACCATCAATATCGGAGACACGTTCACCGAAGGGGAAGCCCTCACGTTCACCGGCGTGCCGAACTTCGCGCCGGAGATCTTCCGGCGGGCGGTGCTTAAGGATCCACTGCGGATGAAAGCTCTGCAGAAAGGGCTGTCGCAGCTCTGCGAGGAGGGCGCGACGCAGCTCTTCAAGCCGCTGCGGAACAACGATCTGATTCTCGGCGCGGTAGGTCCGCTGCAGTTCGAGGTCGTCGCGTTCCGCCTGCAGGACGAGTATGGGGTGCAATGCGTCTTCGAGCCCGTTGCCGTGCATACGGCGCGCTGGATCGCGGGCGGGGATCCGCGGAAAGTAGCGGAGCTGCGCGAGCGCGCCTACGAGCACCTGGCGCTCGATCATGGAGGGGCGCTCGTCTACCTCGCCCCCTCGCGCGTCAATTTGCAGTTGACCCTCGAGCGCTGGCCGGACATCGTGTTCCGCGAGACAAGGGAGCACTCGGCGGGAGGGGGCGATTGAGGACGGCGTGCCGCGCGCCCGAGGGATTCACTCCAATCAATTGGGAAGCAGCATCCGCACGCGCGCGAGCTGCGCCTCGAGCCCTGCGAGCGTGCGGGCGAGATCCGCTTCGCGCTCGCGCTCGGCGGCAACCACGGCGGGCGGCGCATGGGTCACGAAGCTCTCGGTCGCTAGCTTGCCGCGCGTCTTGGCAAGATCCTGCTGCGCGCGCGCGACCAGCTTGCCGAGCCGTTCCACTTCGGCCTTCGCGTCGATGAGCCCGGCCATCGGCACGAGCACCGCGAGCTCCCCGATCAGCGCAGTCGCCGACTGAGGCGCCTCGAGACCGGGCTCGAGCGGCGTGAGGCTCGTGATGCCGGCCAGGCGCTCGAGATACGCGCGGTGGCGCTCGAGGAGCTGTCGATCGCGCTCCGAGGCGCCCTTCAACAGCACCGGCACGCCCCGCGTGAGCGGAATGTTCATCTCGCCCTTGATCTGCCGGACCGCGAGGATGATCGACTTCACCCACGCGATCTCCTGCTCCGCCTCCACGTCCTCGGGGTACTCCGCCCTGTCCGGGTACGGTTCTAGCATCACCGTCGGTCCCCGGCGCCCGGCGAGCGGTGCCACCCGCTGCCAGATCTCCTCCGTGATGAAGGGCATGATCGGATGCAGCGCGCGCTGCAAGGCCTCCATCATCTCGAGAAGGTTGCGGCGCGTGGCGCGCTTCGCGGCCGGCGAGGCCGTATCGGATTGCAGCAGGGGTTTTACGAGCTCGAGATACCAGTCGCAGAGCTCGTACCACGTGAATTCGTACAGAGCGTTTGCCGCATAATCGAAGCGATAATCGCGGAAGGCGGCCTCGACCTCGGCGAGCATGCGCCCGAAGCGGTAGCGGATCCAGCGGTCGGCGACGGATCGCTCATCGGGCTCTGCGGGCTCGGCGCACGAGGACGGCCCGCCCGCTGCGGCCGGCGCGCCCGCGGCGCCAGCAATGCCTGCAGCGCCAGCGATGCCCGCAGTGCCGCCCGCACCCGCAGCGCTGTCCGCGGCGGCTGCGCCCACCGGGGCGTCCGAGCCCGCAGTGCCGCCGGCCCCCGCCGTCAGAGCGACGAACCGCGCCGCGTTCCAAAGCTTGTTGCAGAAGTTGCGATAGCCCGCCACACGCCCGAGATCGAAGCGGATGTCGCGGCCGGGAGAGGCGAGGGCGGCGAGCGTGAAGCGCAGCGCGTCCGTGCCGTGTGGCGGGATGCCCTGCGGATACTGCTTGCGCGTCATGCGCTCGATGTCGCGCGCCAGCTGGGGCTGCATGAGGCCGCTCGTGCGCTTCGCGACGAGGGACTCGAGGTCGATGCCGTCCACGATGTCGAGCGGGTCTATCACGTTGCCTCTCGACTTCGACATCTTTTCGCCGTGCTCGTCGCGGATGAGCCCATGGATGTACACGTCGCGGAACGGCACATCGCCCATGAACTTCAGGCCCATCATCATCATCCGCGCGACCCAGAAGAAGATGATGTCGAATCCGGTGATGAGGAGCGTGGTCGGATAGTACCTGGCGAGCTCGGGGGTGCGGTCCGGCCAGCCGAGCGTCGAGAACGGCCAGAGCGCCGAGGAAAACCAGGTGTCGAGGACATCCTCGTCCTGCCGCAGCGCGACCGAGTCGGCGAGCCCGTGCTCGCGGCGCGCTTCCGCCTCGCTGCGGCCGACGTAGACGCGGCCTTCCGGGTCGTACCATGCCGGAATGCGATGCCCCCACCACAGCTGCCGGCTCACGCACCAGTCCTTGATGTTGCGCATCCATTCAAAGTAGGTCTTCGCCCAGCTCTCCGGCACGAAGCGCGTGCGGCCACGCTCCACGGCCTCGATCGCCGGCGCCGCGAGCGGGGCGATCTTCACGTACCACTGATCGGTGAGATAGGGCTCGAGCACGGCGCCGCTGCGATCTCCTCGGGGCACCATGAGCTTGTGGTCCTCGACGCGCTCGAGCAGCCCGGCGGCTTCGAGCTCCGCGACGATGCGGCGCCGCGCCTCGAAGCGGTCGAGCCCGCGGAAGCGGGGCGGGGCGTTCTCATTCAGCGTCGCGCGCGGCGTGAGCACGTTGATCTGCGCGAGCCCGTGCCGCAAGCCGACCTCGTAGTCGTTGAAGTCATGGGCGGGGGTGATCTTCACGCATCCTGTGCCGAATGCCGGATCGACGTAAGGGTCGGCAATGATCGGGATCGAGCGCTCCGCGAGCGGCAGTCGGACCCGCCGGCCGACGAGCGCCCGATAGCGCTCGTCGTCGGGGTGCACCGCGACGGCGGTGTCGCCGAGCATCGTCTCCGGCCTCGTGGTCGCGACGACGAGGTGGCCTGATCCATCCTCGAGCGGATAGCGCAGGCGCCAGAGGTGCCCGGATTCCTCCTCGTTCTGCACCTCGAGATCGGAGAGCGCCGTGAGCAGCACCGGGTCCCAGTTGACGAGTCGTTTGCCCCGGTAGATGAGTCCCTCGCGGTAGAGGCGCACGAACACTTCGACGACCGCGCGCGAAAGGCCCGCATCCATCGTGAAGCGGTCGCGCGACCAATCGACGGAGTCACCGAGCCGGCGCATCTGCGCCGCCATCGTGCCGCCCGAGCGCTCCTTCCATTGCCAGACGCGCGCGATGAACGCTTCGCGGCCGAGCTCGGTCCGGCGCACGCCCTCCGCGTCGAGCTGGCGCTCGACCACCATCTGCGTCGCGATGCCCGCGTGATCGGTGCCGGGTTGCCACAGCGTGTCGTCGCCCCGCATGCGATGGTAGCGCGTGAGCGCATCCATCAGCGTGTGATTGAACGCGTGCCCCATGTGCAGCGTCCCCGTCACGTTCGGCGGCGGGATCATGATGCAGAAAGGCGTGCCCGAGCCGCGCGGCGCGAACCAGCCGTGCGACTCCCAGCGCTCGTAGATGCGCCGTTCGATCTCGTGGGGGGCGTAAACTTTGTCCATCGTGGGATGATAGCAACACCGCGCAGCGGGTCGGCAGCGGCGCTGCGGCGGGCGCAGCAACGGCGCACCGGCGAGGCACGCCGGCAGCATCCTCGAGGGTCGCCGGCGTCAGCCGCGGACGTTGTGCGAGACCGGCTCGCAACCGATCTCGCGGTAGGCTTTGAAGCGCGCCCGTCCGGCTGCGCGCCGCGCGGGATCGCCGTCGATCACCTCGATGACGCGCGCGGCGCGCTCCGCGATCTGCGGCACGGCGGCGGCGAGGTTGATGAGCACATCGATCCCGCTCTCCGGCGCCGCGCTCGTCGTGAGCAGCACCGGCGCCTCGGCCGCAGCGCCCGGCGCGACGAGCTCGTGCGGGATGAATCCGCGATCGTCGCCGAACGTCCACAGCATCTCATCGAGGGCCGCAAGCTCTACGGCGTCGGTGTGCCAGACGAGCACGTTCTGCCCGGCGCGGTACGCCTTGTCCACGAGGCGGCAGGCGAGCTTCAGGCGCGCGTCGCTCGCAGCATCGTCGAGGATGTAGAACGTGACCTCGGGCCGCTGCATCATCGCCGGGATTGCATCTACCTAGGCTCTCACTCCGCGCGGATGCCCGCCCGGTGCGCCAGGAAGTCGGTGATGAGCGGTGTCGGGCGGCCGGTGCTGCCCTTCTGCGCGCCGCCCTGGTAGGCGGTGCCCGCGATGTCGAGATGCGCCCAGCGCAGGCCTTCCGTGAACTTCGCGAGGAAGGCCGCCGCCGTGATCGCCCCGCCTTCGCGGCCGCCGATGTTCGCGAAGTCGGCGAAGTTGCTCTTCAGCTGCTCCGCGTAGTCCTCCGTGAGGGGCAGCTGCCAGGCGCGGTCGTCGGTGCGCTCGCCGGCTTCCACGAGCTCGCGCACGAGCGCGTCGTCGTTGCCCATGACGCCGCTGAAGTGCGCGCCGAGCGCGATCACACAGGCGCCCGTGAGCGTCGCCATGTCGATGACGGCGGCGGGCGCGAACCGGCGCGAATATTCGAGCGCATCGCAGAGGATGAGCCGTCCCTCCGCATCGGTGTTCAGGATCTCGACCGTCTTGCCCGCTGCGCTCGTCACGATGTCGCCCGGCTTCACTGCGCGGCCGCCGGGCATGTTCTCGCAGGCGGCGACGAGGCCGATCACGCGCAGCGGCAGGCGCACTTCCGCCGCGAAAGTGATCGCCGCGAGCACCGCGGCGGCGCCGCTCATGTCGAACTTCATCTCGTCCATCGCCGCGGCCGGCTTGATCGAGATGCCACCGGTATCGAACGTGATCCCCTTGCCCACGAGGACGATGGGCGCCGAGCCCGCCTTGCCACCGCGATGGTCGAGCACGATGAAGCGCGGCGGCTCCGCGCTGCCGCGGGTGACGGCGAGGAAACACCCCATCTTCTGCCGCTTGATCGCGGACTCGTCGAGCACCTGGACGCGGACCGAGGCGTACTTGCGCCCGATCGCGCGCGCGCGCTCCGCGAGGTAGCTCGGCGTGCAGACGTTCGCGGGCAGGTTCGCAAGGTCGCGCTGGACGCTCATGGCGAGCGCGGCGGCGTCGCCATGATCCAAGCCGCGCCGCGCAGCAGCCTCGCCTGCGGGGCGCACGGGGCCCACGACGAGGCGGCGCAGCCGCGGCGCGGGAGGTTTCTTGCCGGTCTTCAAGTCGTTGATGCGGTAGAGCGTGCCCCCGGCGATCTGCGCCGTCGCACGGCCGAAATCATAATCCCCGAGCTCGCTGGCCGCGGGTCGTTCGAGACCGAGCGCGGCACTCGCGATGCGCGTGCGCGCCAGGGCCGCGATCGCATTGGCGCAGGCGCGGCGCCAAGCCCTCTGGCCGTAGCTCTTCTGCGGTCCGAGGCCGACGAGCAGCACGCGCCCGGCCGCGATCCCGTGCACGTCCGTGACGAGCAGCGTCTCGCCGGCCCGGCCGCTGAAATCGCCGCGTTTGACGAGCGCCGCGAGGCGGCCGCCGGCCGCGGAGTCGAGGGTGCGCGCCTCGGGTGCGAGCTTGGGCTCGTCGAACACGCCTGCCGCGACGCATTCCACTTCGAGCCGCGCCAGCCCCTTCGACCACAGATCAAATTGCATCAGACATCCTCCCGCCGGAGCCGACTCCTCCTACGCCGGCTCGGCGTCCGCGTACGTTGTGATATGCCGCCGGCTGTCTTACCTTACCCGGCGCGCTCCGTTCCGCTCCGGCGTCGAGCGCGCAAGTCTACCCGATCGGGCCGGGGCTGCCGCAGCAGGTGATCATGGGCCGGCGAGGCTTCTCGAGGCGAATTCTCGAACGCTACATTCTGCGGGAGGTCGTCATGAGCTGGCTCGCCGTCACGGGCGTGCTGCTCGTGCTCATCGTCACGAACGAAGTCGCCCGCGTGCTCTCGCGCGCCGCGGACAACCAGTACCCGCGCAGCATGGTGCTCGAGCTCATCGGGCTCGGCGCCGTGAGCAATCTGCAGATCATCGTGCCGATCGGCATCCTCCTCGGAGTGGTGCTCGCCTTCGGCCGCTTGTATCACGACAGCGAGATGACCGCGGCGCTCGCGTGCGGGGCGAGACCGTTCCGGTTCTACGCTCCCGTGAGCCTGCTTGCGGCGCTGTTGACCGTGCTGCTCGCCTGGCTATCGCTCGAAGTGGCGCCGCAGGCGATGGCGAGCGTGCTCGATCTGCGCGCGGTCGCGCTGCGAGCCGGCCAGCTTGCGCCCGTGGCGCCCGGCCGCTTTCGCACATTCGGCGCCGGTGGCGCCGTCGTGTACGCACAGGGCGCGGGCCCGGACGGCACGCTGTCGAACGTCTTCGTCGAACGCCGGCGCGGCGACCGCGTCGAAGTCGCCGTCGCGGATCGTGCCAGGCATACGGTCTCGCCGGATGGCCGGTCGCTCACGATCACGCTCTATGACGGTGAGCGCATCGAGGGCGAGCCCGGCGGCGCGGAGTTCCGCATCATGCGTTTCGCCGAGCACACCGTCCCCGTGCAGATGCCGCCGCCCGTGATTCCGGTCACTGACCTCGATGCCGCCCCGACCGCGAAGCTCCTCGGCGCGCACGATCGGGTGAGCGAGGCGGAGCTGCAGTGGCGCTTCGCACTGCCGGTGATGTGCATCGTGCTCGCGCTGGTCGCGGTGCCGCTCAGCCGCTTGAAGCCCCGCCAGGGCCGCTACGCGCGGCTGTGGGTCGCGGTGGTCCTGTATCTCGTCTACTCCAATCTCGTCGCGCTCGGCCGCAGCTGGATCGAGCACGGCACGGCGCCGCCATCGGCCGGCCTGTGGTGGACGCATGCGGTCGTGATCGGCGCGGCGGCGGTCGTCGTGGTGGGCCCCGGCTGGCTCGCGCGCCTCAAGCACCGCGACGCGCCGGGATTCGATGAACGCGGCGCGACGGCGGCGATGCAATGATGGGGACCGGCAGGACCGCTCCGCAGACGGTCAGCACGGACGCTCCGCAGCCAGCGGGCGACAGCGCTCCGAGGACGGCCGGCGTGACGATTTTCGACCGCTATGTCGTGCGCGCGATTCTCTCGGGCACCGGGCTCTTCATGGCCGTGCTGCTCGCGATCGCGGTGCTCGTTACCTTCATCGGCGAGCAGGGCGACGTCGGCCAGGGGCGCTACACGGCCGCGAGCGCGTTCTGGTATTCGCTCATGAATCTGCCGCAGCAAGCGTGGGAGCTGCTGCCGATCGGGGCGCTCATCGGCTCGCTGCTCGGGCTCGGCCAGCTCGCACGCGGGAGCGAGCTCATCGTGTTCAGGGCTTCCGGCGTGTCCATTGCGCGGATCGCGGGCGCCGCGCTCATCGCCGGTGTCGTGCTGATTGCGCTCGAAGTGCTGGTCGGCGAGCTGCTTGCGCCGCCCCTCGTCGAAGCGGCGAAGCAGGAGAAGGCGTTCGAGCGCTTCTCCAACGTGAGTTTCGGCGCAGGCGGCGCGTGGGTCCGCGACGGCGATCTGATCCTCGATGCCGAACGGCTGTCGGGCACACGGCAGATCGGTGGCCTGCTCGTCTTCAGGCTCTCGCCGGACCATCGGCTGCTTGCGATCGGCCGCGCCGCGAGCGCGAGCGTCGGCCGCAACGGGCGCTGGGTGCTCCGGGACTACCGCGAGTCGCGCTTCGCGGCCGACCGCGTCGTGACGGGGGCCGCGAGCACCCGCACGCTCGCATCGCACGTCACCGGGGCCTTTCTGGGGCTTGCGGCGGCTGCGCCGCAGGATCTCGCGGCGAGCGCGCTCTGGACCGTCATTCAGTACGACCGCACGAACGCGCTAGATGCTTCCGCGTACGTGTTTGCGTTCTGGTCCCGCATCGCGCGCACGATCGCGATCGTCTTCGCCGTGCTGCTCGCGGTTCCTTTCGTGCTCGGCGCGCTGCGCTCCGCCGGCGCCGGCTCGCGCATGGCCGTCGGGCTCCTCATCGGGGTCGCGCTCTTCCTGCTTCAGCGGCTCATCGAGAGCGGCACGGTCGTCTTCGCGCTCGACCCGGTCGTGCTCGCGTGGCTGCCGACCTCGCTCCTTGCCGCCGTGTCGCTCGTGCTGCTGGCGCGGGCACGGTGAGCGCAGGCGAACGAGTCAGCGCTTCTCCTCGAGGATCCGCTCCAGCCGATCGAGCGCGCGCATCGCGGGCAGCGCCTGAGCGACGCTTGCGTTCGGCTCGCGGCGCTCGCGGATGGCGGCGAAGAACTCGCGGTCCTGCAGCTCGATGCCGTTCATCGACACATCGACCTTCGACACGTCGATCTTGTGATCCTCGCCGTCGAACAAGTCGTCATAGCGGGCGATGTACGTGCCGTTGTCGCAGATGTAGCGGAAGAACGTGCCGAGCGGCCCCTTGTTGTTGAACGACAGGGAGAGCGTGCAAATCTTGCCGGAGGGCGTCTTGAGCAGGATGCCCATGTCCATGGCGATGCCGAGCTGCGGGTGCAGCGGCCCCTGCACGGCGTAGCATTCCGAGATCGGCTCACCCGTCTGGTACATGAAAAGGTCGACGGTGTGGCAGGCGTGGTGCCAGAGCAGGTGATCCGTCCAGCTGCGCGGCTTGCCCTGCGCGTTCATGTTGGTGCGGCGGAAGAAGTACGTCTGGACGTTCATCTGCTGGATCGCGAGCTCCCCCGCCTTGATCCGCTTGTGCACCCATTGATGGGAGGGATTGAACCGGCGCGTGTGGCCGGCCATCGCGACGACGCCCGTCTCCTTCTGCACCCGCACCAACTCCTCGGAATCCTTCAGGTTGTCCGCCATCGGGATCTCGATCATGACGTGCTTGCCGGCGCGCATCGCCTCGATGCCCTGGCGCGCATGCAGCTGCGTCGGCGTCGTCAGGATCACCGCTTCGACTTCAGGGCGCCGCACCGCTTCCGAGTAGTTGGTGGTCCAGTGCGGGATGCCGAAGCGCTCGGCAACTTCCTTCGTCGAATCGGGCGAGCCGCCCGCGAGGCTCACGACCTCGATGCCGGGAATGTTCCGAATCGCCTCGAGATGCTTCTGGCCGAAGGCGCCCTGTCCTGCCATCAAGATTCTCATAGTCCCTCCGCGAGGAATTCCACGGCTCGCGCCGCGGATCGATCGTTGGATCTAGCGATTTTCCAGGATGATGTGCCCGACGGCCGTCGAGGAGGCCGGGATGTGATAAAAGCGGTAGACCTCCTCCACCCGCGGTCCGAGCGCGCCGCGCATGATGAGCCACATCACGAGCTCGATCGCCTCCGCGCCCGCCTCGCGCAGATACTCGATCGGCGGGATGCGCACCAGCCGCTCCGGGTCCTGGGACAAGCCGTCGAGGAACGCCTTGTCGAATGCCGGGTTCGTGAGCCCGGCGCGGGGCCCCTGGATCTGATGCGACATGCCGCCCGTGCCGAAGATCACGATCTTCAGGTCCTCCGGCCAGCGCTCGACGGCCCGGCGGATCGCCTGGCCGAGCATGTAGCAGCGATGGCCGGTGGGCGCGGGGTATTGAATGACGTTCACAGCGAGCGGAATGACGCGGCAGGGCCACGCCTGCGGCGTCCCGAAGAGCAGAGTGAGCGGCACCGTGAGGCCGTGGTCGACCTGCATCTCGTTGCAGATCGTCATGTCGAACTCATCGAGCACGAGCGACTGCACGAGATGCGCCGCAAGCTCTGGGTAGCCCTTCACGATCGGCACGGGGCGCGCGCCCCAGCCCTCGTCGGCGATCGGGAACTCCTCGGCGCAGCCGAGCGCGAACGTCGGCACGATCTTGAAATCGAAGGCGTTGACGTGGTCGTTGTAGACCATGATGACCACGTCGGGCTTCGCCTCGGCCATCCAGCGCTTCGAGGGCTCGTAGCCTTTGAACAGCGGCTGCCAGTAGGGTTGGTCGGTCTTGCCGTTGTCGACGGCCGCGCCGATCGCCGGCGTGTGGGAGGTGCCGACTCCTGCGATGATCCGGGCCATCAGCGCGCCTCCGGCCGGTCGGTCCGCGCCTGCGGCCGCTCGGACTTGGAGCGCCAGCCATCGGGCGCGCGGCCGCCCTTCAGCATCATCTCGACGTATTCCTTCTCGGTCATGCCGGTCATCTGCGAGGCCATGTACTGGTAGGACTTGCCGTCCGTGAAGGCGAGCTTCGCGAGCGCGTAGGAGACCCCGCCGAGCTCGAGCAGTCGGTTCCAATCGCGCCTCAGCACGGCCTCGCGTTGCTCCTCGGTCAGCTTGAACCTCATCAGGTACTCGCGCTCGTTCGCGAGGAAAGCCTTGCGGTTCTCCGCCTTCATCAGCGAATACAGGAACTCATTGAGGTGATATCCGATGCGCGCGCGCTGCGCGTCGAATATCCAGGTGCCCGGGATGTCTTCGTAGGCTTCTTGCTGCTGCGGTACGGTCATGGCGGTCTCGATAGGAATGACGTCGTGGCGGCGGCTCAGGCGCCGAATCCGTAGAGCCGGTGCGGATTGTCGACGAGGATCTTTCTCTGCATGGCCGGGTCCGGCATGCAGAGCGGGATGAGGTCGACGAGATCGCCGTCGTTCGGCATCCACCTGGAAATATTTGGGTGCGGCCAGTCGGTGCCCCAGAGAATGCGGTCCGGAGCCGTCTCGATGAGCGCCTGCGCGAACGGCACAGCGTCGGTGAACGGGGGACCCGCGCTCGAGATGCGCTCGGCGCCGCTCACCTTCACCCAGCAGCGCTCGTTGGAGCGCAGCACATCGAGCAGCCTGCGGAAGGGCTCCTGGCCGAGCCCAGCCTTCACCGGCACGCGCCCCATGTGGTCGATCAGGAACGGCACCGGCAGCTTCTCGAGCAGGTCCGCGTGCTCGACGAGATCGCCCGCATCGAAGTGCAGGTCCACATGCCAGCCGAGCGGCCTCACGCGCTCGACCACCCGGTGGAACTCGCCCATGTCGGGCATGCCGCCCAGGTGCTTGACGAAGTTGAAGCGCACGCCCCGGCAGCCGCCGCGATGCAGCGCCTCGAAGTCCCGGTCCGTGAACGAGTCATCGGCGTTCGCCACGCCCCGGTAGCGGCCGCCGCTCGCGGCGATCGCATCGAGAATGACGCGGTTGTCACGGCCGTGGCAGCTCGCGTTCACGAGCACCGCGCGCTCGAGCCCGAGCGTCGCCTGCAGCTCCCGGAAGCGCTCGAGCGGCGCATCGGGCGGCGTGTAGGTGCGGTCGGGCGCGTACGGGTACTTGTCCGCGGGACCGAAGATGTGGCAGTGCGCGTCACACGCGCCCGGAGGCGGGCGGTATTGCGGCTTGCGGGTGTTCGGATCGGGAGGCTTGCAAGTCGGGATCATCGCGGAATCATTGTCTGCGGCGGCGATCGTGGCCCGGCTGTTCGGGCGGTTGGTGGCGATCAAGGCTTGGCGATCAAGGAGTCCCCCCCGCGGCGCTGCAGGGTCATGCCTCGCGCGGGCAGTTTGGTATCGTAACATGGGCCCGAGGCGCGCGAAGCGCACCTCGCGCTCGAGCTCACGCCGCGTCCACCCGACCCTCGACCCGCGCAGTGACGACAGGAATCGACCATGAGTGCCCAACGTGCCGAAGAAGCGATCTCTCCCGATCCGCTCCGCACCGACTTCGCTCATCTCATCGACGGCGAGTTCGTGCACGCGCAGGGAGGCGGAACTCTCGACGTGATCAACCCGGCGACCGGAGAGGTCTTCGCCCGTTGTCCGGCTGCCGGCCGCGAGGAGCTCGACCGCGCCGTGGCCGCCGCGCGCGGAGCATTTGCGCAGTGGCGGGAGCGTTCGTTCGAGGAGCGGCGGGCAGCCATCCAGCGTATGGCGCAGGTGCTGCGCGAGCACCAGGCCGAGCTCGCGGAGCTGCTGACGCTCGAGCAGGGCAAGCCCCTCGAGCAGTCGCGCGATGAAATCGGCCGCGCGGCGACGCAGGCTGAGGGCATGGCTGCCATCCGCATCGAGCCGGAAGTGCTCGTGGACGATGCGGCGCGGCACATCGAGCTTCAGTACTTCCCGCTCGGCGTCGTGGGGATCATCACGCCGTGGAATGCGCCCATCAATCTCGCGGCGGGGCCGCTCACCTCCGCGATCTACACGGGCAACGCGGCGATCGTGAAGCCCTCTCCCTACACGCCGCTCACGACGCTCAAGCTGGCCGAGAAGCTGCGCGAGGTATTCCCGTGCGGCCTCGTCAATGTGCTCGCCGGCGGCGACGAGCTCGGCCAGTGGATGACCGAGCATCCGGGCATCGACAAGATCTCCTTCACGGGCTCTGTCGCAACGGGCAAGCGCGTGATGGCGAGCGCCGCGGGAACGTTGAAGCGCGTGACACTCGAGCTCGGGGGCAATGACGCCGCGATCGTGCTCGACGACGTGGACCCCAGGGCGATCGCGCCGAAGCTGTTCTTCGCGGCGTTCGTGAACAGCGGGCAGGTCTGCATGGCGGTCAAGCGCATCTACGCGCACGAACGCATCTACGACGCGCTGTGCGACGCGCTCGCCGAGGAGGCGCGCAAGGCGAAGGTCGGCAACGGACTCGATCCCGGCGTTCAGCTCGGCCCGATCCAGAACAAGGCGCAGTACGATCGCGTCGTCCGCCTGCTCGAGGACACCCGGCGCGCGGGCGCTCGCATCCTTGCGGGCGGTGAGGTTCCGAAGGGGCGCGGCTACTTCTTCCCGCCGACGCTCGTCACCGACATTGACGAGCAGAGCCGGCTCGTGCAGGAGGAGCAGTTCGGACCGATCGTGCCGGTCCTCAGGTTCCGCGACGTGGACGATGCCGTGCGGCGCGCGAACGACACCCGGTACGGGCTCTCGGGCTCGGTATGGAGCAGCAACCCGGAGCGGGCTGCGGCCATCGCCGCGCGGCTCGAGGTCGGCACCGCCTGGGTCAACCAGCACCGCGCGACCTCGGCGATCGTCCCCTTCGGCGGCGCGAAGGAGTCGGGCATCGGGCGGCAATACTCCGCGCTCGGCCTGAAGTCCTACATGGAGCCGCGCGTCATCAGCATTCTGAAGTGAGGGTGGGCCGGCGGGCACGGCCGAACGCCGCCGGATCATTGCGACTTCAGCCGCCGAGCGCCTGCATCATCGCGGGCGGGTAGCGTTCGCCGCGGACGCCGATCTCATCGACGAGCGCTCGCAGGCCGTGGAGCTCGGCCGGCGTGAGCTCCACGTCGAGCGCGCCGAGATTGTCGCGCAGATGGGCGCGCGTCTTCATGCCCGGGATGGGCAGGATATCCTCGCCCTGCGCGAGCACCCACGCCAGAGCGAGCTGCGCCGGCGTGCAGCCCTTGCGGCGCGCGAGCTCGCGCACGCCCTCGGCGATGCGCGCATTGTGAGCGGCATGCGCATCGTGGAAGCGCGGCATGTTGCGCCGCGCGTCATCGGCGGGAAGGTCCGCGAGGCTCACAAAATTGCCGGCGAGAAAGCCCCGCCCGAGAGGGCTGTAGGCGACCAGCGCGACGCCGAGCTCGCGGCAGGCGGAGAGCATTCCGCGCTCGGGATCGCGGGTCCACAGCGAGTACTCGTTCTGCACCGCCGCGATCGGATGCACGGCGCAGGCGCGCCGCAGCGTCTCGATGCTGCATTCCGAGAGGCCGACGTAGCGGATCTTGCCCTCGCGGACGAGGCCCGCGAGCGCGCCGACGGATTCTTCGATCGGCACCGTGCGGTCGATCCGGTGCAGGTAGTAGAGATCGATGTGATCGGTTCCGAGACGTTCGAGGCTCGCTGTGACCGCCTTGCGGAGCGAGTCGGGCTTGTTGTCGATGACGAGCGTCCCGTCCGCCGTTCGGGTGATGCCGTACTTTGAGGCGAGGAACACCTCGCTGCGGCGGTCCCGGATCACCGACCCCACGAAGCGCTCGTTTTCGCCGAGCTGGTAGCTCGAGGCCGTATCGAGATGATTGACGCCGCGATCGACCGCTTCGAGCAGCGTCGCGCGGCCTTCCGCATCGTCGCGGACGCCGTACCAGCCGACGAGCCCCATGCAGCCGAAGCCGATCGCCGCGAGCCGTTCGCCGGTCCTGCCGAGTAGTCGTGTCTGCATGATGATCGCTCTCTCGAGGAGCAAGAGATCTTCGCGCGACGCGCCGTGGGATGCCAGAGGGCGGGGGCCGCTCGCCGTGGGCGGGGCCGCTCGCCGTGGGCGGGGCGGCAAATGCGTATCAGGGCTCGCGAGCTCGCGAGTGAACGCTTGTCAGGCCGGGTCGTCGAACGCCCCTCAGCTCCGGCCGCGCGATGCTCGTCAGGCCCGCCCCCAGCTTGTCAGGCCGGGCCGGCGGCCGATAGCATCGGCGCACGACTCTCGACCCTGAGGCGCCCCCCCATGATCATCGACTGCCACGGCCACTACACCACGGCTCCGAAGGCGCTGCAGGCCTATCGCGACGGCCAGATCGCCGGGCTCAAAGATCCTGCGTACGTGCCGCAGCCGGCGAGGCTCGACATCAGCGACGATCAGATCCGCGAAAGCCTCGAAGGGGCGCAGCTGAAGCTCCAGCGCGAACGCGGCACCGACGTGACGATCTTCTCGCCGCGGGCCTCGGCGATGGCGCACCACATTGGCGACGAGACCACGAGCCGCGACTGGACGCGAGCGTGTAACGATCTCATTCATCGGGTGTGCACGCTGTATCCGAAGAACTTCGTCGGGGTGTGCCAGCTGCCGCAGTCACCCGGTGTGCCGCCTGAGCGCAGCGTCGGTGAGCTCGAGCGCTGCGTGAAGGAGCTCGGGTTCATTGGTTGCAATCTCAACCCGGACCCCTCGGGCGGCCACTGGAATTCGCCGCCGCTCACCGATCGGCACTGGTATCCGCTCTACGAGAAGATGGTCGAGCTTGAAGTGCCCGCGATGGTTCACGTGAGCTCCTCGTGCAATCCCAACTTCCACGCGACCGGGGCGCATTACATCAATGCCGATACGACGGCGTTCATGCAGTTCCTGACGAGCGATCTGTTCAAGGACTTCCCGACGCTCAAGTTCATCATCCCCCACGGCGGCGGAGCGGTGCCGTATCATTGGGGGCGCTATCGCGGGCTCGCGCAGGACATGAAGCGCCCGCCGCTCGAGGAGCTGCTGCTCGGGAACGTGTTCTTCGACACCTGCGTGTACCACCTCCCTGGGATCAAGCTGCTCTTCGAGGTCGTGCCGATCGACAACATTCTCTTCGGCTCGGAGATGGTCGGCGCCGTGCGCGGCATCGATCCGCGGACGGGGCACCATTACGATGATACGAAGCGTTACATCGATGCGCTCGGGCTCGGCGAGGCCGACCGGCGCAAGCTCTTCGAGGAGAACGCCTACAGAGTCTATCCTCGATTGAAGCAGCGCCTGGCAGCGCTCTGAGCCGACAGGCGAGTGGAGCGCGCGTGTCAAAGATCGAATCGACCGCCGATGCCGCCGGCGCCGGCGCCGGCGATGGCGGCGCGCCGGCGCGCGGCGCTGGGGCCGCCGGCATCCTGCCGGCTGATTCGCTGCCGCAGCCCGAGCCCGGTCTCACGGCCGAGACGCTGCTCGCACGCGCCGCCGCTTTGAAGCCGCTGCTGCGCGAGCAGCAGGAGGAAAGCGACGCGCGCGGGCGCTACAGCGACGAGGTCCACGAACGCCTGCTCCGCGGGGGGTTCTATCGCATCCTGCAGCCGCGGATGTTCGGCGGGTACGAGTTCTCCCTCGAGACGTTCATCCGGGTCGTCATGGAGCTCGCGGAGGGCCACCCGGCTGCCGGCTGGTGCTTCACGCTCGCGGCCTCCCACGGCCTCGTCCTCGCCTCGCACTGGCCGCTCGAGGCGCAGCGCGAGCTGTTCGGTCCGGAAGGGGATTTCCGCTGCGCCATGACCGCAGGACCCGCCGGCACGTTCCGCCGCGTCGCGGGAGGCTACATCGTGAACGGAGTGCATCCGTTCGCGTCCGGGATTCCGGTGTCCACGCACTTCATGGGCGCAGGGCTCATCCGCGGCGCGAATGGCGCGCCGCAGAACGTCTACTTCGTCGTGCCGCGCGAGCGGCTCGAGATCCTGCCCGACTGGGGCGGCGAGCGAAGCCTCGGGATGCAGGCGAGCGGTTCGAACAGCGTCAAGCTCTCCGATGTGTTCGTGCCGGAGCATCACTTCGTTCCCGCCAATGTGATGCTCTCCTCCGAGCATCTGCCCGACGGCACGCACGGCACGCGCGCGCACGGCAATCCGATGTATCTCGGCATTCTCGCGGGCTGGTTCAGCTGCGAGTTCGGCGCGATCTTCACGGGCACCGCGCGCGCGGCGCTCGAGGAGTTCACGCATCTGTTGAAGACGAAGAAGCTCACCTTCAATCCGCAGGTGCCGCGTTCGCACGATCCGCACAATCAGGTGACGCTCGGGGAGGCGCTGAGCCGGACTGACGCCGCGGAGGCCTTGACGCTCGCGGCGACGCGGCTCTGCATGGAGCTGAATGAGCGCTGGGCTCGCGAGGGCAGGCCGATCACCGCGGCCGACACGCTGCGCGTGTGGAGCATTTCGCGCGAGGGTTGCAGAGCGGCCTGCGAGGCGGTCGAGATGCTGTTCAAGGCGGCGGGCGCCTCCGTCAGCAAGCGCGGCGAGCGGCTACAGCGCTACTTCCGCGACGTGCAGATGTACCGCGTGCACATCCAGTCGCAGCCGCTCTTTCCGGCGATGCGCGGGCAGGTCGAGCTCGCCATTCCGCTGCCGGCCCCGTTCGGATCCTGATGCGCGGCGGTCTCTCCGGCAGGCCTGCGGCGGACGTGCGCAGCGCCGGGGCGCAGAGCCCGTGAGCGGGCCGCGTCGGATACGCCGGCTCGCCGGGCAGCTGTGGTTCCAGGTGCTCGTGGGCACTGCGGCCGGCATCGCGCTCGGCATCCTCTGGCCGGCCGCGGGCGCGCGGATGCGCCCGCTGGGGGATGCCTTCATCGCGCTCGTGCGCATGATCGTGGCGCCCGTGATCTTCTGCACGGTCGTCCACGGCATCGCGGGCATGCGCGACATGCGCCGCGTCGGCCGCGTCGCGGTGAAGGCGCTCGTCTATTTCGAGGCGGTGACGACGCTCGCGCTCATCGTCGCGCTCCTTGCCGTGAACCTCGCCCATCCCGGCGCCGGGATGCACGTCGATCCGCGCGCGCTCGATGTCCGCGCCGTCGGCGACTACGCCGCTCGGGCGCATCACGAGAGCGTGGCCGACTACCTGCTCGGCGTCATTCCGCAGACCTTCTTCGGCGCATTCACGCATCCTGATGTGCTGCCGGTGCTTTTCGTGTCCATTCTGTTCGCGATCGCCGTCTCTCTCATGGGCGAGCGCGGGCGCCCCATCGTCGGGCTCGTCGGCCTGCTGTCGGAAGTCTTCTTCCGCATCGTTGGCTTCATCATGGGGATCGCGCCGCTCGGGGCGTTCGGCGCCATCGCGTTCACGGTCGGCCGCTTCGGCGCGGGCTCGCTCCTCGCCCTCGCGAAGCTGCTCGCGGAGTTCTATCTGGTATCGCTCGCGTTCGTGTTCCTCGTGCTGGGCGCGATCGCCTACCGCGCCGGCGTGAGCCTCTTGCGGCTGCTCGGATACATTCGCGATGAGATCGTGATCGTCGCGGCGACGACCTCCACGGAGACGGTGCTGCCGCGCCTGATCGAGAAGCTGCGCACTCTCGGTTGCGAGGAATCCGTCGTGGGGCTCGTCGTGCCGACCGGGTACTCGTTCAATCTCGACGGCACGTGCCTGTATCTCGCCACCGCGGTCGTGTTCCTCGCTCAGGCGACCGATACGCATCTGACGCTCGCGCAGCAGCTGGGCTTGACCGCCGTGCTGCTCCTGACCTCGAAGGGGGCGGCGGGCGTTGCGGGAGCGGCCTTCGTCGTGCTCGCCGCCACGCTCTCTTCAGTCGGGACCGTGCCCGTCGCGAGCATCGCGCTCATCCTCGGCATCCACAGGCTCATGGCCGAGGCGCTGACATTCGTCAATCTCGTCGGCAATGCGGTCGCGACGATCGTCGTCGCGAGGTGGGAGAATGCGGTCGACTACCCTCGGCTGCACGCGCTCGTGGGCCGCAGCGGGGCGAGAGCGCCGGAGCGCGCCGGGCGCGCGCCCGCGGCGCTGGGGGAGTGAGCTTGCGTGTCACGTGGGCGAACGCTCATCCGGGCTATCCTGATGACGGTTCGGGGAGCGCCTTGGCAGCATAGGATCAACTCCGCGGAGCGGACCCCTCCGGCTCATTGGCGCCCGCAGGCCGCGATGGCTGCGGCGGCTGCGAGCTTGTGCCTCGCCTGCCAAGGCGGGCCGAGCGATCGGCTCGTCTCGCGCAGGACTGAATCGATCTCCTCGACGTGCAGCGCCAGAGCGGCCTCGCCCAGTACGCGTTCGCGCTCATACCAATGCACGGACCGACCACGCCTCTCTGCTGCCGTGGCCAGCGCCTCGCGATACATGACGGAGTCGGCGACATTCGAGGCGCGAGGATCGGTGATGCACTCCTCGATCGTGGGTGGAAGCTTTGGATACACGCGGATCGCCATGCTGGCAATCGGCACGGGTACCGCGGCGGCAGGCGCCTGGAGGCACTCGCCGGCCCCTCGCGCCGCCGCCTCGCGCACGCGCTCGACGAGCGCCACAGCGTCGGCGAGCGAGCCGCTTCCCACCCGGCACCATCGTGATCAGCACCGCCGAGTTGCCGTGCTCGGCAACGCCGACCGCCGCATGCTGCGATTGCCCGTTCTTGGCCCGGGACGGTATTACGCTACGCCGCTCGCCTTCGTCATGAGCCTCGAAGGCGGCAAGAGCGACGTACGGCCTCACACGTACAGCCTCACCGCCCCGAAGGCAGCGTGAATTCCGCGCCCTTCGGTGTGCTCTGCGGCCAGCGTTGCATGATCGACTTTTGGCGGGTGTAGAAGCGGACGCCCTCGCGGCCGTAGACGTGGGTGTCGCCGAGGAGGCTGCCCTTCCAGCCGCCAAAGCCGTGCCACGCCATCGGCACCGGAATGGGGACATTGATCCCGACCATGCCGACTTCGATTCGCCGGGCGAGCTCGCGGGCCGTGTGGCCGTCGCGGGTGTAGCACGCGACGCCGTTCGCAAGCTCGTGGCTGTTGGTGAGCTCGATGGCCTCGGCGAGGTCCTTCACCCGCACGCAGCACAGCACCGGCCCGAAGATCTCCTCGCGCAGAATCCGCATGCCGGGCCTGACGTGGTCAAACAGGGTGCCGCCCAAGAAAAAGCCGCGCTCGTATCCCGGCACGGTGTGGCCGCGGCCATCGACGATCAGGCTTGCGCCCTCGTCGACCCCGGACTGAATGCAAGCTTCGATGCGCTCGAGGGCCTGCCGGGTCACCACGGGTCCCATCTCGACACCGGGTGCGGTGCCGGGGCCGATTCTGAGCGTTCGCGCCCGCTCGGCAAGCGCCGGCACAATCTCGTCTGCGACCGAGCCCACCAGCACGGCAACGCTGATCGCCATGCAACGCTCGCCCGCCGATCCGTATGCGGCGCCGACGAGGCCGTCCACGGCCTGGCTGAGATCCGCGTCGGGCATCACCACGGCATGGTTTTTCGCGCCGCCGAGAGCCTGGATCCGCTTGCCGCGCGCGGCGCCCTGTTGATAGATGTACCGTGCGACGGGCGTCGAGCCGACGAAGCTCAGCGCCTTCACGTCTGCGTGATTCAGCAGCGCATCGACCGCATCCTTGCCGCCCTGCACGACGTTGAATACACCGTCCGGTACGCCCGCCTCCTGCAGGAGCTCGGCGAGCAGCAACGAGGCCGAGGGGTCGCGCTCGCTCGGCTTCAGAATGAACGTGTTTCCGGCTGCAAGAGCGAGCGGGAACATCCAGCAGGGCACCATGCATGGGAAGTTGAACGGAGTGACGCCCGCGACGACGCCGAGCGGCTGCCGCAGCGTCCAGTTGTCGATGCCGGTCGAGACCTGCTCGGTGAGCTCGCCCTTCAGCAGCTCGGGGATGGCGCAGGCGAACTCCACGACGTCGATTCCCCGCGCGACCTCGCCGTGGGCATCTGCGAGCGTCTTGCCGTGCTCGCTCGTGACCATCGCCGCGAGATCGTCGCGATGCCGATCGAGCAGCTGCACGAGCCTGCTCAGGCATCGCGCGCGCCGCACGGGCGGCAGATCGGCCCAGGCCGGGAACGCCGCGCGTGCGCTGGCGACGGCTCGTTCGACTTCCGCCTGGCCCCCGAGCGCGACCTGCCGCGCCACCTCGCCCAAGGCCGGATTGAACACGTCCTGCATGCGCGCGCCGGCCAGGTTGAAACGCCGGCCGCCGATCCAATGGCAGACGGGAACCTGGCTGCAATAGAAATCGGGCTGTGACATCTCGGGCCCGCGGAACGAAGGAACGATCGTCAGAGGCTACACAGGGGCCTCGGCATCCGGAAGTGCCGGGGCCGCGACCTCATTGTTCGCTAAGATGAACGATGGCGGGCGTGTTGCCGGCGCATTCCGGGGTCCCATGAGCAAGTCGCGCGTTGCGGATTCGATCACCGATCGGCATCTCCTGACGATCATCGCTGCGACGCGAAGCTTCACCCAGGCGGCGCGCCGCCTCGGCATCTCCAAGTCCTCCGTCAGCGAGCGGGTCCGCCAGCTCGAACCTGCCGTCGGCATGTCGCTCGTCCGGCGCGGCACCCGGTCGGTCATCCTCACGCCTCAGGCCCTGAGCTTCGTCGACGAAACGAGCGCGTCGTTTGCGCGCATCGCCGCGATCGGCTACCTGATCACCGGCATATAGGGGATCGCTCGATTTCACCCCGATCCGCAGCTGGTCTAAGCTGTTGCTCGACGCATGTCGAGCCTGCGCACCTTCGCCGCCTTCCTCGGCGTACCGAGGCTGTGCTTCCTGCCGCGTAGAGCGGACGAGCCCGGCCACCCGCGCGTTCCCGATCCCCGCTGGGGTGCGCTCATCGGCCTGCTCATCACTCTCCTCCTGGTGCTCGGGGGCATGGTCCTCGTTCGCGTTCTCGGGCGCGCCGCTCGGCTGCAGGACTGCGTCATGTCCGGCCGCACCAATTGCGCGCCGATCCAGTCGCTCCCGCCGGGAAGCCGATAGCGTTCGAAGCGGAGAGCCGTCGCGCGGTGGGCGGCAGATCGCCTGCGGCTCTTGCCGGAAGCGGCTATCCGTTCGTAGGAACCGTACCGCGAGCGCTGCTATAAGCTCGATCGTGAGATGTCCGAATTGCGGTCATGAGCAGGAGGACTCGGTCCGGTGCGGATCGTGCGGCGTCTACTTCGCCAGGCTCGCCAGGCTCGAGAGGCCGACCGCTCGCGACCCGGCGCCTCACGTCCTCGCCCGCAGCGCTCCCAGGAAATCGCGCTTGCCGATCTGGACACCCTTCCACCGCAGGATGTCGTAGGCGGTGGTCGCGTGGAAGTAGAAGTTCGGCAGCGAGAAGGAGAGGAGGAAATTCTCGGCGGTGAAGTCGATGCGCCGCTCGCCGCCCTCGAAGCGAACCTCGAAACGCATGTCCCGGCCGATGAATGAATCGACTTCCGCCCGCGTCACAGCCTCGAGCGCGGCGAGGGTCTGGGAGATGCGGGCGTTGAGCGCCGCGAAGGTATCCGGAGGAGGCGTCATGTCCGGCGAGAAGACGCCGCGCCGCACACCCTCGATCGCGCCGAGCGAATGCACCGCGGTCGATTTCACCTGGTAGCTGAAGGGCAGCATGTCCGGGGCGAGCCGCGCCTGGATGATGTCCTCCGGCGCGAGACTCTTCTCCTTGCAGAAGGCCTCTGCCTTACCGAGCAGGCCGGCAACGGCCCCGAGGGTCTGTCGATAGTTGAGAACCGTCGCGTCATACAGAGAGAGGGTCATCGTCCGCTGCTCCCGCTTGCCCATGCCCGTTCATTTGTACTCGAGTCCCAGCGCCTTCAGCTTCTCGCGCATCTCGTAGAGATCGAGGCCGAGCTCTCCGGCGGCGAGGCGCTTGCGCTTCGCCTCCTCGCTGTCCACCCGCTTCTTGGCAGCCTGGGCCACCGCGGCCGCATCGGCGCGGCTCACCGCGACGACACCATCATCGTCCGCCACGATGACATCGCCGGGCTCGACGCGCTGACCCGCACAGATGATCGGCACGTTGACCGATCCCAGGCTCGCCTTGACCGTGCCCTGCGCCCAAATCGCCTTGCTCCAGACGGGGAACTTCATCTCGGTGAGCGTCGCCACGTCGCGCACGCCCGCATCGATGATGAGGCCGCGCACGCCGCGCGCCTGCAGGGAGGTCGCGAGCAGGTCGCCGAAGTAGCCGTCATTGCACGGGGAGCTCGGCGCGACCACGAGCACGTCGCCCGGCCGGCACACCTCGACGGCGACATGGATCATCCAGTTGTCGCCAGGCGGAACGAGTACCGTGACGGCCGACCCCGAGAGCGACGCGCCGGGATAGATGGGACGCATGTAGGCGGCAAGCAAGCCGATGCGGCCCTGCGCCTCATGGACCGTCGCGACGCCGTAGCTGCCGAGCGCCGCGATGATGGCATTGTCCGCTCGCGCGATCTCGCGCACGACGACGTGCTTGCTCATGGAGTGCTCCTCGCGGCGGGTGGGTCAAAGTCGCCGGCAATGAAGTCGCCGGTAATATAGCGGCTGCGGCAGGAGCCGGCCACAGCCGATGAACGGCAACGTGGGACTCTCCCTGTCGCGCCATGTTGCGCCGGCGCGCTGCGCGAGCCCGAGAGCGCACCGCTTTACGGCTCACTCCCACCGCGCGTCTTCAGGCGGCGGTCTTCGCCTTCGCGCCGGCGGGCTGCGCGCTCTTGCGCGCCTTCGAGCTGCCTGCATCCTTCGAGCTACCCGCCCCCTTCGAGGCCTTTGCGGCCGCCTTCAACGGCTTTGGCTCGGGCTTCTTGAGCAGTCCGTCGAGCGGCTGGAAGATCGCATCGTATTGATAGCCCGGAATCTCAAATTCCCAGCCGGAGAGCCGCGCATTGATCTGCTTCGCCTCGTCCGCCGTCTGCTTCGCGGTCGAGGCGGCGGTCAGCGCGATGTACCGGTTCTCGCCGTCCTTGCGGCCGGTCACCTCGACGGTGAGCCCGTCGAAGGTCTTGAACGTCGCGTGCGCCGGGTCCGTCCCTGCGCCGCCGGCCTTGCGCACGTCATCGAGCGTCAGCGACGCGAGGGCGCCCGCCACGGAATCGGCCGCGCTCGGGCTCGAGAGCTCGCGTCCCTTCGGCAGATCGGGAACCGAGAAGTCCGTCTGCTGCGCGCTCGCCCGCGTGACGGTGTACCCGGGTCCACCCGCGGGCTGCTCCACGACTTCCTTCACGCGGCTCTGCGGCAGCTCGATCACCGTCGGATCGAGCCAGCGGCGGGGATCGGCCTCCGGCGAGAGCTGCGGAGTCGCGAGAAGGCTTTCCTTGACGCCGCTCAGGCGCACGAAGCTCGAGTCCGCCCCGGACGGCTTGCCGACGATGAGGCTCACCGTCTTGCCGGGCTCGATGAGATCGATGCGGGTCCCGCCTGCCTTCGGCGACGTCACGTCCTCCACGCCGATCTCGGCATAGCTCGATGGGTCGCTCGTCTTCGCCTCGACGATGCGCAGGTCCGCGAGATTGAGCAGGAGCTTGCGCACGCGGCTCGAGTCCGCGGGGTATCCGCGCTCGGCGACGATCCAATCGCTCGCCTGCTTCTCGAGCGTGGCGTGGGTGCCGTCGCCCTTGGCGATCTTGACCTCCGTGATCGTGTTCACCGTGCGCTCGAGGCCGGGTAGGACGGGTTGATTCTCATCGGGCGCGCTCGTCGATGGATTGCGGGTCGTGACCCAGAGCGCGATCGCGATGACGGCGGCGCCGGTGGCGAGCAGGGCGCCGAGACCGCGGGGGGCGAGGTTCATCAGTGATGCCCTCCGCCCGCGCCGCCGGCGCCGGCCGCGGAACTCGCGGCCGCGTCGAGAGGCGGTGCCAACGCCCCGGGCTGCCGAGCCGGATGTGCGGAACGAGCCCGGCGCCTGCGCCGCCATGCGATGAGCAACGCAACGAGAGCGAACAGCGCCGGCGCCACGACGATGTTCAGCACCTTGAGGATCGTGCCGAGGCGATTGATGTCCTGATCGAGCGAGAGCTGCACGGCGCGCAGCTGCTTGCGGATGCGGAGCTTCGCCTGCTGGAACTCACCGAGCTCGCGCTGCTGCTCGGGCGTCAAGATGAGGGAGGTCTTGTCATTGCGCCGCGACTGCAGCGCCGCGAGCTTGTCCTCGGTCTGGTGCAGCTGGTTCTCGAGCTCCTGCTCCTCGGCGCGGAAGCGCTGGTCGGCGATCGCGCGCAGCCGCTCGACGCGCGTGAAGGGACGGGTGAAGGCGGCGCGGCCGCGCACGCTGATCAGGTCGGCGCTGCCGGTGAGATTGTCGAGCGCGTTCGCCACGAAGTCGCCGTTGCTCGCCCAGGGCGTCGCGATCCGCTGCCCGAAGAGGTTCTGCTCGCGCACCCAGAGGTAGTCCGCGAGCAGGTCGGAGTCGGCGACGACTATCAGGTCGAGCGGCTTGACGGATGCCTTGAGCGGTGTCTCCCCCGGGATCGGCTTCACGCCTGCCGGTGGCCCGGACGGGAAGGCGGTCTTCACCGGGCCCGTGACGCGGGCGGCGATCGTGTAGCGCTCGCCGGTCGGATGGAAGCCGTCCTGAAGCGTCGCGGGATCGAACAGCATCGCAAAGCGGGAGGTGGCGATCGGCGCCGAGTCGGTGCTCGTCGTGAGCAGCGGCTCGAAAGCTGTCGTCGCGCCCTTCCTCGGCGTGAGATAGCCTGCCGTCTCCACGTTGACCTCGGAGAGTCCGGAGGTGACCACGTCGTGATGATTGATGCTGGAGGCGTCGAGGCCGAGGATGCCGAGATGCCGTACCGGCGACTCGCCCTGGCGCATCGTGACGTTGAGGGCGTGGTCCGCATCGCCGATCACCTGCTTCGGATCGAAATTGACGCCCCACGCCGCGAGCAGCGGCTCGAGGTTCGAGGAGCGGTCGGCAGTCATCGCCGCCATCGGGTTCGAGGGGTTCGCGCCGGAGGTATCCTGCTGCGCGAGCGGATCGACGAACGCCAGGATGTGCCCGCCGGCGAGCGCATATTGATCGATGGCGTACTGCGTGGCCGGCGGGAGCTTCTTCGGGTGCACCAGCACCAGGACGGAGATGTCGGGATCGATCTTCGTCACGTTCGTATCGAGCATGCGGACCGTGTAGAGCTGGCGCGCCTGCTCCATGATGATCCAGGGCTCGGTCGGCCGCCCCGTCGAGGGATCGAAGCCGCCCTCCATCGGCAGGCTCGACATCCAGCCGACGACCGGCTTCTTCGTCGTCGAGAGCTGGTAGACGACCTTCATCACGTCGTATTCGAGGAATTGCTCTTTGCTCGGATCGAAGAAGGGGATCGCGGCGTGCCCGTCCGTCGAGTTCGTGCCCGCAAGGCCGAAGTAGAGCTTGCGGCCTCCGACGCCGGCCTGGACGGCCTGCACGCCGAGGTCCGATGCCCGATCCTCGTCATCGGAGAAGGGCTGCGGATCGATCACGTGGAGCAGCAGCTTGCCGCGCGAGCGGGCGGCGAGCTCCTCGAGCAGGTCCTCCACGCGGCCCGCATAGGCCTTCACCTGCGGGTATTGATCGGCCGCCTCGGCGCTGTAGTAGAAGTAGAGGTTGATGGGCTCCTTCAGGCTCGCGAGGATGCGCTTCGTGCCCGGCGCGACGGTGTAGAGATGATTCTGCGTGAGGTCGATGCGCGCGCCGCGGAGCGCATAATCGAGCAGGATGGTGACCCCCGCGAAGAGCAGCGCGAGCGCCACGAGCGCCCCGCCGCCGAACGTCAGTCTCTTGCCCATGCGGTGCCCCCCGTCCGGGTCATTCGGCCTTGCGCACGTCGAGCACGACGGCGGTGGCGATGAGGAAGTATGCGATCAGCATCGCAAAGTAGATGAGGTCGCGCACGTCGAGCACACCCTTCGCGATGGAGTCGAAATGCGTAAGGAACGACAGCGAGGCGATGGCATCGACCAGCGCCTGCGGCAGCCACGCATGGAACGCGTCGATCACCATCGGATAGCCCGCGAGCAGGAAGACGAAGCAGACGACGACGGCGAGGATGAACGCGATCACCTGGTTGCGCGTGAGCGCGGACATGCACGAGCCGATCGCGAGGAACCCCGCCGCGAGCAGGAAGCTGCCGATATAGGCGGCGAGGATCGCGCCGTTGTCGGGGCTGCCGAGATAGTTGACGGTGAGCCAGAGCGGGAAGGTGAGTGCGAGCGCGATGCCGGCGAACAGCCAAGCGGCGAGGAACTTGCCGACCACGGCCTGCCACAGCGTCACGGGCTGGGTCATCAACAGCTCGATGCTGCCGCTCTTTCTCTCCTCCGCCCACAGGCGCATGGAGATCGCCGGAACGAGGAACAGGTACAGCCACGGGTGGAAGTTGAAGAACGGATTCAAGTCCGCCTGTCCGCGCTCGTAGAAGCCGCCGAGATAGAACGTGAACCAGCTCGCGAGCACCAGGAAGATGACGATGAAGATGTACGCGATCGGCGTCGCGAAGTAGCCACCGAGCTCGCGGCGCATGATGACGGCCACGTTGCGCATGCCTCGACCCCTTCAGGCAGTGATGGTACGGAACACTTCGTCGAGACGGCCCGACTCGAGATGCAGCTCTTTGAGCGCGAAGCCCTGCCGGGCCGCAAGCTCGCTCACGGCCGGCAGGATCGCCGTGCCCGCGCGCGGCAGCGCGGTGAGGCGCGCTTCCCGCTCGCTCACCTCCACCGCGGCCACGGCCGGCAGGGCGGCGAGCGCGGCCCGGACGGCGGCAAGCTGATCGGTCTGTGCGAGGCGCACCGATACGGCGTTGTGATAGCGCGATTTCGCCGCGAGTCCGTGCGGGGTGTCATCCGCCACGATCCGGCCGCGCGAGATGATGATTGCGCGCGTGCACACGGCGTCCACCTCCTCGAGGATGTGGGTCGAGATGACCACGATCTTCTCGCGGGCCATCTCGTTGATGAGCGAGCGGACCTCGTGCTTCTGGTTCGGGTCGAGGCCGTCCGTCGGCTCATCGAGGATCAGGACCGGCGGATCGTGAAGGATCGCCTGCGCGAGCCCCACCCGGCGGCGGAAGCCCTTCGACAGGGTGTCGATGCTCTGCTGCAGCACCGGCGCAAGCTGTAGGCGGCCGATCACGTGGTCGAGCCGCGCCGTGCGCCGTGCGCCCTCGAGCCCGCGCAGGTCCGCGATGAACTCGAGGAAGCCCCTGACGCTCATCTCTCCGTAGAGCGGCGCCCCCTCCGGCAGGTAGCCGAGCGAGGCCTTCGCGGCGAGTGCGTCCTCGACCACGTCGTGTCCGCAGATGCTCGCGCGGCCGGAGGTGGGCGTGATGAAGCCTGCCAGCATGCGCATGGTGGTGGTCTTGCCCGCTCCGTTGGGGCCGAGAAATCCCAGCACCTCGCCGGGCCGGACCTCGAAGCTCACATCATCGACCGCGATCAGGGTGTCGTAGCGCTTGCAGAGATGTTCGGTCTTGATCATGGCGCTGAGCACGTAAGAGGACGCGATTGTGAAAAAGTTCCGGCGCAATTACCAGGTACCAGGGCGGCCGCCGAAGGCCGCCCGCAAGCCGAGCCAAATGCCCGCGAGTGCCGCCGCCCCGCCGATCAACAGCGCGGCCGGCGCAGCCGGTCCTCGAGCCGCCAGTAGAGCATGACCACCGCGCCGCCCAGCATGCCGCCGAGATGCGCGAAGTGCGCCACGCTCGCCTGACTGCCGGTGACGCCGAGGAAGAGCTCGATGACGCCGTAGACGCTCACGAACAGCCACGCCGGCATCGGGATCGGCGGGATGAGCAGCAGGATTCTCTGGCGCGGAAAGTTGAACGCGAAGGCGAGCAGCAGCCCGAAGACCCCGCCCGATGCGCCGATGGTCGATTCGTAGCTCCCCGAGAGATAGGTGGTCGCGAGCTGGACGCCGCCCGCCGCGAGGACGCTCGCGAAGTAGTACGCCAGGAAGCGCGGCGCGCCCCAGTAGCGCTCGAGCTCGCCGCCGAACATGTAGAGGGCGAACATGTTGAAGAAGATGTGCGCGACGCTCCCGTGCAGGAACGCATACGTCACGAGCTGCCAGACGTGGAAGTAGGGGCCGATCGGCTGCAGCGCGAACAGGCCGGTGAAGGAATCGCGCGTCAGCCCTTGCGCAAGGTAGACGAGCACGTTCGCGGCGATGAGGCCGCGCGTCGCAGGCGGCAGGCGAGGGAACATCGGCCGCGATCTTACCGGTTCAGGCCCGCCGATCGTGCAATAATCGCCCGTTCGAGCAGCGGGGCCGAGCGCGCGGCCGGGCTCGAGGTCGAGGCGCGTCGGCGCGGGTGACATGCGAGGTGATTCAGATGGCGCCGAGCGGATTCTACGGCTGGAAGCTGATCGCCGTATTCTGGGTGATCGTCTTCATCAATCTCGCCTTTGCCGCGTACGGCTCGCCCGTCATGAATGCCGGCATGGCCCAAGCCCTGCACCTCTCGCGCACGGCGGCGGGCCTTCCGTACGAGGTCTACACGGTCATGTCGGCGGTGCCCGCCGTGCTCGTCGCGGTGCTCATCCGCTCGATCGGCGTGCGCTGGACGGTCGTGCTCGGCAGCGCGCTCATCACGGCGGGCGCCGTCGCGATGGCAACGCTGGTGTCGAGCACGGCCGGCGCGGTCGTCGCATTCGGATGCCTGGTCGGACTCGGGGTGTGCGCCGGCGGGCCGCTCGGCGTGCAGCCGGGCGTCGTGGTATGGTTCGTGCGCCGCCGCGCGCTCGCGCTCGCGATCGTCTACGCCGCCGGGGGGGTCGGCGGCCTCGTCGCCGCGCGCGTGCTCAACGCGACGATCACGGCGGCTCACGGCAACTGGCGGATGGGGTGGTGGCTTCTCGCTGCGCTCTCTGCGTTCGCGGCCGTCATCGCGGCGCTGTTCATCCGCGAGCGGCCGGCGGACCTGGGGCAGGCCCCGGATGGGATCGCGGAGGCTGCCGAGGGAACGCAGTTCGTGCAGGCCGGGGATCGCGGCTCGGCGGGTGCAGCCGCGCGCCCGAGTTTCATCACGAGCGAGGAATGGACGTTCGTCGAGGTCCTGACCTCCGCGCGCTTCTGGGTCATGTCGCTCGCCCTCTGCGGCGCGAGCGCCGGATACACGCTGTTCCTCTCGCAGGGCGTGCTGCACCTGAAGGACATCGGCCACAGCTCGCGGGAGGCGGCGATCGCGGTCAGCGTGACGACGGGCTCCACGCTTCTCGGCAAGGTCGTGCTCGGACTGCTCGGCGACCGCTTCGATCCGCGCTACATCTGGGTGGCCACCGCGATCTCGTTCGGCGTCGGGCTGATCCTCGTCGTCGATCCGCGCACGATGCTCAGCATCTACGCGTTCTCGGTTTGCGTGGGGTTCGGGTTCGGTGGCGGGCTCATCTGCCTGATGAGCGTGCTCGGCAACTACTACGGGCCGAAGGTATTTCCGGCGGCGGCGGGAGTCGCCGCGGCGCTCAACACGATCCTGAGCGCGGTGATCGCCTGGATCGGGGGCGTCGTGTACGACGAGCTGGGCATCTACGCGCCGACGTTCTATTCTCTCGCGGGCTGGTGCTTCCTGAGCGCGCTGGTGCTGCTCCTCGTGCGTCCGCCCGTGCGCCGCCCTGCGGGCGCGCCCGCCGTCGCATAATCGATGATCGAAGGGTCTCATGGTCAAAGAAGGCGATCTGCTCTGGACGCCAAGCCCCGAGTGGGTGGAGCGCTCCAATCTCACGGCGTACATGCGTTGGCTCGCGCGCACGCGCAGCCTGAACTTCACGAGCTACGAGGAGCTGTGGCGCTGGTCGGTCGATGACCTCGACGCCTTCTGGGCCTCGATCTGGGAGTACTGCGGCATCCAGGCCTCGACGCCTTACGAGCGCGTGCTCGGCCGGCGCGAGATGCCGGGCGCCGAATGGTTCCCCGGCGCGCGGCTCAACTACGCCGAGCATGCGCTGCGGTTCGAGCGGCCCGGCGCCGATGCGGTCTATCATCTCTCCGAGCGCACACCGCTCACGCGGATGTCGTGGCAGGACCTCGGCCAAGCGGTGCGCAAGCTCGCCACGCAGCTGCGCGCGCTCGGCATCCGGCCCGGGGACCGCATCGCGGGCTACATGCCGAACATTCCGCAGACGCTCATCGCCATGCTCGCGACCACGAGCATCGGAGCGATCTGGACGAGCTGCGGCCCGGAGTTCGGCACGCGCGGTGTGCTCGACCGCTTCACGCAGCTTGCGCCGCGGCTCCTGTTCTGTGTGGACGGCTATCAGTACGCTTCCAAGCCCTTCGACCGGCGGCAGGAGCTCGAGCGAATCTTGGGCGAGCTGCCCTCGCTCGAGCACGTCGTCTGCGTGCCCTACCTGCACGCGGACGAGCGCCGACCGTTCTCGCGGCGCACGATCTTCTGGGAAGATCTTTTCACGGGACCGGCGGTGCCGCGGGAGGCGTTCCGCTTCGAGCAGGTCCCGTTCGGACATCCCCTGTGGATTCTCTTCTCATCCGGCACGACGGGGCTGCCGAAGGCGATCGTCCACAGCCACGGGGGCATCCTCATCGAGCAGCTGAAGGCGCTCAACTTCCAGATGGACATGAAGCCGGGGGAGCGCCTGTTCTTCTACACGACGACCGGCTGGATGATGTGGAATTTCCTCGTGAGCTGCCTCGTCGCGAACGTCGTGCCGGTGCTCTACGACGGCAGCCTCATGCATCCCGAGCCCGATTCGCTCTGGCGGATGTACGAGGAGTCGGGCGCCGCGCTGATCGGCGCGAACCCCGGCTACGTGGGGCTCCTCGAGAAGGCGGGGGTCGCCCCGCCGCGCGAGAAGTTCCGTCTCGAGCATCTGCGCTGCGTCATGCTCGCCGGCTCGCCGGTGACGCCCGAGGTCATGGCGTGGTTCTACGAGAACGTGAAGCGGGACCTGTGGGTGCAGAACGGCAGCGGCGGCACGGACATCTGCTCCGCGTTCGTCGCCGGCGTGCCGATCCTTCCCGTCCGCGCGGGCGAGATCCAGGCGCGCATGCTCGGCGTCGATGCGGCGGCCTACAACGAGCACGGCGAGAGCGTGGTGAACGAGGTCGGCGAGCTCGTCGTGCGGCGGCCGATGCCCTCGATGCCGGTCTTCCTGTGGGGAGATGAGGACTTTGCGCGCTACCGCGAGTCCTACTTCGACATGTATCCGGGCGTCTGGCGCCAGGGCGACTTCTTCCGGATCAACGAGCGCGGCGCGTGCTTCGTGCTCGGCCGCTCGGACGCGACGCTCAACCGTCACGGCGTGCGCATCGGCACGGCGGAGATCTACCGCTCGCTCGCGCTCATCCCTGAGATCGACGACTCGCTGATCGTGAATCTCGACCTGCCGGGGGGGAAGTTCTTCATGCCGCTCTTCGTGAAGCTGAAGGACGGCCTGAAGCTCGACGCTCGGCTCGAGGATACGATGCGCCGGAAGCTGCGGCAGGAGTACTCCCCGCGGCACGTGCCCGACAAGATCTACCAGGTGCCCGACATCCCTTACACGCTCACGGGCAAGAGGATGGAGGTGCCCGTCCGGCGCATCCTTGCCGGCGTGCCGCCAGCGAAAGCGGCCAATCGCGATGCGATGGCGAACCCCCGGGCGCTCGACTGGTTCATCGAGTACGAGCGGACGCAGCGCGATTATTCGATGAAGGGGTGAGGTGGCGCGCGCGGGCACGGCCTCGCCTCGGTGCACGGGCTCGGCGTCCCGCCGCGCCGGCTCGGCCACTCGCGCCATTCGTCCGCAGCCGACTTGACGGCCCGGAACGCGGCTTCATAAGCTCCCCGGCCCCACTCGCAACACCCCGACAGCCCGCACACGGGAGACCACGATGGAACACGTCCAGCTCCTCATCGGCGACCGCGACGTATCGGCCCGGAATTCCGCGACCTTCGACCGCCCGAACCCGATTTCCGGGGACGTGGCAAGCCGCGCCGCCGCTGCGACGCCGGAGGATGCGAAGGCCGCCGCGGACGCGGCAGCCAAGGCCTTCCCCAAGTGGTCCGCACTCGGCCCGAACGAGCGCAGGGCCCGGCTCAACAAGGCGGCGGACCTGCTCGAGGCCCGCTCGGCGCAGTTCGCCACGCTCATGCTGGCGGAGACGGGCTGCACGATGGGTTGGGGGCATTTCAACGTGCACTTCGGCGCCATGCTCCTGCGCGAGGCCGCCGCCATGACCACCCAGGTGACGGGCGAGGTCGTGCCGTCCGATGTGCCGGGCATGATGGCGATGGCCTTCCGCCAGCCGGTCGGCGTCGTGCTCGGCATCGCGCCGTGGAATGCGCCGGTGATCCTGGGCGTGCGTGCGGTCGCGATGCCGCTCGCCTGCGGCAATACCGTGGTGCTCAAGGCCTCCGAGATCTGCCCGGCGACGCACCGGCTCATCGGCACGGTGCTCAAGGAGGCCGGCCTCGGCGAGGGCGTGGTCAATGTCATCACCCACGATGCGAAGGATGCGGCCGCCGTCTCGGAGGCGCTGATCGCTCATCCGATGGTGCGGCGGGTCAATTTCACGGGCTCGAGCCGCGTCGGCAAGCTCGTCGCGCAGACCTGCGCGAAGTACCTGAAGCCCGTGCTGCTCGAGCTCGGCGGCAAGGCGCCGCTCATCGTGCTCGACGACGCGGACATCGATGCGGCGGTGAGCGCCACGGTGTTCGGCGCGTTCGCCAATCAGGGCCAGATCTGCATGTCCACCGAGCGCGTGATCGTGCAGGAGAAGGTGGCGGACGAGTTCGCGCAGAAGCTCGCGAAGCGCGTCGCCCAGCTCCCGGTCGGCGATCCGCGCGAAGGCGAGTTCGTACTCGGCTCGGTCGTGGCGCGCTCGACCGTCGATCGGGTGGAGAAGCTCGTCTCCGAGGCGGTCGCGCAGGGTGCGAAGGTGCTCACGGGCGGCGAGAAGGCCAAGGGCACGATCATGAAGGGCATCGTGGTCGATCACGTGACGCCGCAGATGGCGCTGTTCCGGGAGGAGTCCTTCGGACCTCAAGTGTCGATCACGCGCGTCAAAACCGTTGACGAGGCGGTCGCCCTCGCGAACGACACCGAGTACGGGCTCTCGGCCGCCGTCTTCACGCGCGATCTGGTCAAGGGGATCGAGATCGCGAAGCGGATCGAATCGGGCATCTGCCATGTCAACTCCCCGACGGTGCAGGATGAGGCGCAGATGCCGTTCGGCGGGATGAAGAATTCCGGCTACGGGCGCTTCGGCGGCAAGGCGGGCATCAATGAGTTCACGGAGCTGCGCTGGATCACCGTGCAGGTCGGGCCGAGACATTATCCGTTTTAGGAGGTCCGCATGGATCTCGAGTTGAAGGGCCGCAAGGCCATCGTCACCGGCGCGACGCACGGCATCGGGCTCGCCATCGCGCGGCAGCTCGCGGAGGAGGGCGTAGATGTCGCGATCTGCGCGCGCACGGCCGCGAACGTCGAGCGCACCGTGCGCGAGCTCGCGGCGAAGGGCGTCAAGGCCATCGGCGATCCGATCGATGTCACGCATCGCGAGGCGTACATCGACTGGATCGGCAGCGCGGCGGACCGGCTCGGGGGCCTCGACATCTTCGTCTCGAACACCACCGGCACGCCAAATATTCCCGGCGAGAAGGGGTGGGAGGCCGGCTTCCAGGCCGACATCCTGGCCGCGGTGCGCGGCTGCGAGGCCGCGCTGCCCTATCTCAAACGGTCGAAGTCCGGCGCGATCGTGCTCATCGCGAGCATCTCCGGCGTCATGTCAAAGGCGCTGCGCGCCCCCGGCATTCTGGCCTACGGCTCTTGCAAGGCGGCGCTCATCGCCTACGGCGCGCAGCTCAGCAAGGAAGTGGCCAAGGACGGCGTGCGGGTGAACATGGTCTCGCCGGGCCCGATCTACTTCGAGGGCGGCCCCTGGGACTTCATCAAGCAGCGCGCGCCGGACGCCTACGACGACGCATTGAAGCATTGCGTCATCGGCCGCCTCGGCAGGCCGGAGGATATCGCCGCCGCCGTCGCATTCCTCGCGAGCCCGAAATCGGGCTTCACCGTCGGCCAGAACCTGCACATCGACGGCGGGTACATGGAGCACATCGCGTTCTGAGGCCGGGCGCGTGCCGCGGCGGCGGCAATCAAACGTTGAGCCCGTAGAGCCTCGCGGCGTTGTCGTGCGTGATCTTCTTGACCGTCTCGCGCGGCAGATGGCCCATCGTGCGCTCTAGCGTCGCGATTGAATTCGGCCAGATGCTGTCGGGGTGCGGATAGTCCGTCGCCCACAACAGATTGTCGCCGTAGAACTCGAGCAGGCGCATCGTGACCGGGCTCTGCTGGAACGTCGCGTAGATCTGGCGTTTGAAAAGCTCGGACGGCTTGGTCTTGTGGGGGATGCCGCCCTTGTCGCGGTAGAACGCTTCGGCCTCCCACGTCCGCCAATGCCGGTAATCCAGCTCCTCGACGACCCAGGGGAGCCACCCGGCGCCCGACTCCGCGATGACGATCTTCATCTTCGGGTGGCGCTCGAGGATCGCCCAGGCGAAGAGATCGACGAACGGATCGAGGAACTGGGTGATGAAGCCCTTCATGTGCGTGAAGTTGCCGGCGATGTTGCCGCGGCCCGGATCGCCGGGCGGGGGCGTGAACACCGTCACGTGCCACGACAGCACGATGCCGGTCTCCTCGAGCGCGTTCCACAGCGCTTCCCAGCGCGGATCGTGCAGGCGCGGCTCGGCGGAGGCGATCTGCAGGTTCGCTTGGCGGACCCCGCCGCGCTTCGCGAGGCGGTAGACCTCCTTCGCCGCGGATTCGGGGTTGAGCGGCAGCATGGGGACGCCGAGCAGCCGATCGGGTGCCGCGGCGCAGAACTCGCCGAGCCAGTCGTTGTAGATGCGATGCAGCTCGTCGGCGAACTCCTGATCGCGGCTCTTGATCGAGGTGACCGGTCCGAAGATCACCTGCGTATGGATGCCGTCGCGGTCCATGTCGGCGAGCCTCAACTCGGGGACCGCGGGGCGCCGCTCGGAGAGGTCCTTCACGCCGCCGCGATCGAAGGCGGTGTAGATCGGCTTGGGCGCATCGGAGCCCTTGGTGCGGCCGGTCCACGGGCCCCAGGACTCACCCTCGCAGATCCACAGCCACATGCCGTCGCGCTGCTCGACGTGCGGCGCCCGCTCGCGCGCGGAGCGGGGGAGGCGCGCCGTCCACAGGTCCTCGGGCAGCTGGTTGAGATCGAGATGGTCGTCGCAGGAGATGAGGTTGTAGTCGAGCTGCATGATCCATCCTCCCGCTACAGCTTCAACTCCACGGCGCACACGGGCGCTCCGACCGCCGCGTTCTCGCCGGCCGGCACGAAGATCTCGAGGAGCGTCCCATCACCGGTCGCGGTCACCTCCTGAGTGACCTTCTCCGTCTCGATGTCGTAGAGCGGGTCGCCCGCTTTGAACGCTTCCCCTGGCCGTTTGTGCCACTTCGCGATCGTCGCCTCCTGCATGTTCATGCCGACCCGGCCGAGCTTGAGGTTCACGCGCATCGGCCGCCTCTCACGCTCGCGCGGTCTCGGTCGCGACGCGGGCGATGCGGTCGGCGTCCGGGATCATCCGCTTCTCGGCGTTCGGCGCATACGGCAGGCAGACGTTCGGCACCGTCACCCGCTTCACCGGCGCCTTCAGATCCCGGAACGCCCGGTCGGCGAGCACGGCGGCGATGTGGCTCGCGGCGCTGCAGCGATCGCGCGCCTCATCGACCACGACGACGCGGCCGGTCTTGCGCGCGGCCGCGACGAGCGCGTCCTCGTCGAGCGGCACGAGCGTGCGCGGATCGACGATCTCCGCCTCGATGCCTGAGGCTTCGAGCTTCTTCGCCGCCTCGAGAGCGGGCTTCAGCATCGAGCCGATGGCGATGATCGTGACATCCCTGCCCTCGCGGACCGTCGCTGCCCGGCCGAACGGAATGGTGTAGTCGCCGTCCGGCACCTCCCCGAGTTCCCCGCCGCGCCCGATCGCTTCCATGAAGAAGGTCGGATCGTTGCCGCGGATGGCAGTCTTGAGCAATCCCTTGGCGTCGGCCGGCGTCGCCGGCATGACGACGTTGACGCCGCCCAGGTTCATCAGCACGGGATAGCCGCTGTCGGAGTGCTGAGCCGCATTCGAGCTTCCGCCGCCGTACGCCGCGATCACCGTGATCGGCATGACCGCCTGTCCGCCCGTCATCAGGCGCAGCTTCGCCATTTGATTGGCGATCGCATCGAACCCGGTGTAGATGAAATTCGAGAACATCATGTGCAGCACGACGCGGCAGCCGGCCGCCGCGGCGCCGACGGCCATGCCGGTGAGCGTCGCCTCGCAGATCGGCGTGTTGCGGATGCGGTCGCGGCCGAACTTATCGAGCAGGCCGCGCGTGTCGCCCATGATGGCGAGCTCCACGTCCTCCCCGTAGACGATGACCTTGGGGTCGCGGCTCATTTCCTCGATGAGCGCTTCGTTGATCGCATGAGTGTAGCGCTTGCGGGCCATGTGATTACCCTTGTGCGAACATCAGGTCGAAGGCCAGCTCGGGATCGGCCTCCGCGCTCTCCTCGGCGAACTTCACCGCCTCCTCGACGGTGCGCCGGATGCGGCTATCGAGCGCCTGCAGATCGCCCGCAGCAATGCCCGCCGCAACGAGCCGTGCGCGGGTGCGGTCCAGGGGGTCGCGCTTGCGCCATTCTTCGATCTCCGCCTCGTCCCGGTACTTGCCGCCGGCGAGGAACAGCGCCTCCGCCTCGAGGTGGCCCTGGATGCGGTAGGTGCGCGCCTCGATGAAGGAGGGACCTTCGCCGCTCCGTGCTCGCTCGACCGCCTCGCCCGCTGCTTGCCAGACGGCGACGACATCGTTGCCGTCGATGACCGTCGTCGGGATCTTGAACGCGCGCGCCCGATCGGCGATCTCCCCGGAGGTCACGTTTGCCGACGGGGTGAACTCGCAGAACTGGTTGTGCTCGCACACGAGGACGAGCGGCAGCTTCCAGAGGCTCGAGACGTTCAGCGACTCCATGAACACGCCCTGATTGGCGGCGCCGTCGCCGAAGAACGCGACCGCCACGCGCGTGTCGTGCAGGAGCTTCGCGGCGAGCGCCGCGCCCGTCGCAATGGCGAATCCGCCGCCGACGATTCCGTTGGCCCCCAGGATCCCCTTGGAGAAATCCGCGACGTGCATCGAGCCGCCCATTCCCTTGCAGATGCCGGTCCGCTTGCCCCAGATCTCCGCCATCATGGCGCGCGGGTCTCCGCCCTTTGCGAGGAAGTGGCCATGCCCGCGGTGCGTGCTCGTGATCATGTCGGAGTCGCGCAGCCGCGCGCATACGCCGGTCGCGATCGCCTCCTGGCCGATGTACAGGTGCACGGCGCCGGGGAGGTTCCCCGCGGCGGCGTCCGCGCGCAGGCGCTCTTCCATCCGGCGGATGAGGAGCATGCGCTCGTAGAGCGCGAGAAGCTGATCGGTGGTGGGCTCGGGGGTGGGCATGGCAGCTCTCTTGGTGGCAATGCTCTGCATCAGTGGCGTCGCGGGATCGGCTCGAGGCGCTCACCGGGCGCGAAACTGCGCCGCGGTGGTCTCGAATGCGCGCCGGCAGACCTCGCCGATCGGCCTGCCGCGCAGCGCCTTGTTCAGCACTTCGATGCCCCAGGGACCGCGCCAGCCGGCTGCGCGCATCCGGCTCACGAAGTCCTGCACGTCGAACTCCCCCTCGCCGCAGAGCTGGCGGTGCTGGGTGGTCTCGATGTGCATGTCCGGCATGGAATGCGCCTTCGAGTAGCCGTCGTTGAGCTCGATGCCGGCGATGTATTCGAGGGGAAAGCTCGCGACGGCCGTGTGCGGAATGCCGATCTTCTCGATGTGCCAGAGGTCGAAGAAGATGCCGCCGTTCTTCGCACCGGCGCCCTCGACGAGCTGGCGCGCCGACTCGAGCGAATCGATGATGCAGAACGGCATCATCTCGAACCCGATGCTCGTTCCGCAGCGCTCCGCCTCCTTGCACAGCGCGGCAAAACACTCTATCAGCCGCGGCATGGGACAGGGCTGGCGGACGAAGTCGCCGACCTTCACGCAGCGCGCGCGAAGCTCGACCGCAGCCTCGAAGAGCAGGCGCTTGCGCTCGTCCGACCGGCGCTTCGGCTCGCCGTCGAGGAACCAGTCGTTCAGGAACTCGAGCTCGACGTACCGGATGCCGTGATCGTCCAGGATCGAGCGCATCTCGCGGAGCGTGAGCCGCCGCAGCGTGTATTCGAGATCGGCATGCCAGAGCCCCAAGCCGGTGAAGCCGGCCTTCGCGGCGCTCGCCACGCGCTCCTCGAAGGGAGACGTGCTGTATTCGTGGTCGGTGTGCGGCTCGGCGCCGACGGCGAGCGTCCAATATGAGGCGAGGAGGTCGATTTCACCGTTCATGCGCGAGCCCTGGTTGTACACTCCGCTCGGTGGGTCCGTAAAGACCGCGCGAGCCGCAGACCGTCACCCGAGGCGGCCGGGAACGGCGGTCGTCCCTGGCGCCAGGGAGCGCGGCGGTCCCACGCTCGTCCCGGTGGCGCAGCCATCACCCGGCAGGCCAGGGAATGGTGACGGCGACATGGTCCACGTCGCCGACGACGGCCGTGATGTGGCCCTTGCCCTTCGCATCGTCCATCAGAAGCATGCGGCCCGGTCCGAAGCGACGTACTTCCCCGTCCGATGCCGTGACCTCGGACGTGCCCTGAACGACGATCAGGAACATGCGCCGCGGCGCGTTGTGCCAATCCTCCCGCGCGCCGCGCTTCAGGGCGAGGAGCTGCGCGCCCTGCGTGCCGCGCAGGGTGTAGGAAGCGAGCGCGCCGTCATCACCATGAGGTCCCGGAGCCGGCTCGAGCTTCAGGGTCTCGTCCCGGAAGTGGGAGACGCCGCTCGCGTCCGAATAAAGATGCACGTAGGTGAACGTGCGGGGTGATCCGGTCATGGTTCGAGCCTCGTCCGGCCGGGGAGTGATCGTGAGCCAGGCGGCGAGCGCGAGCGCCGCGGCCGCCAGCGTCGCCTTGCCTGCTCCTATCCTCTTCTCGAGATGCGCCATCTGTCATCCCCCCGCGAATGGAAATCGGGCAGCCATCCGGACAGTCCAAGGCAGGCAGCCTAAGGGTACCGAGCGGCCCGACGGACAAGTGTATGCCACCCGCCGCACCCCGCGAAGTGCGGTAGACTTTTATCCATGCGTGTCCGCGCGTGACGGTACGTGCCCCGGCGTGATTGCACGCAGGTCCCCAGATTCAGCTACGGGGCCGGCGCAGCCGGCTCCGAGAAATTGGCCGCAGGCCATGAGGAGTTTAGTCGTGAACGCCGTGCCCGCCTCGATCGCCCCCCAGCCCGAACCCTCTGCCGCCGCCGCCCGCTTTCTCAAACGGACGCACAAGCTCTTCATCGGCGGCGAATGGGTCGAATCGAAGTCCTCGAAGCGCATTCCCGTGATGGACCCCGCGACGGGGCGCGAGATCAGCTCCGTTCCCGACGCCAGCGCCGCCGATGTTGAGCGTGCGGTCGCCGCGGCGCGGCAGGCGTTCGAGAAGGGTCCGTGGCCCGAGATGCTGCCCGTGCAGCGCGAGGCGCTGATCTGGAAGCTCTCCGACCTCATCGAGCGCAATGCCGACGAGCTCGCCGAGCTCGAGAGCCTGAACAACGGCAAGACCAAGTTCATCGCGAGCGTCGTCGACATCGCCGGCACGCGCGACTACTTCCGCTACATGGCGGGCTGGGCGACGAAGCTGGAAGGCTCGACCTTCCAGACCTCGATCCACGGCCCGCCGGGCGCGAAGTTCCACACCTACACGCTGCGCGAGCCGGTCGGCGTCGTCGGGGCCATCGTGCCGTGGAATTTCCCGCTGGCGCTCGCCTCGTGGAAGCTCGGGCCGGCGCTTGCGGCGGGCTGCACGGTCGTCCTGAAGCCGGCGGAGCAGACGCCGCTCACCGCGCTGCGGCTCGGCGAGCTCATCCAGGAGGCGGGCTTCCCGCCCGGCGTCGTCAATATCGTCACCGGGTACGGCGAGACGGCGGGCGCCGCGCTGGTTGCCCACCCGGACGTCGACAAGGTCGCGTTCACCGGCTCGACGGAGGTCGGCAAGATCATCAACAAGGCGGCGACGGATACGTTGAAGCGGGTGTCGCTCGAGCTCGGCGGCAAGTCGCCGGTCATCGTGCTGCCGGATGCCGATCTCAACGCGGTAGTCGGCGGCGCCGCGAACGCGATCTTCTTCAATTCCGGACAGGTGTGCACCGCGGGCTCGCGGCTCTTCGCGCACAAGAAGATCTACGACCAGGTGCTCGAAGGGCTGAGCAGCGCCGCGCAGTCGATCCGCCTCGGCCCGGGCCTCGACCCGAAAACCGAGATGGGCCCGCTCGTATCAAAGGAGCAGCAGGAGCGCGTGCTGGGGTACATCGAGTCGGGCCGCAAGGACGGCGCGAAGGTCGTGGTCGGCGGAGATGCGCCCTCGAGCCCCGGGTACTTCGTCAAGCCCACGGTCCTCGCGAACGTCCGTCCCGACATGAAGGTCGTCCGGGAGGAGATCTTCGGACCCGTCGTGGTCGCGCAGCGTTTCGAGGATCTCGACGAGATCGCCGCGCTCGCGAACGACACGCCGTATGGTCTCGCCGCGAGCATCTGGTCGCGCGACGTGAGCACGGTCCATCGGCTCGTGCCGAAGATCCGCGCGGGCACCGTGTGGGTGAACTGCCACAACTTCGTGGATCCGGCGATGCCGTTCGGCGGCTTCAAACAGTCGGGCTTCGGGCGCGAGAGCGGCCGCGCGGTGTTCGAGCTGTACACGGAGCTCAAATCGGTCTGCATCGCGATCTGATCAGTCGGCGGCGCGATCCGATCCGGCGGGTGGGCTGGGGACGGTGACCGAGTGTCGGTGCACGGCTCGAGCCTGCGCGGCCGCCATAGGGGGGTGATCAATGTTGGAAAGGTCCGGCAGGTCTCTGCTCGTCTCTGTCTGCGCGCTCGCTCCGGTCCTCCTCGGCACCGCGTGCGGCGGCCGGCAGGGTGAGGGCCAGCGACCCGCTTCGGGGTCCGCCTCGGCCTCGCCATCGACTTCCACGCCGGCGGCGGCGCGCCAGCCGGCAATGGTGGATGCTGCCCGGCTCGATGGCGCAGCGAGCGATGCCGCCGACTGGATGACGTATGGGCGCACGTACGACGAGCAGCGCTTCAGCCCGCTCGATCGGATCAATGCCGCCAACGTCTCGGGGCTCAAGCTCGCCTGGCATTACGACCTGCCTGTCGACCACCGCGCGCAGGAATCGACGCCGCTCGTCATCGACGGCGTCATGTACGTGACCGGCTCGTGGAGCACGGTCTTCGCGCTCGATTCCCGGACCGGCAAGCTCCTCTGGTCCTTCGACCCGCACGTCCCGCGTGAGACGGACATCAATGCCTGCTGCGACGCAGTCAATCGTGGCGTCGCGGCCTGGAACGGCAAGCTCTATCTCGGCACGCTCGACGGCCGTTTGATCGCGCTCGATGCGGCGACCGGCAAGCCCGTGTGGGACGTGCGCACGACGCCAGAGGGCTCGCGCTACACGATCACCGGAGCCCCGCGCGTCGTGAAGGGCAAGGTGATCATCGGCAATGCGGGCGGCGAGATGGTCGTGCGGGGCTACGTCTCGGCCTACGATGCGGAGAGCGGCAAGCTCGTATGGCGCTTCTACACGGTGCCCGGCGAGCCGGGCAAGCACGACGGCGCCGCCTCCGACGACGTGCTCGAGAAGATCGCGCGCCCGACGTGGAAGGGCGATGTATGGTGGAAGCGCGGCGGCGGGGGCACGGTTTGGGACTCGATGGCATACGATCGTGAGCTCGATCTGCTCTACATCGGCACCGACAACGGCGGCCCGTGGGACCGCAAGTTCCGTTCGCCCCCGGGCGGCGACAATCTCTTCATCTCCTCGATCATCGCCCTGCGGCCCGACACAGGCCAGTACGTCTGGCATTATCAAACGACGCCGGGCGAGATGTGGGACTACAGCTCGGTCCAGAGCCTCGTGCTCGCGGACCTCACGATCGGCGGCAAGCCGCGGCGCGTGATCCTGCAGGCGCCGAAGAACGGGTTCTTCTACGTCCTCGACCGCGCGACCGGCGAGCTCCTCTCGGCGCATCAGTACGCCGACACGGTGAACTGGGCGCGGGGCATCGATCTTGCGACGGGCCGGCCCATGTTCAATCCGGAGGCGGACTACTCCGACCGCGGCAAGACCTTCGTCGCCGCGCCCGGCCCGAGCGGCGCGCACAACTGGCAGCCGATGGCGTTCAGCCCGCTCACGCGGCTCGCCTACATTCCCGTGAATGAGATCGCATTCCCGTTCACGCCCGACAAGCGGCTCGTCGAGCGCCATCTCGCCTGGAACGTCGGCATCGACTTCAACGCCGGCAGCCTCCCGCAGAATCCCGTCATCAAGGCCGCGGCGATCAAGGGTTTGAGAGGACACTTGGCCGCGTGGGATCCGGTCGCTCAGAAGGAAGTCTGGCGCATCGAGGCGGGGCATCCCTGGAACGGCGGCGTGCTCGCGACGGCGGGCAATCTCGTTTTCGAGGGCAATGCGATGGGCGAGGTGAGCGCCTATCGCGCCGACAACGGACAGAAACTGTGGTCGTTCCAGACGGACACCGGCATCCTCGCCCCGCCGGTGACCTACGAAGCGGGTGGCGAGCAGTACGTTGCGATCGAAGTGGGCTGGGGCGGCGCGTTTGGGCTCGCGGCCGGCGAGCTTGCGCGGGTCTCGCAAATCGATCGCGGGAACGTCCCGCGCGTGCTCGCGTTCGCGCTCGACGGGTCGGATGCGCTGCCGCCGCCTCCGCCACCGCGCTACGGGAAGCTGGAGCCGCGGCCGGCGGTCGGGAGCGCCGCAGTGATCGAGCACGGCAAGGCGCTCTATCACACCTACTGCGGCACGTGCCACGGAGATACCGCCGTGAGCGGCGGCGTGCTGCCCGATCTGCGCTACTCGCCTGCCGCGGGAGACGAGCAGCTCTGGCAGAGCATCGTGCACGACGGGGCGCTCCGGGCAGGCGGCATGGTCGCCTTCGGCTCCGAGCTCTCACGCGCCGACGTGGAGGCGATTCGCGCGTATGTCGTGCATCGGATCGATCAAAGCGCCGCCGAGCTCGAGAGGAGCGGGAAGCGGTGACGAGAACAGCGTTCGTTCGTACCGCAGCTCTGGCCGCGCGCGTGTCGGCGGCCGCCGCGAGGCCCGTCCCCCTTCGCAGGGCGTGAAAGTCGCCGATCGTCACGGCAACGACTGCATGCGTCCGCGCAGCGCCGCGCTCGTGCGAATCGCTGGCAGGGGCGCCGCGCCTGCTACAGCACCGCGTAATACCGGAACAGCGAGTGATCCGGGTTCGTGCGGCGCTCGCCTCCGCCGACGATCACGGTGCGATTGAGCCAGTCGTGCGGACCTTGCGGAGCGCGGAAGTAAGGTGTGCAGCGGAAGTAGGGCGTGCCCGTGGGCGAGGCCTGCGCGCCATAGACGTAGCCGAGATTGCGGATGTAGATGAGCGCGCCATCGCTCGCCTCGAGGAGATAGTGCGCGTTGAGCTCCACGACGCCGTCCGTGCGCACGGTCGCCCAGTCCGCGCCGCTGTAGTCGACGACGCGGCCGTTGAGCCGCGGTCCCTCGACGAGGCCGCTCCTGACCGAGGTGTAGCCCTGCTGGGCGCCGCCCGAGACGGGGCCGAAGATGCGCCGCTCGTGGAAGTCGATGCGGATGTCGAAGACATGCTCGAGTTTGAGAGCGACTGTCGTATCCATCGGTGTGCAGGCTCGTAAGCGCGGCATGCAGGCCCGCAGGCGCGGCCCCGCGTCAGCTATATTACCCGTCGAGGCGAGCATGGCGGACAGGACTTTCGACTTCATCATCGCCGGCGCGGGATCGGCCGGCTGCGTGCTCGCAAACCGCCTGTCCGCCGATCCGACTATTTCGGTTCTGCTGCTCGAAGCCGGCGGACCAGACCGCGGCGACTGGCGCATGCGGATGCCGCTCGCCTGGCGCGACACCTTCATGAATCCGCGTTTCGGCTGGGGCTACTGCTCCGAGCCCGAGCCGCACGCCGACGGCCGGCGCATTCCGGTCCCGCGCGGCAAGGTGCTTGGCGGCTCGTCCTCCGTGAACGGGATGATGTATTCGCGCGGCCACCCTGCGGACTACGACGAATGGCGTGCGCTCGGCGCGGCGGGCTGGAGCTTCGCGGAAGTGCTGCCCTACTTCCGCCGCGCCGAGGCGAGCTGGCGCGGCGAATCGCTGTATCACGGCGTCGAAGGACCGCTCACCGTCTCGCGCCATGTGACGGACCAGGTGGTCTATCCACGCCTAATCGCCGCGGCCGAGAGGCTGGGCTTCCGCCACCTCGATGACTTCCACGGCGCCGACGTGGAAGGCTTCAGCGCCCCGGAATTCAACGTGCACCGCGGCCGGCGCGCGAGCACCGCCGCGCGCTATCTACGACCCGTCAGGGGAAGATCCAACCTCGTCGTCGCGACTTGCGCGCTCGCCCACCGCGTGCTCATCGAGAATGGCCGGGCATTCGGCGTCGAATATGAACGCAATGGCCGGATCGAGCGGGCGCGCGCGGATCGCGAGGTGATCCTCGCCGCCGGCGCATTCAACTCGCCACAGCTGCTTCTGCTCTCGGGCGTCGGTCCCGCCGCCGAGCTCGAGGCGGCCGGCATCCGGCCCGTGCACGATCTGCCCGGCGTCGGCAAGAACCTGCAGGATCATCAATCCGTCGGCGTCGTCTTCGCCGCGAGCGGCCCGATCACGTTCGAGTCGCAGCTGCGGCTCGACCGTTTGCTCCTCGCGGTGCTGCGCTGGTGGCTCTCCGGCACCGGGCCCTGCGCCGACTTGCCCGTCGGTGCGCAGGGATTTCTGCGCATCCGGCCGGACACGCCTGGCGCGGACGTGCAATTCCTCGTGAGCCCTGTCTCGATGCTTGCGCGGCCGTGGTTTCCCGGCTGGCGCAAGGGGGCGGGACACGTGTTCGCGACGGCCAATGTCGTCCTGCATCCGGACACGCGCGGGGAGGTCACGCTGCGCTCCGCCGATCCGCGCGATCCTCCGCGCATCCTCTTCAATCTGCTCGGCGCGCCGCGCGACCGGGAGACGCTGCGGTACATGATCCGCTTCGCTCGGCGCTTCTTTGCGACCGCCCCGGCGTGCGAGCTCGTGAGTGGCGAGTTCTCTCCGGGGGCGAACGTCGAGAGCGACGCCGAGCTCGATGCCTACATCCGGCGCACGGTGGCAACCGCCATGCATCCAACGAGCACGTGCGCGATGGGCGTCGATGCGATGGCCGTGGTCGACGCGCGGCTCGCCGTGCGGGGCCTCGAAGGGTTGCGCGTCGTCGATGCATCGGTGATGCCGAAGATCGTCGGCGGCAACACCAATGCGCCGGTCATCATGATCGCGGAGAAGGCGGCCGATCTGATCCTGGGCCGGCCGCCGCTGCCGCCAGCTCAGCTGCCCGATGCGGCGCGACTGCCTGATGCGGCTTGGGGGTCGGGTTCGGCGCCAGGGCCCGATGCGGCTCAACTGCCCGGTGCGGCTCGGGAAGCCGGTTCGACTCCGCCGGCCGCTTCGGCTACCGAGCCCGGCTCGGCCCTGCTGCCCGGTTCGGCGCCGGTGCCGGCGGCTCCTCCCGAGACGATCCACTCGTGACCGGCTCGCCCGTCACCGGATGCGGGTAGTGGAACGGCATGATGAACACTTCGGGCCACATCGGCGGCGGTTCCCGCAGCTCGTCCGGACCGCGCGGGTTCTCCGGGTACGTCGTGGTGTAGTAGGACACCATCAGCGGCTCCGGTCCTGACCGCGCCCACCCCTCCTCGAAGCGCGCCTGATAGACGATGCGATAGTCGAAGACTTTGATCTTCCAGACGCCGTCTTCCTTCACGTACTCGTTCTCATATATCCCGGCTTCGAGGAATTGAGGCGGAATGCGGGCGGGGGCGTCCGTCTTGCTCTGATGCACGCCGCCCTGCATGAGGCAGCGAAATCGGCCCTTCGCGGTGCGGCGGTCCGGGGCCACATCGACGATGTCCTGCGCGATGATGTGCTCGAACAGCATGCCGCGCACGGGGCCATTGAGCCCCGAGGCGCCGCCGTACATCCGCCGCGCGCCGCGCTTGCCGCGAAAGACACCGTTCAGGAAGTAGAGCACTGCGTCCTCGGCGAAGAGATCCACGATCGCACCGAAGAGGCACTTGTCCATGTAGTAGCCGTATTTGAATTGCAGCGTGCGGACGGCGTGGATGTCGGCCTGGATGCCGACCTCGCAGCGCAGCGCCTCCGTCTCGCGCCGCATCGTCTCCATCTCGCCACGCAGCGCCTCCAATCCGCGCCGCATCGCGTCCATCTCGCGCCGCATCTCGGAAAGCTCGGCTTCAACGGGCGACATCGGCGTCCTCGTTTGGCGGTCCGCTATCGGGGCGGCGCCGCGGATGCTTCGCGGAGCATCGCGTCGATGTCGTCTCCAAGCTCCATGTAGCGCCCCGAGAGCGCATCGTAGCGGCCCGAGGCGAGATCGAGGCAGCGCTGCGCGCAGCGCGCGAGATCCGCATCCCGGTCGGGCGCGTCGCGCCGTGCGCGGATGCGCTCGACCATGCCCGGCAGCCAGCGCTGCGCGTCGGGGGAATTCATTGTCTCCTCGGCGATGCCCGTGAACACGAAGCCGGGATCGATCGCGAACACGCTCACGCCGAGGCCGCGCGTCTCGGCCGCGGCCTCGGCGGTAATGCGCGTCTGGGCGATCTTGCCGACACAGTAGGCGGAAAGGTACGGCGCGACGACACGGCTTGCGAGCGCCGAGACGATGATGATGCGGCCCGCGCGCCGCTCCGTCATGCCCGGTAGCACCCGGTGCAGATACAAAAAGGGCGCGCGAATGTGCACCTGCTGTGCGCGCCACCAGGCTTCGGGGTCGACCATCCACATTGGGCCGAACGGTCCCGGCACGCCGGCATTGCTCACGAGCAGGCTCACGGGCCCGAACACCCGCTCGGTCTCGGTGATCACACGGTCGACATCGCGGGGCTCCGTCACGTCGCCTGCGATTGCAATCGCCCGGCCGCCCGCTGCGTGAATGCCGGCCGCGACCCGCTCGAGCTCGGCGCGCGTGCGCGAAGTAATCGCGACGGCCGCGCCTTCTGCGGCGAAGCGCTCGGCGATCGCGCGACCGAATCCCCGTCCCGCACCCGTCACCACCGCGACCTCGCGTGCGAGTTGACCTGTCATGCTGCCCCTCGTGCCCCCTCGAATCCCCTGCCGCTGAAGTGTAAGCGACCGCCGCGTGCGCGGCGATCCGCGCGAGGCGATCTGGTAGAGTCCCGGAGGGGCGCGGAGGGCGGATCATGAGTGATCGCGACGAGGTGCAGGCGCTGCGGGCGGAGGTCGAACGGCTCACTCGCGAGGTCGCGAGGCTCGGCGATGTCGAGGCCGTGCGCCGCGTGCAGTTCGCGTACGGCTACTTCATGGACAAGGGGCTGTACCAGGAGGTGGTCGATCTCTTCGCGGACGACGGCGAGGTGCGCTTCATGGGCGGCATCTTCCGCGGCAGGGAGCGCGGCGTGAAGCGCCTCTACATCGGCCGCTTCCGGTCCACGTTCACGGGGGGACGCAATGGGCCGGTCTACGGGTTCCTGCTCGATCACTTGCAGCTTCAGGACATCGTGCACGTGGCGCCGGACGGGCGCACCGCCCGCGGGCGCTTCCGCTGCCTGCTGCAGGGCGGCAGCCACGCGAGCAAGCGCGACAAGACCGCCGCGCTGCCGCAGCAGTGGTGGGAAGCCGGCATCTACGAGAACGAGTACGTCAAGGACCGCGGCGTCTGGAAGATCAAGGTGCTCAACTACTGCCTCGCCTGGCAGGCCGACTTCGAGACGGGCTGGGCGCACAGCAAGCCCCATGAGGGACCGTTCTTCAAGCGAACATACCCGGACGATCCCGGCGGCCCCGACGAGATCACCGCGGAGCGGCCGGCGTTCTGGCCCGATACCGCGGTCGTGCCGTTCCATTTCGAGCATCCCGTGACGGGCCGGCCGGTCGCGCCTGGAGCTTGACGTGTCAACCGAATCGGCCGAGCTGGCTCGCCGGCCTGCCGCGGCCGCGGTGGAGCAGCCCTGGCCGCGGCCCGCGCAGGCCTGGTACGCCGTCGGCGTCTTCGCGGTCGGGCTCACGTTCCTGTTCCTCGACCGCGGCGTGATCGCGCTGCTCGTGCAGCCGATCAAGCGCGACCTGCATTTGAGCGACACGATGGTCGGCCTGCTAATGGGGCCGGCCTTCATCTTCTTCTATTTGATCCTCGGCCTGCCGATAGCGCGCCTCGTCGACAGCCGCAGCCGCCGCGCCATCATCGCCTTCAGCATCGGCGCATGGAGCCTCATGACGGCGGCCTGCGGGCTTACCCGCAATTTCTGGGTGCTGCTCCTGTGCCGCGTGGGCGTCGGGGTGGGCGAGGCCGGCAACGGGCCCGCGACCTACTCGATGATGGCGGACATGTTCCCGCCCGAGCGGCTGGCGCGGGCCATCTCGTTCATGCAGTTCGGCTTCGTCGCGGGCAACGGGCTCGCCACCATTCTCGCGGGCGCGATCGTGGCGTGGCTCTCCGGCACCAGTGCCTATCACGTCCCGGTGCTCGGCGAAATGCACGGCTGGCAGCTCACCTTCATCATGGTCGGACTGCCGGGGCTCATCGTCACGCTGCTCGCGACGACGATGATCGAGCCGGCGCGGCGCGGGCGGATGCGTGTGACCCAGGGAGCCGCCGAATCCCGGCGCGCGATCCCGGTGCGTGAAGTGCTCGCGTACATGGCGCAGAACCGCGGCGCGTATGCGGCGATGTTTCTCGGGCTGGCGTTCGAGTCGATCGTCACGTTCGGCATCATGAACTGGGGACCGACGTTCTTCGTGCGCACCTACGGCTGGACGATTCCGCAGTATGCGTACGTGAGCGGGGCGCTGTTCCTGATCCTCTGGCCGATCGGCCTCATTCCGGGCAGCCTCCTCGGGGAATGGCTCACGCGGCGGGGATTCCGCAGCGCCTACCTCCTCGTGACGGCGCTCACCGCGACCGTGTTCGTGCCGCTTGCGATCCTGCTGCCGCTCATGCCGAACGGCACTTGGGCGATGATCGTGATGGGCGCGACCTACCTCGTGGCGGGGTTCGGCCCGGGGCCGCAGAACGCGGCGCTGCAGGTCATCACGCCGAACGAGATGCGCGGCCAGGTGACGGCGCTGTTCCTGTTCATCTTCAATGTTTTCGGCACGGGGCTCGCCCCGCTCATCGTCGGGCTCGTCACCAACTACGTCGTGGGCTCGGAGGCGAGGATCGGCGAGTCGATCATGCTGACGGCGGCCGTGCTCGGACCGATCTCCGTGGCGCTCATGTGGCTCGGGATCGCGCCCTATGCGCGCAGCGTCGCCCGCGCGGGTGAGTGGCGGTAACATCGGGGCTATCATGTACACGACCAGCACCGCCATCCTCGAAGCGCTGCGCGAGGCCGGGATGACCTGCCTCTTCGCCAACCTCGGCAGCGATCACAGCGGATTTCTCGAAGCGATCGCCGAGGCGGAGGCGGCCGGCGCGCGCGAGCGCTTCCCGGCGCTCATCACGTGCCCGGACGAGATGGTCGCTTTGAGCGCGGCGCACGGGTTCGCGCTCGCGAGCGGCAAGGCGCAGGCCGTTCTCGTCCACGTGGAGTGCGGCACCCAGCAGCTCGGCGGCGCCGTGCACAATGCGGCGAAGGGCAGGGTGCCCGTGCTCATCCTCGCCGGGCTCTCGCCCGCCACACAGGAAGGGGAGGCGCGCGGCAGCCGCAACGAGTTCATCCACTGGCTGCAAGACGTGTTCGACCAACGAGGTATCGTGCGCGGCTACATGCGCTACGACAACGAGATCCGCTTCGGCGCGAACGCGAAGCAGATCGTGCATCGCGCGCTGCAGTTCGCGTGCAGCGAGCCGAAGGGACCGGTCTACCTCGTCGCCGCGCGCGAGGTCCTGGAAGCGGAAGTCGCTCCGGTCGCCATCGATCGGGCCGAATGGCCGCCGATCTCCCCGGGCGCGCTCGCGGCGGAAGATGCGGCGCTCGTCGCGAAAGCGCTCGCAGGGGCGCGCCGTCCGCTCATCGTCACTTCCTACGTGGGTCGCAACCCGGCGGCCGTCGCCGAGCTGCTGCGGCTCTGTGCGCGGCTCGGCGTCGGCGTGCTCGAATCCGCGCCGAGCGCGATGAACTATCCCAACACCGATCCGCTGCACCAGGGCGTGCAGTGGAACGAGAAGCGGCAGCATCCCGCGCTCGCCGAGGCGGATACGATTCTCGTGCTCGACAGCGACGTGCCCTGGATCCCGCAGATCAACCGGCCGAGCGCTACCGCGCACATCCTGCACATCGATACGGATCCTCTCAAGGAGCAGATGCCGCTCTGGTACATCCACGCGCGGCACGTCTTCCGCGCCGATGCGGCGCTCGCGCTGCGGCAGATCAATCAGCACCTCGACGCGATGCGGATCGACGAGGTCGCGGTTCGGGAGCGCCTGGACCACTACGGGCGGCGGCATGCGGAGCAGCAGCGCGAGCTCGAGCGCGCGGAGCGCCAGCCTCCCGGCGGAGGCCTCACGGCGGAATACCTGACGGCCCGGGTTCGCGCGGCCATCGGCGAAGATGCCATCGTTTTGAGCGAGGGCGTGACGAACTTCGGCGCGATTTCGAGTCACATCGGCCGGGTGCGGCCCGGCACCTTCTTCACGCAGGGTGCAGGCTCCCTCGGCTGGAACGGCGGCGCAGCGGTCGGCGTCAAGCTCGCGCGCCCGGACGCGCTCGTCGCGGCGCTGTCCGGGGACGGCTGCTACTTGTTCTCGGTGCCCGCGACGGTGCATTGGATGGCGCGGCGCTACCGCGCGCCGTTCCTGCAAGTCGTCTACAACAATGGCGGCTGGCGCGCGCCCCGGTTCTCTGCGCTCGGCGTGCATCCGCAGGGCCACGCACGCCGCGCGAAGGATCTCGGCATTAGTTTCGATCCGCCGCCGGACTACGCCGGCGTCGCCGCGGCGGCAGGCGGCGCGTTCGCGGCCACCGTGAAGCGGGCCGAGGAGCTAGATGCGGCGCTCGAGCGGGCACTGCATGCGGTGCGGGAGGAGAAGCGGGCGGCGGTGATCGACGCACGGGTCGCCGAGGCGTAGGTGGAGACGTCCCAGAGGCATAGGCCGGGGTATCCCAGAGGCGTCGGCGGGGATCTCCCAGAGGCGCCGGCCGGAACGTCCGCACCGCGCATCACAGCTTGAAGACGCGCTCCGCGTTCGTCTGAAAGAACTTCTTCTTGTCCTCCGCCGGCATGTCCATCGCATCGAGGGCGATGACCTCCTCGACCGGGCACTGATACGGGTAGTCCATCGCGTAGAGCACGCGGTCGACGCCGATCACGCGCTGCGTGAACTCGATTGCCGGTTCCCAGGCGACGCCGGAATTGGTGATGTAGAAGCTCTCGCGCAGGTAATTGGAGACCGTGCCGCGCTTCAGGGGCTTCATGAACTCGTAGCGCGCCGCGCGCACGCCCGCCTGATGCATGTAGTCGAGGCGATAGAGCCAGAAGGGCAGCGCCTCGCCCATGTGGCCGATGATGATCTTGAGGCGCGGGAAGCGATCGAGCGTGCCGCTCGTGATGAGGCGCAGCGCGTGCATCCCCGTCTCGACGCCGAACCCGAAGATCGCCCCGTCGAGGCCGGCTTCGAGCATCGGGCCGATCATGCTCCGCGGCGGGGTATTGGGATGGATGTAGATCGGCACGTCGAGGGCCTGCGCGGCTTCGAGCACCGGCGAGAACTTCGGATTGTCGAGATACTCGCCTTGGACGTGCGAGTTGATGATGACCGCCTTCATGCCGAGCTTCGTCACGGCGCGCTCGATCTCCTTCGCGGCCGCCTGCGGATCCTGGGGGGCGCACGCCGCCATGCCGGTGAACTTGTCGGGATGCTTGCGACACGCCTCCGCAAGCTGATCGTTCGCGAGCGCCGCGAGCGCGACGGCCTCGCCCTTCGGGAGGATGTTGGGGCCGGGCGCGGTGATGCCGATGACCTGGCGGTCGATGCCGCGCTCCGCCATGTCGGCGAGCCGCAGCTCCCCAAGGTCCTGCAGCCGGCTGAAGATGAACCGCGGACGCTCCGCCTGGCTCCCGATGTAGAACCCCATGAGGCTGCGGAACCCGGGATCGACATCCGGCTCCTCGAGCAGCTCGCGGTAGCGGCGAATCATCTCGGGCGGCGCGAACGCCTCCTCGGTCGCGATGCGCAGGTATCCGGGGTTGCGCTGCGGCGCGGAATTCGCGTTGGCCATCTCGGTGAGTCTCCGTCAGGGGTGCGCCGGCGCCATCGTGCCGGCTGGCGCCATCATAGCGAATCGGGATCGCCCCGAGCGCGGCGGCTATAATCGCGGCGCCGGCGATGCGCGAGCCGGCGCCTGTCCCGAGCACCCGTCATGGCGAAGTACCAGCCTCGTTTGAATCTCGACCAGCTGGTCGCGATCGACGTGCACACGCACGCGAACATCTCCGGGCGCGCGCCGCGCGATCCGTGCGCGCATGCGTTCGACGAGGCGATGTCGAAGTACTTCCGGTCGGGCAAGCCGCCGACGCCCGCGGAGGTTGCGCAGTATTACCGTGAGCGGCGCATGGCCGCGGTCATCTTCACGGTGGACATGGAGGCGGAAGTCGGCCACTGGCGCATCGCGAACGAGGAGGTCGCGGAGGTGGCGGCGGAGAACAACGACGTGCTGATCCCGTTCGCGAGCGTCGATCCGGCGCGCGGGAAGATGGGCGTGCGGGAGGCGCGGCGGCTGATCGACGAATACGGTGTCCGCGGCTTCAAGTTCCACCCGTCGGCGCAGGGCTTCTACCCGAACGACCGCAAGGCCTACCCGCTCTACGAGGTCATTGCGGAGGCAGGCCTGCCCGCGTTATTCCACACCGGACAGACCGGCGTCGGAGCGGGCATGCCGGGCGGCATGGGCATCAAGCTCAAATACTCGAACCCGATCTACCTCGACGATGTCGCGGCGGATTTCCCCACCCTCACGATCGTGATGGCGCATCCCTCGTTCCCCTGGCAGGACGAGGCGCTCGCGATCGCCACGCACAAGCCGAACACGTACATCGACCTCTCCGGCTGGTCGCCCAAGTACTTCCCGCCGAACCTGGTGCAGTACTCGAACACGCTCCTCAAGGAGCGCGTGCTCTTCGGCACGGACTATCCCGCGCTCACGGTCGAGCGCTGGATGGGCGACTTCGAGAAGCTGCCGATCAAGCCCGAGGTGCGGCCGCTCATTCTCAAGGAAAATGCCATCCGGCTGCTCAAGCTGCGCTGAACGGAAAAAGTCCTTGGATGAAGCGGAGGAAGCGCCGCTTCCGGAGCGAAACCAGCGGGAGCGAGAACCGGCAGGAGCGGAGCGCCGCAGGGTCGCGGCCCGCTGCGGCAGGCCGCGGCAGGCATTGAAAACTCCCCACGCCGCGTCCAAAATGCGCGACCCATTTTTGCCGGATGATTCGGCCCCCGACTTCCAACCCCTACGAGAGAGTATCGACTTATGAGCCCGCAGAATCTGGAGAGCTTGCTGAAGGCCGCCGGGAACCCAGTCAACCTGCTGCGCAACTCGCAGCTCGGCGCCTACGTCTATCCGGTGGTCCCTTACGAGTTCTCCAACTGGCGCGACGAGCAGAAGGCGTGGCGCGAGGCGGCGGTGCTGTTCGACCAGTCCCACCACATGGCGGAGATGACCGTCAAGGGGCCCGACGCCTTCAAGATGATGAGCTATCTCACCATCAACAGCTTCGCGAATTTCACGCCGAACAAGGCGAAGCAGATGGTGCCGTGCACGTACGACGGCTACGTGATCGGCGACGGGATCCTGTTCTACCTCGACAAGGACGAGCTGCTGTTCGTCGGGCGCGCGCCCACGGTCAACTGGATCGAGTTCCACGCGAAGACCGGCGGGTTCAAGGTCGATTACATCCGGGACGACCGCTCGCCCTCGCATCCGCGCGGCAAGCCGGTGTTCCGCCGGCACTATCGCTTCCAGATCCAGGGTCCCAACGCCTGGAAGGTACTCGAGAAGCTGAACGGCGGCGCGATCCCCGAGGTGAAGTTCTTCAACATGGACGCCATCAACATCAAGGGTCGCAAGGTGCGTTGCCTGCGCCACGGCATGGCGGGCGCACCCGGCCTCGAGCTGTGGGGTCCGTACGCGGAATATGACGAGATCCGCGAGACGATCGTCGAGGCGGGCAGGGAATTCGGGCTCAAGGAGGTCGGCTCGCGCGCCTATGCGAGCAACACGCTCGAGTCCGGCTGGATTCCCTCGCCGCTGCCTGCGGTGTACACGGGGGAGAAGCTGAAGAAGTATCGCGAGTGGCTGCCGGCGAACGGCTACGAGGGCACCTGCTCGATCGCGGGCAGCTTCGTTTCCTCGAACATCGAGGACTACTACACGACCCCGTACGATCTCGGGTATGGCCCGTTCGTGAAGTTCGATCACGACTTCATCGGCCGCGAGGCGCTCGAGAAGAAGGCGAAGGAGCCGCACCGCAAGAAGGTGACGTTCGCCTGGAATGGCGATGACATGGCGAAGGTCTACGCTTCACTCTTCCGGCCGGGCGAGGAGTGCTACAAGTTCTTCGACCTGCCGATCGCGAACTACGGCGCCGCTTCGTTCGATGCAGTGACGATGGGCGGCAAGGTCGTGGGACTGTCGATGTTCGGCGGCTACAGCTTCAACGAGCGCAGCGCGCTCTCGCTGGGCGTCGTCGATCCCAACATCAACGTCGGCGATGTGCTCACGCTCATCTGGGGCGAGGAGAACGGCGGCACGAAGAAGCCCACCGTCGAGCGCCACAAACAGCTCGAGGTGCGGGTGAAGGTCTCCCCGGTGCCCTATGCGCGGGACGCGCGCGAGGCTTACCACGAGGGCTGGCGCACGCGGACGAAGTAGGGCGTCCGTCTCGACGCCCGCGGCCAGGCGCCGCTCGTTTTGGGTGGTGCTGGTGCTTGCCCACCGGGGCGGGCGAGTGCCGCTCGCTCGGGCTGATGCTCGCCCCGGCGGAAACGGCGCGGCGCCGCTCGCTCCGGGACGCTGCTCGTCGGGGAGCATTGCTTGCCCGCGCGGGGTGGCCCCCCACGCGGGCGGCCCGGCCGTAGACGGGCGTGAGATTCGGCGTGTAGCTGAAGGTGGCCCCCCACGCGGGCGGCCCGGCCTCATACCTCCCGGAAGATGAGCTCGGCGCCGCTCGCGACGGCGGTCGAGTGGGCATGTGCGCGCGGCAGGATGTGCGCCGCGTAGAACCGCGCATCGGCGATCTGCGTGCGGACAACCGGGTTCGCCGGATCCTGCCGCGCGGCTTCCGCCGCAGCGATAGCGTGCTGCCAAGCCCCGGCTGCCAACGCGAGCCAGTTGAGGAAGGGACAGGCCACCGACCCGACCAGCTCCGGGTTTGACGGCGCCGACTTCTTGAGCTGCGCCACAGCCGTCCGCAGTCGCGCGCATTCGGCGGCGAGGCCATCGGCAAGCGCCGTCAGCGTCTGCATGCCCCGTAGAGTGCCCGCGGCGTGCTCCATGTCGAGGAGCCATTCTTCGAGCGCCGCGCCGCCGTCCCGCACGACCTTGCGCGCGAGCAGGTCCTGCGCCTGGATGTAGTTCGTGCCCTCGAAGATCGGTCCGATGCGTGCGTCGCGATAGACCTGCGAGATCTCGCTGTCGTCCACGTAGCCCGTGCCGCCGTGGACCTGCATGCCGAGCGAGGCGACTTCGACGGCGATCTCCGAGCACCATGCCTTGACGATCGGCGTGAGCAGCGCAAGCCGGCGCTCGGCCCGCACGCGGGTCGCCTCATCGGTGCCTGAGCGCGTCACGTCGAACGTCGCGGCGGCCGTATATGCGAGGCCGCGCGCCGCATGGGTGAGCGCTCGCATGGTCAGGAGCATCCGGCGCACGTCCGCGTGCTCGATGATCGGCCGCTGTGCGCCGGCGGCATTTCGGCCTTGCCGCCGCTCCTCCGCATACCGGCGCGCGAGCTGCCATGCGCGCTCGGCGAGCCCCGTCGAGTGCAGCCCGACGCCGAGCCGCATATGGTTCATCATCGAAAATACGCATTCGATCCCTGCGTGGAGCGGTCCGACGAGCCAGCCCAGCGCGCCGCCGCGCTCCCCATAGCTCATGACACATGTCGGGCTCGTTCGGATGCCCATCTTGTGCTCGAGCGAGACGGTTGTGACATCGTTCGCGCGCAGCTCCCCGCCCGGCGCCGGTAGCCGCTTCGGCACGAGGAACAGCGATAGGCCCTTCAAGCCCGGCGGCGCGTCTGGCGTGCGCGCGAGAACGAGGTGCACGATGTTCTCGGCGAGGTCGTGGTCGCCCCAGGAGATGAAGATCTTGCGCCCGGACACGAGCCACGCGCCTTCCAGGTCGACCGTGCGCTCGCCGGCCGGCCCGGCGCGAACGCTGGCAATCCCGGTGGGAGCACGGCCGCCGGCCGGCTCCGCGATCGTCCGCACGGTCGAGAGATCGGAGCCGGCCTGAGGCTCGGTGAGCGCCATCGCAGCCGTCCACTCGCCGCTCACGAGCGGCGGCAGGAATTGCCTGCGGAGTGCCTCCGAGGCGTGCAGGCGCAGCACTTCGATGGCCCCGGAGGCGGCTTCGGGGCACATCGCGAATGAGAGGTTTGCGCCGCCCCAGATCTCCGTTGCCGCCGCGGCGATGAGCAGCGGCAAGTCCTGACCACCGAGCTCCTCAGGTCCCGTGATCGACGCCCAGCCGTCGGCGCAAAACCTCCGGTACGCCTCCGGAAAGCCTGGCGGTGTCACGACGCCGCCGGCGGTGAGACGCGAGCCCGCCGCATCGCCCGCCCGATTGAGCGGGGACAGGACCTCGCGCGCGAACCGGCCCGCGCTTTCGAGCACCGCATCCGCCAGCTCCACAAGCGCCTCCGCTCGGCCGGGCACCGAGATCAGGCCTGCCGCGCGCGCGGCCTGATCGATCGCGGCGCGCATCATCACGAGCGGCGCTTCATAGGGCATCGTCATGGGGGAAATCTATCACTGCTCGCGCGCGGCCTCGACGAAGATCGCGCGCAGCCAGCCGTGGCCGGGATCGGGCTCGTTGCGCTTGTGCCAGAGCAGAACTTCGTGGCTGTTCAGCGCGTCGAACGGGAGCGCGAACGTCTTGAGCGGGACGATCGGAGCGACGAGCGCCGCCACGCGCTCCGGAATGGTCGCCGCGAGCGGGGTGCCGGGGAGCATGAACGGTAGCTCGAGCAGACTCTGGGCCGTCGCGCGTACGTCAAGGTCGAGATTCACCAAGCGGCGCACCAGCTCCTCGACTGGGGCGGTATGGCCATTCGGCCTCGCGAAGACATGGGGCAGGCTCCGATACTGATCGAGCGTCAGCTCGCTCCCGACCGTCGGGTGATCCTTGCAGAGAGCGCACACCCAGCGCACCGGTCGCAGCTCGACCGTTCGGAAGGTATCGGGGAACGTGCGGATGCCGTAGAGCCGCGGCAGGTCGAGGCACAGGCACAGGTCCGCATCGCCGTATTCCAGGCGTGTGAGACTGGTCTGGGAGATCTGCTCGATGTGGCACTGGATGCCGGGAGCCTCGCGCGCGAGGCGCTTGAGGACGGCTGCGACGAGCCGCGGCGCCGCCTCGTCGGTCACGATGACCGTGAATACACGCCGCACCGTCGCTGGGTCGAACGTCGGCTGAGTGCCGAGCGTCGCCTGGATGCGCAGCAACGCCTCCCGCACCGGCTCGACCAGCGACAAGCCCCGCGGGGTGAGCTCCATCTCGCGTCCCACGCGGACGAGGAGCGGGTCGTTGAAGTAGTCGCGCAGCTTCTGCAGCGCCGCGCTCATCGCCGGCTGGGAGACGTAGACGCGCTCCGCCGCTCGGGTGACGTTCTTCTCGTGGAGCAGCGCGTCGAGGGCAATGAGCAGGTTCAGGTCGAAGCGGTTGAGCTGCATGGGTTATGGTGCTGTGAGACCCCTCGCAAGCGGCCATCCCTGGCGCGGTGTTCCGGCCCGGCCGATCGCGGCGCAATCCCTGCTCCGCGTTCGGTCCTGCGCGGACTCGCATATGTCCATCCCTGGGCGCGCTTCCGGCCCGGGCATCCTGCCCGTGCGCTCACGGCTTCATCGCCGCTCGCCCCCGGTTCGCCCATATTGGACGCGAATAGCTTGAATCCGCAAAAATGATTGCCCCGACCGTGCCGGAGCCGTAACGTCAATTCCGAACATGCAAGCCCTTGCCGCCCATCAGCGCGAAGCCGTGCTCCGCGTCCTCAGGCAGCTGAAGAGCCGCCCCGGCCCCCTGCTCGAAGTGCTGCACGGCGTGCAGCGCGATCTCGGGTACATCCCGCCCCCCGCCGTTCCCCTCATCGCTGAGGAGCTCAACCTCTCGCGTGCCGAGGTGCACGGCGTCATCTCGTTTTACCACCACTTCCGCAGCGTCCCGCCCGGACGGCACATCGTGCAGATCTGCCGGGCCGAATCGTGCCAGGCGATGGGCGCCGAGCGGCTGGCCGAGCATGCCGTGCGGCGGCTCGGGATCGATTTCGAGCAGACGACCGCGGACGGCGCGGTCTCGCTGCATCGAGTGTACTGCCTCGGTCAGTGCGCTTGCTCGCCGGCGATCATGATCGACGAGGAGGTGTTCGGGCGCGTGACGCCGGAGCGGTTCGATGAGCTGGTGGCGGAGCACGCCGGCCCGCTCCGCGGTGCTGCTGCCGGCCCGCTCCGCGGTGCTGCTGCCGGCCCGCTCCGCGGTGCTGCTGCCGGCCCGCAGCGCGGTGCTGCTGCCGGCCCCCTGGGCGGTGCTGCTGCCGGCCCCCCGGGCGGTGCTGCTGAGGGGTCGCAACGAGGTGCCGCTGGCGGGAATGGAGCGTCCAAGTGACCACGGTCGTTTATGTCCCCCGGGACTCGGGCGCGCTCGCGCTCGGCGCGGAGAGCGTCGCCCTGGCCATCGCACGCGAGGCCGAGGCGCGCCGGAAGCCGCTCACGATCGTTCGCAACGGCTCGCGCGGCCTGTACTGGCTCGAGCCGTTGGTCGAGATCGCAACTTCCGCGGGGCGCATCGCATACGGCCCGGTAACCGCCGCCGACGTGCCGGGGCTGTTCGATGCCGGCTTCCTCGAGGGCGGAGCGCACGCGCTCCGCCTCGGCCCGACGGAGGAGATTCCGTACCTCAAGACTCAGCAGCGTTTGACGTTCGCGCGTGTAGGCATCGTCGACCCGACGAGCCTCGCGGATTATGTCGCGCACGGCGGCTTCCGCGGGCTCGAGCGGGCGCTCGCGCTCGCGCCGGCCGAGATCGTCCAGGCAGTCACTGATTCAGGGCTGCGCGGCCGCGGCGGCGCGGCGTTCCCGACCGGCATCAAGTGGAAGACCGTCCTCGATCAGCCGGCGGATCGGAAATATGTCACGTGCAACGCCGACGAAGGCGACTCGGGGACCTTCTCGGACCGGATGCTCATGGAGGGCGATCCGTTCACGCTGATCGAGGGCATGACGATCGCCGGCCTCGGCGTGGGCGCCGCGCAAGGCTACATCTACCTGCGCGCCGAATATCCGCACGCGCATCGGATCCTCGACGAGGCGATTGCAGAGGCCTATCGCGCGGGGTACCTTGGCCCGAGCGTCCGCGGCAGCGGCAAGCGCTTCGATCTGGAAGTGCGGCTCGGCGCGGGCGCGTACATCTGCGGCGAGGAGACTTCGATGCTCGAGAGCCTCGAAGGGCGCCGCGGCGAGGTGCGGGTACGGCCGCCACTGCCCGCGGTAAAGGGGCTTTTCGGCAAGCCGACCGTCGTCAACAACGTCATCTCGCTCGCGAGCGTTCCCGTCATCCTCGAGCGGGGCGCGGCCTTCTACCGCGATTTCGGCACGGGCCGCTCGCGGGGCACCCTGCCGATTCAGCTCGCGGGCAACATCAAGCGAGGCGGGCTCGTCGAGCGCGCGTTCGGACTCACGCTGCGCGAGCTGCTGTACGACTACGGCGGCGGCTCGGCCTCAGGCCGCCCGCTGCGCGCGGTGCAGGTGGGCGGGCCGCTCGGCGCCTACGTCCCCGCCTCTCAGTTCGACACCCCCTTCGACTACGAAGCGCTCGCCGCCATCGGCGCGATGCTTGGGCACGGGGGCATCGTGGCCTTCGACGACACGGTCGATATGGCCGGCATGGCGCGCTATGCAATGGAGTTCTGCGCGCACGAATCTTGCGGTAAATGTACGCCCTGCCGGATCGGCTCCACCCGCGGCGTCGAGATCGTGGAGCGTATCATGGAAGGCGTGGACCGCGAGGCGAACCTGGCACTACTCGAGGAGCTGTGCGAGACCATGCTGCACGGCTCGCTCTGCGCGCTCGGCGGCATGACGCCGTATCCCGTGCAGAGCGCCGTGAAGCACTTCCCGGAGGATTTTCGCCGCAGCCGCGGGCAGTTGGCCGCCGGCCACTTGGAGGGCGAGCGGCGCTGAAGCGGCGAGCGCACGGCCACGATGGCCGGGCCGGAACACCGCGCCAGGGACGGCTGCTTGCGAGGTTGTATATGTACGCAATCGACTACACCGATCCGGGCACCCCGCCGAGCGTGGCGAGCGAGCTGGTCACGGTCGAGATCGACGGCCAGTCCGTCACCGTCCCCGCGGGCACTTCGATCATGCGGGCCGCGGCGATGCTGGACCGGTCGATTCCGAAGCTTTGCGCGACGAGCACGCTGAAGGCGTTCGGCTCCTGCCGGCTCTGCCTTGTCGAGATCGAAGGTCGCAAGGGCTATCCCGCCTCGTGCACGACCGAGGTGGCGCCGGGAATGAAGATCCGAACGCAGAGCCCGCAGCTCGAGAAGCTGCGGCGTAACGTCGTCGAGCTCTACGTGTCCGATCATCCGCTCGATTGCGATACCTGCCCGGCGGACGGTCACTGCGAGCTGCAGAGCATGGCCGAGCGCGTCGGCGTCCGGCAGACGCGCTACGGCCTCGACGGGGTGCGGCACGCCGCGCTCGCGAAGGACGAGAGCAACCCGTACTTCACGTTCGATCCGACGCTTTGCATCGTCTGCTCGCGCTGCGTGCGGGCGTGCGATGAGCAGCAGGGCACGCTCGCGCTCACCGTGCAGGGGCGCGGCTTCGCCTCCAAGATCGCCGCGAGCCAGGACGAGCCGTTCCTCGAATCCGAGTGCGTCTCATGCGGCGCTTGCGTCGAAGCGTGTCCGACCGGCGCGCTCACCGAGAAGTCGCTGATCGCTCTCGGCAAGGCCGACAAGGCCGTCGAGACCACCTGCGCCTACTGCGGCGTCGGCTGCACGTTCAAAGCCGAGGTCAAATCGGCGCCGTTTGCGGCGGAGGTCCTGGCAGCGCAGGGCCCTGCAGCGCAGCTCCCGGCGAGCCCGGCGGTGGCCACGAGCCAGAAGATCGTGCGCATGGTTCCGAGCCGTACCGGCCACGCGAATCAGGGCCACGCCTGCGTGAAAGGCCGGTTCGCCTACGGCTATGCGACCCATCCCGATCGGAAGCTGAAGCCGATGATCCGTAAGCGGATCACGGACGCTTGGCGGGAAGTGAGCTGGGAGGAGGCGATCTCCTATGCCGCGAGCGAGCTCAAGCGCATCCAGGCGCGGTACGGCAAGTATTCGATCGGCGGCATCACCTCCTCGCGCTGCACGAACGAGGAGACGTTCCTCGTGCAGAAGCTCGTGCGCGCCGCCTTTGGGAATAACAACGTCGATACCTGCGCGCGCGTGTGCCATTCGCCGACCGGCTACGGCTTGAAGAACACGATCGGCGAGTCGGCCGGCACACAGGCGTTCACGTCGGTGCAGAAGTCCGACGTGATCATGATCGTCGGCGCGAATCCGACCGACGGCCATCCGGTGTTCGCCTCGCAGGTCAAGCGCCGGGTGCGCGAGGGCGCGAAGCTGATCATCGTCGATCCGCGCAAGATCGGCCTCGTGCGCGCGCCCCACATCGAGGCCGCCTACCATTTGCAATTGAAGCCCGGCACCAACGTCGCGCTCATCAATGCGCTCGCGCACGTCATCGTGACCGAAGGGCTCGTGAAGGAGGACTTCGTCCGGGCGCGCTGCGAGGTCGATTCCTTCGAGCGCTGGCGCGCGTTCGTCGCGGAGGAACGCAATTCGCCGGAGGCGACGGAGTCGATCACCGGCGTGCCCGCGCATCTCGTGCGCGGGGCGGCGCGGCTCTATGCGACCGGCGGCAACTCGGCGATCTATTACGGCCTCGGCGTGACTGAGCACAGTCAGGGCTCGACGATGGTCATGGGCATCGCGCAGCTCGCGATGGCCACGGCCAACATCGGGCGCGAGGGCGTCGGCGTGCAGCCGCTCAGAGGCCAGAACAACGTGCAGGGCTCGTGCGACATGGGCTCGTTCCCGCACGAGTTCAGCGCGTACCGGCACGTCTCGGATCCCGCGGTGCGGGGTCTGTTTGAGCGTGTGTGGGGCGTGCCCCTCGAGGCGGAGCCGGGCCTCCGAATCCCGAACATGTTCGAGGCCGCGCTCGACGGCAGCTTCAAAGGCCTCTATGTACAAGGCGAGGACATCGCCCAGTCCGACCCGAATACGAACCACGTCACCGCGGCGCTCGAGGCGATGGAGTGCATCATCGTCCAGGATCTCTTCCTCAACGAGACGGCGCGGTTCGCGCACGTGTTCCTGCCGGGCTCGTCCTTCCTCGAGAAAGACGGCACGTTCGTCAATGCGGAGCGCCGCATCGGGCGGGTACGGAAGGTGATCGAGCCTCTGGCGGGCTATGCCGACTGGGAAGTGACGCAGCTCCTCTCGAACGCGCTCGGCTATCCGATGCATTACACGCATCCTTCCGAGATCATGGACGAGATCGCAGCTGTCACGCCGACCTTCGCCGGGGTGACCTACGAGAAGCTCGACCGCCTCGGCAGCATCCAATGGCCATGCAACGAGAAGGCGCCGGAGGGCACCCCGACGATGCATGTCGGGGAGTTCGTGCGCGGCAAGGGCAAGTTCTTCGTGACGGAGTACGTGCCGACGAGCGAGCGCTCGACGAGCCGCTACCCGCTCATTCTGACGACCGGCCGCATCCTCACCCAGTACAACGTCGGCGCGCAGACGCGGCGCACCCCGAACGTCGTGTGGCATGCGGAGGACGTGCTCGAGATCCATCCGCACGATGCCGACGAGCGGGGCATCCGTGACGGCGATTGGGTGGGCATCATGAGCCGCACCGGCGATACCGTATTGAGAGCGCGGGTGACGGACAGGATCCAGCCGGGTGTCGTCTACACGACCTTCCACTTCCCGGAGTCGGCCGCGAACATCGTGACGACCGAGAACTCGGACTGGGCGACGAACTGTCCGGAGTACAAGGTCACGGCGGTCCAGGTCGTGCGCGTGGAGCAGCGGGATGCGTGGCAGAAGCGCGCCGCCGAGGAGCGGGGGCGCCGCAAGGGACACAGGCATCCGGCCGAAGTGGCGTGAGGCACGGGTGAGCCGCGCCCGGCGGCATCGAGTGGGGCGGTAAGCCGTGGCGCCTCCCGAGTCCGAGCCGGCTGCCGGGTCGGATCGCGCGCCGCATGCCGGGCCGGCGACCGGCACGCGCGTGACGGTCGAACGCTGGACCCGCGGCGCGGCGATCCGCACGACCGACGAGGTCGCCGAAGAAGCGCCCATCGCATTGACCTACCACGGCGTCCCGCACGTCGTGATGCTCGCGACGCCGGCGGATCTCGAAGACCTCGCCTACGGCTTCACGCTCTCGGAGGAGCTGGTCGCAAGCGCCGAAGAGATCAAGTCCGTCGAAGTCGCGCCGGCCGGCAGCGCAGGCGCACTCGATGAAGCTGCCGCCTACGAGGTCCGCATCGGCATCGCCTGGGAACGCTTTCCCGAGCTCCTGCGCCGCCGCCGCAATCTCGCAGGCCGGACGGGGTGCGGGCTCTGCGGAACGGAAACGCTCGAAGCGGCGGTGCGTGGCCGCTCGCGCGTCGGCACAGGCCCTCAGGTCTGCGCCGGCGATCTGCATGCCGCGATCACGCAGCTCGAATCCCTGCAACCGCTCAACGCGCGCACCGGCAGCGTGCATGCTGCCGCGTGGGTCGTGCCCGGGCAGGGCATCTACTGCGTGCGGGAGGACGTGGGCCGTCACAACGCGCTAGACAAGGCGATCGGCGCCCTCGTGCGCGCGCGCATGGACCTCGAAGCCGGCTACATGCTCGTGACGAGCCGCGCCAGCTATGAGATGGTGCAGAAGGCCGCGACGGTCGGGGTCGCCTTCCTCGCGGCGCTTTCCGCGCCGACGGGCCTCGCCATCCGACGCGCGCAGCAGAGCGGCCTCACGCTCGTCGCGTTCGCGCGCCGCGACCGGCACGTCGTATACACTCATGCCCACCGGCTCGTGAGCTGAACCGTGAACGTCGATCATCTGGTGAAAATGGCGAATGAGATCGCCGCGTTCTTCGCCGGCGCCTCGCCGCCCGAGCAAGCGCCGCGCGATATCGCGACGCATCTGAAGCGCTACTGGGAGCCGCGCATGCGGCAGGCGATGCTGTCCCATTTCGCGCGAGGGGGCGCGGGACTCACCGATCCCGCTCGCAGCGCCGTCGCAATCCTCGCCGCCGAGGCGGGCGGCGCGAGTCGGGGCGGCGGTCCCGGTGCCGCGGGTGCGCCGGGCGGCGCGGACACTTCGAGCGCGTCAGTCGCAGCGGGCGGTCCCGCCGACCCTGCGGCGCGACCCGGCGCCTGAAAATGCCTGAAGCTCATCCGCGGCGCGAATAACTCCTATTCCTACAAACGATTTGCCGCTCGCGCCGGCGAGCCGCTACCGTTCGGGCCGACGCACCGCGGGGCGAGCCATGAACGCTGCCGGAAACCGGGCCGTTGCAACGCTGAGGCCGAGCGAGAGTGGGCGTGAGCCGCCCGGCTCCACGCCGTTCCGCTTCTACGACAACCGCCAGAAGTACCTGGCGTTCGTCAATACCTGCAACGAGAAGTCCGCCGTCGCCCGGCGCGCCATTCAGGAACTCGCGCACGTGCGGCCTTCGCCGCCCGCCATCCGCCTGTTCGATGCCGGCATGGGCGATGCGACCGTGCTCTCGCGCGTGATGCGCGGCATGCACCGCATCTTCCCGACGATTCCCCTGTCGGCGGTCGCGAAGGAGATCAGCCTGGAGGACGTGCGGCTCGGGCTGGAGAAGATGCCCGACCGCTTCCAGGAGCATCCGGCCACGGTGCTCGTGATCACCAACCTGAACTACGCCGAGGCTCCGCGCCTGATGCCGCGCGACACTCACCTCGCCGCGGCGCTCAACTGGCAGGAGGTGCGGCTCATCGGCAGCTCCGCGCACGAGTACGCCGAGCAGATCGAGGAGCTGGCGCCCACCCTCGACTATGGCTGGCAGACGCGCCCGAGCGCGAAGACGGGCAATCCCGTCTACCTGCGTCCCTCGGTGCTCGTCGTCTATCGCGAGGATCACAAGTTCCTGCTCGATGCGGTGATCCCGAAGCCGGGGCGGATCTTCGAGAGCTACGACCTCATCGTCGCTTCCCAGCCCTGGCGCGCGCGCATGTCGGCGGAATTCAAGGCGCAGAAGGTTCTCGCGCCGCTCGTGCGCAGCCTCGCGCCTGGCGGCCGGCTGCTCGCAATCCAATCCTGCGGCCGCGATCCCGGCCTCGAGATCATTCAGAAGCTCTGGCCGGGGGAGAACCCGTTCCAGGTGGACCGTCACCAGCTGCTGGCGGCTCTCAAGGCGGAGCTCGGACGCGAGGCGCGCGATTTCACGCTCGTCGCCCCGCCAGACGACAAGTCGATCTTCCGCTACGAGATGCACACGCTGCCCTCGGAGATCGCCGACCGCATCGGCACCTCGACGCTCTTTGCCGCGTGGAACGCCGCGATCTACGTCAATCAGATCGAGGACGAGCGGCTCGATGCGGTCGTGCAGAACGGCTCGTATCTCGAGGCGACGCAGCAGGTGCTGCAAAAGCACGGCGGGCTGTGGTTCAACGACGAGACGTTCGTCGTGACGCGCCGCCGCACGTGAGCGGCGCGCGCGAGCTTCCCACCCGCGAGCCATGCGATCCTCATTCCTACCCCAAGGTTGATCCCTGAATCATGACTGCAACCGCGAACGCGCAAGTGAATCTTCAACCCACGCTCCACGGCGCGGAGCTCAAGCGCCGCATCGTCGAGTTCGCCCGCGGCGCCTCGACGGAGATCGCGCCCCACGACGAGGGGCTGGTACCGGAGCTCGCGGGCACGCTGCCGCCCGGCACGACGGTTTACGTCGCGCACACTCCGAAGGCGACGCTTGCCGATGTCGTGCGCATCGCCGCCAAGGTGCAGGCCGCCGGGCTGCGCGCCTCGCCGCACATCGTGGCGCGGCGGATCGAGAGCGCCCGGCTGCTGAAGGAGGGACTGCACCAGCTTCGTGAGGCGGGCGTCGAGCAGGCGCTCCTCGTGGCAGGCGACCGCAATCCTCCCGCCGGCGAGTTCACGAGCAGCCTCGAGATCCTCGAGAGCGGTCTGATCGTCGAGGCGGGCATTCGCTGCGTCGGGGTCGCGGGACATCCTGAGGGCCATCCGGCCGTCGGCCCGGACGTCCTGTGGAACGCGCTCGCGCGAAAGCAGGAGTATGCCGTCCGCACGGGGACGACGATGCATATCGCAACGCAATTCAGCTTCCACCCGGAGGCGGTGCTCGCGTGGGACAGGCGCCTCGCCGAGCACGGCATCACGCTCCCGGTGCACGTCGGCGTCGCGGGGCCGACTCCGCTGCCGAAGCTCATCAAGTACGCGATGATGTGCGGCATCGGCGCCTCGCTCGGCAAACTTGGCACGGGGCTTGGCCTCGTGGGGCGCGTCGCCGGCCTTGCCACCTCCCCCGACGAGATGCTGATCGCGCTCGTGCAGGGCCGCGCCGCGCAGGAGTCGACGCGGCTCGTTCATCCGCACGTCTATGCGTTCGGCGGGGTGATGTCGACGGCGCGCTGGCTCCGCAGCGTCATCGATGGTACGTTCGAGCTCGACCGATCCGGTGAGAAATTTTCGGTGAGCGGGTGAGCATGGCGGACGCGGAGGGGCGAGCGGCGGTTGACGCGGAGCGCGCCGGGCCGCGCGCGCCGGCAGGGAGGCGGGCGCTCATCTGCGGTTCCGTCGCCTATGACAACATCATGATCTTCGAGGGCCGGTTCAAGGATCACATCCTCCCGGACCAGATCCACATCCTCAACGTTGCGTTCCTCGTTCCGCAGCTGCGCCGCGAATTCGGCGGCTGCGCCGGCAACATCGCTTATAATCTGCGCCTCCTCGGCGATGCCGGCTACCCGATGGCGACGGTCGGGCGCGACTTCGCGCCCTACGCGGAGTGGATGCGGGCGAACGGCGTCCCGCAGGATTACATCCGCATCGTCGAGACGGAGCACACGGCGCAGGCGTTCATCACGACGGATCTCGATGACAACCAGATCACGGCGTTCCATCCGGGCGCCATGCAGCACGCCCATCTCAACAAGGTCGAGGACGCGCGGGATGTGGCGCTCGGCATCGTCGCGCCGGACGGCCGCGACGGCATGGTGCAGCATGCCGCGCAGTTCGCGGCAGCGAAGATCCCGTTCATCTTCGATCCCGGCCAGGGATTGCCGATGTTCGGCGGCGAGGAGCTTCGGACCTTCATCGACCAGGCCGCTTGGGTCGCCGTGAATGACTACGAGTGGCAGCTCATGCAGCAGAAGACCGGCTGGACCGCCCGCGATGTGGCGGCGCGAGTCGAAGCGCTCATCGTCACTCGCGGCGCGGAAGGATCCGTGATCCACGTGAAGGATCGCGAATACCGCATCCCCTGCGCCCCGGCGCGCACGGTCATCGACCCGACCGGGTGCGGCGACGCCTACCGCGCGGGACTCATCCACGGCCTGCTCCGCGGGCTCGACTGGGAGACGACCGGCCGCATCGCCTCTCTCCTCGGCGCGATCAAGATCGAATCCCGCGGCACACAGAACCATCGCTTCACAGCACCGGAGCTCGCCGAGCGGTATGAGCGGAGCTTCGGCACGGCGCTTGCGGATGCGCCGGCGCGCTAAAGCGGAGCGGCGAAGCACGAACGGCGTTCCACGAACCGCAGTCGGTGCATCCCAAGAGCGACGTCTCACCCCCAAGCGCCCCAACGGCAGGACTCTCATCTCATGGCCAGCAATTTCCTCTTTACCTCTGAGTCGGTCTCCGAAGGACACCCGGACAAGGTCGCGGATCAGATCTCGGACGCGGTGCTCGACGCCATCCTCGCCGAGGACAAGCGCGGACGCGTCGCGTGCGAGACGCTCGTCAAGACGGGCATCGTCGTCGTCGCCGGCGAGGTGACGACTTCCGCATGGATCGACGTGGAGGCGCTGGTGCGCCGCACAGTGCTCGACATTGGCTACAACTCCTCGGAGATGGGGTTCGACGGGGCCACCTGCGGTGTGCTGAACGTGATCGGCAAACAGTCCCCGGACATCGCTCAAGGCGTCGATCGGAAGGATGAGCGCAAGCAAGGAGCGGGGGATCAGGGCCTCATGTTCGGCTACGCGACGAGCGAGACCGACGTGCTGATGCCGGCGCCCATCACGCTCGCGCACCGCCTCGTCAAGCGCCAGGCGCAGGTGCGGAAGAGCGGCAAGCTTCCGTGGCTGCGCCCGGACGCGAAGAGCCAGGTGACGCTGCGCTACGAGGACGACAAGCCGGTCGGACTCGAGGCTGTGGTGCTCTCGACGCAGCACAGCCCGGAGGTCTCGACCAAGACCCTGCGCGAGGCCGTGATGGAGGAGATCTTGAAGCCCGTTCTGCCCGCGAAGTGGGTCGACAAGCGCACGAAGTTCCACATCAATCCGACCGGCCGCTTCGTGATCGGCGGTCCCGTGGGGGACTGCGGGGTCACGGGGCGTAAGATCATCGTGGACACTTACGGCGGGTATGCCCGCCACGGCGGCGGCGCCTTCTCGGGCAAGGACCCCTCGAAGGTCGACCGCTCAGCGGCGTACGCGGCCCGTTACGTCGCGAAGAACATCGTGGCGGCCGGGCTCGCCGAGCGGTGCGAGGTGCAGGTTTCCTACGCGATCGGCGTCGCCGAGCCGACCTCGATCATGATCGAGACGTTCGGGACGAGCCGGCTCTCGCGCGAGCGGCTGACACAGCTCGTGCGCAAGCACTTCGACCTCACGCCATATGGGCTGCGCGAGATGTTGGATCTCATCCGCCCCATCTATCAGAAGACCGCCTCTTACGGACACTTCGGGCGGTCGGAGCCCGAGTTCACCTGGGAGCGCACGGACAAGGCCCAGGAGCTCGCGGCGGAAGTGAAGGGACAGGCGGCGCGCGCCGCCTGACGGGATACCCGTCGGCCGAGGGGCGCTGCGACAGCGGGCCGTGAACGGTCCGGCTGCCAGGCTCGGCCGCCTGGGTCGCACGGATGCGACTGCCAACGGCGCTCAGCACACAAACTACGGAGCTTTGTGAACTCATGAACGCCAAACTCGAGCCCGCGCAGGGCTTCAATGATTACCGGGTCGCCGATCTCTCGCTTGCGGACTGGGGCCGCAAGGAAATCGCGATCGCCGAGGGGGAAATGCCGGCCCTCATGGCGATCCGGGAAGAATACGCGGCGCTGCAGCCGCTCCGGGGCGCGCGCATCGCCGGGTCGCTCCACATGACCATCCAGACGGCCGTGCTCATCGAGACCCTGAAGGCTCTCGGAGCTGACGTGCGCTGGGCCTCCTGCAACATCTTCTCGACGCAGGACCACGCCGCCGCAGCAATCGCCGTGAGCGGCACGCCCGTCTTCGCCTACAAGGGCGAATCGCTCGAGGAGTACTGGGAGTTCACGCATCGCACTTTCGAGTTCGAGGGCGGCAAGGGGCCGAACATGATCCTCGACGACGGCGGCGATGCGACGCTCCTCATCCACCTCGGCGTGAAGGCGGAGAAGGACGTCTCCGCAATTTCGCACCCCGCGAGCGAGGAGGAGAAGCACCTCTTCGCGGCCATCCGCAAGCGCCTCGCCGCGGACCCATCCTGGTACTCGAAGAAGGCGCGCGAGATTCGCGGCGTCTCCGAGGAGACGACGACCGGCGTGCACCGGCTCTACCAGATGCAGAAGGAGAAGCGGTTGCTCTTCCCGGCGATCAACGTCAACGATTCGGTGACGAAGAGCAAGTTCGACAATCTCTACGGCTGCCGCGAGTCCCTGGTCGACGGCATCAAGCGCGCGACGGACGTGATGATCGCCGGCAAGATCGCCGTGGTTTGCGGCTACGGCGACGTGGGCAAGGGCTCCGCGCAGGCGCTGCGCGCGCTCTCGGCGCAGGTCTGGGTCACCGAGATCGATCCGATCTGCGCGCTGCAGGCCGCGATGGAAGGCTATCGCGTCGTGACGATGGACTACGCCGCGGACAAGGCGGACATCTTCGTGACCGCGACGGGCAATTTCCACGTCATCACGCACGATCACATGAAGCGGATGAAGAACAATGCGATCGTGTGCAACATCGGCCACTTCGACAACGAGATCGACGTGGCCTCGCTCGAGAAGTACCGGTGGGAGGAGATAAAGCCGCAGGTCGATCACGTGATCTTCCCCGACGGCAAGCGGATCATTCTGCTCGCCAAGGGCCGGCTCGTGAACCTCGGCTGCGCGATGGGCCATCCGAGCTACGTGATGAGCTCGTCGTTCGCCAACCAGACGCTCGCGCAGATCGAGCTCTACACCCAGACCTCGAAGTACCCGGTCGGCGTATACACGCTGCCCAAGCATCTCGACGAGAAGGTCGCGCGCTTGCAGCTCAAGAACCTGAACGCCGAGCTCACCGAGCTCACGGACGTGCAGGCGCGGTACATCGGCGTCCCGAAGGAAGGGCCGTACAAGTCGGACCATTACCGATATTGAGACCCGCCGGGCCGGCTGCGCCCGATCGGCGCGGCCGGCCTTCGGCACGGTCGTTGGCACGGTCTTTACCTGTCGGAAAATCGGCCGGCATCGCCGGGCACGGGTCGCTACTGGCGCTCGGCCGGGCGGTCGAGGCATCATCGCCGAGCTCAATTGCGCTCGAGGGGTGGAGTCATGCTCGGACGCCTCCTAGGGGTCGTGCTCGCCGTAGTCGGCGCGTTCGCCGTGGGTGGAATCGCCCTGCACCGGCACGAGCCGATCAATGCGATGTGGCTCGTCGTGGCCGCGATCTGCATCTATACGATCGGCTACCGCGTCTACGCCGCCTGGATCACCGCGCGGGTGTTCGAGGCGGACTCGAATCGCGCAACGCCGGCCGAGCGCCTGAACGACGGGCGGGACTTCGTGCCGACCCACCGCTGGATCGTCTTCGGGCATCACTTCGCGGCGATCGCGGGTCCCGGCCCGCTCGTCGGTCCGACGCTCGCAGCCCAATTCGGCTATCTGCCGGGCACGCTCTGGATTCTCTTCGGCGCCGTGCTCGGCGGCTGCGTCCAGGACATGACGATCCTGTTTCTCTCGACGCGTCGCGACGGGCGGAGCCTCGGGCAGATGGCGCGCGACGAGCTCGGCCCCTTCGGCGGCTTCGCGGCGCTCGTCGGGACGCTGCTCATCATGATCATCCTCATCGCGGTGCTCGCGCTCGTGGTGGTGAACGCGATGAAGGGCAGCCCTTGGGCGACGTTCTCCGTCGCCGCCACCATCCCGATCGGATTCCTGATCGGGATATACCTTCGGTATCTGCGACCGGGCCGTGTGCTCGAAGCGACCGTCATCGGCATGGCGCTGCTGATTCTCGGCGTGGCGGCGGGCGGCTGGGTCGATCAGAGCGCGGCGTTGCGGCCGCTCTTCGACTGGTCGGGCCCGGGACTCGCGGAATTCGTCATCGCTTACGGTTGGGTGGCGGCGATCATTCCCGTGTGGCTGCTGCTCGCGCCGCGCGGCTACGTCTCGACCTTCCTCAAGCTCGGGGTAATCGCGCTGCTCGCCATCGCGATCGTCGCGATCCATCCCGAGCTCAAGATGCCGGCGCTCACGCAATTCACAGCCGGCAACGGGCCAATTTTCGCCGGCAAGATCTTCCCGTTCGTCTTCATCACGATCGCCTGCGGGGCCGTCTCGGGCTTCCACGCGCTCATCTCGAGCGGCACGACGCCGAAGATGATCGGCGACGAGAATGACGTGCGCCTCGTCGGCTACGGCAGCATGGCGCTCGAGTCATTCGTCGCCATCATGGCGGTGATCGCCGCAACGCTGCTCGATCCCGGCGTGTTCTTCGCGATCAATACGGGCGCGGGCGTGGTCGGGGCGACCCCGGCCGCCGCAGTCGCGACCATCTCGCACTGGGGATTCCCGGTGACGGTCGATCAGATGCAAAATCTCGCCCGAGCAATGGGCGAGCACACGCTGTTCGCCCGCACGGGCGGCGCGCCCTCGCTTGCCGTTGGGATGGCGACCATCTTCAGCTCGACTTTCGGGCGCGGACTGCTTGCAATGTGGTACCACTTCGCGCTCATGTTCGAGGCGGTGTTCATCCTTACGACGATCGATGCAGGAACGCGCGTCGGGCGGTTCATGCTGCAGGACTTCCTCGGGCACTTCTGGAAACCGCTCGGACGAGTCTCGTGGTACCCCTCGGTGCTCGCGACGAGCGCCATCATCGTCGCGGCCTGGGGATACTTCCTGTACGTCGGCGTGATCGATCCGAACGGCGGCATCCACATCCTCTGGCCGCTCTTTGGCATCGCGAATCAGATGCTCGCCGCCATCGCGCTTTCGGTCGCGACCGGGATCCTCATCAAGTCCGGTAAGCTCAAGTACTCCTGGGTGACCGGGGGCCCGCTCGCCTGGCTCGCGATCGTGACGACGGTCGCCGCCTGGCAGAAGGTGTTCAGCCCTGATCCGAACCTCGGCTTCTTCTCGGGCGCGGCCGACATGGCCCGCAAGCTTGCGGCCGGCGCGCTCCCGCCCGACAAGGCCGCGGTCGCATCGAAGCTCATCTTCAATCAGCAAGTCGACGGCTGGCTCACGGTAATCTTCACGGTGATCGTCTGGCTCATCATCGGGGACATGCTGCGCGTTGCTCTGCGCGCGGTGCGCGGGCTGCCGACGCTCGCGAGCTCCGAGGCGCCGTGCGTGGCGCGCACGCCCGCGGCGGCTGCGGCTGGCGGCGTGTCTGCCGCAGGCAGCTTGCCTGCGGGCGGGGGCGCGTCGTGAGTGGGACCGCGGCGCGTGAGGCGGTGGAGGCGCGCACGGGGGCGGGGGCAATCGGAGCGACGGACGCACGCGCGGTGAAGGACGCAACCGGGGCTCCGGGCGCGCGCGCGGTGGCGCTCGGGCGGCTGCTCTCGCCGCGGAGAGTCGGTGCGGCCTGCCGCGCGTTCTGGCGCGCCCTGCGCACCGTGACGGGCGACGATGCCTACGAGCGCTATCTGCGCCATCATGCGGAGCGGCATGCAGGCTCGCCACCGCTCTCGCGGCGCGAATTCTTCGAGTCCGAGCAGCGGCGGCAGTGGAGCCGAATCAATCGCTGCTGCTGACGGTTTGGCATACTGACGGTTGGACGGTTGGGAGCTTTGCGGCCGCGTGCTTTGCGGAGGCGAGGCGGCACGAGAGCACGAAAGGTCGAGATCGATGGTGGAGATGACTCATCCGGGGCGGCCGATGGAGGAGCTGGACAGGGAAGCGGTCGATGACAGCCGGCGCAAGCTGCTTCTTGGAGCAACGACGTTCGTCGGGGCCGTGGGGGTCGCCTTCACCGCCGTGCCGTTCATCGAGTCGTGGTTCCCTTCGGAGCGCGCGAAGGCGCTCGGCGCGCCGACGGAAGTGGACCTCACGAAGATCGAGCCGGGCCAGATGATCATCACCGTGTGGCGGCGCAACCCCATCTTCGTCGTGCATCGCACGCCCGAGATGGTGGCCAGCCTCTCGGGCCACGACAATCTGCTGAAGGACCCCACTTCGGCGGACTCCAATCAGCCGCCGTACTGCAAGAACCCGGCGCGCTCGCGCGTGCCCGAGTGGTACGCCTGCATCGGCACGTGCACTCATCTCGGCTGCCTCCCGAAGCCGTTCTTCGAGGCTCACGATCCGGAGATCGGCGCCTACTGGCCGGGCGGTTGGCGCTGCCCCTGCCACGGCTCCCGGTTCGATCTCGCCGGGCGCGTGTTCGACGGTTCGCCAGCGTCGATCAACCTCAACATCATGCCGTATGCATTCGAGGGAAAGACGAAGCTGATCGTGGGCGTCGACGACGCTGCGGAGGCGAGGAAGGCGCAGAGCGGGTAGGCGCACGCCGCCGAAGTGGCGCATGACTCGCGCCCAATCTACTCGGCGCGTCGAACGAGGGGGGCGCTGGTCAGCCTCTCCACGTCGGCGAGATCCTGCGTGCGGCCGGTTGCCCGTTTGTTGGCGATCAAGTCCTCGAGAGAGATGACCGGTATTTCCAACCCTTCGACGGTAACAACCTTCCTGTTGGCATAGGCATGGTCGAATTCGACTCCGCTTATTCGGGTAAGGATATCGATTCGCCGCGGGCTGTTGCCGATCTGGAATACGACACCTTCCGTCGCGAAATCCGCTTCGGAGACACCCTCGAGCGGCGCACCAAATCGTGCGAGCGCTCTCATGATGCGGGAGGCGTTGTCCGGCGCCGCGCGCACGAGGATATCGATGTCCTTCGTGGCCCGCGGATAACCATAGACCGCGACTGCGTACGCGCCTACGAGGAGGAATCTAACTTTTTCCTCGGATAAGCACTGCAACATTTCTTTGTAGTCGTTGTTCAGCATCGGCGCCCCCATAAAAGGCCCAGGCGTCCCGCGTCAACTCCCATACTTCCAGGATGCGCTCCGCCTCGGTGGCGGGCATGTAGCCGCCGTCATCCGCTTCGGCGATGGATCTGCGCAGCGCAACCTGTCGGCGATCGAGAGAGCCCATAACGTGGATCATATCAGCGGGATCACAGTGCGAAGAGTGAATATCGTCCAGTGCCGCGCGGCTGGATCGCACACGTGCGCCGGACGCTTCGCGCACGCCGATCATCGTCACGCTCGTCCGCAAGCACCGGCAGCCCGGCGTGGAGGAGCTCGCGCCGAGTTGATGAGCGGTCGCATTACCGCGCGACGAGCTGCTCCGCGATCTGCACCGCATTGAGCGCCGCGCCCTTCAGCAGCTGATCGCCGCAGACGAAGAGCGCGATGGAACACCCGCTCGGATCGCTCACGTCCCTGCGGATGCGGCCAACGAGGATGGGGTCCTTGCCGGAGGCGTCGATCGGCATCGGGAAGTGGTTCTGCTGCGGATCATCGACGAGCTTCACCCCCGGCGCCGTCTGCACGATGTCCCGCACGTCGTCAGGCGTGATTGGGTGCTCACACTCGAAATTGATCGCGATAGAGTGCGCGCGCAGCACCGGCACGCGCACGCACGTCGCACAGACGCGAATCGACTCGTCGCCGAAGATCTTGTGCGTCTCGCGGATGACCTTCGTCTCCTCCTCGTTGTATCCGGTCGCGGGGTCGATCTTCGAGTTGTGGCTGAAAAGATTGAAGGCGTAGGGGTGCGGCAGGACCTTCGGCTGGAATGCGCGCCCGTCGAGGTATGCGCGGGTCGCCTCGCGCAGCTCCTCCATCGCGGCGGCACCGGCGCCGGATGCGGCCTGGTAAGTCGAGACAATCATGCGGCGAATGCGATTCACGCGGTGGATCGGCCAGAGCGGGGTGATCGCGATGATCGTCGAGCAGTTGGGATTCGCGATGATGCCTCGGTGGCCTGCGATCGTCTGCGGGTTGATCTCCGGCACGACGAGGGGGACCTCGGCGTCCATGCGGAACGCGGAGGAGTTGTCCACGACGACCGCGCCGGAGCGGGCGGCGATCGGAGCGAAGCGCTTGGAGATCGAGCTGCCTGCGGAGAAGAGCGCGATGTCGACGCCCCGGAAGCTCCCCTCGTCGAGCTCGACGACCGTGAGCGGCCGGCCCTTGAAGGGCAGTGTCTTGCCCGCCGAGCGGGCGGAGGCGAGCAGGCGCAGCTCGGAGACCGGGAAGCGCCGCTCCTCGAGGCACTTGATCAGCTCCACGCCGACGGCTCCGGTGGCGCCGACGATCGCGACGACAGGCGAGGACGAGGAGGGGCGCGTGGACGGCATTTCAGGTTCTCCAAAAATCAAAAGGCCCCGTCCATCGCCGGCGGGGCCTCGTAACAGAGCGCAGGCGTTCGATTCAGACCGCGCGAGTCTCGGACTCCCCGGCGAGCGGCGCCTTGCGTAGCTTCGTGTCGCGCGCGGCGACGGCTCGCGAGCGGACGCCGGTCTTGCGTGCCGGTTTCGGCGTCACCCCGTAGCCACTCGTCGCGGGTTCCAGGCTTGGCCGCGCGACGAGGTCGGCGTCAGACTGACGGCTGCGCGGCGCTTCCGGAGCGACTACTGCGGCGGGAAGGAAGGTGACCCGATGCATGAGGGAGAGACTTCCGCAAGCAGGGCAGCGATTCGCCCAGCTGGGGCACTCCCGCTCGCAGGCTCCGCAGATGCGCACGTGCTCGATCGTCATAGCTGACGCTCCTCGAGGGGCTGGCAGTGTAGCGGATCGCGCCGCGCTCCGGAAGCCGCGCTCCGGCGGCCGCTCGGCGCGTGGGCCGGCCCGGTCCAAGCCCGTTCAGGGCGCGCGGAACCCGAGCTTATGGAAAATCCGCTGGGCTTCGGGGGCGGTGAGGAAGCGAACGAAGCGCTCGGCGCCAGCAGCCTCGCCGGACAGCGGGCGGGCAGCAGCACCCGTTCGGGGGCCGGCAGCAGCACCCGTTCGGGGGCCGGCAGCAGCACCCGTTCGGGGGCCGGCGTGCGTCCCGACCACGACTGCCGCCGGATAGGTGATTGGCGGATGCGACGCCGCCGGGAAGATACCGACGATCCGCACGCGCGGCTCGATCAGGGCGTCGGTCTCATAGACGATGCCGAGGGGCGCTTCGCCGCGCGCGACGTATTCCAGGGCGGCGCGCACATTCTCCGCCGGAATGAGGCGGCGGGAGACGCTCTGCCATACGCCGAGCGATCGAAGCGCATCGCGTGCATAGCGCCCCGCCGGCACCGAGTCGGGCTCCGCGACGGCGAGCCGCCCTGACGGACCCAGCGCCCCCGCGAGGTCGAACCCCTTCCGAATGGCGATGGCGAGCGGACTACCGGCGGGCGCGATGAGCGCGAGCCGGTTGCCGACGATGTCCCGGCGGGTCCGTGGATCGATCAGATGTTTCGCCGCGAGGAAGTCCATCCAGTCCGTATCTGCCGAGAAGAACACGTCCGCCTGCGCGCCGGCCACGATCTGCCGCGCAAGCGTCGAGCTCGCCGCGAATGAAAACGTCACCGGCTCGCCGGTCGCGCGCGTATAGGCCGGGCCGATCGCCTTCAGCGCATCCGTGAGCGAGGCCGCCGCGAAGACGAGCAACGGCTGCGGTTCCGCAGAGGCGGCCCGCGACGCACCGGCTCGGCTGGTCGGTCCGTCCGCCAGTCCCCCCGTGGCCGATGCCGGCACGACCGCGAGCGCCGCCAGGACGGCAGGAGCGAGCGCGGCGAGAAGACGGAGAAGAGCGCGGCGGCGCATCGCTATATCTTACGCGATATAGCACTAGGCAAAGGAGCAATGCGTCGACCGCTTGCGTGTGCCGAACGCCCACGGCGCCCCCGAATTCCCGGTGCGCCGACGGCCGCCGCACGGAAGGGGCCACGCGGCCGCCACCATGCGCCCGCCGGAGCCGCCCCGCTTCGGGGCGGTCCCGCGCCGGCCGCGCCGCGCGGGATGCGCTAACATCGCACGCGTGAGCGGTCAGGGCGCCTCTCTCGGTGTGCGGTTGCGGATCGACTTCGGTCCGCGGAGCTCGATCGGCCCCGGCAAGATCGCGCTGCTCGAGGGCATCGAGGCGAGCGGCTCGCTCTCGCAGGCGGCCCGCGAGCTCGGCATGAGCTATCGTCGCGCGTGGCTGCTGCTCGATGACCTCAATCATGCCCTCAATGAACCGGTCGCCACGGCAATCATCGGCGGCGCCGGCGGCGGCGGCGCGCGGCTCACGCCGTTCGGTCGCGAGCTCATTGCCGCGTACCGGGATGTCGAGCGCGCGAGCCACGATGCCGCGGCGGCGCGGCTCGCGGGAATCGCGGATAGAGCGCGCGGCGCGGCAACGTCCGGGCGCGGAGGTCGTGCCTCGCCACGCGCCGGGGCAAGCGGCATCAGGACGGTCGAGCGCCGGCCGCTGTCTCGTCCGCTCGCGACGCCTCAGGCGAGCGCGCCGAGCTCTCCACGCCGGAGCTCGCGCCGGTCGCCGGATAGACATGTCCGCGGAGAGAGACGGTCTTCACCAGCACCCACACGCGGCGGCCGAGGCCGAGGTTGAGCTCGGCGCTCGCATTCGTCGTGACCTGCGCGATGAGCCGCGGTCCGCCGATGTCGACCTCGACGAGGTGCGTGCGCGCTGCATCCGGCGCGAGGTGCACGAGCGTGCCCTCCAGGCAGTTGCGGACAGAGAGGCCTCGCGGCGGCTCCACACCGAGGATCAGGTCGCGCGCGAGCAGCTGAACACGCACGCGCCGGCCGGGCGAGAGCTCGTCGGCCTGGATCATGAGCCGGCCGCCTCCGACGCGCAGCCGCGCGAGCCCTGCCGCGACATCCACCGTTTCGATCTCCCCCTCGACCACGGCGCCGAGCGCATCGGACCCCACCATGGCACGCAGCTCCGGAGCGAGGCTCACCGCGGCGACGTCTCCCTGCGCGACCACTCGGCCTGCTCGAAGCAATACGACATGAGTGGCAAGCCGCAGGACTTCCTCGAACTGATGGCTCACGTAGATCATCGGAACCGCAAGCCGGTCGCGCAGGCGTTCGAGATACGGCAGCAGCTCCGCGCGGCGGGCGGCATCGAGCGAGGCGAGCGGTTCATCGAGCAGCAGCACCCGCGGCCGGCAGAGGAGCGCCCGGCCGAGCGCGACGCGCTGGCGCTCACCGCCCGAGAGCTGGCGCGGCCGGCGCGCGAGAAGCGGCCCGAGGCCGAGCAGCTCGACGACCTCGTCGAAGGCGATGCGCGGCCCATCATCCGGCGCGCGCTTCGCGCCGTAGCGCAGGTTGCGCAGCACGTCGAGATGCGGGAAGAGTCTCGCGTCCTGGAAGACATAGCCGATGCGGCGCCGCTCCGCCGGTACATCGATCCCGCGCGTCGAGTCGAACAGCGTCGCCCCGCCGACTCGCACTATGCCCGCGTCGGGCCGCAGCAAGCCTGCGATCGCGTGGACCGTCGTCGTCTTGCCGCAGCCGGAAGGCCCAAAGAGCGCGATGACGCCGGACGAGGGTGCAACGGCCGAGCCGGTTGCGACCGATGCCGCCGTGGCCGACCCGGCAGCAATCGATCCAGCAGCGGCCGACCCTGCCGCGGCATCGGCGCCCATTTGAAACGCGACATCGAGTGTGAACGCCCCCCGCCGCTTTTTGAGAATGACCTCGATCACGGCGGATCGGCCATCCGCCTCATCAGCCGGCGCGCCAGCCATTCGGAGAGCGCAAGTCCCGCGAGGCCGAGCGCGAAAGATAGTGCGGCGAGCCGCGCCGCCTCGGCGTCGCCGTTCGGCGTTTGCAGCGCAGTATAGAGCGCGAGCGGCAGAGTGCGTGTCTCGCCAGGGATGTTCGACGCGAAAGTGATCACGGCCCCAAACTCTCCCAGGCCTGCGGCGAATGCGGTCGTGAGCCCCGCCAGCACGCCCGGCATCATGAGCGGCAGGGTGACCGTCGCGAAGCAATCGAGCGGCCCGGCGCCGAGCGTGCGCGCCGCATCCTCGAGCCCAGGGTCCACGGACTCGAGCGAGAGGCGCATGGCGCGGACCATGAGCGGGAACGACATCACCGCGGTCGCGAGCGCCGCGCCGTTCGTGGTGAAGGCGAGATGAATGCCGAAAGAGCGCGCGAGCCAGCCGCCGAGCGGCCCGTGCAGGCCGAAGAGAAGCAGCAGGACATAGCCTACGGCGACCGGCGGCAGCACGAGCGGCAGGTGCACGAACGCATCGAACAAGGCCCGCCCCGGAAAGCGGCGGCGGGCCAGCAGCCAGGCGATGGCGACGGCGAACGGGACGCTCATCGCCACGCTGCGCAGCGCGACGGTCAACGAGAGACGCAGCGCTTCCCACTCGTCGGCGCTCAGCAACATTGGTCGCGCACCGCTCGCCAAAGGGTTGGCAGGATGAGAGAGCTGGCAGGCGTCATGCGGAGTCAGTCCTCGCGGGAATCGTGCTGCAGGTCATGCGATCGTGACAGGATGCCGGCGATCGTGATGCGCCGCACACCCTCTTGGGCACGCGTAAGATAACTTAACCATGGATCGCAGCAGGCGAGGAACTGCGAGTGCTGCCAAGCAGGGGGTGAGGCCTGGTGCTTTCACCCGCGTGGGCCGCCAGACGGGGGGCGGATCACTCGCTGGAGCAGGGCGGCGCGCCACAGTGCCGCGCGGGCGAACGTGAAACCGGCACCGGACATCTCGCGGAGCACGCTCGACGGGGTGGTCGGGACCACGATTCGACATGACAACACATGAGCCGCCGCTGGCGCCTACCGGCGAGGCGGGCGGCGTCATACATCTCTATCGGCAGCTGTGGCGCACCATCCACGGCGAGCGGCCGCAGTTCCTCGGCGCGGACGCGCTCCTCACCTCCGCGCAGCTCGCGCGGCTCGCAGTGCCGTATTTCTCCGGCCGCGCCATCGACGCCCTGCAGCTCGGCGGCGCTCGGGGGCTTGCCGGCGCCGGCAACTGGCTGCTGCTGTCGCTCGGCATCGACGCCGACCCGACGGTCGTTTCGCCGGCGAAGGCCGCGCGCACATCGCGGAGCGCGCCGCGAACCGGTCCGGCGGACAGCGAGCGCGAGTCGCGCTCGCACGCGGCGTGCTTGCGGCGCACGGCAGCGCGCTCGTGCTGCTCGATGAGCCCACCGCAAGCCTCGACTCCGCGACGGAGGCGCTCGTGTACGACAGTCTCTTCGCGGCCTTTGCCGATGCGTGCGTCATCTCTTCGGTCCATCGTCTGCACCTCCTGCCGCGGTTCGACGGAGTGATCTGGATGGAAGCGGGCCGCATCGTTGCGCATGGCGCGCCCGCGATCATCGGCACGGGGTTTGCTGCCGCTCTGCCGCGTGAGGCCGACATCGTATCCTGATCCGATCGTCGATCCGCGCGCGGTCGCCGAGCTCGAACGCTGCGCCGTCGAGCTCGCCCGCGCCGCGGGAGAGCGCATTTGCGCAGCGGCGGCAAGCCGCGCGTTCACGGTGCATTTCAAACACCCGCGCCGCGGCCATGCGCCGAACTCCAACCCCGTGACCGACGTGGATCGCGACGTTGAAGCGCTCGTTCGCGCGGCGCTCGCCGCGCGCCATCCCGACCACGCCGTGATCGGAGAGGAAGGGGGCGAGAGCGCGCCGCGCAATGCGCGGATCGTATGGGCCGTCGATCCCGTCGACGGCACGACGAATTTCGTGAATGGATTGCCGCTCGTCGCCTCCTCCATCGGCGTGCTGTGCAACGGCCGACCGCTCGCCGGCGCGATCTGGTGCGGCGCGACGCATGCGCTGCGGCCGGGCATCTATCATGCGCGGCTCGGCGGCCCGCTCTGCTTCGATGGCGCTCCGCTCGAGCGCCGCCGCGATGCGCTCTGGCGCCGCACGGCTGCGGAGCCAGGCGGATCGCCGGAGCTCGGCGAGCACTGGGATCTGCGCGTTCTAGGCTCGGCGACCCTTGAGCTCGCCTTCACCGCCGCGGGGCTCCTCGAGGTCGCCTATCTCTCGCGCCCGAGCCTGTGGGATGCCGCCGCCGGACTTGCGCTGCTCCGCGCGGCCGGCTGCACGGCGCTCGCGCGCGACGGCGCACGCTGGCTGCCGCTCGAGCAGTTTGACGGCGATCTGCCGAGCTGGAATCGTCCGCTGCTCGCGGGAGATGGGGCCGCGCTGCGGCGCGCCGTCGAGATCCTGTCGCGCTGAGCCGACTGCGCGGCGATTCCGGCAAACGCGGCCGCGCTCGCGTTTGATTGACCCCGAGCGGAATGCCTCTTGCTCTGCTTCGCCCAGTGGCTGCGCACGCGACGGCCCAGGCATGCGAGCGGAAGGCGTGATCGAAGCGGTGATGTTCTGGAACGAGCGCAACAACAAATCTCACCGGGACTTCTACAACGGCCAGCGCTTCACGCGCAACGTCACGCGCGCGCACAGGGTCGCAAACGGCTACTCGCCGAACGTGCGCCCGTTCGAGGCCGCGGCGTGCGGCGCGCCCGTCATCACGGACGAGTGGCCCGGCCTCGAAGAATTCTTCCAGCCGGGCGCGGAAACCCTGGTCGCGCGCTCGGCGGGCGACGTGCTCGCTTGCCTACGCGATCTCGACGCGCTGCGCCGCCCGGCGATCGCGGAGCGGGCGCGCAAGGGCATGCTCGGTGCGCACACCGCCTTGCATCGGGCGATCGAGATCGAAGCTCTGGTGAGCGAGATTCGCACTTCCCGGGCAGGAGAAGGACGCATCGGCGTCCCGCGCGCCGACTCGGTAGCGCGCGCCGGCAGCGCGCTCGAGCGGGCGCGAGTCGAGACCGAGGCGAGCCCATGAGCACGCTCGAAGTGCGCGCCACTTCGGTTGCCGGGCCGCGCGGCCGCGAGATCGCGCGGCTCGCGCGCTGGTTTCACAACCTGCATCTCCCGGACGGCACGCAGACCGCGCCCGACCATGCGCTCGGCGACTTCCCGGCCGTGAAATGGCGGCAGGTCGCGCCGCACGTCCCGGAGCGCCTCGAGGGCTGGAGCGCGCTCGATGTGGGCTGCGACGCGGGCTGCGACGCGGGGTTCGACAGCTTCGAGCTCGCCCGGCGCGGCGAGCGAGTCACGGCGATGGACATCGATCCCCACTACCTCGCGCAAGCGCGCTGGGCGGCCGGCGAGCTCGGGCTGGAGGGACGGATCGAGCTCCGGCAGCAGTCGGTCTACGATCCCGCCAGCCCTGCCGACCGCTACGATCTCGTACTCTTTCTCGGCGTGCTCTATCATCTGCGCCATCCGCTGCTCGCGCTGGACGTTCTGCGCGAAGTGACGCGGCGGCAGCTCGTGCTGCAGACGCTGACCATGCCGGGCGAGGAGGCCGTCGAGCCCGCGCCCTCCATCGGTCTGTTCGAGCGCGAGCCGATGCAGCGTCCCGGTTGGCCGCGCATGGCGTTCATCGAGCGCGCGCTCGAAGACGATCCGACCGACTGGTGGGCGCCGGATCACGCCTGCGTCGAGGCGATGCTCCGCGCCGCCGGCTTCCGCATCCTCGAGCGGCCAGGGCACGAGATCTATGTCTGCGCGCGCTCGAAAGCGAGCCGCCGGTTGCGGCCTCGCTGCATGTCGCCGAGCTGCGCGCGGTCTTTGCGCTCTCCGGAGCGCCGCTAGAAAGAGCTGTCAGGAGAGCTGTCATGAGACATCCGGCCACCCACATCGCGCCCCCGCGCGGCAAGCTCGGCGTGCTGCTAGTCGGCCTTGGCGCGGTCTCGACGACGTTCATCGCCGGCGTCCACGCGGTGCGCAAGGGACTCGCGCCCCCCATCGGCTCGCTCACGCAGCTCGGGACGATCCGGCTCGGCAAGCGCACGGAGCACCGCGCCCCGCCAATCCGCGAGTTCGTGCCGCTCGCCACGCTCGACGACCTCGAGTTCGGCGCCTGGGACATCTTCGAGGACGATGCCTATCAGTCGTCGCTCACGGCGGGCGTGCTCGACCGCAGCCTCATCGAGCGCCTGCGGCCCGAGCTCGAGGCGGTGAAGCCGTGGCCCGCGGTGTTCGACCGTCGGTACGTGCGCCGCCTCGACGGCCCGAACGTGAAGCGCGGCGCGCACCTCCGCGACCTCGTCAATGAGCTGCGCGCGGACATCCGCGCCTTCGCGCGCGAGCGCGGCGTCGATCGCATGGTGATGCTCTGGTGCGGCAGCACCGAGGTCTTCATGACGCCGAGCGAGGCGCACGCCGGCTTGGGAGCGTTCGAGCGCGCTCTCGACGCCGACGATCCGACGATCTCGCCGAGCATGCTGTACGCCTACACGGCGATCACCGAGGGCATTCCGTACGCCAACGCGGCGCCCAATCTGTGCGTCGACACCCCGGCGCTCATGGAGCTGGCGAGCGAACATCACGTCCCGATCGCCGGCAAGGACCTGAAGACCGGCCAGACGCTCTTGAAGACGATCATCGCGCCGGGTCTGAAGGCGCGGCTCCTCGGCGTGAGCGGTTGGTATTCGACGAACATTCTCGGCAACCGCGATGGGGAAGTGCTCGACGATCCGGCGAGCTTCCGGACGAAGGAAGTGAGCAAGAAGGGCGTGCTCGACTACATCCTGCAGCCGGACCTCTATCCTGCGCTCTACGGCAATCTCTGCCACATGGTGCACATCAACTACTATCCGCCGCGCGGGGACAACAAGGAGGGCTGGGACAACATCGACCTCTTCGGCTGGCTCAACTACCCGATGCAGCTGAAGATCAACTTCTTGTGCCGCGACAGCATCCTCGCCGCGCCGCTCGTGCTCGATCTCGCGCTGTTCCTCGACCTCGCGCAGCGCGCCGGGCGCAGCGGCATCCAGGAGTGGCTGTCGTTCTATTTCAAGAGCCCCATGCACGCGCCGGGGCTCTATCCGGAGCACGACCTCTCGATCCAGCTCAAGAAGCTGAAGAACACCCTGCGCCATCTGCGCGGGGAAGAGCTCGTCACTCACCTCGGGATCGAGTACTACGGCTGAGGGGATCGAGTACTACGGCGGAGGCCGAGCGTGCGTCCCCAAGGCGGCGCGGCGGCCGGCAGCTGATCGTCGCGCCGAGGCGGAAGGGGGCGCGCTCCGGTGGCGGGCCGCGCTGCTCAAGCCGTATTGAACACCTCGTCCGCGATCTGCGCGGCCGTGACGGCGGACGGCCAGCCGGCGTAGAACGCGACGTGCGTGATGAGCTCGGCGATCTCTTCCTGCCGCACGCCGTTTGCGAGCGCCAGCCTCACATGGAAACGCAGCTGCTCCGGACGGTACAGAGCCGTGAGCACCGCGCACGTGATGAGGCTGCGATCGCGCTTCGAGAGCTCCTTGCGCTCCCATACATCATCGAACAGCACTCCGGTCGTGAGCTCCGCGAGCTTCGGAGCGACGCGGCTCAAAGAATCCGGAGGACGAGGGGGGGTGTTCTGCGGGCTCATGGGACCTCCTTGGAACGTGAGGTCCATGCTACTCCACCGGCGGTAAGACCGGCACGAGGGGAGCTGGGGTCCCCAGATCGGCCGGCGGCGAGCGCCCGCAATCGGATGCCTGCAATCGGATGCCCGCGATGAGGTACCCCGATCAGGCGCCCGCGATCGGGTGCCCGTGATCACGTCCCCGCCGTCGCGGCGGCCGGCTCGCCCGAGTCGCTCCGCGCGCCGAGCGCCGCTTGGCGGTCGGCGAGCTTGCGCTGGTGGATCTCCTCGCGATCGACGGCCACGTTCCGCGGCGCCGTGATGCCGATGCGGACTTGGCTGCCCTTCACGGCGAGAACAGTGACGACGACGTCCTCCCCGATGCAGAGCCGTTCGCCGGGACGGCGCGTCAGGATCAACATGATTCCTCTCCTCCCTTATCGTCTGCGCCCGCGCTGCCGGTGGGCCGCTCCGCTCCGGAGCCGCGCGTGCTACTTAGAGTCTGTCGATTTGGAGCGCGCCCATTCTCATCATTTCCGGCAGCCGAGCCTGTCATCGGGCTTGTTGACCCCCGCCGCCGGTGCGCAAGCCGACTTCCCAGCTCCGCCGAATTCTGGCCGACAACGTCCGAGCGCACCGCAAGCGCCACGGGTTATCGCAGGAGCGGCTGGCCGAGGAGTGCGGGCTGCACCGCACCTACATCGGCTCCGTCGAGCGCTGCGAGCGCAACGTCACATTGAGCACGCTCGAAGCGCTCGCCGCGGCGCTCAGGATCTCCGTGCCGGAGCTGCTGACGCGCCGTTGAGCGTGCTGCTACTTATAGTCATCGTCATCGGACGGCGCAAGTCGCACCGCAGCAGCCGACTCCAAGTGGGGGATGGCCGAATCGATTTCGTCGTAGACCGACTTCAGATCGTCGATCGCGCGGCGAAGCGTCAGCTCCTCATCGCCGATGCCGGAGAACTCCTGCATCGAGAGTGATCGCTGGACGACCGCGAGCAGCGACAGCGCGTCCGAGAAGCGGCCGAGAACTTCTGTCATATCGGGCGCCTCGCCCGGGGTTTGCCGCTTCGATTTGTGCTGCTGCGCACCGCGTTTCGCCGCGACCGTGCCCGCACGCCGATTGAGATTGCGCTGCGCCATATTGCCCTCCGAAGGATATAGTCTACAAGCTATTGCGCGCCGCGTGTAGGCTTGCGCCGCGATGCGGCGCCCGCGGGTCGGCCGCGGATCACTCTAGGGATTCGACGTCGTGGAATTTCGTGTAATCGAATCGGTCCACGCCGTCTTCGCTGGTCGTCAAGATGTCCACGAAGCTGTGGCTCCACCGCAGGGTAGAGGCAGGATACTCGTGCCGCGCCGTGAGCATCTGCCCCGTGGTCTCGTCGGTGCCGCTCAACGTGAGGAGCAGATAGGCGTTCGCCGCCTGCAGCGACTCGGCGGTTGCGCCCGCGAGCGGGCTCGTCTCATCGATGATGTGCAAGAGGGTCCAGCCGAACACGAACAAGGGCTGCTCGCTGCGCCGAAGTGGCAGGTCGTAGATGCGCCGGATGCGATAGCCCTCGACGGTCCGCTCGTCCCGGATGAGGCGCAGCTGCGCGGAGGCTTCCATGATGACGTTCTGCCGTTCGTTCGCCGCGCGCAGCATGAGCGTCATTCGCCCGTCGAACGGCCGGATCACGGCGTGCCGCGCGAACAGGATGCGCGCCGTCGGACGGGAGAAGCGGGCGAACATCATGCCTGTGATGACGGCGAGGCTCATCATTCCGGTGAAGATCTCGACTGACGCAACCGCGTGGGCGAAGGCGGTCTGGGGGTGCATATCGCCGTAGCCGACGGTCGCCAGCGTCTCGACGCTGAAGAAGAACCGCCCCCAGTAGCCCTGCGGGTTGAGATTCGCGACGCCATCGGGCTCGACGCTGTAGAGGGCGGCGAAGATCAGATTGAACAGGCCGAAGAAACCGGCGTAGATCGCGAAGAGGCCCGGCCAGCGGATCTTCATGAAGAAGTGATAGAGGTCGTGCCACGTCCGTCGCGGCAAGCCGTGCGTGACGACGCGCCGGCCTGAGACGGTGAGGGTACGGGGGTGGTGCAGCGGATTCTTGCGCACGGCCATTCAATCTACCTCGAGAGCGCTCGAGCCTCAGCCGGTGGTCGGCGCCGCCGGAATGTCGAACGGAGCCGGAGTGTCGAACGGAGGGGTGCGCGGGGACTGCTCGCCACCCGATACAATGCGCCCGTGTCACCCGCCGACGAATACTCGAGCCGCCTCGCCCTGCGGGAGGCCTCGGTGCGCCGGCTCGAAGCTCTGCAAGGCCGCCTCGGAAAAGCGCGCCTGCTGCTCGCGGCGCTCGCGATCGCGCTCGCATGGCTCGCGGGGTACGGGCATATCTCGGTCCTGTGGGCGCTCGCTCCGGCCGTTGTGTTTGCGGGCGCGGTCGTTCAACACACCACCGTCAGGCGCCGCCATTCAAGGGCGGTGCGCGCCGCGGCATTCTATCGCGGCGGCCTCGCGCGCATCCACGATCGCCGGGTGGGTGGCGGGCGACAGGGGCGGCGCTTCGACGACCTTCACCACGTCCATGCCGGCGACCTCGATCTGTTCGGCCCAGGCAGCCTGTTCGAGCTCACGTGCTCACGTGCGCCGCGCGCACGCGCATGGGAGAGCAGACGCTGGCGCGGTGGCTGCTGGCACCCGCTCCGCCCGAGGAGAACCGAGTACGCCACGCTTGCATCACGGACTTGCGGGGCCGGCTCGCGCTGCGGGAAGACTTGGCGACGACCGGCGAGGATGCCCGCACCGAAGCGGCGCCGGCGGACGAATCTCGCACCGAGCCCGCGGGCGAACCTCCCCACACGCTCCTCCTGTGGGCGCAGTCCCCGAACCTGCTCGCGCGAGTCGAGCGCGAGCCGTTCGAGTCTCCCGAGATGCGCACTCTCGTCGGCGAGCTCCCATCGAGCGGCCGCAGCGCATCCCGCGCGATCGCGCGGCTCAGCACGCTCGCGCAGCTCGCGGGTCGCGGGAGAACCTGGCCGTGCTGTGGTTCGTCGCCGTGCCGTTTGTTTACGCGCTCGGGGTCGCGCTGGCCGCTTCCGTCTCCGCGACGGCGTCGTGACAGCGAGCAACGGCCTCGCGCTCATGCGCGCGATCGGACTGCGCGTTTGACCTCGCGCCTGAGCCCGTGCGCGCGTATCAGTGCGTGCGTGTCAGCCCTTGCGGTGAGCCCGCGCGCTCGATTTCCGCCCACGGCTCGTTTCAGGGCTTGACGAGCCGAAACCCCGGAGCGTCCCAGGAGCGGAAAGGACGCCAGTCCGCGCGACGCAGGTCTAGGCCATTCTCCCGAGCGAGGCGGGCCAGATCGGCGAGAAAGGATTCTGCTCGACGAGAGCGGCGACTTCGCGCACGGAGGCCAAGACCGGGGCTGCGTAGGGGCTGGAACCGTGGCTGCGGCGAGCGCTGGGGCTGCGTCGGGGGCTCTAGCCGTGGTTGCCGCGGCAGCCGACCGGCGTCCCTCACCCGTGTCTCCCAGCTCCGCCGCTATCGCGATCGCGGCGCGCGCCTCATCCGGCGATGCTGCTTCTCCAAACGGCGGCCGACGGCAGCCGGCCGGGGCGAAGCGCACGCCACCAGGGCAGGAGTCACGCGGGCGTCAGAAAAGGGGGGCGCGAGCCCGCCGTCACAGCGCCCACCAGTCTCGTGCCAGGGCAGAAGAGGCTGCCTCGTCGCGGATGATCTCGACTTTGAGGCCGGGCATGTGGCTCCTCGCGCCGTACCGCCGGCCAGGACGCAACTCTCGATCCCGGAACGCCGCCGCACCTGCTTCAGGCAAGGGCCAAGATCGTGCCGGCGCTTGGGATCTACGGTTAAATCGGAGAGCGTGGCGTACACTCTCGACTCGGCGCCGGACGCGCAGCTTCGATCAGCGCGATGGAACCTCTTCGGAGAACCCCGATGGCCACGACGGACGACCTCGAGCATGCGCTCCGTCGGATCGAGCTCATGCCGCAGATGACCTGGACGGCGGATGCGGAAGGCCATGTGCTCGGCTTTCATCCGCGCTGGCTCGAGCTCACCGGGATGTCGCGCGACGAGGCGCTGGCCGACGGGTGGATTCGCGCGGCGCACGAGCAGGATCGCGCGGTGATCCAGCAGAGCTGGGCGCGCTCGATCACGACGGGCGCTCCGTGCGATGTCGAGTACCGGATCCGCATCGCCGACGGAAGCTATCGCTGGCTCCACGTGCTCGCGACGCCGTGGCGCGATGCGGACGGGCGGCTCGTCGGCTGGTACGGCACCGCGGAGGACATCACCAGCCGCAAGGAGGCCGAGGAACGGCTCATCCAACGGGAGGCGCAGCTCGACCTCGCCACGCGGATCGCAGGCCTCGGCATCTTCGAGCAAGATCACGTGGCGGGCAAGCTCTACTGGTCGGGGAAAATGCAGGAGATCCACAAGCTTGCACCCGGCCTGGAGCCGAGCCTCGCAGCGCTCGAGGCGCGCCTGCATCCCGAGGACCGCGACGAGGTGATGTCCGCCGTGCGCGCCTCTCAAGATCCTGCCGGGATAGGAATGTTCAATCGCGAGTACCGGATCATTCGCAGCGACGGTGAGACTCGCTGGATCGTGTGCCGGGCGCAAACGTTCTTCGAGGGCGAGGGCGCGCAGCGTCGCCCGGTGCGCACGGTCGGCGCGCAGCTCGACGTGACGGACGCGAAGCGCATCGAGATGGACCTGCGGGCGGAGCGGGAGAGGCTGCGGCTCGCGCTCGATGCGTCCTCTGCGGGCGCTTTCGATTGGCATCCGCTGACGCGCCAGGTTCAGTGGACCGATGGGCACTACCGGCTGCTCGGGCTCGAGCCGGGGTCCGTGCCGGCGAGCTACCAGCTCTGGAGTCGGCACGTTCATCCGGCCGATCTCGAGCGGGCGAAGCGCGGCGTGCGGGAGGCCCTGGCGAACCACCGCCGCTACCGGGACGAGTACCGCATCGTGCGCGCCGACGGCGCGGAGCGCTGGGTGGAGGTGCAGGGACTCACGTTCCAGCAGGACGGCCGCAGCGTGCGCATGGTCGGGGTCATGATCGACGTGACCGAGCGTCGTCTCGCCGAGGCGCGGCTGCTCGAAGCCCAGGCCGCGCTGCGTGAAGCCGACCGGCGCAAGGACGAATTCCTCGCAACTCTCGCCCACGAGCTGCGCAACCCCCTCGCGCCGATCCGCAACGCTGCCCAAGCGCTCGCGTCGCCCCACCTCGGCGAGACTCAATCAGCTTGGGCGCGCCAGGTCATCCACCGCCAGGTCGAGCACATGTCGCGGCTCCTCGACGACCTGCTCGACGTGGCGCGCATCACACGGGGGAAGCTCCAGATCCGCAAGGAGCGGGTGGACTTCGCGATGATCGTCGATACGGCGGTGGAAGCCGCGCGGCCACTGATCGACGCGCGCCGTCATGCGCTCGTCGTCGAGCTGCCCGCGCGCGTGCCCACGATCGACGCGGATCCGGTGCGCCTCGCGCAGGTGCTCTCGAACCTGCTCACGAACGCGGCGAAGTACACCGATCCCGGCGGCCGCATCGAGCTCGGCGCGGAAGTCGAGGGCTGCTTGCTGCGCGTGCGGGTCCGGGACAACGGGATCGGTCTCACGCAGACGGAGCTCGCGACGGCCTTTGAAATGTTTTCGCAGTCGACCGAGGCGCACAGTCGGTCGCAGGGCGGGCTCGGTATAGGGCTTGCGCTCGTGAAGGGGCTTGTCCGGCTGCACGGCGGCTCGATCACCGCATCGAGCGCGGGGCGCGGGAAAGGGAGCGAGTTCACGGTCACCCTGCCGCTCGGCGCCGAGGACCCGCTCGCGCGCGGCGAGGAGCCCGCGCAGCACGCGTCGCCGCGCTCGATGCGCGGCAAGAAGATCCTGGTCGCGGACGACAACCGGGACGCCGCCGACAGCCTCGCCATGCTGCTGCGGCTCTCCGGGCACGAGGTGCGCGTCGCGACCACGGGCCGCGCGGCACTTGCGCTCGCGAGTGCATTCCGTCCCGCCGCGGCGCTCCTCGACATCGGCATGCCGGAGCTCAACGGCTACGAAGTCGCGCGGGCGCTGCGCGCGGAGCCCTGGGGCAGGTCCATGCAGCTGATCGCGCTCACCGGTTGGGGGCAGGACGAGGACAAGCGGCAGGCACAGGCGGCCGGCTTCGATCATCATCTCGTGAAGCCCGTGGGGTATGAGCGCTTGGAGGAGCTGCTGAGCGGTGCCGAGGCTTGAGCGGCCGCTCCCCCGCACGGCCGACCAGCCGGCATCGAGCGGCCCGAGCGCCATGTCCAGACCGAGCGCGATGTCCGGCCCGCGCGCTCGCGCTCGGGTCGCGAGCGGCCGCCGCGGACGCGCTGCCTGCGTCCGCCGAGAGCTGAGGGAGGCTACGTGATGAAGATTCAAGCGGCAGTATCCCGCGAGGGGCGTGCCCATCCGGTGATCGAGGAGCTGGAACTCGATGCGCCGAGGTCCGACGAGGTCCGCGTCCGCATCGTGGCGAGCGGGATCTGTCACACCGATCTCTACTGCCATGCCGGGCTCGGTGTGCCGGTGCCCCGGCCCATCGTCCTCGGCCACGAGGGCGCTGGCATCGTCGAGGCCGTCGGCTCCGGCGTGCAGAGTCTCGCTGTCGGCGATCACGTGGTGCTGAGCGGCGCCTCCTGCGGCCACTGTCCCAAATGCCGCGTCGGTCGTCCGACCTACTGCCGAGACACGATGCGCCTCTCCTTCGGGGGAGCGCGGGCCGACGGCACCTCGCCACTCAGCCGGCCGGGCGAGCACATCCACGGCGCATTCTTCGCTCAGTCCTCGTTCGCGACGCACGTCGTCGCGCCCGAGCGCTCGGCCGTGAAAGTGCCGCGGGACATCCCGCTGCACCTGCTCGGGCCTCTCGGCTGCGGCCTCATCACGGGCGCAGGATCCGTCCTCGAAGCGTTTCGGCTGCGGCCGGGCGAAACGCTCGTCGTGTTCGGCGTGGGCAGCGTCGGTCTCGCGGCGGTCATGGCGGCGCGCATCGCGGGGGCGGCTCGCATCGCCGCCGTCGATATTTCCCCGGAGCGTTTGCAGCTCGCGCGCGAGCTCGGTGCCACGGACACCGTTCTGTCGAACGAGGCTGCCGCCGGCGCGCTGCGCGATCTCGAGCCGTTCGGATTCACATACAGTTTCAACACGACGAGCGCGCCGGAGGTATTCACGCTCGCGGCCGAGTGTCTGGCGACGGAGGGAACCGCCGGGTTCGTAACACGGCCGCGGGGCGCTTGGGCACCGAACATGGCGACGCTTCTCGCCTCAGGGCGCAGGCTCCAGGGGATCCTCGGCGGCAGCGCCGCGCCGCAGCTCTACATTCCGCTCCTCATCGAGTACTGGCGGCAGGGGCGTTTCCCGTTCGACAAGCTGGTCCGCGAGTTCGCGTTCACCGACATCGCCGCGGCGTGGGACGCCTGCACGCGCGGCGAGGTGGTGAAGCCGGTGCTCAGGATGTGAGCGGCGTCGCGGAACTCGAGGCGCAGACCTCATGATTCCCGCGCGAGGACTCCCGCGAGCAGCGTGTGCACCCCGTTCCAGACGATCTGGACGCCGATGCAGAACGTGATGAACGCGGAGAGCCGGATGAGGGCGTTCGTGCCGTTCGTTCCGAGCCTGCGCAGGATGCGCTCGGCGTAGCGGTAGCAGAGATACACGGCGACGGCGGTGATCAGCACGCCGGCGATGTGCGCGACGGTCGTCTCGAGCAGCGGCCGCAGGCTTCGCGGCGGGTTCGCGCCGAGCGTGACGGCGACGGAGATCGACCCGGGACCGACGGTGAGCGGCATGGTGAGCGGATAGAACGCCCGCTGAGTGAGCGGATCAGCCTGCGCCGCCGAGGGTCGCTCGGACACCGCCGGCGCCTGCGGGCTGTTGAGCAGAGACCACCCGATCGCGCAGACGATGAGACCGCCGCCCACCTGCACCGCGGGAATCGACACGCCGAAGAAGTCGAGGACGTATGCGCCGATCAGGATCGAGGCGAGAAGCAGCACGAAGCTGTTGACGGCGACGAGCTTCGCCATGTGGTCCCGCTCGCCCGGCGTGAGACCGGTGATGAGGGCGAGATAGATCGGGGCATTGCCGAGCGGATCGACGATCGGAAGCAGCGCCCCGATCGCAATCAGCGTCGTCTCGATGAAGTGGCGGATTCCGAAGAGCACTGCGGGGCCGAAGGCCTCTGCATTACCGCACGTGAAGCAGATCAGATCGGGTCGCTCTTTCCCTGTTCGGCGAGCAGGCGCTCGAGGTACAGCCGAGCCGCCTCGTCCTTGCTGCGATACTTCTGCCTCATGCGCAGCAGCGTCTTTGCCGAGACCAACGGAATCTGCACTTCCTCGAAGGTGACCGTCTCGATGTCACGCGCGGCCTCTTCGTAGCAGACCCCGCATGCTGCGGGCATGAGATCGACGACGATCTCATCGCCCACCCGGACGATGACGTAATCGTCCAGGTCGTCATCCGCGACCTCCAGAACGGCCTTGTCCGGCAAGACTTCGACAGACTTCTTGACCCTCGCCTGATTCTCGGGTGAGCTCTCCACCAGCAGATCGATGTCGATCGTGGCGCGCGTCAAGCCGTGGTAGTTGACGGCGAAGCCGCCGACCACGACGTACCGTGCTCCCTGCTCATTGAGGCTGCGGCACGGAAGAAGGAGGTCCGCTAAGGTGGGCGGACGGCTTTCTGCCGAGTCAGCATCTTCAGTGTCCATTCGTCCGCTTCTTCGTGGCTTCTGCATCCGTACACGCCGCGTGGCAAGAACGGTCGGTCGCCCCGCAGCCGATGACACGTTTCGAGGAAGCCCTGGAGGCCGGCCAATCCGCCCGAATTAAGGTCGCCGGCCGACGACCTTCGTCCTCTGCTCCGCCACGAGGGTCAAGAATCCACGTTTGTCGAGATGCAGTCAACACGCGCCGGCCAGGTCGCGATGTAGGCAGACGCGATCGGGCTGGCATAAGCCCCAGTCGGCACGCGCCACGCATCAGGGCGGCCGCGCCAGCCGCTCGGTCCACCGGTAGAGCGAGTACGCCAGGGCGGCGAACCCGATGCCGCCGATCCAGAGAGCGGCCGTCTCGAAGCGCGCGCCCACGAGCGCGATCGGCGCAGGATTGCCGGAGAAGGCCACGAGCGCCGCGAACACCACGCCGAGCAGGCTCTCCCCGACGATGAGGCCCGAGGCGAGCAGCACGCCGAGCTGCTTCGTCGCATCGGGCGCAGCCGTTTGATTCGCGCGGCGATCGAACCACCAGCCGGCGATGGCGCCCACGCTGATCATGAGCGAGGCCGAGAGAGGCAGGTAGATCCCGAGCCCCACCGCGAGCGGCGGCAGGCGCAGCACATTCGGCAGGCGGCGCAGCAGCCCATCGAGCGCAATGGAGGCCGCGCCGATGAGCCCTCCGATGCCGATCAGGCTCCAGTCGATGTTGTGCTCGATCACGCCCTCCGCGAGTGCCGAAATCAACCCTGCCTGCGGCGCGGGGAGCGCGCGCGCCGGATTGACGCCCGGAGCGCCCAGGAAGCCGTAGGCGTGATTGACGAGATCGAGCACCGGCGGAATGACGATCGCGCCGGCGATGACGCCGAGCACCAGCGCCCATTGCTGCTTCGCAGGGGTCGCCTCCACGAGCTGACCGGTCTTCAAGTCCTGAAGGTTGTTGTTCGCGATGGAGGCCACGGCGAAGACGATGGCGGTGACGAAGAGCGCGAACGCGACGAGCGGTTTGCCGGCGTCCGAAGCCGATCCGGACCGGACTCCGAAGGCGATCAGGAGCAGTGCACAGAGCACCACGACCAGGATGCCGACGCCGGAGAGCGGGCTGTTGGAGGAGCCGATGAGCCCCGCCATGTAGCCGCAGACCGCCGAGACCAGGAATCCCATGATCACCACGAACACGACGCCGCCCACCGTCAGCAGCCACACGTGCGGGGCGAGGCCGCTCGAGAAGCTGAAAAGCCAGAGGAGCCACCCGACCGGCGCGAGGCACAGGAGCGACACGAGTCCCACCGTGCCGATCGGTATGTCGTGCTCCGTGCGCGGCAGTCGATCCAGCCGACCGGCCCTGCGCACACGGGCGGCCGCCATGGCGCCAGCGAGCCCACCGACCACCGGCTTCACCAGCGTGCCCAACGTCCAGACCGCCGCGATCCCGATGGCGCCGGCGCCGATGAAGCGCACGTAATGAGACCACGTCGCCTGTGCGGCATCCGAAGCCGCTCCGGCCGCCGGGTGCAGCACACTGAAGTACGGCACCGCCCATCCCCAGCCGATCGCCGCGCCTACGAGCATGGCGACGCCGACCGAGAGGCCGACGAGATGGCCGATGCCGAAGAGCGCGAACGAGAGGCTGAAATCGAACCCCGTGACGCCGCCCCGCGAGCCGAGGCGGAAGTATTGAGCCGCGTCGCTCGCGAAGATCCGCGTCTGAACGACGACGTAGAACGCCGCCGAAGCCACCGCGCCGGAGACGACGGCTTTGAGTCCCGCACCGCTCTGTACGTTGGCCGCCTCGACGCCGACGGCGCTCTCAACGTCCGCGGCGCTTTCAACGTGCGCGGCGCGCTCACGCGCGCTCGTCTCCGCGTTCCTGGCGCGGCCCGAGCCAACCGTCTCGCGGCCCGAGCCGACCTTCAGCACCTCCGCGCACGCGACGCCCTCCGGGTACGGCAGATCGGAGCTCGTCACGAGCGCGCGGCGCAGCGGGATGGTGTACATCACGCCGAGAATTCCGCCGGCCGCGCAGATCGTGAACGCAGTCCAAAACGGGAATCCGGTCCACCAGCCGACGATGATGAGCCCGGGCAGGACGAAGATGATGCTGGAGAGCGTGCCGGCCGCGGAGGCGACCGTTTGAACGATGTTGTTCTCCTGCACCGTGGCGCCCGCGAGCGCGCGCAGGATCGCCATGGAGATGACCGCGGCGGGAATCGACGTGGAGAAGGTGATGCCGGCCTTGAGGCCGAAGTAGACATTCGCCGCCGTGAAGACGACGGTGATGACGATCCCGATCGCTAGGCCGCGAAGGGTGAGCTCGCCCGGAGAGGCAGTGCTCGCGGCGGGCGGCATCGGCCGCGGCTCGCGGCTCATGGAATGGGCGCGGGAACCTTGTCGAGCTCGGACACCGAGCCGCGCGGGCTCCTTCCCGACTTGCGGGGCGCCGTCTCGTGCAGCAAGGCTGAGATGCAGAGCCCGGCGATCTGTCCGGCGAGCGCGAAGTACAGCGTGTACTGGATGCCGAAGTGCTTCGCGATCGCGCCGGCGATCGACGGAGCGATGCCTCCGCCGAAGATCTCGCCCGCGCCGATCACGAGACCGGCGACCGAGGCGATCAGTCCGACGGGCGCCGCTTCCGCGGGGATGGGGCCGGCCAGAATGGCGAGCGCGCCGAAATCGAACATCGCCGCGATCGACAGCAGCACGAACAACGCCTCGAGCTTCGCTCCGGTATGAATGAAGAGCCACAGGAACACGGCGGCGATCACGAACGACAGAAGCGTCGCGTTGCGCCGGCCGATGAAGTCGGAGAGCGTGAGCAGGCCGAACTGGCCGATCGCCCCACCGAAGCCGATCGCGGACGTGACGAAGCCCATCTGCGGTCCGGTGAGCTTCAGATAATCGACCAGGTAATTGGGCATGACGGCGGAGAGCACGAACACGCCGGTCATGGCGCACAGCAGCCCGATCATGGACAGCAGCACGTTGCGATGCCTGAAGATCGCCCGCAGCGGAGCGCGCGCAGGGGCGCCGCCGGGCTCGCCCCTGTCCCGTGCAAGACTTGCGGGCTCGCGGACGACGAGGCCGACGAAGAGCGCCACCACGAGCCCCGGAAGGCCGACGATCCAGAACACCGCGCGCCAGGAGGTGACCTTGAGCAGCTGAGTCGCGAGAATCGGCGCGAGCCCGAGCCCGAACAACGCGATCGTGCACTGAAAGAAGCCGTTGTTCATGCCCCGGCGCCGGGGGTGGGAGGCTTCGACGGTCACGGCCACCCCGGTCGAGGCCACGGGGCCTTCGCAGAGCCCCATGACGCCGCGGATCGCGAGCAGGCTCGCGAGGCCGCCGGCAAAGCCGCTCGAGACCGAGAGCAGCGAGAAGAGCACGACGGCCGGCACGAGGACGCGGCGGCGGCCGAGCCGGTCCGATAGATTCCCGACGAGGATCGCGGAGACGCCCCACGCAACCCCGAGGACGCCGACGAGATTGCCGAGGTCCTGGTAGTCGAGCCGCAGGTCCTTCATCATGCTCGGAAAGAGCGGCGGCAGCACAAACCGATCGACGCCTACGAGACCGAAGGCGATGCTCAGAACGAGCACCGCGCGCCACTCGTAAGATGAGTCCCATCGTGTGGTCGTCATCTCGCCCCTCTTGCTGTTGCGGCACGAGATTACCGCGCAAGAGCGGAGGGCGCCATTCAGGCCCCGCGGCGGACCTGCAGCGAGGGGAGGGCGCCACCGCGCTATGGTGCGCCCGCGGCCATTCGGCGTCCGGAGGACATGCAGCGAGGTGAGGGTGCGGGATCAGCCGACGCGAGGCGCGGGCGCAGAATCAGCCGGCGGCGAGGCGGGTCGGCGCGCGGGCGCGAACGAAGCCGCCGATCGAGGCGGCGGGCACGGCCATGATCGCGGAGCTGATCCACATCCAAACCGGCGCGTGGGCGCACGTCTTGCGAACGCGTGCATCGCATAGAGCGTCAGTGCAGCTTGGACGAGGCCCAGGGCGAGCGCGTGTCGAACGGGTGCACACCGCGCGATCCAAGCCGCGACGTAAGGTGCGCTATGAGGATTGCGCGCAGCCACGCCCCGCAGGCTCGCCACGGATGCAGGCCGAACGCAGTCCATTCGCGCAAGCTGCGATAGCGGCGGAGCAAGACGCGGTAACGGTGTGGAGGGCGGCCGGCCCGCTCGACGATGACGATGGCGCAGCCGGCCTTGCGATGGGCGCGGATCGTGGCAAGCGGCGTCTCTGAGGCGCTCATTGAGGCGCTCATGTCGCACCTCTCGAGCAGGCGGTGAGCGGGGGCAGCGCGGCGAGTGTGAGCGTACGCAGGGTACTGCGGACGGACATCTGCGACCAACCTCAGATGCTGGATGGACCACCCGCTCGGCGCGTGACGAGCGGCGCCTTGCTTCTGAGATGGCGCTCAAACCCGCGTGAAATCAGCCTCCGTGAAACGGGCGGACGCGCCAATTTACTTGGCGCGACCTTTCACGCCGTTTTCACGTGGAGCCAGGGTGTTTCCCGCAACCCTTTGATTTCATGGCGCTCCCTACGGGATTCGAACCCGTGTTACAGCCTTGAGAGGGCTATGTCCTAGGCCTCTAGACGAAGGGAGCGCGGCCTTGGAGCCTTGGGCGCCGGACGCGCGCTATTATAGGCGGCTCCGTCCGATGCTCAAGCCGAAAGCCATCGAATTGCACTCCCTCGCCACGCCCGGGCCGGCGCCCGCATCCCCCCGCGTCATCCCGCGGGCCGAGCACACGATCTCCCGCTCCGCGATCTCGCCGAACGCGCTGCGCGTGCTCTATCGCCTCCGCGACGGCGGCTACCAGGCATTCCTGGTCGGCGGCTGCGTGCGCGACCTGCTGCTCGGCATCGCACCGAAGGACTTCGACGTGGCGACGGACGCGCTGCCGGAGCAGGTCAAGAAGCTCTTCCGCAACTGTCGGCTCGTGGGCCGGCGCTTTCGCCTCGCACACGTGTTCTTCGGGCCGGAGACGATCGAGGTCGCAACGTTCCGGGCTGCGAGCGCGCCGTCGCAGAGCGAGGAGCCGATTCCGGACGCGGATCCGGAGGAAGGCGAGGCGCCGGAGGTGGATGAATCGATCGAGGCGGAGCTCGCGAGCTCCGGGCCGCGCATCGAGGTGGAGGACGAGCTCGAGCGGGCGGTCGATGAGACCGGCCGCATCCTCCGCGACAACGTCTACGGCTCGATCGACGAGGATGTCTGGCGGCGCGATTTCACCGCGAACGCGCTCTACTACAACATCGCTGACTTCTCGCTGTGGGACTACGTCGGGGGCGCGGAGGACATCGGTACCCGCACGCTGCGGCTGATCGGCGATCCCGAGATGCGGTACCGCGAGGACCCGGTCCGTATGCTGCGCGCGGCGCGCTTCGAGGCGAAGCTCGGCTTTCACCTCGATCCGGCGACGGCGGAGCCGATCGGACGGCTGCGCAAGCTGCTGGCGGGGGTGCCCGCAGCGCGGCTGTTTGATGAGACTCTGAAGCTCTTTCTCACTGGTCATGGCGCGCGCAGCCTCGAGGTGCTCCGCAGGCGCGGGCTGCTCGCGGTGCTGCTGCCGACGGTGGACGCCTATCTCGCGCAATATCCGGGTAGCCTCGTCGAGAAGCTTCTCGTACAGGGACTGCTGAATACGGATGCGCGCGTGGCGGCCGGCAAGCCGGTGACGCCGACGTTCCTCTTTGCTCTGCTGCTCTACGGACCGATCGCGCGGGCGATCGAGAGCTCGCCGCCGGAGCGCTGGCACGACCTCGGGACGATTCTCGAAGCCTGCGATCGGGCGGTGAAGGACGCGCAGGCGGAGATCGCGATCCCGCGGCGCTTCGCGCTCGGCGTGCGCGAGCTGTTCGCCCTGCAGCCGCGCCTCGAGCATCCGCGCGGGCGGCGGGCGCTGCGCCTGCTCGAGCATCCGCGGTTCCGCGCGGCGTTCGATCTGCTGTTGCTGCGCGCCGAGCACGGGCTCGCGCCGCGCGCGATGGCGGAGTGGTGGACGCAGGTCCAGCAGGTTCCCGCGGTTGAACGCGAGGAGATGGCCGATGCCCTCTCTGGCGCGGCCGCTCCGCGTCGGGAGGGCATGCGCCGAGGTCCGCGCCGCCGGCGCAGGCGTGGCCTGGCGAGGCCGGCGGCTCCGGGCTGAGCGATCCGTGGCCTCGGCACAGGCGGTCTGGCAGCCGGCGTACATCGGCTTCGGCAGCAATCTCGATGATCCGCGGACCCAGGTCCTGCGCGCGATGGATCGCATCGCGACGCTTCGGGCTGTCCGGCTCGTGCGGCGTTCGCGGCTCTACGGCTCGCGTCCGCTCGGGCCGGCCGATCAGCCGGATTTCGTGAACGCCGCGGCCGGCGTGCTCACGCAGCTCGATCCCCGTGCGCTGCTCGTGGAGCTGCGCGCGCTCGAGCAGGCGGCCGGGCGGCCCGCGGAGCGCGAGCGCTGGGGGCCGCGCGTGCTCGATCTCGATCTCCTCGTCTACGGCCGCGAGCGCCGCAGCGACCCGGACCTCATCCTCCCGCATCCCGGCATAGTGGAGCGCGCCTTCGTTCTGTATCCCCTGGCGGACATCGCGCCCGACCTCGACGTGCCGGAGCTCGGCCGCGTGGCCGATCTCGCGCGGCGGGTCTCCGCTGATACGATCCGGCTCCTCGATGAGGCGGCGGCACGTCCCGCCGCCGCACCCAAGGCCGTGCAGGACATCCGCACCGATCGATCCGCATGACGAACGCTCCGAGCTTCCGCTTCCTCGCCATCGAGGGACCGATCGGCGTGGGCAAGACGAGCCTCGCGCGGCGGCTCTGCGAGAGCCTGTCGGCCGAGCCGGTCTTCGAGCAGGCATCCCAGAATCCATTCCTGGAGCGCTTCTACCGCAACCCGCGGGCGGGCGCGTTCCCGGCGCAGCTCTACTTCCTGTTCCAGCGCGCGCAGCAGCTCGCGGCGCTCAATCAGCAGGACCTCTTCGCGCCCGTGCGCGTCGCGGACTATCTGCTCGAGAAGGATCGGCTGTTCGCGAGCATCACGCTCGATGAGGCGGAGCTCGGGCTCTACGAGCAGGTGCACGCGAAGCTCGGCATCGTCGCGCCGAAGCCGGATCTCGTCGTGTACCTGCAGGCGCCGGCCGATGTGCTGATGGAGCGCATCGCGAAGCGCGGCATCGAATACGAGCGGCAGATCGACCGCCGCTATCTCGAGCGCTTGAACGAGGCGTATGCCCGGTTCTTCCACGAATACGAAGCGGCGCCGCTCCTCATCGTCAATGCGGCGGACATCGATCCCATCAGCAACCAGGCCGATTACGACGAGCTCTACGCCGCCATCCTGCGCATGAAGCGCGGCAGGCTCTACTACAACCCGCCGCGCTCGCGTACCCTCTGAAGGCCATGTACACCCATCTGCAGATGCGCGACTCCGCCCGCCCCCCGGTCACCCTCGCGACGCTTCAGGGCATGAAGGCGAGGGGGGAGAAGATCGCCGCGCTCACATGCTACGACGCGAGTTTCGCGGTGCTCGTCGATGAGGCGAACGCGGACGTGGTGCTGGTCGGGGACTCGCTCGGCATGGTGATCCAGGGCCACGACACCACGGTGCCGGTCACGATGGACGACATCGTCTATCACTGCCGCGCCGTCTCGCGCGGTTTGAGTCGGCCGTTCCTCATGGCGGATCTGCCCTTCATGAGCTATCCGTCGAAGGAGCAGGCGCTCGCCAACTCCGTGCGCCTCATGCAGGAGGGCGGCGCGGAGATGGTGAAGCTCGAAAGCGGCGCAGGGCAGGTGCAGATCGTGGAGCACCTGGCAAGCCACGACATCGCCGTCTGCGCGCACCTCGGCTTGAAGCCCCAGTCCGTGCACAAGACGGGCGGATTTCGCGTGCAGGGACGCGAGGAGACGGCGGCCGGAGAGATGCTACGCAGCGCGAAGGCGCTCGAGCAGGCGGGCGCCGACATCGTGCTGCTCGAGTGCATTCCGGCAGCGCTCGGCGAGGCGATCACCGCGGAGCTTCACGTGCCGGTGATCGGCATCGGCGCGGGGCCGCGCACCGACGGCCAGATCCTCGTGCTCTATGATGTGCTCGACATCACGACCGGACGCAAGCCGCGCTTCGTCCGCAATTTCATGGAGGGCGCGGGGTCGAACCTCGCCGCGCTCAAACGCTATGTCGCGGCCGTCAAGTCGGGCGAGTATCCGGCGCCCGAGCACTGCTTCTGATGAGCTTGATAGAGTGAAGGCGTGGAAGTCCTCACGTCAATCAGCGCAGTGCGGGAGCGTGTGCGGGCCTGGCATCGGGAGCAGCGGCGCATCGCCTTCGTACCGACGATGGGCAACCTGCACCCGGGCCATCTGAGCCTCATCGAGGCCGCAAGGCGGCATGGGGAGCGATTCGTGGCGAGCATCTTCGTGAATCCCATGCAGTTCGGGCCGAACGAGGACTTCGCGCACTATCCGCGCACGCCGCGCGAGGACGAGCGCATGCTCGCCGAAGCCGGCTGCGATCTCATGTTCATGCCCGACGTGGCGGAGATCTACCCTCGGGGCTATGCCGCCTCTACGCGCATCGACGTGCCGGAGCTTTCGACGATTCTCTGCGGCGAGTTCCGACCGGGACACTTCGAAGGCGTCGCTACGGTCGTCGCGAAGCTCTTCAACATCGTCGAGCCGGATGTCGCCGTCTTCGGCGAGAAGGACTACCAGCAGCTCACGATCATCCGGCGCATGGTGGCCGATCTCTGCATGCCGGTCGAGATCGTCGGCGCGCCGACCGTGCGCGAGAGTGACGGCCTTGCAATGAGCTCGCGCAATCAATATCTCACCGCGGAGGAGCGGCGGATCGCGCCGCGGATCTTCGCCGAGCTCGAGCGCGCCGCCGCAAAGCTTCGTCAGGGCGAGTCCGACTACGCCGCTGTCGAGCGCGCGGGAAGCGAAGCGCTCGCGACCGCGGGGTTCCGGCCCGATTACTTCTCGGTGCGCGCGCGCGACCTCTCCGTTCCGGCCCCCGATGCGCGCGAGCTCGTCGTGCTCACGGCGGCGCGCCTTGGCCGGGCGCGGCTCATCGACAACGTGCAGGTCAGCCGCTGAGCCTGCAGTGCCTCGCCGGCCGACGCGCCGCCGATCGGGGCGGCCGCGGGCGTGCAGAGTCAGCCCGGTAGGCTTTCGGAGCCGCCGCCGGCAACCCTGTGCTCATGCCGCGCGAGCGCCCATGCGACGTGCTCGCGCACGAGCGGGGAAGGGTCGCCCCGGCGTCCGGCGAGCGCGGCGACGACCTCCGGTGAATGCGGCGCGTTGCCGAGCGCCACGGCGACATTGCGCAACCAGCGCTCGTAGCCGATGCGATAGATGGCCGAGCCGCGCATGCGCTCGTCGAACTCGGCGGCCGTCCAGGCGAAGAGCTCGGTCAGTCGCGGCGCATCGAGGCCGTGCCGCACCTTGAAATCGGGGTGGCTCGCGGCCCGCGCGAACTTGTTCCACGGGCAGATGAGTTGGCAGTCATCGCATCCATAAATGCGGTTGCCGATCGCCGCGCGGAATTCGACCGGAATCGGGCCGGGGTTCTCGATGGTCAGATACGCGATGCATCGCCGCGCATCGAGCCGGTGCGGCGCGACGATGGCGCGCGTCGGGCAGGCCGTGATGCACGCCTCGCACGTGCCGCAGTGGGCGCTCGCCGCGGTATCGGCCGGCAGCGGCAGGTCCGTCAGGATCTCTCCGAGAAAGAACCACGAGCCCGCATCGCGCGCAAGGAGGTTGGTGTGCTTGCCGATCCAGCCGAGGCCCGCCGCGCGCGCGAGCGCCTTCTCGAGTACGGGCGCGCTGTCGACACACACGCGATAACCGAACGGGCCGATGCGAGCCGCAAGCTCCTCGGCGAGCCGGGCGAGCGCCCGCCGCATGACCTTGTGATAATCGCGGCCGAGCGCATAGCGGGAGACGTAGCCGCGCTCGCCGTCCCGCAGCGCCTCCATCGGGTCGCGCGCCTCCTCGGGCCAGTAGTTCATGCGCACACAGATCGCGCGTACGACGCCGGGCACGAGCTCCGCCGGGCGGCTGCGCTTGACGCCGTGGCGGGCCATATAGCCCATCTCGCCGTGAAAGCCTGCCGCGAGCCAGTCCTCGAGACGGCGCTCGTCCTCGGGGATCTCGACGCCGCTCACGCCGAGTGCATCGAAGCCGAGCTCGCGCGCACGTGCGCACAGCTCTCGCTTGAGCGCTTGAAGATCGAGCTCGACGAGCTCGCGGGCCGGCTGCATCGCGCCAGTATAATCAACCGATTATGCCATTGCCGGTCGCGCTCTATTCCGCCGCGCAGGTGCGTGCGCTCGACGCGTATGCGATCCGTGAGCTCAATATTCCCGGCTACACGCTGATGAAGCGGGCCGGCGAGGCGGCGCTGCGCTGTCTGCGCACCCGCTGGCCGACATGCCACCGCATCGTCGTCGTCTGCGGCGGGGGCAACAACGGGGGCGACGGCTATGTCCTCGCGCGCTTCGCGCAGGCGGCCGGCCTCACAGTGATCGTGCTTGCCGCAGCGCCCCCCGAGCAGTTGAAGGGCCATGCCCGGCAGGCGCATGCCGATTGGTGCGCGAGCGGCGGGCGCGTGCTGCCGTTCGAGGCGTCTCTGCTGCATCAGGGCGATGTGATCGTCGATGCGCTGCTCGGCACCGGCCTCACGCAGCCCGTGCGCCCCGAGGCAGCCCGCATCATCGAAGCGCTCAACGCCGCGGGGCGCCCGATCTTCGCGCTCGATGTGCCATCCGGGCTCGACAGCGACACCGGCGAGCCTCGAGGCGCGGCGGTGCGCGCCGACTGCACGGTGACCTTCGTCGGATTGAAGACGGGCCTCTACGTCGGCCGCGGCCCCGAGCACGCCGGAGCCGTCTTCTTTGACGACCTGGAAGTGTCCGTGCCGGCTGGCCGTCCGGAATTCACGCCGCGACTCGAGCGCATCGTCGAAGCGGAGATTGCCGCCGCGCTGCCGCGCCGCGCGCGCACCGCTCACAAGGGCGACTTCGGGCGCGTGCTCATCGTGGGCGGCGGCCCCGGCATGCCGGGCGCGATCCGACTCGCCGGCGAGGCTGCGCTGAGAGTCGGCGCGGGACTGGTCACGGTCGCCGTGGCGCCGGAGAACGTCGTCGGCATCGTCGCAGGCCGGCCGGAGCTCATCTGCCTGCCGCTCCACGATACGGCCGCGCTCGCGGAGGCGATCGACCACGCGGACGTGATCGCCATCGGTCCCGGCCTCGGCAAGAGCCGCTGGGCGGCCGATGCGCTGGAAGCGGTGCTGCGCGCGCCGAAGCCGCTCGTGGTCGATGCCGACGCGTTGAACCTCATCGCGGAGCAGCAGGGCTCGCGCGGAGGCGGCGCAGCCGAGCGGCGGCCCCGCGACGACTGGATCCTGACGCCGCATCCCGGCGAGGCGGCACGGCTTCTCGGGGTAAGCACCCGCGATATCCAGCACGACCGTTTGAAATCGCTCGAAGCGCTCGTCGAGCGCTACGGGGGGACGATCGTGCTCAAGGGAGCGGGGACGCTGGTCGGCGCGCGCGGCCGCATTCCCGGAGTGTGCGAGCGCGGCAATCCCGGCATGGCGACCGCCGGAATGGGCGATGTGCTGACCGGCGCGACGGCGGGCGTGCTCGCGCAGTGCGGCGATCCCTGGCAGGCGGCGCGCGTCGCCGTGCTGGTGCACGCGATGAGCGGCGATGTCGCGGCGCGCGCGGGCGAGCGTGGCCTGCTCGCCGGCGATGTCGCGCGTGAGCTGCACACGTGCGTGAACCTTTGATCGCGCGCGTCGCGCATTCGGCGGAGGAGATGGAGCGCATCGGGGCCGCGCTCGCGGCGGCCGTGCCGCCGCTGCCGCACGGCCCGGGCATCCTCTACCTCGAAGGGGAGCTCGGAGCAGGGAAGACGACGCTCGCCCGCGGCTTCCTCGCCGCCCGCGGCCACACGGGGGCGGTGCGCAGCCCGACGTTCACGCTGCTCGAAACCTACGCGCTCGGGCGCCTCACGGTCCTCCATATCGATCTCTACCGCCTGCGAGCGCCGCAGGAGCTCGAGGCGCTGGGCCTGAAGGATTTCGCGCTGCCGGAGCACGTCTGGCTCGTGGAGTGGCCGGAGCGCGGGGCCGGCGTCCTGCCCGAGCCGGATGTACACATCGCGCTGCGCGTGGCGACCGAGGGGCACGTCGCCGAGGCTGACGCGCGATCGCTGCTGGGCCGTGCCTGGCTCGCTGCGGCAGCCGACAGGGAGACGGCCGGCGCCGGGATCGGTTGAATGCTCCGGCCGATGAATGCTCCGGCCGGTTGAAATCTCGCGGCCGCTTGCGTAGATTATACTGCAACAGAAGCTAAGAACCCGATGATAATCATAGATTTTCCACCTGCCACGCGCGTAGCCCGGCGCCGCGTGGCCGCTTTCTTCTGCGCGGCTCTCGCCTGTTTGATCCTCGGTCCGCGCGCCGCGTCGGCGCGATCCGCGGCCGTCCAGCGAATCGAAGTGCGGTCTGCCGACCTCTCCGCGTCGGGGGACTCGGCCACATTCGCGCTCGACCTCAGCCGTTCGGCGCGCTTCAAGCTGTTCACGCTGGACCACCCCGGCCGCGTGGTCATCGACTTGCAAAGCTCGCGGCTCGCGCGGGGCGCGCATCTGCCGCATGCGGGCGGGATCGTTCAAACGGTGCGAGCCGGCCGCAGGCCACAGGGTGGGCTGCGGGTCGTATTGCAGCTCGCTCCCGCAGCCGCGCCACATGGACGCGTCGAGCTGCCGTTGCGCGCGCGGTGGAGCCCGGGCGCTCGCGGGACCGTTCGACTCCTGGTGTCGATCGGAGGGCGGACTGTCGGGGCGCCCAGCGCGTCTGGCCCCGTGCGCAATACGATGGCTCCGCAGACTCCGCCGATCGTCGCGGACGCGTCGCGCCATTCGGACACACCGCGCCATTCAAACGCCTCGAACGCTGCGCGCCGGGATTCGAACATCGTCCCGCGACCGGTGCAGGCCGCCCCTGCGCCGGCGGCATCGGACCGCGATGTGGTGATTGCCGTCGATGCGGGGCACGGCGGCCAGGATCCGGGCGCGATCGGCCACAGCGGGACGGAGGAGAAGAACGTGACGCTCGCGATCGCGCGCGCGCTCGCCGCGCGCATCGACGCCGAGCCCGGCATGCGCGCGGTCCTCACGCGCGACAGCGACGTGTTCCTGCCGCTGCGCGAACGCATTCATCGCGCACACGAGGCGCATGCGGACCTGTTCGTCTCGGTGCACGCCGACTCCATCCGCGACTCCGCCGTGTCCGGCGCGTCGGTCTACGTCCTCTCCGAGCGCGGCGCGACGGATGAGGCGGCGCGCTGGCTCGCCGAGCGCGAGAACGCCGCGGATCGGCTGGGCGGCGTCTCGCTGGCCGATAAGGGGAGCACGCTCGCCTCGGTGCTGCTCGATCTCTCGCAGACCGCGAGCTTGAGTGCCAGCCTGACGGCGGCCGAGCGCGTGCTCGCGGCCCTCGACCAGGTGGGAGAGGTGCGCAAGGCGCGCGTGCAGCAGGCGGGCTTCGTCGTGCTAAAGTCGCCCGATATACCGTCCATGCTGATCGAGACGGCCTACATCTCGAATCCGGCGGATGAGCGGCGCCTGCGCGCGGTTGCCGAGCAGCGCAAGCTCGCTAACGCCATCTTCGCCGGCCTGAAGAGCTACTTCGAGCAGTATCCGCCCACGGACACACGCTTTGCGCGGTACTCGCACCCCGACGAGCGGTACTCTGCGCCGGTAACCGACGCTTCCCGCGACCCTCGCGGCGGCTCGGGCGCCGTCCTCGCCGGCGCCGCCTCTCCCGCCGCCGCCGCCGCGCCCTGATCACTCGAGCGGCGCTCCGGAGAGGAGCGGTCTCGAGGGCCGCTCCGCGCACTTCGCGGCCGCAACGCATCGTTTGACCTCCGCGTCCGGGCCGGCATACTCGCCGGTCCATGCCCATCCGCATCCTCCCCGACACGCTCATCGATCAGATCGCCGCCGGCGAGGTGATCGAGCGGCCGGCCTCCGTCGTCAAGGAGCTGGTGGAGAACAGCCTCGATGCTGGCGCGCGGCGCGTCGAGATCGACATCGAGCGCGGCGGCGTCGGGCTCGTGCGGGTGCGCGATGACGGCGCGGGCCTCGCGGCGCAAGAGCTGCCGCTCGCGCTCGCGCGCCATGCGACGAGCAAGATCGCCTCGCTCGATGAGCTCGAGGCCGTCGCGACGCTCGGCTTTCGCGGCGAGGCGCTGCCATCCATCGCCGCGGTCTCGCGTTTGCGGATGGCCTCGCGCGTCGCGGAGGCGCAGCATGGCTTCGAGATCACGGCGGAAGCAGGCGCCGTGAGCGCGCCGCGCCCCTGCGCACAGCCTCCGGGCACCGTCGTCGAGGTGCGCGAGCTCTTCTTCAACGTACCCGCGCGGCGCAAGTTCGTGCGGAGCGATGCGACGGAGGCGAGCCACATCGCGCGTCTCGCCGAGCGGCTTGCCCTCTCGCGCGCCGATGTGTCGTTCAGGCTGCGCAACGCCGAGCGGGTGCTGCTCGATGCGCGCGCGGAGCCCGATCGGAGCAGGGCGGGCGAGGCTCGGGTGCGGGCGGTGCTCGGTGAGGAATTCCTGGCCCGAGCGCTGCGCATCGAGCATGCGGCCGGACCCGTCTCGCTCGCCGGCTGGATCGGCCTTCCGACTGCCTCGCGCGCGCAGCCGGACGAGCAGTACTGGTTCGTGAACGGCCGCAGCGTCCGCGACCGTCTGCTCATGAATGCTGTGCGGCTCGCCTATCGGGATGTGCTCTATCACGGGCGCCATCCTGCCTACGTGCTCTATTTGATGCTCGATCCGCGCTGGGTCGACGTGAACGCGCATCCGACGAAGCTCGAGGTGCGCTTCAGGGATGCGCGGCAGATCCACGACTTCGTGATGCGCGCGGTGGAGCGGGCGCTCGCCGCGACACGGCCCGCCAGGGACGCGGCCGCTGCTGCCGACGCGGCTCGCACGATGGCGGCCACCGATGCGCCGCGCTTGAGGCCCGACGCCGCTCGGCCGCGTGAATGGACGCGCAGTCCGTGGGCGCTCGCCGGGGCGGTGCGCGATGCGGGACCGGCCTCGTTTGAGGGCGCCGGCCTCGAGTCGGGCCCGGCTGCGGTGAGCGACGCAGCCGCCGACCACCCGCTCGGCACGGCGCTCGCGCAGCTGCACGGCCTCTACATCGTCGCGCAGAGCCGTGACGGACTCATCCTGGTCGACATGCACGCCGCGCACGAGCGGGTGCTGTACGAGCAATTGAAGGCGCAGTACGCCGCATCGGGCGTGCCGTCGCAGCAGCTCATCGAACCGATCCTCGTGCATTTGAAGCCGCACGAGCTCGATGCCGTGCTCGAGCGGCGCGCCGAATGGGAGCGCGCCGGCTTCGATGTGAGCGCGATGGGGCCCGCGCAACTCGCCGTGCGGCGCGTGCCGGCGCTGCTCGGCGGCCAGGACATCGTCCGGGTCGTGCGCGCGATGCTCGCCGATCTCGAGCTCGGCGCCGCCGCGCACCATCTCGATGGGACGGCCGATCGCTTCCTCGGCGCGCTTGCATGCCGCACGGCGATCCACGCGCATCGGCGGCTCACGCTGCCGGAGATGGACGCGCTGCTGCGGCAGATGGAGGCGACCGACCGCGCCAATCAATGCAACCACGGCCGCCCGACCTGGGCCCGGCTCACGCTCGCCGAGCTCGACCAGCTCTTCCTGCGCGGGCGCTGAGACCACTGCGTGACCTCCGAGGTCTCCGCCGTCGCGCTCACCGGCCCCACCGGAGTCGGCAAGAGCGAATGGGCCGTGCGGCTCGCCGAGGAGCTCCCGGTCGAGATCGTGAGCGTCGACTCCGCGCTCGTGTACCGCGGCATGGACATCGGCACCGCAAAGCCGGACGCCGCGCTCCGCGCGCGCATCCCGCACCACCTCATCGACATTCGCGATCCGGCGGAAGTCTACTCGGCCGGTGAATTCGTCGCGGACTGCATACGGCTCATCGAGGAGATCCGCGAGCGGGGCCGCCTGCCGCTCCTCGTCGGCGGCACGATGCTGTACCTGCGCGCGCTCGTCCGCGGCATCGCGGACCTGCCGCGGGGCTGCGCGGAGCTGCGCCGCGCGATCGATGCGCGCGCGGCCGCGGAGGGCTGGCCGAGCCTGCACGCGGAGCTCGCGCGGCTCGATCCCGAGGCCGCCGCGCGTATCCACCCGAACGATCCCCAACGCATCCAACGCGCGCTCGAGGTGTATCGCGTTGCCGGCGCGCCGCTATCACAGCTGCAGCGCGCCACCCGCAGCCCGCTGCAGGGCCGGCTTCCGCGCTGGGCGCTTGCGCCGGCGGATCGCGGCGCGCTGCACGATCGGCTCGAAAGAAGGCTCGCGCGCATGATGGACGAGGGCTTTCTCGCGGAGGTCGCGCGGCTGCGCTCGCGGCCCGATCTGACGGCGCGCCATCCGGCCCTGCGCGCGGTCGGCTATCGCCAGCTGTGGGCGCATCTCGACGGTGCCTACGGGCTCGACGAAGCTCGCGAGAAGGCGCTTGCCGCGACGCGTCAGCTCGCCAAGCGCCAGCTGACCTGGCTCAAGTCCGATCCCGAGATCCGCTGGATCGATCCGCAATCGCAAGGCGCCTACGATGCCTGGAAATGCGAGCTCCGCCGCGAGCTTATCGGCTCTTGGCCGGCGGCGAGGCGCTCGTGGTAGAATGTGTTCCGTCGTGATGCCTCGCGATGCGGGGCACGGAGCTTGCTGGATCGCCGTCCATCGGAAGGGTGTTCGCGATCTTCACTTTCAACAACTACAATCTTTCAGAACAAGGAGAACCTGATGGCCAAAGGCCAGTCGCTGCAGGACCCCTTTTTGAACGCCTTGCGCAAGGAGCGTGTGCCCGTATCCATCTACCTGGTGAACGGCATCAAGCTGCAAGGCCAAATCGACTCGTTCGACCAGTTCGTCGTGCTGCTGAAGAACAGCGTAAGCCAAATGGTCTACAAGCACGCCATCTCGACGGTAGTGCCGGCGCGCAACGTGCGCCTGCAGCCCGAGGAGAACGCGGCGCCGGCGGAGTCCGGTCCGGAGTGAGCCTCTGAGCGGTAGTGCGGTTCCGCGCGCCGTCTTGGTGAGGCTGGGACTCGGCGCGCACGTCGATCCCGAGGACGTGGAGGAGCTCACGCAGCTCGCGCTGTCGGCCGGAGCGCGGCCGGTCGCGACCGTGACGGGCCGGCGCGAGCGTCCGGACCCACGCTTCTTCATGGGCAGCGGCAAGGCGGACGAGGTGCGTCGCGTCGCCGAATCGAGCGAGGCCGACGTGATCCTCGTCGACCACGCGCTCTCGCCGAGCCAGGAGCGCAATCTCGAGCGGCACACTGGCCGGCGCGTGCTCGACCGCAACGGGCTCATTCTTGACATCTTCGCGCAGCGCGCGCGCAGCTTCGAAGGCAAGCTCGAAGTCGAGCTCGCGCAGTTGAAGCGCCTCGCGACGCGGCTCGTGCGCGGCTGGACACACCTCGAGCGGCAGAAGGGCGGCATCGGCCTGCGCGGTCCCGGCGAGACGCAGCTCGAGACGGACCGCCGGCTGCTCGCGCAACGCGTCCGCGTGCTCACGCGGCGTCTCGAGCGCATCAAGCAGCAACGCGAGACGGGCCGGCACCTGCGACAGGAGATCCCCGTGCCCACCGTCGCGCTCGTGGGCTACACGAACGCCGGCAAGTCGACGCTGTTTCGCGCGCTCACGGGCGCCGACGCCTACGTCGCCGATCAGCTCTTTGCAACGCTCGATCCGACGGTGCGGCGGATTCGCCTGCCGGGCGGCGCGCCGATCGTCGTCGCCGACACGGTGGGCTTCATCCGGGAGCTGCCGCACGAGCTCGTCGCCGCCTTCCAGGCGACGCTCACGGAAGCGCGCGAGGCGAGCCTGCTGCTGCATGTGATCGACGCGAGCGATTCGCGCCGCGAAGCACACCGTGCGCAGGTGGACGCCGTGCTCGCCGAGATCGGCGCGGGACGCATTCCCCAGATCCTCGTGTACAACAAGATCGACCGGCTCGGGACTGAGGCCCGCCTCGACCGCGACGGCGAAGCGTGCGCCGCGACCGTGTGGATCTCCGCCGCGCGCGCCGAGGGTATCGATCTTTTGCAGCGGGCGATCGCGGAGCGCCTGTCGCAGGTGGCTCGTCCGGCGCGGCTGCGCATCCCGCCTGCCGCCGGCGCGCTGCGCTCGCGGCTCTACTCGCGCGGCGCCGTGCGCGGCGAGCGGACGCTCGAGGACGGCTCGATCGATCTTGCGGTCGAGCTGCCGGACGCAGATCTCGCGGCACTCGCGCGCTTGCAGGACGTGCAACTGCTCCCGGCGCACGGGACTCGGGACGTGCCGGCGCGGAACGCGCGCGCGGGGCAGGCTCATGACGCGCCGGACGGCGAAGCGCCCGACGAAGCGCCTTGTGCCGGCCGCGATGCGTACCTACAATCGATCGTTTGAGACCGACGCGCCTCGCGGAGCCCGGTCAGGCCCCCGCCGCGCGGCACACGTGCACCCATGAGCTGGAATCCACCCGGCGGCGGCGATCCGTGGGGCCGGCGCCCGGATCGAGGGGGAAACACCCTGGACGAGAAGGTCAAGCACTGGCAGCGCAAGCTCGAGACGCTGTTGCACCCCGCGAGCGAGAGCACGAGCTCGCTCGCCGGCACGGTCGTTCTCGTCGCCTTCGCGCTGTGGCTCGGCAGCGGGTTCTTTCAAGTCGGCGCGGCCGAGCGCGGCGTGCTGATGCGCTTCGGCAGGCTGGCCGAAGTGCGCGGGGAGGGATGGGGCTGGCATTTCCCGTGGCCCGTCGAGACGGTGAAGAAGGTCAACGTGATGCAGGTGGCGAGCAAGGAGTACACGCCGACGGTCCTCACCTCGGACGGGGATCTCCTCGATCTCAGGGTCGACGTTCAATACCGCCTCGCCGATCCGCTCAAAGTGCTCTTCGGGGTTCGCGATCCTGAGGAGACGCTGCGAGAAGTGAGCGAGAGCGCGGTCCGGCAGCTCGTCGGCCGCGGCCGCCTCGACGATGTGCTCACCGGCGCGGCGCGTCCGCAGCTCACGTCGCGCGCGAAGGCGCTCATCCAACGGAGGCTGGACGAGTACGGGGCCGGCATCGAGGTCGCGAGCGTGAACCTCACCGACGTCGAAGTGCCCGAAGCCGTGGTCTCCGCACAGCGCGACGCGAGCAAGGCGATCGCCGACCGCGAGCGCGCGGTGACGGACGCGCAGGCGTACGCGAGCAGCGTCGTGCTGGGCGCTCGAGGGGAGGCGGAGAAGATCCGTCAGGATGCCGCGGGCTACAAGGCCCGCGTCGTGGCGCTCGCGCAGGGCAACGCCGCGCTGTTCACCCGGGTCGCGGCGGCCTATGCCAGAGCCCCGGAGGTCACGCGCGAGCGGATCTATCTCGAGACGATGGAGGCCATTCTCGGGCGGGCGAACAAGGTCGTCGTCGAGCCGAAATCCGGCGCGGGCGGCGGGAGCCTCATTTATCTCCCCCTCGACAAGCTCATCGGGCACGACGGCTCGGATGCCGCGAGCGAGGCGGAACCGCAGCCGCCGAGTCCGCCGGCTTCCAGTTCGACGAACGATACCGAGACCGTGACGGTCGAGGGCGACCGCAGCCGAGGGCAGCGTTGATGCCCGGCCGCATCATCCCGATCGCCGTCGCGGCCGCGCTCGTCATCCTCGCGGCGCTCACCTCGCTGTACACCGTGAGCGAGACGGAGTACGCGATCCGCACGCAGTTCGGCGCCGTCGAGGGCGCGACATACGGCCCAGGCCTGCACTGGAAGTGGCCCTGGGATCAGGTGGTGAAGATCGACCGCCGGCTTCTCGGGCAGTCGCATCCGATGTCCACGTTCCTCACGCGGGACGACCGGGCGCTCATCGTCGACTTCTACATCAAATGGCGCATCGTGGATCCCGTGCGCTACTACGAGGCGACCGGCGCGGATGAGACGAGCGCGGGCGATCGCCTGTCCGATATCGTCCAGGACGGCATCAAGAGCGTCGTCGCGGGCCGCACGCTCGCCGAGGTCGTCACGGCCGAACACCCGGCGGTGACGGCCGGCATGCTCGAGAGCGCGCGCCGGGCGGCCTCGGCGCTCGGCATCGATCTCGTGGACGTGCGGGTGCAGAACATCGACCTGCCGGACGAGGTCGCATCGCGCGTCTACGACCAGATGAAGGAGAGCTTCGAGAAGACCGCGAGTGAGCTGCGAGCCGAGGGCGACAGTGCCGCGAAGCGGATCCGCGCCGAGGCCGACCGCGAGCGCATGGAGATCATCTCCGACGCGCAGCGCGATGCTCTCGCGTCGAAGGGCGCCGCAGACGCCGAGGCGTCCGACATCTACGCGCGCGCGTATCGCTCGAATCCCGAATTCTTCGCGTTCTACCGGAGCATGCAGGCCTACGAGCGCTCGCTCGGGAAGTCGAACGGCGTGCTCGTGCTGTCACCCGACAGCGCATTCTTCAGGTACATGAAGGATCCCGGGGGCCGCATCAACGACTCGGGCGGCGCGCGGCGCTGACGTTCGCGCGCGCCTTTCATCAGCCGGGAGGAACCGTCCAGGTGCTCACGTTCCGTTTCACCGACCTTGCCGCGGCGCTCGCGCTGCTGTTCGTGTTCGAGGGGATCATGCCCTTCATCAATCCTTCAGGTTTGAAGAAGGGGCTCGCGCGGCTCCTCGAGGTTGGTGACCGGGAGCTGCGCATCGCCGGCCTCGGCAGCATGCTCGTCGGCGTCGCGATCCTGTTCCTCGTGCGCTAGGGCGCGGGCTTCCGGCGCCCGCCATTGCGGGTCCTTCTGCGGCTTCCTCGAGCGCGAGTTCCTCCATGGGCAAGTTCGTCATCGTCATCGGCACGCAGTGGGGCGATGAGGGCAAGGGTAAGGTCATCGACCTGCTGGCCGAGCGGGCGGCCGCGGTCGCGCGCTTTCAGGGCGGACACAACGCCGGCCACACGCTCGTCATCGGCGGCCGCAAGACCGTGCTCTCGCTCATTCCTTCGGGAATCCTGCGCGAGCACACGCGCTGCTTCATCGGCAACGGGGTGGTGCTGTCGCTCGAAGCGCTGATGAAGGAGGCCGACATGCTCCTCGCGCAGGGCGTGCCCGTCTTCGAGCGCTTGCGCCTGTCGCCGAACTGCCCCCTCATCCTGCCCTCGCACATCGCGCTCGACCGGGCGCGCGAGCAAGCCCGCGGCGCGAACGCCATCGGCACCACCGGCCGCGGCATCGGGCCGGCCTACGAGGACAAGGTCGCCCGCCGCGCCGTTCGCGTCGGCGATCTGTTTCAGCGGGACCGCTTCGCGGCGAAGCTGGGAGAGGTGCTGGACTTCCATAATTTCGTCCTGCAGCACTATTTCCGCCAGCCGCCGGTCGATTTCCAGGCGACCCTCGAACAGCAGCTTGCACTCGCAGAGCGCATGCGGCCGCTGGTGGCCGATGTGAGCCAGGCGCTCCAGCAACTTCGCGTTGCCGGGGCGAACGTGCTGTTCGAGGGCGCGCAGGCCGCGATGCTCGACATCGATCTCGGCACGTACCCCTACGTCACCTCCTCGAACACGACGGCCGGCTTCGCGGCTACGGGCACCGGAATCGGGCCGCGCGCGTTCGATGAAGTGCTCGGCATCGTGAAGGCGTACACCACGCGCGTCGGCGCGGGGCCGTTTCCGACCGAGCTGAACGATGCGGACGGCGAGCATCTGGCGCGCGTGGGCCACGAGTTCGGCTCCGTCACCGGCCGGCGGCGGCGCTGCGGCTGGTTCGACGCCGTGGTGCTGCGCCGCTGCATCGTCCAATCGAGCGTGACGGGACTTGCCATCACCAAGCTCGACGTGCTCGATGCGCTCGAAACCCTCCGCATCTGCGTCGGCTACCGGATCGGGCGGGAGGTCGTCTCGGAGCCGCCGCTCTTCGCAGATGCCTACGCGGAAGTCGAGCCGGTCTACGAGGAGCTGCCCGGCTGGAGGCAGTCCACGGTCGGCATCACCGACCCTGCCGCGTTGCCCGCGAACGCCCGCCGCTATCTCGAGCGCATCGAAGCGCTCGCCGGCGTTCCCATCGACATGATCTCGACGGGACCCGAGCGGGAGCAGACGATCGTCCTGCGCAACCCGTTCGGCTGACGCCGCTCGTCCGGGTACGTTTCTTGAGTAGGCACGTTTCTTGCGGGAAGGCCGCGGATCCGCTGCACTCGCGGAGCACATGAGTACATGGAACGACGTTGACGAGGAGTTGCCCTCCGTCAACGAGATCGTCGAAGTCTGGCTCACCTTCGGCCACGGTGGGACGACCCGCCTGAGAGGCTACCGCCTCGCCGGCCGGACCGGCGGGGAATCTCTCTGGCTCAACGCGCTCACTCACGAGCCCTTTCCCGAGGGCTGGCGCGTCGTGCGCTGGAGGAAGGCCGAAGGAGAGACGGTCGAGCACAGCGCCGCAGTGAGCGCGGAGCACGCGCAGAAGCGGGCCTGATCGCGCGCCCCTCGTCGCGGATCAGCGACGGCCGAACGCCTCTCCAACGGCGGCGGCATTCCTGTGGCCGCTTCGTGTCAACGCGCAGCGCGCCTGCGCGCTGTAGCTCGCGCATGCCTCACGCAACCCTGATGCGAATCTCCCCCGCGCCTCGCGGGACCGACTTCGCAGTTTGCGACTCCACGGTACGGGTATTCTCGTGCGCATGATGCGAATCTCTCTTTGTGCGGCACATGCGACGCTGGCGGGCCTCGGGCTGCTCGGCGGGGCCGCGCTCCCCGCGTTCGCCGCGCTCGGCGACAACGTCGCTTCCGTGTCCTCCGACCTCGTGCACATGAAGGCGCAGATGAAGGGCGTCACTCCGCACGCCGGCTTCACCGTGCAGGAGATCGCAACGCCCTCTGGCACCCTCGTGCGCGAATACATCTCTCCGACCGGCACTGTCTTCGCGGTGAGCTGGAACGGTCCGACCAAGCCCGACCTGCGGCAGCTGTTCGGCAGCTACTTCCAGCCGTTCGTCGATGCGTCGAGCGCCGCGCCTCACAACGCGGCGACCCGGCGGCATTTTCAGGTGAGGGCGCCCGACCTCGTCGTGCAGTCGAACGGCCACATGCGAGCGTTCCACGGGCGTGCCTGGGTGCCATCACTCCTGCCGCCGGGGGTGACCCCGGGTGACATCGAGTAGTCTGCCCGTGCGCGCGGCGCTTCTGCTTTCCCTGGGCATGGTCCTCATTGCGCTCGGCGTCGCCGCGTGCGGAGGCGGGTCAGGCGGATCGTCTATCGCGGGCGGAGGCGGCTCGAGCAGCAGCACGAGCAACGGCTCCACCAGCAGCTCGAGCTGCGTGGCGACGGGCGGTGCGAACACCAGCTCCGCGCCGAATATGGCGACGGTCATCGTCGACGGAGGCCCGGCGTGCGCGCCCGGCCAGGTCGATATCCTGTACGTGACCGTGGTGCTCTGCGCGCCCGGCAGCACGACGAACTGCCAGACGATCGATCACGTGCAGGTCGATACCCAGTCCTATGGCCTCAGAGTGCTTTCGGAGGCGCTCGCGCCCGCGCTCGCCGCCGCGCTCACGCCGGTCCCCGGATCGCAGAGCGGCCAGGTGCTCGCGGAGTGCGTGCAGTTCGCGGATGGCTACAGCTGGGGTCCGATCAAGCAGGGGGACATGCAGATTGCGGGAGAGCAGGCCTCCGGCATCGAAGTTCAAGTCATCGGTGATCCCGCCTATCAGAACGTGCCGTCCGACTGCTCGGCCACGGGCGGCACGCAGGAGGATACCGTGTCGAGCTTCGGCGCGAACGGTATTCTCGGGGTCGGTCCCTTCGTGCCCGACTGCGGGCCGGGCTGCACGAGCGATGGAAACGGGGTGTATTACAGCTGCCCCCCCTCCGGAGCGTGCGCATCCCCGTCGGTGGGCGTGAGCCTCGTACAGCAGGTCAGCAATCCGGTCGCCTCCTTTGCTCAGGACGACAACGGAGTGATCGTCCAGTTGCCCCAGTTGGCGAGCGGCGGTCAGCCGACCGTGACGGGCCAGCTGGTCTTCGGCATCGATACCGAGAGCAACAACCTGATGACCGCCCAGACCGTTCTGAAGGCCGACGGCTTCGGTTACATCGTCACGACCTATCCGGCGGGAAGCGCCAACCAGCTGACCCAGAGCTTGATCGACAGCGGCTCGAACGCGTACTACTTCGAGGACGACACCATTCCCCAGTGCACGACCAGCGGGCTCAAGGGGTTCTACTGTCCCCCCTCAGAGCTTTCGTTGTCCGCGACGAACCGGGGCCAGAATGGAACGCAGTCAACCGTGACGTTCAACGTCGGGGATGCAGCAACGATGAACGGAAGAAACTATGCGGCATTCGATGACCTCGCGGGCAGCCCCGTCCCCTCGAGCTCATCGAGCTCATCGAGCGCCTCGAGCTCTTCGGCGAGCCAGGGCTTCGACTGGGGCCTGCCGTTCTTCTTCGGCCGCAACGTGTACACGGCCATTGCATGCAATCAGGACGGGGCGAGCTGCCGCAGCACCTCTCAGGGCTACGGCCCCTACTACGCATACTGAGGCACCGGCGCGGTGCTCCGCGCCGGGCCGGACACCCGGCCGACAGGTACAATGAGCCGCTTTCGCCGGGGCCCGCCCATCACCACATCAGCTTCCGCATCGCCGCCGCAACCGAAGGTTCGCTGGCGGATCCGCCGAGCGCTGCGCGAGCTGCGCGGCCGGTCCCGCCACCGCTTGGGACAGGCGGCGGCGCGCCTGATCGGCCACCGATCGTACGCCGACCGCCTCGATCCGGCGGACGTGAAGAGCGTGCTCATCTGCCGGATCAATGCGCGGATGGGCAATGCGTTGTTCCTCACGCCGCTCCTCCAGCGCATCCGCGAGCTTCTCCCGCATGCCGCGATCGACATTGCAATCGCCTATCCGCGAGCCGCAGACCTGTTCGAGCGCATCCCCGGCGTGCGCAGCGTCATCACATTTCCCTACAAGGGCGTGTCGCTCCCGTGGCGCTACGCCGCCGCTCTGCGCCGCGTCCGGCGCGAGCCGTACGATCTCGCGATCGATCCGGCTCCAGACTCGACGAGCGACCGCGTCGTGCTCCTCACCGCGAGGGCGCGGCATCGCCTGGGCTTTGCCACCGCGAGCCAGTGGGCGCCGCTCACGCATGCCGTTCCCTTGCCGGATGCGACGCTGCACCAAGCTGCGCAGCCGGTCTATCTGCTGAGCCGAGCGCTCGCGGCCGAGTGGGATCCGCAGCAAGTGCGGCTTCAGCTTGCGCTTTCCGCGCCGGAGCTGGCAACCGGGCGCGCGGCAGTGGAACGCGCGCTCGTCGCGAAGGGATGGGCTCCCTCGGCCGATCGCGTCTTCGGCCTGTTCGCGCATGCGACGGGACACAAGACGATCGCGAAGGGCTATTGGCGCGCATTCTGGGACGCCTTCCTCGCGCTCGAGCCGGATGCGATCCCCTTCGAGATCTTGCCGAAGCCGCACAGCGCGCCGACCGACGCGCGCAGCGCGCTTCTGCACCTTGCCTCGCCGCGGGCATTGGCGGCCGCAATCGCCTCGATGCGGGTCTTCATCTCCGGCGATACCGGGCCCATGCATCTCGCGAGCTCGACGGACGTGCCGACCGTCGCGCTCTTTCAGGCCTCGGACCCGGCGCTCTACGGACCGCTGAAGGCGTATGATCTCGCGCTCGATCTCGCTCGGCATTCGCCGGCAGACGTCGCGCGGCGCTGTCAGGCACTCTGGCGCAGAGCGGAACTCCGGGGAAATGCGAGGAGCGCGGCTCCGTGACTTCATCGATCGACCCGCGCGCCTTCCGCGATGCCGCTGGCCTGTTCGCGACCGGAGTCGCGATCGTGACGCTCGAAGCGCAAGGCGAAGTGCACGCGATGACGGTGAACGCCGTCACGTCGCTGTCGCTCGATCCGATGCTGATGCTGTTCTGCCCCGCGAAGAAGGCACGGCTCGCGCAGCGCATCGAGCACATGCGGCAGTTCACGATCAATTTCCTGCGCGAGGAGCAAGAGGCGCTGTCGACCTACTTCGCCGGAGGCTGGAAATCTTCGCCGGAGCCGCCGTTCCGGTTCGTGCCGTCGCCGGCCGGCCCGCGGCTCGAAGGCTGCCTCGCCGCGGTTGGCTGCGACGTGGAACGGGTGAGCGACGGCGGCGATCACTGGATCGTGATGGGCCGGGTCATCGCGCTGCACCGAGGCGTCGAGCCGCTGAGGCCGCTGCTGTTCTATCGCGGCAAGTACCGTGCGGTCGATTTCTCGGAGAGCAGTCCGGCGCCCGATCTCGGCCAGGTCACCGATGAGCCGCCGCACATTTTCTATTCGCACTGACGCGTCGCGAGACTGCGATCACGCTCGACTCCGGCCACGCTCGCGCGCGCCGGAGCAGCGAGTATGATCGTTGCCACGTACTGCGGATGAAGCAGGATGCCGACGAGGCGGGCAGCTTTCCTTCCTCGATGCGCAAGGGGTAGTCGCCCTCGATGCGCAAGGGGTAATCCCGCACTCGCCTCGATTTGGTACGGGCTCGCCGGGTGCGCGCTGGTTGCGGTCGCACCGGCGGTCGGGACGGCCGTCGAGCTGCCGAGTGCCGCACCTTCCCGGAGCTCCGCTCCGCTTGCAAGCCCGGGGCCGGTGGCGACTGCCACTCCGGCCCGGGCGAACGCGGCCACCGCGAGCCCACCCGTAGCGCCCGCGAGCTCACCGGTAGCGCCCCTACCGCCCCCGGCTCTGCCTGGCTCCGCCTCCCCGCCCTCACTCTCCTCCGAGCCGATCCAGGAAGTGTCCATCGAGGCGCCTGAGCCCAAATACGTCGCCCCGACCCTTCGCGATCGGATCGGCCGTATCTGGGCGCCTGTGCTCATCGACGGCAAGGGCCCCTTCCGACTGGTGCTCGATACCGGCGCCAGCCACTCGGCAGTGACCGCCGCGGTCGCTCAGGCGCTCGGCGTCCCGCTCGGCGGCGCGCTCGTGAGGCTTCGGGGCGTCATGGGCACGGCCGCGGTGCCGGCCATTCAAGTCGCGAGCCTCGTCGTTGGGGACTTGCAGATCGACTCGACGGTCCTGCCGATCGTGCCCGATGCGCTCGGCGGCGCGCAGGGCGTGCTCGGCACCGAGGGATTGCTCGACAAACGGATCTACATCGACTTCCAGCATGATTTGATCACGATCAAGCGCTCGCATGCGCGGCGCGCCGACCGCGGCTTCGTGACTGTTCCGGTGAAGATTCTGCCGGGCCATCTGCTCGCCACGACCGCGTACGTCGGGACGATCCGGACGACGGCAATCATTGATACGGGCGCTCAGACGAGCATCGCCAATCTCGCGCTGCGCCAGGCGCTCCTCAGCCGGCGGAAGCATTATCAGTTCACGACGGACAGGATCATCGACACGACGGACACGGAGGCCGAGGGCCAGGGCGCGAACGTTCCGCCGATCCGGCTCGGCGACATCCGGATCGAGAGCGCGCACATCACCCTCGGCGATGTCGCCATCTTCGATGCCTGGAAGCTCACCGACGAGCCCGCGCTGCTCATCGGCATGGACGCGCTCGGAACCGTCGACGTGCTGGTCATTGACTACCGTCGCAGCGAGCTGCAGATCCGCATTCGCGGCGAGGGGTGAGCATCCCGGACCGCGCGGAGGGCTGGACGGAAACGCGGGCGCGCCGACAGGCGCACGCAGGCCGAACCTCGCCCTTACAACGGTCCGGCGATATTGACGAGCGTGCAGAGCGGCACGATCACGCCGCAGACCGTCGTCACGACGAACTTCTGCCAGAACGCGATCTGACGGTCTGCCTCGCTGTCGAACTCGCTTGCCGCCTGGGGATCGCGGCAATAGCGCCGGAAGTGACGGCCGAAGGCGAAGTGCCCGGCAAGGACCAGGCCAAACGTGACGAGCATGGCGGCGCCGAGCGTCGAGCGGGCATTCGCCCCCTCCCAGTAGGTCGGCGGCAGGCTCGAGAAATACCAAGCCGCGGCGGAGAATACCGCGATGCCCGGCATGAGCACGAACACGGCGATGACCTCGGCGAGCGCGCGGGTGTAGGCGCGCGCCGGGTGCGAGCCGCCCTCGCGCTGCGCCTCAGCGAGCCGTCGAAGGAAGTACCGAGTGATCAGGCCCCGGCGGGCCGCGTTCCGCTTGAGCTTCGTTCTCAAATTCATCCTTCGCGCAGTCGTCTGCGCTCGACCCCCGAGCCAACCCATTCCATGCCGCGCCTGAAGATAACCCGAATCCGCGCGGCAGGGAAAGAGACTCGGCTCTCGTTCCGAGCGTCTGAAGCCGATGAGCCGTGCTCGTGAGGGTTGACGGGCCGATGGGCGGCTGCTGTAGTGCCGCGCCGCCGTCCGGCTTCCCGGACGCGCCGCTGCGCCGGTCCTCTCGCCAATGGATGACTCATGTCGCTGATCCAGGTCGTCGTGCTCGCCATCGTCCAAGGCCTCGCCGAGCTGCTGCCGGTCTCGAGCTCGGCGCATGTCGTGGTCGCGGAGAAGCTCATGGGCCTCGACCCCTCCGCGCCGGCGCTCACGCTGCTTCTCGTGCTGCTGCACACGGGCACCATGTTCGCGGTCATCGTCTACTTCTGGCGACAGTGGCGGAGCGCTTACTTCTCCTCGCGCGATGCGTTCGGGAGGTTCGCAGCGCGCGTCATCATCGCCACGGCCCTCACGGGCGTCATCGGGCTTGCCGTCGCGCGGCTCGTCCTGCGCGCCGTCTTCCCCGGCGCCGAGCATGCCGATGTGGAGGAGCTGTTCAGCCATCTCGAGCTGATCGCACCGGCCCTGTTCGCCGTAGGTGTTCTGATCATCCTGTCGTACGCGCTCGAGCGGCGCCGCTCGAGCCGGGCGCCCGAGAAGTTCCGCGACCGCGGCGGCTTGACGTTGAACCAATCGGCGCTGATCGGCGCGGTGCAGGGTTTCGCGCTGCCGTTCCGCGGCTTCTCGCGCTCAGGGGCGACGATCTCGACCGGCCTCATCGCGGGGGTCGACAAGGTCACGGCGGAAGCCTTCAGCTTCGCGCTCGCCGTCGTCCTCACGCCAGCCGTCGACGCGCGCGAAGTGCTGCGGCTCGCGAAGCGCGGCGCGTCGCTTCCGCCCGATGCCCTGCACGCCGCCGTCGGGTTGAGCCTCCTCGGGGGCGTGCTCGCGTTCATCGCGGGCCTCGCGGCGCTCAAGTGGCTCAGCGCGTGGCTCGAACACGGTCGCTGGGCCTGGTTCGGCGTCTACTGCATGATTGCGGCGGCCGTCGTCGCGGCGCTGCATTTCGCCGGATTCTGAAGCGTCCATTTCTCGAGCGGCAGCCCGCTCGGCCAGCGCTCGACCGGCGCCAGCTCGGCAAGCGGCCTGGCCTTGCAGGCGCCGCCGCGGCCCTATGAGCGCAGCCTATGATCTCAGCCTATAGGCGCAGTACGATCTTGCCGACGAGGCGATCGGATTGAAGCTCGCGGAGCGCTTCGTTGAACTGCTCGAACGGGAAGACGCGATCGATGACCGGGTGCAGATGGTGGCTGACGATGAACGCGTCCATGCGCAGGAAGTCGGCGCGCGAGCCGACGTAGATGCCCTGCGCGCGCGCAGCCTTGCGAAGGAGCGCTTCCTCCGGAATCATGCCGTCGTAGCCCGTCACACCACCGACCAGCGCCAACGTGCCTCCATAGGCGAGGCTGCGGACCGATTGGCCGAGCGTGCTCTTGCCGCCGATGTCGATGACGAGATCCGCGCCGTGGCCGTGAGTGAGGGCGAGCACGCGCGTGCTCCAGTCGGGCACCGTCCGAAAGTCGATGCACTCGTGGGGCGCGAGGGATTCGCTGCGTCTCAACTTCTCATCCGAGCTGCTCAGCTGGATCACGCGCGCGCCGGCCGCGGCAGCGAACTGCAGCGCGAACGTCGAGACGCCGCCGGTGCCCTGGATGAGCACGATGCTGCCTGGGCGGATGACCCGCTGGCCGATCGACGCCTTCCACGCGGTGAGCCCCGCCGTCGGCAGCGTCGCCGCTTCCTCATAGGTGAGACCGGGCGGCATCGGCACGACCGCAGTGTCGTCGATCGCGATGTAATCGGCGAGCACGCCGTCGATCGAGAAGCCGTACACGCCGGCCAGCTTCTCCGCTGACGGCGGGCCGTCCACCCAACGGCGGAAGAATGTGTTCGTGACGTGCATTCCCGGCCGTACCTGCGCCACGCGGCGGCCGACGGCGACCACGTCGCCGGCGGCATCCGAGGCGACCTGCCGGCCGGAGAGGTCGTGCCGCGGGTCCTCAGAGCCCGATGCGAGGATTTCCAGATCGCCGCGGTTGAGCGCGACGGCGCGGACGTGGATCAACACCTGATGATCGCCCACTCTCGGCAGCGGACCGCTCGTGAGCTTCCAGCGGTAACCCTTCGAAGTCTTCTCGAGTACGACGCGGCGGTTCACCAGCGCGCGAGCCGTGGAGGCCGGCGCGGGCACTGCGGCAGGCGGGGGCCCCGCGGCGTGCGCAATGGCAGGCATCGCGGTGTGCGCCGCGGTGTGCGCCACGGCCGGCGCAACAGCAGGCGCCACGGCTGGCGCAGCGCCGGCCCCGGCCCGGCCGAGCGCGCCTGCGCGCATCACGGCCGCGAGCGAGGCGACGCTCAGGCAGAGCAGGGCTAGGCGGAGCCTGCCGGTCAACGCGGCGCGCTCCCGGGACGGTGCAGGAAACGGCGCAGGAAGTGGAGCATCGGTCGGCCTCCTCGAGGTCTCGGCGGCACTGTAGTCCGTCCGTTGCCACAGCCGCAACGCCGCTGATCCATCCGTTAAGATGCCTGCGGCGCCGTCGCCCGAGTGACCCGCGATGCATGACGGACCGGCAATGCATGACAGAGTGGCAATGGCCACGAGTATTCGCGCATGGCGGACGCTCGAGTTGAAACGGCGTGCCCTGTTCCTGCTCGCGAGCGCATGGGCGGTCGCGAGTACATGGCCGGCGACCCCGGACATCGCATCGGCGGTACCCCTTTCGGCGCCTCGGACGCACGATGCCGCTTCGGCGGTGACCTCCGGAGCGCGCGGGATGGTCGATCCCACGCTCTATCAGGCGCTTTCCTGGCGGCTCGTCGGGCCGTTCCGCGGCGGCCGCGTGCTCGCCGTCGTGGGAATACCCGGCGACGGCAGGCAGTTCTACTTCGGCGCCGTCGATGGCGGCGTTTGGAAAACCGAGGACGCCGGCCGCACGTGGATGCCGATATTTGACCGGGAGCCCGCCGGCTCCATCGGCGCTCTCGCGATCGCCCCATCCGATCCGCGCACGCTGTATGTTGGCACGGGCGAGGCCGACATGCGCTCCGACATTGCGCACGGCGACGGGGTCTACAAGACGACCGACGGTGGACGCAATTGGGTGCACGTGGGCCTCGACGACACGCGGCAGATCGGGCGCATCCTGGTCGATCCCCGCAACCCGGATGTCGTTTACGTCGCGGCCCTGGGCCATGCGTACGGCCCGAACGCCGAGCGCGGCGTCTTCCGATCGCACGACGGCGGCCGCCACTGGAGCCAAGTGCTCTACGAAAATGCCGACACGGGCGCGATCGACCTCGCATTCCGCCCCGGCGAGCCCGAAACGATCTACGCTGCGCTCTGGCAAACGCGGCGGCCGCCTTGGAGCGTGTATCCGCCTTCGAGCGGACCGGGCAGCGGGCTCTACGTCTCGCATGACGGCGGCGACCACTGGCATCGGATCACCGGCAGCGGCTTCGCGGAGCATCCCGGCCGGATCGGCATCGCGGTCGCGCCGAGCGCGCCGGATCGAGTCTACGCGCTCGTCGATGGATCGAAGGCGGAAGGGGGTCTCTACCGCTCCGATGACGGGGGTGCGCACTGGACCCATATCTCGGGCGACACGCGCATCTGGCAGCGCGGCTGGTACTTCTGCCGGCTGACGGTGGACCCGAAGAATCCCGACCGACTCTACGTCATGGACACCATCGTGCTGCGCTCGGACGACGGCGGCCGGCACTTCATCGCGTTGAAGGGCGATCCCACGGGCGACGACTTCCACGAGATGTGGATCGATCCGACAGACCCCGATCGGCAGATCCTGGGCGTGGATCAGGGCGCGATCATCACGCTCGACGGCGGGAAGACCTGGAGCAGCTGGTACAACCAGCCGACCGCGCAGATCTATCACGTGAGCACCGATGACCGATTCCCGTACTGGCTGTACGGCGCGCAGCAGGACTCGGGCGCTGTCGCGCTGCCGAGCCGCACGGACGGCAGCGATGGCATCACGATGGAGCAGTTCCGCGAAGTCACCGCGGGCGGGGAGAGCGACATGATCGCGCCCGATCCGGATGACCCGGACATCGTCTATGGCGGACGGGTGGACAAGCTCGATATGAGAACCCAGCAGACCCGCAGCGTCGATCCGACGCTCGCCTACCCGGCGCTGCACTACCGCGCCGCTTGGACGCTGCCACTCGCGTTCTCCAAGCGCGGGCCGCGCGTGCTCTACTTCGCGAATCAAATGCTGTTCCGCACGGCCGACGGCGGCCTGCACTGGACGCGGGCAAGCCCCGACCTCACGCGGCCCGATCCGGGCGTTCCGCCGAACCTCGATCGGCCGACAGTGGCCGACGACGATCATCCCGGCGAACGCCGCGGGGTGATCTACACCATCGCCACCTCTGCCTCGAGCGCGCACGCGCTCTGGGTCGGAACCGACGACGGGCTCGTCTGGCGCACCGACGACGATGGCACGCACTGGCGGAATGTCACGCCGCGGGAGCTCACACCGTGGTCGAAGGTCGCGGGCATCGAGCTCTCGCATGTCGATCCGAATTCCGCCTACCTCGCGATCGACCGGCACCGGCTCGATGACGACTCTCCCTACATCTATCGGACGGACGACGGCGGGCTCACCTGGTCGCGCATCGACGCGGGCATTCCGCGCGACAGCTTCGTGAACGTGGTGCGCCAGGACCCGGTCCGGCGCGATCTGCTCTACGCCGGGACGGAGAAGGGGATGTTCGTCACGTTCGATGGGGGTGCGCACTGGCAGTCGTTGCAGCAGAATCTGCCGATGACCTCCGTGCGCGACATCGACGTGCACGGCGACGACCTCGTCATCGCGACGCACGGCCGCGGGTTCTGGATCATGGACGACATCACGGCGCTTCGGCAGATGCCGGATGCGCCGGGGCAGGGAGCCGGCAGCGACAGCCCCGGTTCGAACGGCGTGGTCCTGTTCCGCCCTGCCGTCGCAACCCGCGTGCGGGCCGGTGAAACGTTCGCGGGCACGCCTTTCCCGAAGGATGAGCCCGTGGCCTCGAATCCGCCGGCCGGCGCGATCATCGATTACGCGCTGCCCTCGGGGGTGCGCGGCCCCGTGACGCTCGCCGTGTTTGATGCGCAGCATCGGCTGGTCCGGCGCTTCAGCAGCGCCGAGCACGCGGCGGCGCCCGACCCGCGGACGCTCGAATTCGCGCCGGAGTGGGTGCGCCAGCCGGCATCGCTCGGCACATCGCGCGGGATGCATCGCTTCGTCTGGGATCTGCACTATCCGCTCCCCGCGGCGCTATCGACCCAGGGAGGCGACCCCGGCGAGGCGGGCGTGTGGGCACCGCCGGGGCATTACACGGTCGAGCTGGCCGCCGACGGGCAATCCGTGGCGCAACCCCTCGTGGTTGCCGCGGATCCCCGCGTCAAAGTGTCCGCGGCGGCGCTGCAGAGCGAGTTCGAGCTTGCTCTCCGTGTCGAGACGGAGCGAGTCCGCGCCGCGACCGCGAGCGCCGAGGCGGCAAAGTTGCTGGAGGCGATCGAGTCGCGCCGCTCGGAGGCCGGAGCCATCACCGGCGAGCTCGACCGCCTCGCCGATGCGGTCGCGGACGTCGCGGGCATTCCACCGCACCCGAAGGAGTGGCCGAACGCGGCGAGCCCGTTCCCGCGCCGCTCGGATACCCTGCAAGCGCTGCTCGCCGATCTCAAAGCGCTCGCGCAGGCCGTCGATGGAGCGGACGCGGCGCCGAGCATCGACGCGCGCACCTCCTATGCGAAGCTCTCGCGGACGCTCGCCGCGACGCTCTCGGAGTGGCAGCGTTTGAAAGCGCGCGCGCTCGCGCGCGTCAACGCGCAGCTGACTGCGGCCGGCGGCAAGCCACTCGCACCCTGAAGGGGCCGCACCGTGAGCCATTCGCGCCCCGAGCGGGCCGTGGTCTCGTCTCTGCTCCGCATCCGGCGCAAAATAAGCATCTTCCCGCTCACCGCGCCGGAGGCATCGTGAAAGATTTGCGCTCGATCGGCAAGCCTCTTGAGGGAACGGCACGGGTTCGCGTGCTGATCGCCGCCGCAGCCGTGGCGTTGCTCTCGGGCCTCGTGGCCGGGTGCAGCCGCCACGCCTCGTCCGCGGCCTCCGCCGCCGCGGCGCCTGGCTCGCAATCCGGTACACGGCCGGCGGGTGCGCAGCCCGCCGTCTCGCAGAATTCCGCCTGGGACGCGTACGCGAACCGCTTCATCGAGGACTACTTCAAGGCGTGGCCGATGTTTGCGGTCCAGGCCGGACGGCACGAGTTTGACGGGGACATGCCAGACCTCTCCGCGGCGGGGATCGCCAGGGAAGTTGCACGCCTCAAGAAGTGCCGGGCGGAGGTGCAGGCTTTCGATGCGGCCGCCCTCGCACCCGAGCGGCGTTTCGAGCGCGAGTACCTGCTCACCGTGATCGACACCGATCTGTACTGGCTCGACCGCGCGCGATTCCCGTTCACGAATCCAGCCTGGTACATCGACCTGCTCGATCCGGACGTGTATCTCTCACGCAAATACGCGCCGCTCGCGACGCGCATGCAGGGCTACATCGGCTATGCGCGGGCGATTCCGCAGATCGCTGCCGACATCCGCGCGAATCTGCGCGGGCCGCTGCCGCGTTCCTTCATCGAGCGCGGCATCTCAGGCTTCGGCGGCTATGCGGAGTTCTTCCGCCGCGACGTGCCGCAGGTCTTCGCGTCGGTCGAGGATCCGGCCGCGCAGAGGCAGCTCGCCGAGGCGGACGAGGCCGCCGCGCGGGCGATGGACCGCCTCAAATCCTGGCTCGAATCCCGGCGCGCACACGCGACCGGCCGCTTCGCGCTCGGGGAGCCGCTGTTTCAGGAAATGCTCCACGACACGGACCGCATCGACGTGCCGGTGAGCCGCCTGCTCGAGCTCGGGGAGCAGGATCTCGACCGCAACACGCATGCGCTCCAAGAAGCGTGTGCGAAGTACGACCCCGGCCGGAGCCTCACCGACTGCGTCGAGCGCATGCGGGCCGACAAGCCGAAGGTCGGCACGGTCGAGGCGGCCACCGAGCAGTTGAAGATGCTGAAGGCGTTCATCATCGCCCGTCACATCGTCGACATCCCGAGCGACAATCAGGTTCGCGTCGTCCTCGCGCCGCCCTACAACCGGGCGAACTTCGCCTTCATCGAAGTGCCCGGCCCCTACGATGAGGATCTGGCCTCCGAATACAACATCGCCCCGCCCGATCCGTCGTGGAGCCCCAAGGAGCGCGAGGAGTACATCCCTGGCAAGGCCGACCTGCTCTACACGAGCGTGCACGAAGTCTGGCCGGGCCATTTCTTGCAGTTCTCGTACTCGAACCGCAATCCCTCCAAGATCGCGGCGCTCTGGGTCACTTACGCCTACGCCGAGGGCTGGGCGCACTACGCCGAGGAGATGATGTGGGACGAGGGCCTCGGGGACGGCGATCCCGAGCAGCACGTCGGCGAGCTCGTCAACGCGCTGCTCAGGGACGTGCGGCTCATCTCCGGCATCGGCCTGCATACGCGCGGCATGACGGTGGAGCAGTCCGAGCGGTTATTCCGCGAGCGCGCGTTCGCCGATGAGGGCGATGCCGAGCAGCAGGCGGCCCGCGGGACCTACGATCCGGCCTACGTCAACTACACGCTCGGCAAACTCATGATCCGCAAGCTCCGCGACGACTGGGTGGCGCGGCAGCCGGGCGCCTCGAGCGCCGCGGACCCGCGCGCGTACTGGCGGGCCTTCCACGACAAGTTCCTCTCCTACGGCGGACCGCCGGTTCCGCTCGTGCGCAAGGAGATGCTGGGCGGGGAGCAGGGGACGCTTTTCTAGTTGCGAGTTTCAGCGCGGCATCGCGCGCCGCGAGCGGATGCGAGCGCTGGTCTCAATGCGGAATCAGGCAAGAGGCGGGCATCAAAGGCCGGCATCAGCCGGCCGGCGTCTCGTGCTGCTCGAGCGACATATTCGGCTCGGCCGCACCCGAATCGCCGCCCACGAGGTCGCGCCAGGGGATCTCCCGGCCCTTGCGATGGCCCTTCAATGTGAGCTTCAGACCCTCGGGGGCGATCGTGATCACATAAATCCGCTCGCCGATCGCGAGCTCCCGCTTGAGCGGCTTTTCGAGCTTCGTCATGCCGGGATGATAACCCGTAGCGCCGCGGTTCGCACGCGGGTTCGTCCCGGGCGTCTTGCGCGAGCGTTCGCGTCCGGGCGGCTTGCGCAAGCATTCGTGCCCGAGGCGGCTCGCGCAGGCATTCGCTGGGGCCCCTCCGGCCATTAGCTGCCCGTGCCCGGCCGGGGACGGCTGGGCACCAGGACTCGCGAGATGCAAGTCTGCACGACCTTGCCGTGCTGATTGAGCGTTTCGGTGCGCAGCACGACCCGGCCGCGGTCCGGACGCGAACGTGAGGGCGTCGTCTCGATCACCTCCGCGCGCACGTGCAGGGTGTCGCCGGGCCGTACGGGCTCGTGCCAGCTGAGATCCGCACCGAGACCCACGGTGCCGCCGGCAAGAGGCGGTCCCCCCTCCACCACGAGCCGCATCGTGAGCGCCGCCGTATGCCATCCGCTCGCGACGAGCCCACCGAAGACCGTCGCACGTCCGGCCGCTTCGTCCAGATGAAACGGCTGCGGATCGAATTGAGCGGCGAAGGCTTTGATCTGCGCTTCGTCGACGGTCCACGTGCGCGTCGCCGTGAAGCGCTGTCCGACTTGGATGTCATCGAAGTACAGGCGCGGGCTCGATACGGTGGGCGGGATGGTCATGATGGGCTCCGGAGGCGAGCGGGCGAGCGGCGCATTGTGCCACTCCCGGCGTGATCAAGTCCCTGATCGGCGCTTCGACCGCCGCCCGGATCGTGCCGTCGGGCCGCGCGCCGCGCGACCCGACGCTCGTCTGAGCAGGGGCACTTTCGAGTCTCAGACTGGCGGGCCGGCATCCTCCGCGCTGCCGCGGCCGACATCGCCGCGATCTCCGCCGATGCCCAGCTTGGGAATCAACATGCCGACCCGCTCGCGGTACTGGCGGTAGCGCTCGCCGAACTGCACGAGAAGGTCCCGCTCCTCGAGCCAGATACCGACGAGAATGTAAGCCGTCGTGAGCACGGCGAACAGCAGGTGTCCGAAGCTCATACGTGGAGTGGCCCAGAAGGCGAGAATGAACCCCGCATAGATCGGGTGGCGCAGCCACCGACACAAGAACGGTGTGGCGCAGCTGGGAGCCGGCGGCCGGCGGCCGGTGAGGCGAGCGAATCCCTGCGTGAGCCCGAAGAGCTCGAAATGGCTGATGAGGAAGGTGCTCACGAGCACCATCGCCCAACCGCACCACGAGACGATGAGGAGCGCTTCCGCGGCGAGAGGCCGCCCGACCGACCACACCGGCTCGGGCAGCGGGCGCCATTGCCAGCAGATGAGCGCAAGCGCGAGGCTCGCGCAGAGTACGTACTGCGCTCCGCATCCTCGGGAACGATCCTCGTCCACACCCGCTTGAACGCGGGCCACGCCATGATCGAATGCTGCAATGCAAACACCGCGAGCAACGCGGCATCGACGAGCACCGCGGTCGGGGCATCACCGACCGGCCCGGAGTCGATGGTCTTGGGCACGAATACGCCCTCGACGAAGCCGATCGCGTACACGAAGGTGACCAGGAAGACGTAGACCGACGCGCTGTCGGGCGCAGCCAGGATCGCCGGCATGGGGTCGCCCTCGCATCGAGCTCGCAGGATCGCCCCTCGAATCACATCATTCGCCCTCGAAAGACGACGTCGAGGCGATGATCAACGGGATGACCAAGACGATGACGCTCGCCGATTGTCGAGCGGCGCCATTTTCGGCGGCAATCATCCCATGTCCAACATCGGGCCCCAATGCTGGGAGAGGGCAGAATACGTGGCCGCCGTCGGCCGCAGCTCCGGAATCGAGAGTCGATCCAACGCGGCGGCAAGGATCGGGTCCGGCTCGAGCGAGCGATTCACGGTGCGGCCGGTGCGATCTATATGCCGGCCGATCGACAGGGCGCCGGCGAATCCCGTGGGATCCGGTGCGAGCGTCTCAGCCCGCGGCTTCCATGCCGTACCGCTGCTTGACGGCTGAGACTTCGGGCGATGCCAGGTATTCGAGCAGCGCGCGCGCGCCCTCGGCATCGTCGGAGCGGGCCGAGATGCCGCCCGAGAAGACCGTCATCGTCTGAATGGATGGCGGCAGGGGGCCCACCACGTCGACGCCGGGCAGATTCATGAGCTCGGAGAGCTGCTGGAAGCCGAGCTCGGCCGCGCCGCCCGCGACCAGCGAGCCGACGGGAATGCCGGGGCGCGGGACGACGATGCGCGCGCGAATTTGATCGAGGATACCCCAGCGCTCGAACAGCTTCTCCAGATACACGCCGCTCGGGCCGGTCGAATAACTCAGCGACTTCGCGGCGAGCACCGCGCGCTTCACGGCTTCCTCGGTGCTCAAGTCGGGCCTCGCCGCCCCGGCCGGCACCGCAACCGACACGCCAGACCGGACGAGATCGGCGCGGCTTCCCGTCCGGAGCTTTCCCGCCGCGATCAGCTTGTCGATCACGTTGCTTGCGAGGACGACCACGTCGGCCGCCTCGCCGGCTTCGACGCGCTTTGCCACATCCACGCCGCCCGCCGCTTCGGTGATGACCGGTCGGCCCCGCTCGCGCTGGTACTGATCCGCGAGCGCCGCCAGCAGCTCGCGCGTGGCCATCGAGGAGAGGAGCTTCAATGGGCGATCGGTCATCGGGAAGATTGGCTCGCGCGAGAGCGCACGGGGCCGTACGGGTGGCGGCAACTTTACACGAACTCGGCGCAGGCTCGACGTTCGAGGTCGCGATCCGCTCCGCTCACGGCCTCGGCAGGTGCGCGCCTCCGTGACCCATTGCCGCGTCGGCGCGGACCCGCATGCTAGGCTTCACCCTCGGGGGAACCTCTGGCGAGCACCAATCGATGGATGCGGCAGTGGGCGAGAAGCGCAGGCCCGTGGTCGTCATGGGCGTTTCGGCGAGCGGCAAGACGACGGTGGGCGCGGCGCTCGCGCACGCGTTGGTGCTGCCCTTCGTCGAGGGGGATGCGCTGCATACCCCGCACAACATCGAGAAGATGAGCCGGGGCGAGCCGCTCGATGATGCCGACCGCGAGCCCTGGCTCGCTGCCATCGCCGCGACGCTCGCGGATCGGCGCCGGTATCCGCGCGGGGTCGTCGTCGCCTGCTCCGCCCTCAAGGCGGCTTACCGCGCGCAGCTGCGGGCAGCGGCACCGGGCATCGTGTTCGTCTTCCTCGATGCGAGCCCTGAGCTCGTCGCCGCGCGCATGGCCGCGCGGCGGCATCACTTCATGCCGGCGAGCCTTGCGGCGAGCCAGTTCGCGACCCTCGAGCGGCCGACCAGGGCGGAGGCGGACGTGGTGACGCTCGATGCGGGGCAGCCCGTTCAGGCGCTCGCGGTCGCGGCCGCCGAGGCTGTCCGGAAGCTCTCGTCCGCGCCGGAAACTCTCGCCCGCGGCGAGACTCTGAAACTGGAACCATGACTTCTCGATTCCGCAGCTCCATTCCGGCATTGTGTCTATCGGTCGCGGCGACCTGTCTCGCGTCGGCGCTTGGGGCCGGCGCGTCCGCGCACGCGGATCCGGCGCCCTTCGACCTCGCGGGCCCCACGCTCGAAGCTCGCGTGACGCGCGGGAGCACCACGCTGCCGATCTCGGAGGTTCCCGATCTCGCGCCCGGCGATCGGATCTCGGTGAAGGCCGACCTGCCGGATTCGCAGTCGGCACGCTATCTGCTCGTGCTCGCGTTCCTGCGCGGCTCGACGAATCCGCCGCCCGCGAGCTGGTTCCACCGTTGCGACACTTGGACGCGCGAGTGCGCGGAACACGGCATGACGGTCGTCGTGCCGCCGGGAGCGCAGCAGGTGCTGCTCTTCCTCGCGCCGAAGACGGGCGGGGATTTCAGGACGCTCATCGGCGCCGTCCGCGGCCGGCCGGGCGCCTTCGTGCGCGCCTCGCAGGATCTCGATCAGGCGATGCTCGACCGCTCGCGGCTCGAGAGCTATCTCGCCGCGATCCGGGCGCTCAACGACACCGATCCGGCGCGGCTCAAAGAGGCGGCGCCGCTCCTCGGGCGCAGCCTCGCGATCAAGGTCGACGCGAAGTGCCTCGACCGGATCCCGGAGCTTCAGGCGCCATGCCTGATGGAGGGCCGCGACTCGCTCATCCTCACCGACGGACACAGCACTTCGATCGTCGAGGCGCTGACGGCGGGCCCCGGCGCCGACCTCGCGATGGAGGCGAGCTACACGCCACAGCTGCGGTACGGCTACTACAGTCCCTACGTCGCCTCGGTGCTCGACATTGCCCGCATCCTGGGCTCCTTCAGCACGGCGCAGTATCAGTACATCCCTGCGCTTGCCGCGCAGCACGGCGATCGCATTGCGCTCACGCTCAACACGCCGCCGTCCTTCCACAACCCGAAGTCCGTGCTGGTCGCCGCACTCCCGGCCGTCGAACGTCCTCAGCTGCCGCCGCTGCACGCGGTCGATCCGAAGGCGATCTACTGCGCCCGCAAGTCCTCCCTCGTGCTGCCGGTCGAAGGCGCGCCGCTCGTCTTCTCGATGGGCTATGCGCACGACATGGCGCTCACGCTCGAGCGGCCGGGTGCCAAGCCCATCGATTTGCCCGCCCGCGCGGACGCGGAGCAGGGCGGCTTCGTCATCGACACATCCGGGCTCGACGGCGCGCCTCTCGGCGACACTCTGCGTGCCTCTCTCAACGGCTACTGGGGCTTCGAGAAGTTCGCGGGCCCGTCGTTCGAGCTCACGAACGTGCGCTCGCAGCGCTGGGCGCTCGATGCGGCGCAAGACGGCACGCTCGTCGTAGGCCGCGATGACACGGTGCGCCTGCGCGCCGCGAGCATCAGCTGCGTGGACGCGATCATGCTCCGGGACCCGGAAGGAAAGGAGCTGCAGGTCGAATGGAAGGCCGTCAAGCCCGACGAAGTGGAAGTGAAGCTGCCCCTGAAGGCGATGCAGCCCGGCGCGATGGCGCTGGTGGTGAAGCAGTACGGCGCCAAGGAGCCTGAAACGGTTGCGCTGCATGCGTTCGCGCAGGCCGGGCGGCTCGACCGCTTCACGCTCCATGCCGGGGATACCGAGGGCGAGCTCACCGGCAGCCGTCTCGATGAGGTCGCTCGGCTCGAGATCAAAGGCGTGGAGTTCGATCCCGGGCGGCTTGCCTCGGCAGCGGGGGAGGATCGGCTGACGCTCACTGCGCGTTCGCCGCAGGCCGCCGCCGCGCTGCAACCGGGCGATGCCGGAACGGCGACGGTCACTCTGAAGGACGGCCGCGTCTTTCGGCTCACGGCTGCCATCGAGGAGCCGAGGCCGAGCGTCGACCTCCTGGGGAAGAGCGTCGAGCCTTCCCCCTCGCGCAGCGACAGCCGCATCGAGCTCACCGCCGAGGACGAGCTGCCTCAGGATGCGCGCCTGACGTTCTCCGTGCGTGCCCGGACACCCGCGGTCTTCGCGCGCGATGAGGCCATCGAGATCGCGACGAGCGACGAGTCGTTCACGACGACGCTCAGCCTCACGAACGGCGGCCTCACGCTCGAGGATTCGAAAGTCGCGGTGGCGACGCTCGATCCGGCCAAGGCCTTTGGTCCATCCGCGTTCGGACCGCTCAAATTCCGTGTCGTCGCGGCAGGCGTCAGAGGGGACTGGAAGCCGCTCGCAACGCTGGTGCGCCTGCCGGCATTGAAGGCTATCAGCTGCCCCGCGACGCGCGAGCTCGCCTGTAAGCTCTCGGGCGCAAATTTGTTCCTCGTCGATGCTGTGTCGACCGACGCTCAATTCCGCCATGCCGTTGAGGTGCCTGACGGCTTTCCGGGCTACGCGCTGCCGGTGCCGCATCCGGCCGACGGCCGGCTCTATGTGAAGCTGCGCGACGACCCCGCCGTGATCAACGTGGCGGCGCTCGATGTCGTCGAGCTGCCGCCGTCGCCCGAGGAGCTTACGCGCGCTGCGGCGCGTCGCGCGGCGGGCGTCGAGGACGACCAGACTGTCGCGAGGCCGCCGGCCACGGCACATGCAGGGGGCGCGGCGAGCGCGGCCGCGCGGCCCGCAGCGCCTGCCGCCGTGGAGCCGGTCTCGAACGGCGGCACCGCGTCCGTTCCGCAGAGCGCCCCGCTCACACGGCCGGTGTCCGCTACCGGACACAGTCAGCGAAGCGCCGGGCCGGGAAGTTGACGCCGCTCAACGTGTGTCGCTCAACGTGTCTCGGGCGTCCGCGCCTTCACGTCCGCGATGGATCCGGGACCGTCCCGACAGGCGCCCCGACCGCGCGCCTCGATGAGCGCGCGGCAGGCGTTGACCGTCATGGATACACCGGGGCTCCCCGCATTCCGTGCGCTCTCCCCGAGAGCTCGCGCGGCCTGCGCCGCGGACAGGCGCTGCCCGTTCGCGATCAGGAGGGCGAGTATCCCCGACACTTCCGCCGTCGCGAGCGAGCTGCCGGAGGCGAAGTCGTAATGCCCGCCGGGCGTGAGCGTCAGGATTTCCCGGCCTGGCGCAAGCAGGTAGCCCTCACGCCCGGCGCCGTCCTCCGCGCTCTGCACCGGGAGAACGCCGGGGACGCCGGTCGGGAAGCCGTCGCCTGTCGAGAGGCCGTCGTCGGTCGGTCCCTCCGGTAGAGCCACCGCCCCCGTGAACAGCATGCCCTGCCGCTCGCCCTCGCGCACGAGGCGCGTGAGCAGCGGATCGCGCGGGCCCGCAAGGCTCAAATTGACGATGTCCGCGTGCGCCAGAATCGCGGCTTCGAGCCCCTGCGCGAGCGTGAAGCTGTTGCAGAATGCCTGCGGGGCATCGCCGGCCTGCCAACAGGCCTTGAATGCGAGCAGGCGCGCCTCGGGCGCAATGCCGACGATGCCGATGCCGTTGTTGGCGACCGCTGCGATGACACCCGCGACCTCCGTGCCGTGGCGATCGCGAAGGAACTGACGTTCATCGCCGTCCACGAAGTTGCGGTGCAGGACGACCCGCCCTTCGAGGTCCGGATGCTTCCAATCGACGCCGGTGTCGATGATCGCGATGCGCACGCCGGCGCCGCGCGATGCCCGGTGCGCATCGATCACGTCGAGCTCACGCAGGCTCCGCTGCAAGGGCGCATAGGGATCGTTGTAGGGCATCCAGCCGGCGGGCTCGGCTTGGGCGCCCGTGCCGGCACGCGCTGTACCCAAGGGGTGCGCGGCGGACGCCCCGATGTTTGAATCACTCTCTGCGGAGAATTCGTTGAGCGGTTGGGCCGACTCGATGCGGGGATCGCGAGCGAGCCGGGCGAGCAGCGCGGCCCTGCCGGCGGATGCCGGCAGCCGGAACACGATGCAATGCACGTGCAGCGTCGCGATCGGCCATGCGGAGACCTGCTCGAGCCCATACGTCCGTTCGAGCGCGCGGACCGCCTGGCTCGCGGCCGCCGTCACGCCATACGCGCTCACGTCGTCGTACCCGCGCGGCGTCGAGCCGGCCCGTTCCGCGAGCGGACGAGCAACGTTCCGCACCGTGACAACGACGAAATCCGCCGGCCGGACCCGCGCGTCGGCGGGCAGAGGAGGGACGCGCGGCGATCCGGAGAATACTGCGCACGCGCTCGCGGCCAGGGCGAGCGCCGCCGGCAAAGCGATGCGCAGATGTGAAACGACGCGTGGGCGCGAAGCAATGGGTCGGCGCGAAACGCCGCGCAGGCGCGCAGCGATGCGCACGCACGCAACGGTGCGTGGGCGGGCAACGATACGCAGGCGCTCAATGATGCGCGGGCCCGCGACGATGCGCACGCTCGCAACAATGCGCCGGCGCCAAGTCTTGCGCGGCCCGCTAGGGTGGGCGGTCACCCGCGGGCTCCGCGAAGAGAACATCCGGGTCGGCGTGCAGCGCGGCGATCCGCGCATCGAGCGCCCTGCCGGAGGAAGGCACCTCGGCAAAGCCGAGCGTGTAGACATGCGCCTCCGTGGGGCCGTCGACGATGTGCGCTCCCACGCTCTGCAGCAGCTGTTGCAGGCGCTCGAGCGACAAGCCGGCGCGGAAAACCACGCGCACGCGGGGGCCTGCGGCATAGCGCGACTCCGGACTCGTGAGCGTCCGGTACGGCGCCGCGCTCGGGCCAGCTGAGCTGAAGGCCGAGGCATACGCTGAGGCATCCGCAGATCTATCGCTCGCGCCTCGGCCCTGCCACATCCACACCCCGAGCCCGAGGCCCAGCGCCTCCACCGCGACCGCCGCCGCCAGCCAGCGAGCTGCGGCGGGGGAGTGCCAGAACGGACGCCGGGCACTGCGACGCCTTGCCGCGCCGCGATGGGGGCTGCGGCCGGTGCGGTCCATGTGCTCGGCGGCCTGCGCTCGACCCTGACGTTCGGCCGCCGGCGCCTCGGGGGCGGCGAAGTCATCGGCCTCGATGCGCGCCACGAGCTTCTGGAAGGAGGTCTCACCAGTGATCACGAGCGGCCCCTCGTTGCGGATCGCCTCGTACAGCCGCTTCTCGGCCTCCAGGTCGGCGCGGCAGGTCGCGCAAGCTGCGAGGTGGGCGCGCAGCCACGCGCTCTCCTCGCCGGACAACGTGCCGTTGACCAGCCACGGAATCAGCTGCGCGGCATGCTCGTGGGCGTCGGACAACTCGCTCGTGCTCATCTTGCTCGTTCTCCAGAGCTCGTGGACCCCCCAAGCGCCTCGAGCAGCACTTTCAGCTTGCGGCGCGCGTGGAACATGCGCGTTTTGACGGTGTTGACGGGACACTCCATGATCGCCGCGATCTCCTCGCACGAGTGCCCCACGGTGTAGGCGAGCTCGAGCACCGTGCGCTGCTCGAGCGGCAGGCGCGCAAGCGCGACGCTCAGCCACTCGGCACGCTCGGCCTGCTGCCAGGGCTCCTCGCTCGGCTCGCCGATGCCCTCTTCCACGGCGACGGCCGGGCGCAGTCGTTGCAGCGACTTGAGCGCCCGCCGATAGGCGATGCCGAGGATCCAGGTCGACACGAGCGAGGCGCCGCGGAAGTCTCCCGCCCGCTGCCACACGACCCAGAAGGTGTCGTTGATGATCTCCTCGGCCACCTCGAATCGCGAGGTGAGCCGCGTGAGGAAGCGCGCGAGCCGGCGATGATAGAGGAGATAAAGCTCCTTCAGGGCCGATTTGTCGCGCTCGACGATCCGCGCGAGAAGCGCCATCTCGCGTTGATTGCGGGCGGTGGCGCCTGTCGCGTCTGTCATGAGGAGCGTCGCCTGCTGAGCCATGCGCGTAAGTACCTCGAGCCGGCCCGCCGGTTCATCGGGGCGCCGGACTCGGACCGCCGTTGCCGGCCCGGCCGAGCCTGCATCAGAACCGCCAGACCGCCGTCGCCGCTACCCGGCCGCCCGCGATTTCGGGCCCGAACAGCCGTTCCGCGCGGGGAGAGGTCCGGAAATACGACACGTCGAGCTCGATGGGTCCGATTGGCCGCGCGACTCCCGCGTCCCAGAACGCGTACCCCGCCCCCGTGAGGTCGCTGACTTCATCGTAGCCGACCCCTACGGAGAACGTGAGCCAATCGCGAATGGGCTGGTGCAGTTGCGCGCCGAAGGAGACCGCGGTGCGCTCCCGCACGGCCTCATGATTCCGATAGCCGATCGCGTTCGGCGTCCAGGCCGCCGTCAGATAGATCCGATCCTGGAAGGCCCATGTGCCGCCGAGCTCGTCATAATCGAAGCGGCGGCCTCCGAGCCGTTCGTAGAGATAGATGCCGCCCGGAAAAGCGTAGTGAACGTACGTGAGCGTCAGGCTTTGACTCGTTCCGATGGCGAGACGCTCCCCGGCATAGAGATTGAACTCCCGCGCCCTGCGGCAATATCCGCTCCCGAGGCCAACCGAGCCCCACACTCCGGCGAACGCCTCGCGGGGTGCCAACGGGGTGCCGACCTGCGCGTCCGCCTGCACGGCGGGTCCGCCGCAGGTGCGTGAGAGGCCCTGATAGACATAGTCGCTCGTGAGCGCGACGGAACCATCGAAGCCCGCGGCGAGCGCCGGCGGCGTGGTTGCAAGCGGCGTGGCTGCAAGCGCCGCGGCTGCAAACGCGGTGGTCCCGGACCCTGCGATGCGCGCCACGACAGTCCTGCGCGGAGCCATCGGAGCGCGCGCGGCCTTTGCGGCACCGGAATCTGAGAGCGTGAGACCTGCCGCGGCGCGCATGGACGCACATCTTGCCCGGATTCCGCCGCGCCGCCTATCTCCGGATGGAGTCGGCCCCAGGGGCATTTGAACCTTTGCGGCATCGCGAACGCACTCAAGCACGGGCCCTGGTCGTCCGCGGCGCCGGGTTCGCGGCCCGGATCCGCGGCGGAGTGAACGAGCGCTTGAACGATCTCAGCCTTTGCGGCCGGCCGCTCGAGCGGCTGCCGCTCGTGACGCTGTATCTCAGCGAGCGATGCAACTCGCGCTGCGTTACGTGCGATTTCTGGCGCCACGGCCATGCGGACATGACGCTCGAGCGGGTCGCGCGGCTCGCGCCGAGCCTCACCGCGCTTGGCACCGAGGTCGTGCTGATCTCGGGAGGCGAGCCGCTCGTGAACCGCGAGTGGCTCGCCATCGCCGATCTGCTGCGCAGCAGCGGCTTCACGCTGTGGCTGCTTACCTCCGGACTGTCGCTCGTGAAGCATGCGGCCACGGTGGCGCGGCGCTTCGATCGCGTCACCGTGTCGCTCGATGGGGCGTGCGCGGAGACTTATGCAGCGATCCGTGGAGTCGATGCGTTCGACCATGTGCTCGCCGGTATCCGGGCGGCGGCCGCGGCAGGCGCGATCGTCACCGTGCGCGCCACCGTGCAGAGGGCCAATTTCCGCGAGCTGCCGGCGCTGGTCGATGTTGCGCGCGCGGCGGGTGCGCGCCAGATCTCGTTCCTTGCGGTGGACGCGGCGAATCCTCACGCGTTCGCGCGCCGCGATGAACGGCGCCCGGACGTTTCGCTCCACTCCGAGGATCTGCCGCAGTTCGAACGGATTCTGAGCGCCTTGGCCCGCAGTCATGCGTCCGATTTCGCCTCCGGGTTCATCGCCGAATCGCCGCGGAAGCTCGCGCGACTCCTCGAGTACTTTGCCGCCGTCTGCGGCCTCGGACCCTTTCCGCAGGTCCGCTGCAACGCGCCGGAATTCTCGGCCGTGGTCGACGCCCGCGGCCGCGTGCAGCCGTGCTTCTTCATCCCGGGCCCGCCGGCGGAGGCCGATCGCGCGGCCGGAGCGGATGTCGAGGGTGCGGACTTCCTCCGAACGCTCAATGCCCCGGCGATGAGAGCTCTGCGTTCCGACATCCATGCCCGCCGGCGCCCGGAGTGCGCGACGTGCGTCTGCTCGATGTGGCGCGAGGTGCCCGGATGACGGTTCCGCCCTTGGTCGGCGCCGCGATGGACGCGATGGGTGCCCGCTCGCTTGCGGCGCCGCGTCGATTCGCGCGGATGAGGTCGAGCCTCGCCATGGTGGCGCACTGGTGGCATCGGCTCTTCAACCGGCGGAGACTCACGGCGGCCGTCATCGAGCGCATCGAGGGGCAGCCGGTGGTCGTGCTGCCGGGAGTGCTCAATCCGGCGATGACGCGGACGGGCGCCTTCTTCGCATCGGTCCTCGCGCGCGAGCCGCTGGTCCGCGGCGCCGAGGTGCTCGATCTCGGCACCGGCTCGGGCGTGTGCGCCGTGATTGCAGCGCGGCTCGCGGCGCGGGTCACGGCGGTCGACCTGAGCCCCGCGGCAGTGCGCTGCGCGCGCATCAATGCGCTCCTCAACGCTCTCGAGGACCGGATCGAAGTCCTGCATGGGGATCTGTTCGCGCCCGTGAGAGGGCGCCGCTTCGATCTCGTTCTCTTCAATCCTCCCTTTCTGCGGGGCGAGCCGCGCGATGACGCCGATCTCGCATGGCGCTCTGTCGATGTGCCGGAGCGCTTTGCGGCGGCCCTACGCGATCATCTTAAGCCCCAGGGGTCCGCGCTGCTGCTGCTGTCCACGTACGGAGACGCCGGCGCGTTCCTGCGGCCCCTGGAGAGCCGGGGATTCCAGACGGCCGTACGCTCGACGCGGAGCTTCTTCAACGAGCGCCTGATGTTGTTTCACGTGCGACCGCGATGAAGACTCGCCCCCGCATTCTCCTCGTCAATCCGACGATCACTTCGGCGCGAAACGCGCGCTTCCCGCTCGCCATATTGAGTCTGTACGGAGCGCTCGAGGAGCGCTGCGCCGTGGTCCTGCTCGACGGCAACATCGATCGCGACTTTGTTGCGAGCGCGCAGCGGCACATCGCGGAGCGCCGCTTCGACGCCGTGGGCATGACGATCATGGGGGGGCCGCAGCTGCGCTCGGCGATCGCCGCCTCGCGAGCCGTGCGGGCCCTTGCGCCCACGACTCCGATCATCTGGGGGGGCGCCTTTCCGACGAATTGTCCCGACGCCTGCCTGCGCTCCCCGCATCCGGACTATGTCGTCCGCGGTCAGGGAGAGGAGACGCTGGCGAGGCTGCTCGAAGTGATCGTCTCCCGCGACTTCGACGCGCTGCCCGGGATACCGGGGCTCTCGTTCCGGCGCGCCGGCGAAATCATTCACAACCCCGCTCGGGCATTCTCGGCCGCGAGTCTCGCGACTCGCCTCCCGTTCGAGCGGCTCGAGGACCCCTCGAAGTATCTTTCGACGACCTATCTCGGCCGCCGGACCGCCGGGTATCAGGCGGCGCTCGGGTGCCGCTTCCGATGCACGTTCTGCGGAGTCGCCGGGATGTTCCAGGGCAGGACCGCTCTGCCCGCCCCGGCTCGTCTCGAGCAGGATCTCGACTTCCTCACTCGCCGCCTCGGCGTCGATGCGATCCAGTTCTACGACCACAACTTCTTCGACCGCGAAGTCGACATGGTCCCGCTGCTCGAGATCCTCGCGCGGTTCGAGCTGCCGTGGTGGTGCTTCGCGCGCTCCGATGCTCTGGCGAACCTCTCCGAGCGCTCCTGGCAGCTCGTGCGCAGGAGCCGCCTCAGAATGGCGTACATCGGCGCGGAATCGCCGAGCGCCTGGCTGCTGCACGACATCCGCAAGGGGACGCGCCCGGATCAAACGATCGCGGCGATCGAGGCATGCCGCGGGCATGGGGTTACGCCCGAGCTGTCGTTCATGTTGGCTCCGCCGCACGACCCGGAGGGTGAGACGGAGAAGACGCTCGAGTTTATCCGTCTCATCAAATCCCGCTACCCGGAAACCGAAGTGATGATCTACATCTATACGCCGGTGCCCCCGCCACCGGGAAGCAGGAACGCCGCGGCGGTCCGCGCATTCGCCGAGCTGCGCGACTGCTCGGGGCAGCCGGTGCGCTTTCCGAGCACCGCGGACGAATGGGCCGAGCCGCAATGGCACGCGTACTGGTGTCACTCGGGAGCCCCTTGGGTTTCGGAGCGCCTGCGGCGCCGCATCCGCGATTTCACGACGGTCCTCGGCTGTCGCTTCCCGACGATCATGGACACGCGTGCATCCCCCTGGGGCAGGACGACCCTCCGCGCGCTCGCCTCGTGGCGTTACCGATTGAGGCGGTATGGGCATCCCTGGGAGCTCGATCTGTGGAAGCGGGTGGTCGGGCTGCGCGATCCGCGTGTGCTGAGCCTGTGAGACGGGAGCCGTGAGCCCTGCAAAGCCCTCACCCCCTCCGATGCGCGGCCGGGCGGGGGACGGAGTCCGGCGCGCGCTGCACGTTGCGCAGATCGGCTTCTTCGAGGACCCGCTCGGCCGCGCTCCCGAGAGGCTGCTCGAGGACTGGCCGACGTTGGTCGACGTCGCCGAATGCGCGAGCCGCGCCGGCGTTCGAGTCTCGGTCGTGCAGGCCTGCGTGCACGAGCGGTCGGTTCACCGCAACGGCGTCGACTACCATTTCGCTCCATGGCGTGCGGGGTCCTGGGCAGCCCTGCTGCGCGAGCTTGAGCCGGACCTCTTTCACGTGCACGGGCTCGATTTTCCCGATCGGACGCTCGGCCTCGCGGCGCTCGCACCCGATGTGCCGATCCTCCTGCAGGACCATGCGAGCCGGCCACCGCGGGTGTGGCGGCGCTCGTCTCATCGACGATGCGCGCCGTTGCTCGGCGGTGTCGCATTCTGCGCGCGTGAGCAGGCGCTGCCGTTCATCCGCCGCGGTCTTCTTCGCGGGGTGACGATCTATGAGGTGCCGGAGTCGACGAGCCGGTTCGAGCCGGGAGATCGGCTCGAGGCGCGCCGTGCCACCCAGGTGGATGGTGATCCGCTCGTGCTATGGGTCGGTCACCTGGACCGCAACAAAGACCCCCTCGTCGTGCTTGACGGCGTCGCGCGCGCCGCCCGCGTGCTCGAGCACCTGAGGCTGTACTGCTGCTTCGGCGAAGCGCCGCTTCTCGGCGACGTTCGGGACCGGATCGCGGCCGACCCGGCGCTCCGTCGCCGAGCCCATCTGCTCGGTCGCGTCTCTCACGGGCAGGTCGAGCTGCTGATGCGTGCGGCAGACCTTTTCGTGCTCGGAAGTCATCGTGAGGGCAGCGGCTATGCGCTCATCGAGGCGCTCGCCTGTGGCTTGACCCCCGTCGTCACGGACATCCCGTCGTTCCGAGCGCTGACGGGCCGAGGCGCGGTCGGGGCGCTCTGGCCGACCGGCGATGCACGGGCGCTGTGCGGCGCGCTCGTGTCGATGGCCTCTCGGCTCGATGCCCAAACTCGAGCGGTCGTCCGCGCGCACTTCGAGCGGGAACTGTCGTTCGAGGCGGTCGGCGCGAAGCTCAGGGGCATCTACGAGGAGCTGGCACGCCCTGGGGCGACCTCCGGTCGGCTCGCAGAGCGCCATGCCGTCTGAGCCCCGTATGGCACCTGTGGTCTCGATCGTTCTGCCCACTTTCAACCGGCTGCATTACCTGCGCGACGCGGTCGCGTCGGTCTTCGCTCAGACGTTCGGGGAGTGGGAGCTCCTCATCGCGGACGACGGCTCGGAGCAGCAAACGCTCCGCTTCCTCGAATCGCTGGAAGATTCGCGCGTGCGGCTGATTCGTCTCGGTCATTCGGGCCGTCCATCCGTCGTTCGCAACGCGGCGCTGAGGGCGGCACGCGGCGAGTACGTCGCGTTCCTCGACTCGGATGATCTGTGGATGCCGAGCAAGCTCGCAAAGCAGATCGACTCGCTGCGGTCCCGGCCGGATCGCGCGTGGAGCTACACCGCGTTCCGGATGGTGAACGCCTCGCTGGAGCCCCTCGGTCGACAACCGCGCTTTTACCCCGCGGAGGGCTGGATCGTGCGCGAGGTGCTGACCGTCCGGACGACGGTCGTTCAGTCGAGCGTCGCGCTCCGTCGCCGCTTCCTGGAGCAGACAGGGCTCTACGACGAGCGGCTGTCGCTCTGCAGCGATTTCGAACTTTGGCTGCGCTGCGCGCTTGCCGGCGAGGCAGATTGCATCAGCGAACCGCTCGTCTGGGTCCGCAGGCACAGCGAGCATGCCGGCACCGACGTCGAGGCGTGCCGCGACTTCAGCCTCGCGCTCGAGCTGATCCGTCCCGCTCTCGAGCCGAGTCTGCGAAGACAGGTGCGCCGGCAGCGCGCCATCGCCTCCGCGACGCTCGCGCGGAGCCAGGCCGTCGCCGGACAGCGGACGGCGGCCATCGGGACGTTGTTCGCGAGCGCGCCCTACGCCTGGGGCCATCGCGAGTGGTGGCGCGGGGCCGCGGGAGCGGCGGCACGGGCCCTTGTGCCCGCCGCGGTGCAGCGCGCGCTGCATCGGAGGTCGTAAGGCATGGTCGGAGGCAAACGCGCTCGCCCAGCCTCGGCGCTGTCGCAGCTGTGGCGCTTGCTCGATGCCCGCGAGCGCCGCTCGCTAGTCGCACTTCAGCTGCTCTCGATCGTCACCGCCTTCACGACCGTGGCCGGAATCGCTGCGATCGTCCCATTCTTCACCGTGCTCGCCGATCCGGGCAGCGTCCGCCGGAACGTCGCGCTGCATTCGCTCACCGCTCTGCTGCCGCTCTCGAGCGGCCGGGGACTCATCATCGCGCTCGGCCTCGGGTTCGCGGCGGCTGTCCTGCTTTCCAACGCGATCGGCCTCTGCGGGCTGCTCGCGATCACCCGATTCGCGCTGCGGGCTGGTGATGCGCTCCGCGTGCGCTTGTTCGACGAGTACCTGCACCGCGACTATGCGTTCCACTGTCGCCACGGCGGTTCGGCGCTCGCGACCCGGATTCTGAACGACGCCGCGCGCGTCACCTCGGGCATCCTGCAGCAGGGACTGCTCCTCGTCACGAACGCCGTCACGATCGCCTTCATCCTCGCGACGATGGTGGCGCTCGATCCGGGGGTCGCCGCCGCGGCGCTGATCGGACTCGGCGCGAGCTACGCCGGCATTTACTCGATCGCGCGCGGGCGACTGTTGCGCAACGGGCAGCTCGAGAGTCGCTGGCACGCCGAGCGCGCGCGGACGGTGGATGAAGCGCTGGCGGCGATCAAGGAGGTCACCGTCTCGCAGGCGAGCGGCGCGCTCGTACGAGCGTTCGCGGCCCAGTGCAGGGTGCTTTCCGGATCGACGTTCAGCACGTTCGGCATCGCCCAGAGCCCGCGATACGCCCTCGAATGCACGACGGCCTGCTGCCTCATCGGCGTCGCGCTTTACTACCATGGAACGGCGCACGATGCGGCATGGCTCGGGCCGCTCGGGTTCGTCGGGCTCGCTGCCTATCGCCTGCTGCCCGCATTGCAGCAGGTGTTCTCCGCGATGGCGAGGATGCGGGCCGACCATCCGGCATTGGCCGCGGTCGTGGCCGATCTGAGGCGGGGCCCCTCCACGCTCGAAAGCCGACCGCCCGTCGAGGCGAGGTGCGAGTGGCGAGGAAGACCGCGGCGCGAATTGCGGTTGCACGAGGTGACCTTTCGTTACCCGGACGAGGACACGGCGGCCGTCGCGGGAGTGACGCTCTCCATTGCCGCCGGTGCGATGGTCGGCCTCGTCGGTCCGAACGGCTCGGGCAAGACGACGCTGGTCGATCTCGTGAGCGGGCTGCTCGCGCCGCATTCCGGTTGGATCGAGGTCGACGGCGTTCGACTCGATGAAAGGAATCGTGCCGCCTGGCAGACGACCATCGCTTATGTCCCGCAGCATTCGGTGCTGCTCGATGCGAGCGTAACGGCCAACATTGCGTTCGGGGTCGAGTCGGCGCTGGTCGACCACGAGCGCGTGAGGGCGGCCGCGCGTGTCGCGGGTCTCGATGAGTGCCTCGATGCGCTCCCCGGAGGGTACGACTGTGTGCTCGGCGTGCGTGGCCGCCGCCTGAGCGGAGGCCAGCGGCAGCGCCTCGCGCTCGCGCGCGCCCTCTATCGCGGCGCTTCGCTGCTGATCCTCGATGAGGCGACAAGCGCGCTCGACCTCGCAGCCGAGGCGGATGTCATCGAGGCGTTGAGCGCGCTCGAGCCGCGTCCCACGATCATCCTCGTCGCTCATCGCCCGAGCGCGCTCAGGCTGTGCGAGGTCGTGCATGAGCTCGATCGCGGAGCGGTCGTGCGCAGCGGAGAGCTCGCTGCCGACGACCGCGCCACGCTCGATCCCTTTCGGAACGCCGAGCTTCACGGCGTCAGCAAGCCACGCCAACGCGTCGCCACTGCCGCACCCCGCATCGAGCACGCGCATGCCGGGACGCAGGCCGAGGCTCGCGATCGCCGCCCTGAGCTCCCGTTCGGCGAACGTATTGAAAATCTTCAGCTTCCATGAGTAGTCGCGCGCCGTCGTATCGCCGAGCAGCCCCGGCCGTCGCTTCGGGCGGCGAGAGTCGCCGTCCGAGCGGCGAGAGTCGTCGCCCGAAAGGTTCCTGCCGCGAGCGTGCGCAATCGTCACGTCCGCCTCTCCATCACCATCAGGAAGTGGTCGCCGAGGGTGTTGAGGAGCGGCCATCCGGCCGCGAAACGATCCAACCGCCAGAGTCGCTCGTACATGCGACGATGGCGCTCGCGCACGGAGGTGAGATACGGCGGCGGCGCAAATACACAGAGTCCGCGACATCGAACGAGCCGGAACTCCTCGGCGAAGGCCCGATACAGCTCGCGCGGCGAGTAGTACCACGTCCACACGGTCCGGCGGTTCATGCCGACCGGCACGGGGCCGCGACGGAATCTAACGACCGCGCGACGCAAGCGGCCTCGGACGAGGTAGTGCGCGATCTCCCAAGGACAGAGGCGTCCGATGACTGTGAACACGAGCGCACCTCCCGGCCGCACGAGCCGCGCGCACTCGCGTGCCGTCGCGGCCGGATCGGGAATGCAGTTGAGCGGACCGAGATTCGAGTACGCGCCGTCGTAGCAGCTGCGCCCTTCGATGCGAGCGAGCTCGTGGGCTCCGATGGCGAGCGTGCGCACACGGGCCGCCACCTCCTCGAGATCGGCACGCTCGCGCGTGCGCGCGATCATGCCCGGGGAGAAATCCGTCGCCGTGACTCGGTGGCCAAGCTTCGCCATCCGCACGGCATCGAGTCCGGTGCCGCAGCCGATATCGAGCAGCCGGCTTGGCGAAGGAAATGTTCGATCGAGCCAACGCCACATCTCTGCGCGCATGTCCTGGATCAGCGCGTTGTTGCCGCGCGGGCCGTCGTAATCGGCCGCAACGCTGTCGAATGCGGCCCGCGTGTCTTCGAGTTTCGATGCCGTGATGGGGGAGGGGAGTGACACCATGAAGCCCGCCTCAGCGGCAGCGATCCCAGCCTTGCCCGGTGCGGCCCACGAGGTGCGCCCGCAGCGATCGAGACGTTGCCGGTCTCCCGCGCCGACGATCACGGCGGACCCCTTCCACGAGGAAGCCGCACCGGTCATGTCGCGCCGCTTTCGGCTCCTCGGCGCCGATTTCGAGTTCGACGTCCGCCATGCTGCGCTCGCACGGCTCGTCGAGCATGCCTACGCGGGACTGCCGGAGCACCGACTCGCGGCCGACGCGCCGCGCTTGCAGCTCAGCCTCTCGGTCGCGCCGGGCGGCGCCCGGCTGGCGCGCCGACGCGCACCGCAGATCGAGACGCTTTCCGGTGCCGGGCTCCTCTGCGGCTCGACGGGGCGCTCGGTATTCGCAGCCATCGCGCCGGGCGCCGGTGCCGCGCTGATCGTCGTGTCCCGGGACATGCTTCGTCACCCCTATCATTTGCGATATGAGCTGATCGAGCTCGCCGTGTTCACGCTTGCGGCTCGCACGCAGGGGCTCGTGCCGCTCCACGCCGCATGCGTGGGCCACCACGGCCGCGGGCTGCTCGTGATGGGCGACAGCGGGGCGGGGAAATCCACCGCTGCGCTGCACGCCGCGCTGCGCGGACTCGAGTTCGTCTCGGAGGACAGCACGTTCGTAGAGCCGGGCTCGATGCTCGCCACCGGTGTGGCGAACTTTCTGCACGTCCGCCGTGAATCGCTGCGCTTCGTGCCTGCGCCTGTGGCGGCTCGGCTGCGGCGCTCTCCGGTGATCCGCCGGCGCAGCGGTGTCGCAAAGCTCGAGATCGATCTGCGCCGTGCGCGCGTGCCCCTTGCGCCTCACCCGGTCCGCATCGAGGCGATGATCTTCGCGACACCGAAACCGAGGTCCCGCGGCGGGCCGCTGCTCCTTCCACTTCGAGCGGACGCTGTGTGCGGACGTCTCGCAGCCGCTCAGGCCTATGCGGCTCGGCGTCCCGAATGGCCGCTCTTTACGCGACGGATCGCCGCGCTTCCGGCGTTCGAGCTGCGGCGCGGAGCGCACCCGCAGGAGACGGCCGCGGCGCTGGAGTCGCTGCTCACCACCGGGTCTGCGGCGCCCCTTGCAGTCGCAACGTGTGAAGCCTCTCCAGAGCTTGCGGCCTCGGCTCCGGCGTGAGGAGAGGAAGACGTGAGGATCGCACTGGTCGTCCCTGGCGGTGTCGACCGCACCGGAGAGTATCGCGTGATCCCGGGCGTCCTCGCCCTCGTGAAGCGGCTCACCGCGGACCACGATCTGCAGGTCTTCGCGCTGCGGCAGGAACCGGAGCCGGCGAGCTGGCATCTCGCGGGCGCTCGCATTCACAACATCGGCGCCGGATGGACCCGTCTGCGCGCGGTGCGCGCGATCTGCCGGGAACACCGCACCGCGCCGTTTGCGCTCGTTCACTCGATCTGGTCGGGCGCATGCGGGCTCATCGCCGTGACGGCGGCGCGCCTGCTCGGTATTCCGAGCATGATCCATGTGGCCGGCGGTGAGCCGGTGAGCCTTCCGGAGATCCGGTTCGGCGGCCGACTGACCTGGCGCGGCCGATTGCAGGAGCTCGTCGCCCTGCGGGGCGCCGCAGTCGTCACAGCCGCGAGCGCGCCGCTCATCCGCACGCTCGCGCAGCTCGGGATCACCGCCCGCCGGCTGCCGCTCGGCGTCGATCTCGATGTCTGGCCGGCGCGATCGCCGGCACGGCGCAGGACCGGTGAGCCGCTGCGCCTGATCCACGTCGCGAGCCTCAATCGCGTGAAGGATCAGAGCACGCTGCTGCACGCTCTGGCGCTGCTCGATGCCTGGAGTGTGCCGTTTTGCCTGGACGTGGTGGGCGAGGACACGCTCCATGGGGAGGTTCAGCAGCTCGCGCGCCGCCTCGGGCTCGAGGAGCACGTGCGGTTTCACGGATTCGTGAGGCAGCGGGAGTTGGTGCCGCTCGTCATGGGAGCCGATCTGATGGTGCTGTCCTCGCGCCACGAGGCAGGTCCGATCGCCATGCTCGAGGCAGCCGCGCTCGGCGTGCCGACGGTCGGCACCGCTGTCGGACACATCGCCGAATGGGCGCCGGCCGCGGCCCTCGCGGTCCCCGTGGCCGATGCGGATGCGCTGGCGCGCGCGATACGCTCGGTGGCCTCCGACGAGGCGCTGCGGCTGCGGCTCGGTCGCGAGGCCTCGCGGCGCGCCGTCGAGGAGAGCGCCGATTACACCGTGCAGTGCTTCGAGGCGCTCTATGCGAATCTGACTGCTGCGGCCCGGGCGCGCACCTGAGCGCATGATCTCGAGCTCTCAGGCCGGACGGTTCTCGTACCGCGTACCCGCGAGCGCGGCGCGGACCGGCTGCATCGTCTCGGTGCGGGCGGGCCGCCTCGCCATCCATTGCAGGATGCGCCGCAGCTGCGACTGCGCGTACCACCGCGGCTCGACCGACCAAGGTCCGGTTCGGGCAAGCGTGGCAAGCTGTGTCCGCTGCTCGGCGCTCGGGTAGATGCGGCTCACGACGTATCGGGCCATCTCGAGCGGGGAGCGCGCCCACACGATCCCGGGAACGGGATCGAGGAGGACGCGGGAGTACGACAAGTCCGTCAGGGACCGCCGCCGGCTCGCCAGCCGCAGCAGCCAGGGACAGTCGGCTAAGATGGAGGCGGGAAGCTCCGCACGAGCGGCAGCGGGAAAGTAGCGCGATGTCAGATAGAGTGGCGCGGAAATCCACCACAGGCGCCGCTCGCGTCCGCCGCAGCCTGCGAGCTGCGCCCAGTCCTGCGGAGTCATCCGCTCCGCGATTCGAGCGATGTCGCTCAACTGAATGAGCCGCGCGCAGCGCGCGACCATCGCGCCCGCGGCGTGGGCGAGCACGTGCAGCATCAGAGCGGCGAGCGAGGGGTAGCCGTGGATGCCGGGAGCGCCGTCGCGCGGCCAGATGACATCCGAGAAATCGTGCTCCTTCAGCGGCAGCCGTTCGGCGACCTTGACGTGCAGGTCGATCTTGATCGGACTGTCGGCGTGCTCGCCGAGCTGCGTCCGCCAGCCGGGACCCTCGGGCTCGAATGCACGGTGCTTCCAGGTTGCGCCGATCTCGCGATATCCCAGGCTTGCGAGCAGTCGCGCGACCGCTTCGGCGTCGGCGGGCCGCACGAGCAGGTCGAGGTCGGCCATCGGACGCTCTCCCGCGCGATAGACTCCGAGCTCGCGCAGAGCGGCACCTTTGAGCAGCACGAGCACGAAGCCGTGGCGGCGCGAGTGCTCCTCGAGGCAGCCGGTGAGCTGCTCGATGCGCCGTTCCCTCGCGAGGACCGCCGCATGCTGGCGGCGCAGGAATTCCAGCCAATCGCTCGGTCCCGGCCAGCGCCACTGCATTGCGAGCAACGCGCCCACGCCGTGCATGCTTGCCACCGCCGGCGCGAGTCGCCATTCGAGCTCGGTCCAATCCGGCATCGTGCCGGCCTGTCGGCCAATCTCCGCGGCGAGCCATTCGGTGATCGTGCGCAGAGCGCGCTGGAGCGCACCGATCGACAGGCTCCCCGCGCCGGGTCGGGTCATGGTGCGCCCGGTCTCGATTCGCTGGCGCGAATGGCCGCAAGCTCGACGCCGGCGGGATTGCGGAGCTCGCGCTCGTGCGCGGTCAAGCTCGTCCACCTCTCCTCGAGCGCATGGCGGGCTCGTGCGTAGGCGGCAAGCTCGCCTCGCGCCCGCATTGCCTCGATGGCGACCTGAGCGTGGAGCAGATCACGCACCTCCCGATAGAACTCGGAGGTATAGGTGCCGTGGAACATCATGGCGAGATCGTCGCTCGCCTCCCAGTGCGTCCGCTCCGCGAGCTGGTGCTTGACGAGCTCATAGAACTTCGTGCCTGGCAGGGGGTAGGACACGCTCACGCCGATGTCGTCGGGACGCGCGAGCTCGATGAGCCGCCGCGTCGCCAGGATGTCCTCGAACCGCTCGCCGAGATAGCCGAGCTGAATGAAGAAACCGGTGCGAATCCCCGCCGCGCGCAGCCGCGCGCGAGCAGTCAGGATCTCTGCGACCTCCAGACCCTTGTGCATCGCATTAAGAATCCGCTGGCTGCCGCTCTCGGCGCCGAGCCACGCTTCCCGGCAGCCTGCGGCCTTCAGCGCAGCGGCCATGCGAGCGCTCAGGAGATCCGCGCGCGTCTGGATCGTGAAAGGGACGGGTCCTCCCGCCGCGACGACCCGCTCCGCGAAGTCGCGCACCCAGTCGACCCGGAAGCCGAAGATGTCGTCCGCGAACCAGATGTGGTCCGGCTCGAAGCGGCGCTTGAGCTCGATCATCTCATCGGCGACCGCGACGGCATCGCGCTGCAGGTAGCGATTGCCCCAGATCGGCTTCGCGCACCACGCGCACCGGAACGAGCAGCCGCGGGAAGCCGCCATGTTCAGGCTGAAATAGCCGTGCGCGTCGCGCCAGAGGCGGCGATAGTGCTCGATGTCCACCAGATCCCAGGCGGGCTGCACGGGTCGCGGGGATTCGCGCGGCCCTAACGCGCTCGCCCGGCGCACCACGTTGCCGTGAACGAGCCAGGCGGTTCCCGGCACGCCGGCGAGCGGCGCCGCGGCGCCGGCCGCAAGAGCGCGTGCAGTGTTCGGTCGAGGCGCTGCGCTCGAGGAGGCATCGAGCCGGGCGACGAGCTGCTCGAGAGCGCTGAGCCCTTCCCCGACGAGCACCACGTCCGCGCCGGCTTTCAAATACGGTTCCGGCTCGTCCGTCTCGTCGGGCCCTCCCGCAATCACGTGCGCGCCGTGGCGGCGGGCCGCCGCGATCATCTCGCACGCGGCGCGGCGCATTCGGGCGAGGCACATCTTGCTCAGGTAATTGAAATTGTCTTCGTACAGCAGCACGAGCTGCGGGCGCTCTGCGCGGAGCGCGTGCTCGAGCTCCGAGGGTCCCGCGGCCAGCATCGCGTCGAACAACGCGACGCGGTGGCCGGCCTTGCGAAGCAGCGAAGCCACTTGCAGCGTCGCGAGCGGCGGGTAGGGCTTCGCCCGCGCCAGCTGCTTCGGGTCGAAGCGCAGGAAGTATGAGTGAGTGACCAGGATCGACAGCATCAGAAGAATCCGTGCAGCTCGATGAAGTAGAGCTGCTCGTGCTGGGTGTCCACCTGAGGGATGCCGTCGTAATTGCGAATGCCGGCGCGCAGCTGCACGAACTGAAAGGGGGTCAGCTCATAGACGAGGCTCCAGCGCGTCTGCCCGTTGCGGCGGATGCTCACGGAGAGATCGGGCGCGTACTGCTCGGCGGAGAGTTTCAGGTTCTGACCGCGCGAGATGAGCCAGTCGGCCTCGAGCAGACCCCCCGCGGTCCTCGAGCCCTGGGGTATGGTGTGATCGACGACGAGGTCCGCCTCGGCGAGCCAGGCGATAGGGCCGGTCATCAGCCCGCCGAAGACGCCGTATGCCGTGCGCCTTCCGCTCGCCGCCGAATTGTTGACATCGAGCGCGAGCCCGAGCCGCCATACCCGCTGCACGAAGCTCATCTGGCCCGTGAACTGCTTACCGTTGCCCACCACGGCGCCGCCCGCCGTGCCGTTGCTCATGTCGAGCTGGGCATCCCAGGGGCCGCGCAGCCAGCCGACCTCGACGCCTCGATCGGGCGTTGTCATGTTGATGCCGGAGACCGTCTGGACGTACGCCGTCTGATCCTGCAAGCGAAAGCCGAATGGCAGGTACATCTGGCCCGCCTTCACGTACCAGTCGTGGCTCGCCGACCAGTAGAGGGCATAGGCCTCCTCGTTCGTGGCGCCTCCGGGAGCGACCTGCTCATCGGCATACACGAGCAGGCGGTCGGGGATGACGCTCGCATCGAGATAGATCCGCGCCTGCTGCAGGGCGAATTCATTGCTGGACGGCTGGTGGCGCACGGCAGTCAGCGACCAGTCGGTGCGCAGGTCGCCTCCGATACCGATGAAGGAGTTGACCGCGCCGGTCCACGCTCCGGCGGCGCCGATGTCGATGTGGCGCGCCGGCATGAGCGTCTGCGCGAACACGTCGCCGAACGTATTGCGCATGCCCCCGCCCGTGGGATTGACATGGCACTGAGAGCATTTGAAGCCCTGCTGGACGGCGATGTACGGCTCGGCGCGGACGCTCGCCGCGGCGAGCGCGAGCAGAAGAATCGGAGCCAAACGGGCGAGGGCTCCGCGGGCGAGGATTCGGCGCGGGAGGGTTCGCCGGGCGAGGGCTCGCAAGGCGAGGGATCGCCGGACGGGGGCGCGTAGAGCGGGGCCTCGCAGGGAAGGGGCGCGTCTCATCGCGCACGCTCCACGGTGAAGACGAAGTCGTAATCCGCGCCAAGCGTCATGCCGGTCACGCTCGCGAGCGCGCCGCTATCTCCCGTGCCGCGCAGCGTCACGCGGTACTTGCCCGGACCGAGCGGCGCGAGCGGACGGATGACGACGGTCGCCGGGTTGCCGGGCGCGATCTCAAACCGGGTCGCGATCGGCGGGCCTGTCGCGGTGAGGAATTCCGTGCCCGCCACGGGCTCGACCTTGATCGTCGTCCAGTTGACGAGCGCCGCTTCCACTTCGCTCGAAAACGCGACGACGATCTCGCGGACCGGGGCCACGACGGTTGCGGTGTCGGGGGGCGAAGTCGCCGCGACTTCGAACGCGGGCCGCGGCTCGGCGTGCGCCACGGACTGCGGCTTCTGTGCGCCATCGATGATCCACTGGCGGATCACGTCGATGGTCGACTGAGGCAGGTATGGGCCGCCGAGCGGCATTCTCCCGCCCGAAATCCCGGAGGCGCCCTCGAGCTTGAGGACCAGGTAGCTGCTGTCCGGATTGCCGGGATCGACGCGCAGGAAATTCGGCTGCTCGACGCTCGGCACGCCGACGAGCAGGCCGTAGCTGTGCGCGGCGTCGAGCTGCAAGCCTTCGGGCGCGCTCGCGCCGATGTGACAGCGCGTGCAGATCGGCGTGAAGACATTGTCCTGGATGGACGTGAAATCCGGCGTCAGCTGCCCGCCTGCGCTCCCACCCACACCGGGCGGCTGTCCATTCTGGTCGAGCCCCTGGCCGTTGCCTGCGCAACCGGCGGCCGCGATGGCCAGCACGGCGATCGATCGCATGAGGGCCGGTTGAATAGGGCGCCGTTGAAAGGGGAGCCGAGGAAAGGGGGCCCGTGGCACGGGGGGCCACGGCACGGTAGCCCATCGCACGCTCGCGCCGAACCGCATGATTCTCCCGAATGGCTCGAGGGTTGCCTCGCATTGAGTACCCGCCTGCGATTGCAGGGTTCATGCGGGCTCGCGGTGATCCGGCGGGCGCAGTGGTCTCGCGGGGCGCCGTGATCGAGCATGGCGACTCGGCAAGGCGGGCGCGGTCGTCGGCGGGGGGAGGCGCTCGGCGCGAGCGGGGCATTCGGTAGAATGCCGGACCTCAGAATGGACATTGCCCAACGGCCGGACTATCGCGACCGCGATCTGCCGCTCTATCTCTCAGCCCAGCTGCTCGCGCGCGTCGCGATGCTCGTGGAATCGGTCTCCGTCGGCTGGCAGGTATACGACCTCTCGCGCAGCCCGCTCGCGCTCGGCATCGTGGGGCTCGTCGAGTTCGTGCCGATGTTCCTGCTCGTCCTGCCGGCTGGCGAGATTGCAGACCGGTTCGATCAGCGGCGGATCCTGGCGCTGAGCCGGCTCACCGAGGCTGTCGCGAGCGCGCTGCTGCTCGGCTTCGTGCTGACGCACCGGCGATCCGTCTGGCCGCTCTATGGCGTGATCCTCCTCATCGGAGCCGCCCGCGGCTTCTCAGGTCCGGCGGGCCGCTCGCTGCTGCCATTCCTCGTTCCGCCGGAGCGGCTGTCGAAGGCGATCGCCTGGAGCTCCTCGGTCTCGCAGCTCGCGATCGTTGCGGGACCCGCCGTCGGTGGATTTGCCTACGCGCTCGGTCCTGCCATCGCCTATGGCGGATGTCTCGTCACCTTCCTCGTCGCCGCGTTCGGGCTGACCCTGCTCGGCGGGCGGCGCGCCGGACACGATCCGTCGCGGCTCGCGAGCCGCATCGCGCGTGTCCGGGAGGGCATCCACTTCGTGCGCTCGCGTCCGATCGTGCTCGGCGCCATCTCCCTCGACCTCTTCGCCGTGCTGCTCGGCGGGGCCGTCGCGCTGCTGCCGATCTATGCGCGCGACATCCTGCACGTCGGACCCACCGGACTCGGCCTGCTGCGCAGCGCGCCCGCCTTCGGCGCCGCGATCGTCGCGATCCGGCTCACGCGCCGGCCGCTCGAGCGAAAGGTCGGCGCCACGATGTTCTCGGCGGTGGCGGCGTTCGGCGTCGCGACGATCGTCTTCGGACTATCGAAGAATTTCTACCTCTCGCTTGCGGCGCTCGCCGTGTCCGGCGCCGCTGACCAGGTGAGCGTTTACATCCGCGCCGCGCTCGTGCAGTTCGCCACTCCCGATGCGATGCGCGGGCGGGTCAGCGCGGTCAGCACGCTGTTCATCAGCGCCTCGAACGAGCTCGGCGGGTTCGAGTCGGGCGTGACGGCGGCGCTGTTCGGCACCGTTCCCGCCGTCGTGCTGGGCGGCCTCGGCACGCTCGCCGTCGTTGCCATCTGGATGCGAGCGTTCCCGCCGCTCCGGACCGTCGATCGGATGGAGGAGGTCGTGCCGGCGTGATCGCGGCTCCGGGAATTCGTGCCCGCGTCCTAAGATCCCATTCCCTGCGTTCTCCTGGATGTATATTCTCGGTAATTACTCTAGGAACGTATGGAGGAGGGCATAATGACGGAGCTGCCCGACACCAATGCGGCCGAGGGCCGCGCTCTCGCGAAGTGGTATGCGGCCGCGCGCGAAGCGCTGGCTCACAATCGGCCGCTCACGAGTGCCGCGGCTTCAGGACACCCGCGCGCGCGCGACCTGTCGTCGGCAGAGGTCGACACCCTGCGTCGCGTCGGGGCCTTCAAGGATGAGGCGGCTGTCCGGCCGGAGCGCGACCCGCTCCTTGCGAGCCAGGCCCAGTACATGGCTCTCCTCGAGGAGAGCCTCTCCGCCGCCGAAGCTGCCAAGCGCTTGCGTGTCGATGTAAGCCGAATCCGCCAGCGTCTGCGCGAGCGCTCGCTATATGGCTTGGATTACGATGGCAGCTGGCGCCTGCCTCGGTTTCAGTTCGAGGGGCGACTCGTGTTGCCTGGCCTCGCGCAAGTCCTGAAGGCCCTTCCGGGCGACCTCTTCCCGCTGGACGTTGTCGATTTCTTTCTTCTCCCCGATCCTGAGCTGCAATCCGATCGCGATGCGGAGCCGTTCAGCCCGCGCGCGTGGCTGCTAGCCGGACGTCCCATCGAACCGGTCGTCGCGCTCGCTCGCGATCTCACGCGCGCCTGAGCGTCCGGTGGCGAAGTTCCCGCAGCCGCCGGGCATCGACGCGTGGCGCCGCATCGCGCCGCCGCGCCTCACGCTTCCAGCCGGCACCGAACTCGCGCGCCTCTACTTTGCCGCGGGGGAGCATCCCACCCGCTGGAACCGCCACGTTCGCGCGCTTGGGCGCGCGAGATCTACGAAGCGTTCCCCGACATCCAAGGGATTCACCACGGCTCGTCCATGAATGGCCATGCACCGGCGGTCGCCCTCAACGAGCGCGCGGAACCGTCGCTACCCGAATACCCGCTGTTTCATCGCGCGCTGAATGACGACACGCTCGTCGACATCCTCCAGCACATCGCCCTACGGCTTTCGTATGGCTTGCGCTGAGGCAGGCCGCGTTGAAGTCCAACTCTGGCAGACTGTCCGAATCGCGTGGCATTCGAGGGCACGGAAGCCGTCAAATGTCCACTTCAGGCCGGATTTCGAGCGGTGAACGTCCAAAAAGTGTTGAATTGCGTCGTGTCAGGAGCGAGCCCGCAGCCGGCTCACGAACGAGCCGGCGTGTCCCACGCCTTCCTGCTCTCGTCGTCTCCCGCGACGGAGTAGAGCACCTGGGCGTTGCGGGTCTTCTGGAACTCCTCGAGCGACTGTCCACGCATCGCGGCATAGACGTGGAGGTTCGTGGTGCCGACGACCGCAGCGAGCTTCTCGAGCAGGAAGAAGATCACCCCATAGCGGACGAGCGCGCGCCAATCGCGGCGGCGGATCATGTCGCGCTCCTCCTCCGTGAGTCCCGCCTCCTCGAACATCGGCTCGGGGTCGGTCAGGAAGCGCTGGCGCTCCGAGGGAATGATCAGCCGGTGCAGGAACTCGTTGATGCGGTACGCCTTGACGCTGCGCTCGAGCGTGAAGGGATAGGAGCCGGGCAGCCGCTCGATGCCGGCCCACTCCCGCTCGATGCGCTCGCGGTAGGCGCCGATCGGCTCCTCCGGCGCCTCGCTCGAATCATCCTCGTAGATGAGCGTCGCGATGGGGGTCATGGAGGGCAGGTAGTACGTCTGATGGAGCTTGCGGACCTTCTTCGCGAGCGCGCCCCGCATGATGAGCCACATGATGACCTCCGCGCCCTCGACTCCGCCGCGCTCGGCGTACTCGGCGATCGTGAGCTCGGTCAGCTTCTCCGGGCTCTTCTCGAGCAGATCGAGGAATTCCATGTCCCACGGTGTGTTGTTGAATCCGGCGCGCTCGCCGTGCACCTGATGGGACAGCCCGCCCGTGCCGACGATCGCCACTTTGAGGTCCTCGGGGTAGCTCTGGATCGCCTTGCGCAGCGAGCGGCCGAGTTTGAAGCAGCGGCGCGCCGAAGGAATCGGAAATTCCAGCACGCCGACGGCAAGCGGCACGATGGCGCCGGGCCAGTCGTTCTCGTGCGGCCAGAGCAGCGACATGGGCGAGAAGAAGCCGTGATCGAGGCCCTTCGCCTGGAAGTACGACAGATCGAACTCGTCGGCGACGAGTCCTTTGGCGATGTGCCGCGCGAGGGCCGGGTGCCCCTTGATCGGCGGAAGCTTTCGCGGGCCGCCGCCCTCGTCGGCGGGCCAGTACCGATCACCGATGCCGAGAGCGAAATGCGAGTAGTGGTCGAAGAAGAATGAGGTGACGTGATCGTTGTAGATGTAGAACAGCACGTCCGGGCGCTTCTCCGCCAGCCACCGCTGTACCGGCTCGTAACCCGCGAAGATCGGCGCCCACACCGGGTCCTTCTGCTTGCGCGTATCGACCGCGAACCCGATGGTAGGGGTGTGGGATGTGGCGATGCCGCCGACGATCGTGGCCATGTCGTAGCTCCCGCAACGAATCGTGAAAGGATGCGCGATATTATCGGTTCACGCCCAAAGTTCCGAGTGCGCTCGAGCTCGAGATCGCGGCGGAGAAGCACGACTGCTGCGCCGATGCGAGGATTGTGAGCTATCACGAGTCCTGCGGCGCTGGCGCGGCTGCGAGGCGCGACACGCTGACCAACGCGGCGAGCGTCATGACCGCTGCCGCGCCGTAAAGCGCGATGTCCGAGCCCTGCCGCGGAAACGTGCGAAACAGGATCGCGACGCCTGCCGCGCCGGTGGTCTGGCCGAGGAGCCGGGCGGTGCTCAACATCCCGCCCGCGGCGCCGCTGCGAGCGCGCGGGGCGGAGGCGATCAGAGTGCGGTTGTTCGGCGACTGGAACAAGCCGAAGCCGAGCCCGCAGAGCGCCATGCGCCAGATGAAGTCGAAGTCGCTCGCCCCGCGCGGGAACGTCGCGAGCAGCAGCAGCCCGCACGCGAGCACGCCGAGTCCGGCTCCTCCCAGGATGCCCGCAGGGAAGCGGTCGGCGAGCCGCCCGGCGAGCGGGGCCGCGAAGGCGACCGCGACCGGCCAGGGGGTCATCAACAATCCCGTCGCGACGGCGCCATGTCCCAGGCGCTCGATCTCGAACGGCAGCGCGACGAGCGCCGCCATCTGGCCCGTGAACGAGCACACGGAAGTGGCGATCGACAGCGAGAACGATCGGATGCGCAGCAGATCGAAGGGAATGAGCGGCGTCTCGCGCTCGAGCTCGTGGCGCACCAGCGCGACCGCCAACAGGGCGCCGCAGCCGATCTGTGCATAGGCGGCCGCGCCGCCGGCGCTGTGCGCCAGGGATTGCAGTCCGCTCAGCGAGAGCCCGAACGCGCCGACGTGCAGGGCGGCGCTCGTCCAGTCGATCCGGCGGCGGGAGCCCTCATTGAACGGCAGCGCATGGCGGGCAATGGCGAGCGTGACGATGCCAAGTGGCACGTTGATCGCGAACAGCCACCGCCACTGCGCCACCGCGAGCACCGCCGAGGCGACGGTGGGGCCGATGGCTGCGGAGGTCGCGACCGCGAATGCATTGATACCTACCGCGCGGCCGAGCAGCCGGTGCGGATAGGTGAAGCGCACGAGCGCGGCGTTGACGCTCATGATGCCGGCCGCGCCGAAGCCCTGGAAGACCCGCGCGCACACGAGCGCGAGCAGCGAAGGCGAGAGCGCGCACGCGAGCGAGCCGAGCGTGAAGACCGCAAGGCCCGCCTGCGAGACGCGGCGGAAGCCGATGATCTCGCCGAGCGCGGCAAGCGGCAGGAGCGAGACGAGGATGGCGATTTGATAAGCGTTGATCACCCAAACGGAATTGGCCGCGGAGGTGCGAAGCTCGTGCGCGATCGTCGGCAGGGCGACGTTCGCGATGCTGCCGTCGAGCACGGACATGGCGATCGCGAGGACGATCGCCGCGATCGCCCAGTAGCGCCGCGGGACAGGAAGGCCGTCGGCTTCACGGGCCGACGCCGGCTGCGGGGCGGGGGTCGGCGCCGGGAGGCTGTGCATCGGGCGGCTCATGGCGTCGAGGCTACGCGCCGGTGAGGCAACGCCGCCACTTTCTGTTCATCGGCCTGCTCGGGCTGATGCATGCGTATGTCGGGTGGCGCGTCCTGCCGGACCTGCCGATCGACACCGTCGCGCGGGTCGCGGTCGCGCTGGTGCTCGCGCTCTCGTACGCGGCGATGGTGCTCGGGTTCCGCGCCCGCGGCCGCCGGCGCAAGGATCCTGCTCGCGCACCAGCCGCGAACGGCGCCGGCCGCGGAGCGCGCGGGCTTCGACCTCCAGCTTCCGGGGCACACGCACGGCGGACGGTTCTGGCCGTGGATGTCCTTCGTGCGGCTCCAACAGCCGTTCACGGCCGGGCTGCACCGCCTCGGCCGCATGTGGGTCTACATCGGTCGCGGCACGGGGTACTGGGGACCGCCGAAGCGCTTCGGCGCTCCCTCGGAGATCACGCTGCCCGACCTCGTCCCGCTCACAGCGGAGGAGCAGGCGGCGCGCGCCTGCCGGCGGCTGCCGGCGGCAACCCGAGGAGCCCGCCCTGGGCAGATCGCGGAGCAGGGATAGCGCAGCGAGACGTGCCCGCGGCCGCAGGGCGAGTCCGCCCGCGCGCTTCAAACTTAGGTCGCATCCGGCGCGAAGTGCCCCCACAGGCTCTCGAAGGCCTGGATGGTGAACTGCGTCGGGTCACCCCATTCGGCGTTGAATTCCTTCGTCGGATTGAGCGCGACAACTTCCTCCGGCCCAAGACCCTTGCGGATTGCGCCCTCCAGGCGCGTCGCGATGGTCGCGAACATCTTGTGCTGCTCTCCGAGCTGCGCTCGAGTGAGCACCGGGCCGTGGCAGGGAATGATGCGGGTCTCGCCGTCGGCGATGCCGAGAAGGGTCTCGAGGCCCGACACCATGCCGACGATCCAGCCGCCCGTCTTCACGTCGATGATCGGCCACCCCTTGCCCGAGACGACGCCGCCTGCGGCGAGCACGTTCGACTTCTTGAAGTGGACGTAGATGTCGCCATCGGTGTGCGCCTGCAGGAGATAGCCGTACTCGACGGGCTCACCGCCGACCATGATCTCCTGCTTGCCGTAGAAGAACGTCTTGTTGGGGCGAGCGTAGGGGGGCAGGGGGCCGTAAGTGCGGTTCTCTCCGGGTACCGGATTCGCATAACCGAGCCACAGCCGGGTGTTCTCGTGCGCGATGATGGTCGCGTGCTCCTTGCCGATGCGCTCGTTCGAGCCGGTCTGCCACGGATGCCAATGCGTATTGAACAGCGTGTGCACGCGGGAGAGGCCGGTCTCGCGCTGGATGCGGTCCAAGAGCTCGTGCGAGCGGTCGGCGAGCCCGCCATCGACGAGCGCAAGGCCGTCTCCGTCGCGGGCCGCGACGACGTTCGCGCCGGCGCCCGAAAACAGCGTCAAGGTGTCGGTGAGCTTCGTGGCCTCGATGGGCGAGCGCGGCGCTCCCGCGCGGGCCGGCGACACGGTGCCGAGCGAGGCGGCTGCCGCACCGCCCACGACGGACTTGAGGAAGTCCCGGCGATCTACCCGGTGATTCATTATCGTCCTCGGTCGGGGAACATCGTGCGAACGTTGACCGATCCCCCGGTGCTTGGCAACGTGGTCGGCGCCGTGACGTGGCGTTGCGGCAACGCTTGATATCGGCATCCGGGCACTTTATGACATGCCCCCGGCAGTCCGTAACCTTGGAGGAACACGGGGGAGACAGCCAGGATTATGATCACGTGCCTTCGGTGCCGTAGGACATGCGTGGGACGAGACTGATGCGCAACGTTCGACTGGGCCAATTCCTGCTCGCGGCTGTGGCCTCAAGCGTCACGGTGCTCGCCTGGAGCGCGAACCAGTCCCCGAGCCCCGCTGCGGTGCACGAGGCGGCCGCCGTCTCGGGCGGCCCGAGCTCCAACGCCTCGCAGGACCCGAACGCTTCCACGCCGACGGACTCCTTCGATTTCCTCAATCCGAACGCGGCGCCCGCTTCGCAGGCCGTCGACGGCGGTCCTGCGGTCCCGCCCCAAGCGCAGCCGTACTGGGGCTTCCTGCACGACTACTGCGAGAAGTGCCACAACACGAGCGACTGGGCGGGCGGCGTCGCCTTCGGCGTGATGAGCCCTGAGGACATCCCGCAGGACGCCAAGGTCTGGGAGACCGCCATTCGCAAGCTCTCGGGCCGGCTCATGCCGCCGCCCGGCAATCGCCAGCCGCCGCAGCAGGCCGTCGATGCATTCGTCCACTGGATGACGCACAGCATCGATCGCGCCGCGGCCGCGCATCCCGCCTACACGGGATGGGTGGCCCTGCACCGCTTGAACCGCAAGGAGTACCAGCATGCGGTGTGGGACCTGCTGCGGGTGAAGGTCGATGCGGAGAAGCTTCTGCCGAAGGACGACCAAGCGGACGGCTTCGACAACATCGCCGACGTGCTCCAGGTCTCCTCGACGTTCCTCAACCAGTATCTCGAGGCGGCGCGGGAAGTTGCGGTCGAGGCGGTGGGCGATCCCCATGCGGCGCCCGTCGCCACCCAGTACGTCGCCGGACCGGAGGCCGGCGAGCAGCTCGATCGCGGGCCGGGAATGCCGCTCGGCTCGCGAGGCGGGTTCCAGGTGACACACGACTTCCCGGCCGACGGGAAGTACGAGCTCGATATCGGCAACCTCGCAGTCGCGCTCTGGCTGTTCAATCTCGAGTTCAAGAACCACCTCGTCGCCTCGCTCGACGGCAAGCCGTTCTGGCAGGGCGACATTGGCGGACCGGAGCAGCACAAGGCCATAGCCGAGCAGCAGGATCGCGCGGTGGACGCGATCAATGCGACGCTCAAGCACATCGTCTTCCACGCGACGGCCGGTCCGCACGTGGTCACCGTCACTTTCGTCCACCGCGACTTCGCCGAGTCGGAGGGCCGGCTGCAGCCGCTCTCCCCGGGCGATGCGCAGACCGAGGTGCTGAGGCTGCGTTCCTTCTCCATCAAGGGGCCGCTCGAAGTCTCCGGCATGAGCTGGACCCCGAGCCGCCGCCGGATCTTTTCGTGCATGCCGCGTGCGCCGCAGGAGGATCGACCGTGCGCGCAGCAGATCGTCGCGCGGCTCGCGCGCGAGGCCTATCGCCGCCCGGTGACGGCACGGGATGTGGACCCGCTGATGGCGATCTATGAGGCGGGAGCGAAGGACGGCGGGTTCGAGGCCGGCGTGCGGGATGCCATCACGGCCATCCTCGCGAGCCCGTTCTTCCTCTATCGGGCCGAGCCGACGCCGGCCGGCGTGAAGGCGGGGCAGACCTATGCGATCGCGGACCTCGAGCTCGCCTCGCGGCTCGCGTTCTTTCTCTGGAGCAGCAATCCCGACGACGAGCTGATCGCGCTCGCGACTCAGAACCGGCTGCACGAGCCGGCGGTCTTGAAGAGCGAGGTGCTGCGGATGCTGAAGGATCCGCGCGCGATGACGCTCGCCTCGAACTTCGCGTTCCAGTGGCTCGGCGTCGATCGGCTCGCCGAGGTCAATCCCGATCCGAAGGACTTCCCGGGCGTCGGGGATCCGCGGCCGCTCTTCCGCGAGGAGCTGAAGCTCTTCGTGAACAGCGTGTTCAGCAACAATCTCGACGTCGTCGACCTGCTCACGGCCAACTGGACCTATCTCAATCAGGACTTGGCGCTGCTTTACGGCATCAACGACGTGCGCGGCACCCGCTTCCGGCGCGTCGAGCTCAAGGACCCCGTCCGCTTCGGGCTGCTCGGCAAGGGCGCTTTCCTCATGGGAACGTCGTATCCGACCCGCACGGCGCCCGTCCTGCGCGGCAAGTGGGTCCTCGAGAACCTCCTCGATGCGCCGCCCGCTTCGCCGCCGCCGGGCGTGAAGATGAATCTACAGTCCGAGGAAGTCGGGGCCGGGAAGGTGCTCACACTGCGCGAGGAGATGGCGATCCATCGCTCGCAGCCCTCGTGCAACTCCTGCCACGGCGTGCTCGATCCGCTCGGCCTTGCGTTCCAGAACTTCGATGCCGTGGGCCGATGGCAGACGATGGACCGCTTCACGCATCAGCCGATCGACGCCTCGGCGACGCTCCCGGGCGGCTTCAATGTCAGTGGGCCGCTCGGCGTGCGCAAGTTCGTCCTGCGGGATCCGTCGCGGTTCGTGACGACGCTCACCGAGAAGCTGATGACCTACGCGCTCGGCCGCACGCTCGACTATCGGGACATGCCCGAGGTCCGTGCCATCGTCGCGAGGAGCGCGAAGGACGACTATCGCTTCGCGTCGATCGTGATGGGGATCGTGACGAGTCCCGAGTTCCTGATGAGAACCGCGCCGCCGGCTGCACAGCCCGCCGCATCCCTCAAGACGGCGCAGGTGCTGCGGTCGGGTGCAGTGTCCGGTGCGTTGCCCGGCGCCGTGCACAGCGAATGATCAGACGAGACCAGGCAGAGGTGGCCACCATGTTCATCACGAAGAAGCATCTCTCCCGCCGCACAGTTCTGAAGGGCGTGGGCGCTTCCATCGGCCTACCGCTGCTCGATGCGATGATTCCCGCGGGCACGGCGCTCGCGAAGACGGCCGCCAAGCCGGTGCCCTACATGGCGTGCATCTACATCCCGCACGGCGCCGTGGCGGAGAACTGGAGTCCGAAGGAGTCCGGCGCGAACTACACGATGTCGCCGATCCTGAAGCCGCTCGAGCCGTATCGGCAGCACATCACCATCGTGAGCGGGCTCAGGAATCGGGCCGCCGAGAGCCCGGCGCCTCATGCGATCACGCCGGGCACGTGGCTCACCGCCGTCCATCCGCCGCACAGCCAGCAGCCGGACGTGGGTCCGTCGGTGGATCAGGTCGCGGCGAAAGTCCTCTCGAAGGGCTGCCCGCTGCTGTCGGTCGAGGTCGCGGGCGAGGGCGGCGGCGGAGCGAGCGATCCGGATTTCGGCGCGTCGTATTCGGACACGATCGCCTTCCGCACCGGGACGCAGCCGCTGCCGATGATTCAGGACCCGCGGACGGTGTTCACGATGCTGTTCGGCGACGGCAACACGCCGCAGGAGCGGGCGCAGATCCTGCGCGAGACCGGGAGCATCCTCGACTTCGTCCGCGAGAGCACGCTCGAGCTGCGCCAGGGGCTCGGAGCCGCCGACCAGCGCAGGCTGGGAGACTACCTGGAGTCCGTCCGCGAGGTCGAGCGGCGCATCCAGGGCATGCAGGCGAAGTTCGCATCCGGCAATGGTGTGAAGCTGCCGAACGCTCCGGAGGGCATTCCGGACGATTACGGCAAGATGCTCGAGCTGATGTTCGACATGATGCAGCTCGCCTGGCAGGCGAACATGACCCGCGTCGCGACGTTCATGATGGCGCGCGAGGTCACCATGCGCACGTTCCCGAACCTCAATATCTCGGACGCCTGGCATCCGCTCTCCCATCACCACAACGACCCGGACAATCTCGCGAAGCTCACGCGGATTCAGCATTGGATGACGCAATCGTTCGCGGGCTTCGTCAAGAAGCTCGCCGAGACGCCGGACGGCGATGGAACGCTGCTCGACCATGCCCTCGTGCTCTACGGCAGCAACATGGCGAACAGCGACATGCACAACCACAATCCGCTCCCGCAGGTCCTGGTCGGCCATGCGTGCGGCACCATCAAGGGCGGACAGCATCTCGTCTACCCGGAGGACACGGTGCACGCGAACCTGCTGCTCACGATGCTGCATCGCGTGGGCATTCCCGCCGAGAAGCACGGCGACAGCACGGGCGAGCTGAAGGAGATTTGATGGGGATCCCCACCATGCGTCGCAGCCCGATCGCAGCTTTGGGAGTCCTGCTGGCCTTCGGCGGTCTGCTCGGCGTCGGCGGCCTGGATATCGCATTCGCGGACGAGGCTTCCTCGGGGCTCGATTCGACGGTCCCGGCGGCTTCGGCGACTGATGCGTCATCCTCGCTCTCCTCCGCGCTCATCGAGGCGGCGAGGACGGGTGATGAGAAGGCGGCAGTCGCCCTGGTGGCGAAGGGCGCGGACGTGAACGCGCGCTCGCCCGACGGCACCACGGTGCTCATGTGGGCGGCGCATAACGACGAGGTCGACCTGACGCGGGCGCTCCTCGAGAAGGGAGCCGACGTCCGCGCGGTGAATCTCTACGGCACCTCGGCGATGCAGGAGGCGGCGATCGGCGCCTACACGCCGATCCTCAAGCTACTGCTCGATGCGGGTGCGGACGTTGATTCGCCTAACGCCGAGGGCCAGACCGCTCTCATGGTCGTTGCGCGGACGGGAAATGTGGAGGCGGCGAAGCTGCTCTTGAGCCACGGCGCGAACGTCAACGCGGTGGAGCGGTGGGGCGGCCAGACGGCGCTCATGTGGGCCGCGGCGCAGGCTCAGCCGCAGATGGTGAAGCTGCTGATCCGGCACCATGCGGATCTCGACAAGCGGTCGGCGGTTCGCCACTGGCCGCGGCGGGTAACGGCCGAGGGTCGGCCTCTCATCATGGACGTGGGCGGGCTCACGGCGCTGCACTTCGCGGCGCGCCAGGACTGCATCGAATGCGTCAAGGAGCTCGTGAAGGCCGGGGCGGACATCAACGCGGGTGATCCCGACGATACGACGCCGCTCGTCGTCGCGCTGATGAACATGCATTTCGACCTCGCGAAGGTGCTGATCGACTCCGGCGCCGACGTGAACAAGTGGGACTTCTTCGGCGATACCCCGCTCTACGTCGCAATCGACATGAACACGCTGCCGACCGGCGGGCGCCCGGATCTGCCGTCGACCGATCAGCTGACCGGCTACGACATCGCGAAGCTGCTCCTCGAGAAGGGCGCGAATCCAAACGCGCAGCTGAAGCTGCGGCCTCCGTATCGCAACGGCGTCTTCGATCGGGGCGGCGACCAGGTGCTCTCGACGGGCGCAACGCCGCTGCTGCTCGCCGCAAAGGACGGAGACGTGCGTTCCGTGAAGCTGCTCCTGCAGTATCACGCGATCGTCGACCTGCCGAACGCCGAGGGCGTGACTCCGCTCATGGCGGCTGCCGGCATCGGCCACAGCTTCAATCCGACGCGTGGCCGGTACAAGACGGACGAGGAGGCCGCCGAGTGCGTGAAGCTGCTGTACGAGGCGGGAGGCAGCATCACGGCGCGCGACGAGGAGGGCCAGACGGCGCTCTTCGGCGCCGCCAAGCATGGTTGGGACAAGACGGTCGCGGAGCTCGTCTCATACGGCTCGGAGCTGCAGCTCGCCGACCGCTTCGGCCTGCATCCGATCGACTACGCGCGCGGCAACTACTATCGGGCGTTCCTCGAGCCTCAGCCGCCGGTCAGGCAGTCCACGGTGGCGATGCTGACCGAGTACATCACGACGAAGACGGGCAAGCCGCCGATCATCTTCCCGCGCGACGTGACCCACATCCAGGTCGGCGTCGGCATCGCCCAGCAGCGGCAGGTCACCGGTGCCGGCGGGGCGGGCGGCGGTGCAGCCGCGGGGAGGCGCGGCGGTGCAGCGGCAGCGGGCAGTGCGGCCCGGACGCGCGGCGGCGCGGCAGCCGCAGGCGCCTCGGCGGGTGGCGGAGCCCCGTCCGGCGCAGGAACCGCGGCGGACCATCATTCGGCCGCCGCGCAGCCGCCTCAAGCAAACGCCGGGGAGTGATTCGCGGGCGCGGCGGGAACCGAGAGCGCAGGACGTCGGATCGGACGTCTGTGACGACGTCAATGTCTGCTCAAGTGATCGACACCATCCGTGCTCGGCGCTGGGCCTTCAAACGCGCGACACCTGCGTCTCCTGCTGCGTAATGAATTCGAGCAGCGCGGGCTTGCCGGATCGAGTCTGCGCGATGCCCCGCTCGATCGCCGGAATGATCTGCGCCGGGTCGGTCACGCGCTCCCCATAGCCGCCAAACGCGCGCGCCATCGCCGCGTAGTCGCCCGAGATGTCCGTCGCGCGATATTTCTCGGTCGCCTTCGGCATGACCGGCAGCTCGATCGCCATCGCGAAGTTGTTGAGCAGGATCGAGAGGATGGGCAACCGCTCGCGCACCGCCGTCTCGAAGTCCATGCCGGTAAATCCGATCGCGGCATCGCCCCAGACGTTGATGCACAGCTTCTCGGGATGCACGAGCTTCGCGCCCATCGCGAGCCCCAGGCCGTAGCCGAGCTGCGTCGTCTTGCCCCAGCCGATGTACGTGAGCGGCTTCGTCGTGCGCCAGAAGGGCGAGAGCTGGTCGCGGGGACTGCCGGCATCGTGCGTGATGATGGTCTCGGCGACGTTCACCGTGCGCTGCAAGTCCCACAGGACGCGATATGGGGAGATCGGGGTTGCATCTGAGGTGAGCTTGGGCAGCCATTCCTTCAGCCATTCGCTGCGCACCGACTCGATCTCCGCGGCGATGCGTGCGGCGTCGCGCGGCGCGGAGACCTTGCGGCGGCACGCCTCGACGAGCGCGCGCAGGGTGAGCTTCGCATCGCCGATCAGCGCGTACCTCGCGGCAACGCATTTGTTGAGATCGAGCGGATCGAGCGTCGCATGGATGATCGTCTTGCCGCGCGGCATCGCAATGCCGAAGGCGGTCTCCGAAAAGCTGCACCCGATCCCGAGGATCACGTCGGCGCGGCTCAGGAAGTGAGGAACGGTGCGCGGGTATGCCGCGCCGCCCGAGCCGAGAGACAGCGGGTGAGTCTCATCGAAGGAGCTCTTGCCGGGCAGGCTCGTGCAGACAGGGATGGCCAGCCACTCGGCGAGCTCGCGCAGCTCCGCGTAGGCCTCCGACCAGTGCACGCCCTGGCCGGCGTAGATCACGGGACGCTCGGCCTGGATGAGCACCTCGGCCACCTTCGCGACATCGTCCGGATCGGGCGCGGAGCGCGTCCGCACGACGGGCTCATACGCGAGCGGCTCGGGCACCTCATCGGCAAAGGCATCGTAGGGGATCTCGACGACGACCGGCTGCGGCCGGCCGTTGCGCAGCTGCGTGAACGCGCGGCGGAATATGTTCGGCACTTCGGCGCCAGCCGTCACCGGCTCGGTGTGCTTCGCGACGCCCGCCATCTGCACGGTCGAATTGAAGTTGTGCGGTACGAAGGCGAGCCGCCGCGCATAGCCCTGCGGCAGCACGAGCACCGGCACTGACTCGCCATAGGCCTGGGCGACGCCGCCGTAGGCGTTTTCCGCGCCGGGCCCATGCTGCATGCAGAAGACGCCCATGCGCCGCCCGCGCGTCAGGCGCGAGACGGCATCGGCCATGTGCAGCCCGGTGCGCTCCTGGCGCACGATGATCGTGCGGATGTCGGCGATCGCCGCCGCCTCGAGCAGACGGTTGCGGGGATAGCCGAAGAGAACGTCGACTCCCTCGCGCTTCAGGATTTCCGCGATCGCGGCATCGGTCTTCAATGTAATGGCTCCTCGCGGCTCAGCCGCCCTGTATGTGGGCTCACGCGCCCTGGGTGCGGCTCGGCCGTCCTGTACGTGGCTCGCCGCCCGGTGTGCGCTCGCCGCCCTGTGCGGGCGCTCACGCGCCCTGCATGTGGGGCACCCTATGGATGCTCAGCCCCGTCCCGGCGCAGCAGCTTCATCGCCGGCAGCGTCAGGAACTCCTCGAAGTCGTTCGCCGTCGAGAGCTCTCGGAACAGCGGCACGGCCTCGCCGAAGCGGCCGCGGTCGTAGGCCTCGGCGCCGACCTCGCGGCGCACGCGCTCCATCTCCTCGGTGATGAGCCGGTCGAGCAGCGCCGGCGTCGCCTTCTGTCCGTCCGCGAGCGTGATCCCGTAATGCACCCACTGCCACACCTGCGCGCGGCTGATCTCCGCGGTCGCAGCATCCTCCATGAGATTGTAGAGTGGCACGGCGCCCTTGCCGCGCAGCCACGCTTCGATGTACTGGATGCCGACGCGGATATTGAGGCGCAGGCCCGCCTCGGTCCGCGTGCCCTCGTGCACCTCGAGCAGGTCCTTCTGGCCGACCTGCACGTCCTCGCGCAGGCGATGGAGCTGGTTCGGCCCCGGCATCAGCCGATCGAAGACTTCCTGCGCGACGGGCACGAGATCGGGATGCGCCACCCAGGTGCCGTCGTGGCCGTCGGAGGCCTCGCGCTCCTTGTCGGCGCGCACGCCCTCGAGCGCCTTGGCATTCGCCTCCGGGTCGCGCCGGTTCGGGATCTGCGCGGCCATGCCGCCCATCGCAAAGGCGCCGCGGCGATGGCACGTCCGGATGAGCAGCAGCGAGTACGCGCGCAGGAACGCCTTGCCCATCACGACTTGCGAGCGGTCGGGGAGCACGTAGGCAGGGTTCGCGCGCAGCTTCTTGATGAACGAAAACATGTAGTCCCAGCGCCCGCAGTTGAGCCCCACGATGTGCTCGCGCAGCTCGTGCAGGATTTCGTCCATCTCGAACGCGGCGGGCAGCGTCTCGATGAGCACGGTGGCCTTGATCGTGCCCGGCGGCAGTCCCAGGCGCTCCTGCGCATAGAGGAACACGCTGTTCCAGAGCCGCGCCTCCTGATGGCTCTCGAGCTTCGGCAGATAGAAGTAGGGCCCCGTCCCGCGCTCGAGCTGCTTGCGCGCGTTGTGGAAGAAGTACAGCCCGAAATCAAACAAGCTGCCGGAGATCGGCGCGCCGTCGACGGTGAGTCCAGGCTCGGGCAGATGCCAGCCGCGCGGGCGCACGATCAACACGGCGGGATTGGGTCCGAGCACGTAGCGCTTGCCGGTCGCCGGGTCCGTGAAGTCGAGCGTCCCGTGCCAGCGGTCGAGCAGGTTGATCTGGCCCTCGAGATTGTTGGCCCACGTGGGAGAGTTCGCGTCCTCGAAGTCCGCCATGAACACCTTCGCGCCCGAATTGAGCGCGTTGATGATCATCTTGCGGTCGACGGGTCCCGTGATCTCCACCCGGCGGTCCTGGAGGTCGGCCGGGATGGCGCCCACGCGCCAGCTCGCGCGGCGGATGTCGGCGGTCTCGCGCAGGAAGTCCGGCAGCTCGCCGGCGTTGTAGCGCGCCTGGCGGAGCGCTCTCGCATCGAGGAGCTGCGAGCGGCGCGGCTCGAAGCGGCGGTGCAGGGCGGCGAGGAAGTCGAGCGCCTCCGGGGTGAGAATTTCCTCGTACCGGGGTCCGAGCGGGTGGTGGATGGCCACGCCCGTCGGCAGACGGGATGTTGCTGGGCGATTACCGACTGCGGCGGTAGACATAAGCTCCATCTCTTTCCCTTTCGTCAACAATCGGGCCACTATGCCCGGCGCCCCCCGCCGCGCCAAGCCTCGACCGAGCTACAGCAGCTTCACTGCGCCGGAAAAGATGGCGCGGGGGCGACAGCCTCCGGCGGCGCCGGCTCACCGAGGATGCGCCCCTCGTGGCGCTTGACGAAAAGCATTCCCACGAACGTCACGAGCGCGCATCCCAGCATGAACCACGCAGGGCCGGTCGGTGAGCCGGTCGCTTCCACCAGGATGGTCGACATGACCGGCGCCGTGCCGCTGAACAGCGAGAAGGCGAGGTTGAACGAGACCGCGACGCCGCTGAAGCGGATGCGGGTGGGGAACAGGTCCGCCACGATGCCCGCCATCGGACCGTTGCAGAACGAGGCGGCGAGCCCCGCTGCGACGAACAGCGGAATGAGCGCGACGCTGTGCTCCGCCGCGGCATTGAAGAAGGGAATGCAGAAGACCCCGAGCAGGAGCGCTCCGGTCGCGAGAATGAAGCGCCGCGGAATGCGGTCGCTGAACCATGCCGTGACCAGCATGCCACACGAGAGGACGAGCAATGCAATGTTCTGCGCCTCGATCGCCTCGAGCGAGGTGTACCCCATCGTGCGCGGCAGGTATGCCGGCATCGCGAAGAGCAGCCCGTTGAATCCCGCCGTCGCGACCATCGCCGAGATGGCGAAGAGCGTGGCGGCGGGCGCGGTCCGCATCAGCTCCACGAAGGGCCTCTTCGCGGAGGCGTGGCGCAGCTTCTTGAATTCGGCGGTTTCGGTGAGCGAGAGGCGCAGCCAGAAGCTCACGAGCCCCAGGACGCCTCCGAACAGGAAGCCGATCCGCCAGCCCCAGTCGGCGACCTCGGCGGGCGTCAGGAGCTTGTTGACGGCGAAACCCAGGCCCGCGGCGAGCGCGACGCCTGTGTTGACGCAGAAGAAGATGAAGCCCGACGAGAAGCCCGCACGCCGCGGCGCGCTCTCCACGACGTATGTGATCGCTCCGGGCAGCTCCCCGCCGAGCGAAAATCCTTGCAGGAGCCGCAGCAGCACGAGGCACACGGTCGCGCCGATGCCCCAGCGGGCATAGGACGGCAGCAGGCCGAGAGCAACCGTCGCGCTCGACATCATGAGGATCGAGAAGATGAACACCCGGCGCCGGCCGTACTTGTCGCCGAAGTGGCTGAAGATGACGCCGCCCAGCGGACGGGCGAGATAGCCGACGGCGAAGACGCCGAACGACTGCATGAGCTGGATGAGGCCGTTCGCGCTCGGGAAGAAGGCCTTGCCGATGAAAAGCGCGAAGGTGCTGTAGACGACGAAGTCGTAGAACTCGAGCGCGCCGCCCAGGCTCGAGAGCACGATGACTCGCCACTGCGCGCGGTCGATCCGAGAGACCCCGCCCTGAGAGGCCCCACCGGCCGCCGCAGCTTCGTTCATCGCCCGGTCCCCCCTCATCTGGCACGCGCTTCGCACATTTGCCGCATGGTAACCGAGCGCCGAGTGCGCTGCGACATCGCGGTATCGCGGCGGGCGGCGCGACATCGTGGCGGTCGGCGGCCGCGGCCGGCGCCGCCAGATCAAGCTCGCGCTCGTCGTCACAGCGCCATCGCAGCGCAGCATTCCTGTGGCGCCCATGTCGCGCTCGGTGCACTTGGTCCCGCCGCTGCAACGCCCCAGAACTCGCGCGTTGACCGGGTACGGCGCGTATGTTACCCGTGCGCTGGAAATGCTGTCGAAGCAGGCATTTACGAGCGAGGCCGAGTGAGCACATGGCGGGTCGCAGACAGGTTCTGAAGGCGCTCGTCGGGGGAGCCGCCGGGCTCGCGAGCCCGGCCTGGGTCGCGAGCACGATGGCGGGCGCGATCTCCCTCGCGCCGCGCCTTGCGCCGGCGCGCGAGAGGGCACCGGGCGACAAGGCCTCTCGCGACGTGGCGCGTGCTGCGCCTCCCGCGGTCCAGCGCCTCACCGACAACCTGGTCCTCATCACAGGTGCCGGCGGGAATGTCGTGGCGCTCACCGGCCCCGACGGTACGCTGCTCGTCGACACCGGCACGCCCGAGCGGACGCGCGAGCTGCTGAAGACCGTCGCGATGCTGCCGGGCGGCCGCCATGTTCCGGTCGCGTTCAACACGCACTGGCACTGGGATCACACCGGCGGCAATGAGGCGCTGCGCCGCAGCGGGACGAAGCTCATCGCGCACGAGAACACCCGCCTGTGGCTCGGCGAGCCGATCTGGGTCGAGTGGCAGAACCGCCGCTATCCGCCGCGGCCCAAGGAGGCATGGCCGACCGAGACGTTCTGGACGGGCGGGCAGATGACGTTCGCCGGCGAGCCGATCGAATACGGCCATCTCGGGCAGGCTCATACGGACGGCGATCTGTACGTCCACTTCAAGCGGTCCAATGTGCTCGCCGCCGGCTGTGTGCTCTCGGTCGGGCGTTATCCGATCCTCGACTACTCGACCGGCGGCTGGATCGGCGGGATGGCCGAGGCGACGCAGCGGCTGCTTGCGATCACGGACGAGAAGACGCGGATCATCCCCGGCATCGGGCCGGTCGCGACGCGCGCAGACCTCGCGGCGGAACACGAGATGCTGGCCGCGTTGCAGGAAGATCTCTGGCAGCTCATGCGCAAGGGCTACGGCGCCGAGGATATGATCGCCTCGGGCGTGTCGCAGAAGTTCGATGAGAAGTGGGGCACCCCGGACCTCTTCATCCGGCAGGCCTACCAGGGTCTCTACGCCCATGTTCGGGAAATGAGGGGAGTCGTTTGAATGGCGCAGTCGGTCCCTGAGCGCAGCTCGTCCCCGGCTCCGGCTCGCGCGCGCGGGCCGTTTCCCATCGGGCGGCGGCTGTTTCCTGCCTGCCGGCCGCTGTCGGCCGGGCGCGCCCTGTCGGCCGGCGGGTCGCTTTCGAGCCTCCTCGGTCTGCTTGCCGCCGCCGCGGTCACTTGCGCCGCAGGGGCCGGGATTTCGTGGGCGAGGGCCGCGAATGCGGTGGCGCCCGGCTCGACCCCTGCAACGTTGGCGCCATCTCCCGCGCACGCCTCTCAGGCGCCTGCGCACGCCTCGCAGGCTGCCGCGAAGCCTCTGCCGCCCGGCGCCGCGACGGAGGATGAGGCGAAGCCGTACTTCAAGATGCTGAGCGACTACTGCGAGAAATGCCACAACGTCACCGACTGGACGGGCGGGGTGGCCTTCGAGACGATGTCGCCCGAGGACATCCCGGACGATGCGAAGGTCTGGGAGACGGCGGTCATGAAGCTCTCCGGGCGCCTGATGCCGCCCCCGGGCGAGAAGCAGCCGCCGCAGTCCGAGATCAATGCTTTCATGGCCTGGATGGAGCGGCACCTCGACGCGGCGGCCGCGGCGCATCCGGATCCAGGCTTCATCCCGCTGCATCGTCTGAACCGGACCGAGTACGCGCGCTCCGTCGAGGAGATCCTGGGTGTGCACGTCGATGCGGCGGACCTGCTGCCGAAGGAGACCAAGAGCGACGACTTCGACGACATCGCCGACGTGCTCAAGGTCTCCCCGACCTTCCTCGACCAGTACATCTCCGCGGCGCGCACGGTCGCGGCGCTCGCGATGGGCGATCCGCACCCGGTGCCCGCGATCGCGGTGTATCACGCCGGCAAGGAGGATCAGGCCTTCCACATCGAGGGGCTGCCCCTCGGCACGCGCGGCGGCTTCACCGTCACGCACGACTTTCCGGCCGACGGCGATTATGAGTTCGACTTGAGCGTCTTCACGGGCGTGGGCTACATCACGGGCCTCGACAGCCGTCAGGACGTGGTGCTGACGATCGACGATCAGAAGGTCTTCGACAAGGCGGTCGGCGGCGCCGAGGATCTGAAGGAAGCCGACCAGCATCCCATCGAGTCCGCGAAAGACCTGAAGTCGCGCTTCCAGCACATCCTCGTCCATGTGCCGGCGGGACCGCACAGGATCGGCGTCGCGTTCGTCGCGCGCACGCTCGCGGAGTCTGACGAGGAGCTGTTCCCCTTCGAGCCGCGCGGCGGCGACGATCGGATTGCCGAGATCACGGGCGTGCAGATCACGGGACCCTTCCATCCGAGCGGCATCAGCGAGACGCCGAGCCGCGCGAAGATCCTGATTTGCCATCCGAGCTCCCCCGCGGAGGAGGAGCCCTGCGCGCGGCGGATCCTCGCGAAGATCGCGCGCGAGGCCTACCGGCGTCCGATCACGGATGCCGACTTGGCGGCGCCGATGCATTTCTTCGAGATGGGGCGGCGGGGCAAGAGCTTCGACGCCGGCATCGAGAACGCGCTCGTCGCCATTCTGTGCAGCCCCAAGTTCCTCTATCGCGTCGAGTTCGATCCGCCGACCCTGAAGGTGGGCGGTATCTATCGCGTGAGCGACCTCGATCTCGCTTCGCGCCTGTCGTTCTTCCTCTGGGGTGAGGGCCCGGACGATGAGCTGCTGAGCCTCGCGACCTCCGGCAAGCTGCATGATCCTACGGTGCTCGAGAAGGAGGTTCACCGCATGCTCGCCGATCCGCGCGCGGAGTCGCTGGTGACCGACTTCGCGTTCCAGTGGCTCGAGGTCGACAGCATGGACAAGATCGATCCGGACCCGTATGAGTATCCCTCGTTCGATGAAGACCTGCGCTCCGCCTTCCGCGAGGAGATGCGGCTCTGGCTCGACAGCATCCTGCTCGAGGACCTCGACGTGCGGGAGCTGCTGACCTCCAATTGGACGTACGTCAACGAGCGCTTGGCCCTCCATTACGGCATTCCGAATGTCCAGGGCGCGCAGTTCCGCCGCATCGCGCTCAAGGACCCGGCGCGCTGGGGCCTGCTCGGCAAGGGCGCGATCCTGATGGGCACCTCCTATGGGAACCGCACGGCGCCCGTGCTGCGCGGCGCGTGGGTGCTCGACGTGATCACCGGGACGCCGCCTCACGCACCGCCGCCGGCGATTCCGGCGCTCAAAGAGAACGTGCCCGGCGCGAAGCCGCTCACCATCCGCCAGCGCATGCAAATGCATCGCGCGCAGCCCTCGTGCAACGCCTGCCACGGGATCCTCGACCCGATCGGCATGTCGCTCGAGAACTTCGATGCGATGGGCGAGTGGCAGTGGAAGGATATCGACACGGGCCTGCCGATCGACGCTTCCGGCGAGCTCGCCGATGGAATGCCGGTCCGAAGCCCCAATGACCTGCGCAAGGCGCTGCTCAGGAACACGGACCGGTTCGTCCAGACGATCACCGAGAAGCTGATGACGTATGCGCTCGGCCGCCGGCTCGACTACCGTGACATGCCGGAGGTCCGCGCCATCGTGCGGGAGGCCGATCGCAACCAGGACCGCTTCGACTCGATCGTGCTCGGCATCGTCGAGAGCCCAGAGTTCCAGATGAAGCGCATCCCCGGCGGCAGCGGCCAGCCGAACCTGAAGACGGCGCAGGCCGCGAACCTCCATTGAGCGAGGGCGCTGGAGTTTGAGAGGAACAGAGCGATGACATTCATCACCCGGAAGCACCTGTCCCGCCGCACCGTCCTGCGCGGCGTGGGCGCGGCGGTGGCGCTGCCGCTGCTCGATGCGATGGTCCCGGCGGGCATCGCGTTCGCGAAGACCGCCGCCGCTCCGCGGATGAAGATGGCATTCATCTACTTCCCGCACGGCGCGATCATGCTCGAGGGCAACGATCAGTGGACGCCGCAGGGTGTGGGGCGCGAGTTCCAGCTCTCGCCGATCTTGAAGCCGCTCGAGCCCTTCAAGAAGCAGTTGATCGTCGTGAGCAATCTCGGCAACAAGCCCGCCGAGAGCGCCGCGGTGCACGCGATCGTGCCCGGCACGTGGCTCTCCTGCGTGCACCCCCGCGAGAGCCAGGACCCCTTCGGCGGCGTGACGATCGATCAGATCGCCGCCCAGCATATCGGCCAGGACACCCCGCTTCCCTCGCTCGAAGTGAAGACGGAAGCTTCGGGCGGCGGCGGATCCTGCGACCGCGCCTACGGGTGCAGCTACTCGGGCACGATTTCCTTCCGCACCCCGACGATGCCGCTGCCGATGGAGTACAACCCGCGCACCGTGTTCCAGCGGCTCTTCGGGCGCGGCGACACGCCGCAGGAGAGGAAGGCGCTCTCGCAGCAGTACGACAGCATCCTCGACATGGTGACGAGCGATGCCGACTCGCTCAAGGCGCGGCTCGGGCCGGCCGATCGCGCGGTGCTCGCCGACTACCTCGACAGCGTGCGCGAGATCGAGCGGCGCGTGCAGAAGATGGAAGCGCAGGACCTCTCGCACCTGAAGCTCCCGCCGACCCCGATCGGCATTCCGGACCGCTTCCCGGAGGAGCAGGCGCTGATGTTCGATCTCATCGCGCTCGCCTTCCAGGCGAACCTCACGCGCATCGCCACCATGATGATGGCGGCCGAGGTGAGCAACATGACGTATCCGTTCATCGGCGTGCCGGATGCGTTCCACCCCGTCTCGCACCATCAGAACGACCCGGTGAAAATCGGCAAGCTGGTGAAGATCCAGACCTACCATTCACAGAAGATGGCAGCGTTCCTGAAGCGCCTCGCGGAGACGCCGGACGGGGACGGCTCGATCCTCGATCACGCGATCATCGTGTACGGCAGCAACATGAGCAACAGCAACGCTCACAACCAGTACCCGCTGCCGATCTCGGTGGTGGGCGGAGGCTGCGGCCGGTTGAAGGGCGGCCAGCATCTCAAATACCCCGAGCACACCCCGCTCGCGAACCTGTGGCTGACGCTCCTCGACCGCGCCGGCGTGCCGATCGGCAAGGTCGGCGACAGCACGGGCGAGATCTCGGAGATTTGAGGAGACTCGAGCAGATGGTGAACCTGCGCCGCTTGATCCCGCTTCTGCCCGCCGCGGCGCTCAGCCTCGTTGCTGCGGGCGTCGTGTCCGCGCAAGACGCGCCAGCAGGGCTGCCTGGCGCGGGCGGCTCGACGCCTGCTGCAGCGGGACCTGCAGGCTCCGGGCCTGCCGCGGGACACGGCGCGAATGTTTCACGCGCGCAGGGGCCGAGCGGGAAAGCCTCGGGCGCCCCGGGAGCGGGGAGGCCGGGCGTGTCGCGGGCCGGGATCCGGGCTTCGGGCTCACCCGCTGCGGGGAGGGCAGCGCCGGGCTCGTCCGCCGCGGGCGTCGCGGTCCCCTACGTTCCGCAGGGCAAGCCGGTCGCCGTGGTGCGTGAGGGCGTCATGCCGCCGCTCGTCGCCGCGGCGCGCGACCGAGAGGTCGATCGAGCGCTCGAGCTGATCGCGAAGGGCGCCGACGTGAACGCTGCCGCGCCCGACGGCACGACCGCGCTCATCTGGGCGGTGCACTACGACGAAGCGCCGCTCATCGATCGACTGCTGAAGGCGCACGCGGACGTGCGCGCGCAAAACGCATTCGGCGCGACGGCCATGTCCGAGGCCGCGGTCTTCGGCGACACCACGGTCATCGAGAAGCTGGTGCGAGCCGGCGCGGATGTCGACTCGCCGAACGCCGACGGCCAGACCGCGCTGATGGTCCTCGCGCGCACGAGCAACGTGCAGGCCGCGGAGTTTCTGATCCGGCACGGCGCGAACGTCAACGCACATGAGCGGGTGAAGGGCCAGACGGCGCTCATGTGGGCGGCGGCCCGCAGCCAGCCCGCGATGGTGAAGCTCCTGCTGCGCTACCACGCCGACCCGAATGCGCGCTCGACCTACAACATCTTCCGCCGGCAGGTGACCGCGGAGCCGCGCGTGCAGGCCCGGCCGGCGGGCGGGTTCACGCCGCTGCTCTACGCCGCACGCCAGGGCTGTCTCGAATGCGCCAAGTACCTCGTCGAGGCGGGGGCGGATGTCAACATGACGGACCCGCGCGGCGTGACGCCGCTCATCATGGCGACGGAGAACTTCCACTTCGACCTCGCGAAGCTGCTCATCGAGCGCGGCGCGAACGTCAATCAATGGGACTGGTGGGGCCGCACGCCGCTCTATGAAGCCGTGGATCTCGACACGCTGCCCTACGGCGGCCGGCCGGATCACATCTCGCTCGACAAGACGACGCCGCTCGAGCTCATCAAGCTGCTGCTCGAGAAGGGTGCGAACCCGAATGCGCGTTTGAAGCTCTTCCCGCCGTATCGCGCGCTGGGGGCGGACCGCGGCGGGGATGGCATGCTGACGACCGGCGCGACGCCGCTGCTGCGTGCCGCGAAGGCCGGCGATGTCGCGGCCGTGAAGCTCCTGCTCGCCCACGGCGCCGACGTGACGCTCCCGAACCGCTACGGCGATACGCCGCTCATGGCAGCCGCAGGTCTCGGCTCGACGAAGGTGGACACGCGCGGGAAGTACAAGACCCAGGAGGAGGCGGTGCAGACGATTGATCTGCTGGTCGCCGCGGGCGCGGACGTGAATGCGAAGGACCGGCAGGGAGACACGGCACTGCACGGCGCGGCGGCCTGGGGCTGGGACGACGTGGTGCGCTGCCTCGCGCTACATCACGCGGACCTGCTCGCGAAGGACGCACACGGCATGACGCCGGCCGACTCGGCGATGGGGCGCGCCGTGCGCCTGGGGCGCGGAACGCCGGATGTGTTCCCGGAGACGGCGACGCTCATCAAGCAGCTCATCGCGAGCCACTTGACGACCAGCACGGCGGGACTGAAGTCGGTTGCGGGCGCCGGCTCCGGCAGCGCTGGTCTCCCCTCACAAGATCGGGCACCCTGAAGGCATGAGCACTGAACCGGATTTCGCCCCGAGAGAGAGCGGGGCGCGGCCAGCCGCGGCTGCGATCGCCGTGGAGGCCGATGGGGCGAGCGGCGAAGTCGCGGATCGCGGAACGGGCATTGCGGAGCAGAGCCTTGCCGCCGCGGGCCGCATCGGGGTGCAGGTCCGCGCCGGAGAGCGCCGCTTGGTATGGGACCTGCCGCTGCGAGCGTTTCACTGGCTGTTCGCCGCGAGCATCCTCGCCTCCTGGGGTACTGCGAAGCTCGGCTTCACGTGGATGGCGTGGCACATCCGCCTCGGCTACTGGATGATGGGACTGCTCCTGTTCCGCATCGTCTGGGGCCTGATCGGGCCCCGCCATGCGCGTTTTGCGAGCTTCCTCAAAGGCCCCCGCGCAGTGTGGCGCTACGCCAAGGGGCTCGCCGGGCTCGGTGAGGCAGTCGAGACCGTGGGCCACAATCCCCTCGGCGGTTTGATGGTCATCGTCATGCTGCTGCTCGTCGCGTTCCAGGTGAGCACGGGACTCTTCGCGACGGACGACATCGCGTACACGGGACCGTTCAATCCGGCGGTGAGCAACGACCTCGCGGAGCGGCTGACGGCCTTCCACCACTGGAATTTCAATCTCATCTGGGCCGCCATCGCGCTGCACGTCGGAGCGATCGCGTACTACGCCTTCGTCAAGCGGCAGAACCTCGTGCCGGCGATGCTGCACGGCTGGAAGCCGGCCGAGGCCGTGCCCGAGGGGGAGGCGATCACGAGCTCGGAGCTGTGGAAGGCGCTCGCCGTGATGATCGTCACCGCCGCCCTCGTGTACGGGATACTGAGCATCGCGCCCTCGCCGGCCCCGGCGGACTCGCTGAACTTCAACTAGGAAGATCCCTGCCGCGTGGGGCGCTGCAAGCCTCTATGACGGCGCCCGTCAAAGGGTACGATGGGCTTCATGCGGAACCTGGACCGCATCGATGCCGAAGACCGGGTTGACCGGCTTTGATGGTGAGCTTGAACGGACAGGGCTGCAAAACAAAGGCGCGCCCCCGTTGACCGAGAGCGCGCCTGGTGGAGCGGCGGAAGCGGCGGGATTACTTGTTCCGGAACTCGTCGTGACAGGAGCCGCACGCCTTGCCCACCTGGGCGGCGGCCCTGAGCGTCGCGCTCTGATCGCCCGACATCGCGGCCATTTCGAGGCTCATCGCGGCCGTCTCGAGGTCCTTCGCCTTCTGATCGAAGTCGGCCATGTTGGTCCAGATGCCGTCCCGAGCCTTGGTGTCCACCATGAACTTACGCGTATCGAACTTGAACACCTCCGGGATCAGGGAGGCGGTCATCTCGATGCGCTTCGCGGCGGTCTCGGCCACCTGCGCGTTGAAGGGGGCTTTGTGTTGCAGCATCGCGCCGACGGGCGCGAAAGAGTACGCCTGAACGTCGAACACCGCCTTGCGCAGCTTCACGGCGTTCTGCGCCTGCTGCTCGGGAGTCTGCGGCCCGTTCTGCGCAATACCGACGGAAATCGCCGCCACGGAGCACAGCGCGGCCAGCCCCAGCTTGGAAACCCGGTTCATTTCGACACTCCCCTCGCGGATTGGGAAATCAGCACCAGTGTAGCAGAGCCGGTGCGGAGCGCCAGAAGCTCGGGCGCGCGAGGTCATTAAGAGTGCATTACAACGCCCGTGCTAGACAGGCATCGCCTCTAGACGGCCATCGCTTCGCCGTTGACGCGCGTCGCGGTGCGCGAGGCAGATGCGGCGGGGATCGCGCGATCCCAGTACGGCTCGGGTCCGAAGATGCCCACGAGGTAGTCGACGAACGCGCGAACCTTCGCCGGCACGAGCCGCCGGCCGGCATACACCGCGTAGATGGCCACGTCCGATGCGCCGCTGTAGGCGGGCAGGATGCGCTTCAGGACGCCGCGCGCGAGCTCGTGGCCCACGTCCCACGTCGAGCGGAACCCGATGCCCATGCCGCTGATGACGGCCTCCCGCACGACCTCGCTCGAGTTCGTCTGCAGCACGCTCTGCGGCTTGAAGGTCACCAAACCCTCAGGTCCCTCGAGCCGCCAGATGAGCTGCGGCCCCGCCGTGAGCAGCCTGTGCTGGTGCAGCTCCGCGAGCTCGTGCGGCTCGCCGTGCTTCTCGAGGTATTCGGGCGAGGCGCAAAGGACCCGTTTGTTCGGCGCGAGGCGCCGCGCGACGAGGCTCGAATCGGGGAGGGTGCCGATGCGGACCGCGAGATCGAAGCTGCCCGCGACGAGATCGACGTAATCGTCGTTCAGGTCCACGAGCAGCCGCAGGTCGGGATAGATATCGAGGAAACCCTTCAGGCGCGGCGCGACATGCAGCCGGCCGAACGCCGTCGGCAGCGACACCTTGAGCAGTCCGCGCGGCCGCTCGGAGTCGACGGTGGCGAAGTTCTCCGCGTCCTCGACGGCGGCGAGCACGTTCATCACGCGCTCGTAGAAGCTCTGGCCGATGTCGGTCGGGGTGACGCGGCGGGTCGTGCGCTGCAGAAGCCGGACGCCGAGCCGGTCTTCGAGGCGGGTCACCCGCTTCGAGATCATCGCGGGCGAGGAATGCATCTCCCGCGCGGCCGCCGAGAGGCTCCCGGCCTTGATGACGCGCGCGAAGATCTCGTAATCCAGCAGATCGGTGGTCTTTTCCGCCGCATCACGCATCATGGGAATCGTGAACGCGGCGTCGGCAATACGCACCCCCTTTGTAACGGGCGGCATGGCGGACGCGATGATCGGCACTTCCGGCGGCTCGAAACGCGGAACGGTATCCGCGCTTCGAACGCGAATCCCGGCAAGGCGAGGGTATGGAGATGCAGCCTCCGGCACCCGTGCCGCCGCCCACCCGGCATCGGTCTCCCCCGCGGGTCGATTTGGTGCACAATCGAGCAAGGGGGTGACCCATGACGAGATTCGAACTGGCCATCGTTGCGCTGGGCTCCGGCGTGGCATCCGCTGCGCTGAGTCCCGGAGCGAGCGCGACGAATGCACCGCCCGTACCCGCGACCCTGCTGGCCTGCGCGAAGCTGCAGAACGTAAACGAGCGGGTGCGCTGCTATGACACCGAGGTCGCGGCGATGAGTCGGGCGGCAACGTCGAGCGCCGCGCGGTCAGCGACTCCGGTTCCCCCCGCTGCCGCCCGTGCCGCTCCTCCCGCTGCGCCTGCGGCGCTGGAAGCGGCCGCTGCCGCTCCTGCAGCGCCGGCGGCTGCCAAATCCGGCTCAACGACGTCGCTTCCACCTGCGCAAGTCGTTGCATCCGCCACTCAGGAACAGAGCCCGGACACGCATTTCGGAGAGGAGTTGCTGCCTCCGGCTTTCCGCCCGGCGCCGCACAAGGAAGCCGCCCTCGTCTCCACCATCACGGCGGTCCACGCGGTGGGTCAGGAGTTGGGCCCGAAGGTCTTTCTCATCTCGCTCGCGAACGGGCAGGTCTGGCGGGAGCAAGACAGTCGGATCGCCACCTTCTTCCGCCCCGGAGAGGAGGTGCACATCGAGCGGCACGAGCTGGGCTCCTACCACATGTGGACGCCCGACGTCGGCGCCAAGAACTGGGTACGGGTCGCGCGCGTCCGGTAGTCAGCCCTCACGGGGGGCACCCCCGCTGGTCGCCGCACAAAAAGCGGGCGGCGAGTCCGGAAGACTCGCCGCCCGTAAACGCGAAGCCGCTTGCGTTAGAACGAAGCCTTGAAGCCGAGCCAGAACGTGCGTCCGTACACGTCGTAGAAGCCCGCGTTCGTCACGGCGCCTCCATCACTCGGCAGGCTGTAGGCCAACGGGTTCGTGCATCCTCTCTGCGCGGCGGTGGCGCTGCAAACCGCGTTCAGGTTCGTGCCCACCGGGAAGCCGGCCGAGGCGCCGGTGACCGCGGGTGATTTGTCGAACAGATTGTTGATGCCGCCGCGGATCTGGAGCACGCTATTGAGGTTCCAGCTGCCGGAGAGGTCGAACGCGTTCCACGCCGGCGCAGCGATGTCCGTATTCGGCGTGTAGCTCAGCATCGTGCCCTTGCCGGTCGCGGCGACCTGGTTGTTATTGGCGATGATCGCTTGCTGGAAAGCGTGATTGGCGCTGTTGACCGACGGCAGGAAGCGCCAGTGCAGATTGACGTTGAACGACGGCATGACCCAGCTGATCGTCGTGAACAGCCGGTAGGAGTATGCGCCCGCATTGGTACCGGCGAGCGTCGGACCGAGGGATCCCTTCCAATTGACATCGACATCGAACGACGTCGGGGACTGCTTCGTGCGATAGTAATTGAGGAACGTATCCTGGGTGTTGAAGGCGATACCGCCAGGCAGCCACTTGAGCCCTAGATCGGCAAACTGGGCAACCCAGTTGAGCGCCACGTCGACACCGGCTATCCCGATCGTCGCCTGATTGGTGTAGGTCAACAGAGACGTGGCGGGGTTCCCGTTCGAGGGGAGACGGCCGACGTTCTGGCAGGCGGGTGTCGCCGCCTGAGCTGCGGCCTGAGCCGGCGTCGTCACGATGACCGTGCCGTAGCACAGGTAGTTGGCGTAGTCGGGCGAGTCGAGCTCGATGGCGTCTTTGACGTGAATCTGCCACCAGTCGGCAGAGGCCGACAGGCCGCTGATCCACGGATTGTCTCCCAGCTGGCTGATGACAAAGCCGCCCGTCCAGGTATCGGCGGTCTCGGGCCGCAGGTTGTGGTTGCCCTCCTCGTTGAGCCACGCGAACACGGCGCCCGCGGCCTGGGAGGCCTGGTTCGCAGTGGTATAGTAAGTGTTCGCCGCCGCTCCCATCTGCGCCTGGCAGATGAGATAGGTGCTCTCGGCGCCCGCGAGACCGTTGGAGTTGACGACCTTCGTTGGTCCTGCACCTGCGCTCTGGCTCATGTCCGGCGCAGCGCCGCCGGCGCCATACGGCGCAATGGAACGGACCGAGCACGGATCGCCGAACTGCGGCCCGCCGCCGAAGTACTCCTGCTCGCCGAGGTACAGCTCGCCGAGGTTCGGGGCGCGCGTGGCGCGATTGAAGCCGCCGCGGAGGCGGAACCAATCGGTGACCTGCGCGTCCAGGTTTACCTTGAAGGTCGTCGCGTGGAAGGTCGTCGCCGTCGCGTCGACATCGGAACCGGCATGGGAGCTCGAATAGCGGCCGCCGATATTGAGGTCCAGCTTCTTGAGCAACTTGATGTCCCCGAGGACCGGGATGTACAGCTCCGCATAGCCGTCCTGCGACGATATCTGCTTATTCACCGTCCCGAGCGGATAGAGGCCGATCGTCTGGTCGAGGAACGAGGTCGTGGACTGCAGCTCATCCGGCTGGAACTGCGCAGCGTCGCGACGGTATTGGAAGCCGAGCGCGGCGCTCACCGGGCCCGCGGGCAGCTTGAGCAGCGTGCCGTTGAAGTTCGCCTCCACGATGTCCTGCTGCATCTGCGTCATCGTCTGCAGAATGACATCGATCGCGTTCTGGCAATCGGCCGATGGCGCAACGTCCCCGCCGAAGATGGAGTTGTAGAAGCCGCTCGTGCACGTCGTGGGCACCGACGTGCCGAAGTTCACATTGGCACCGTTCGCGTTGCCCTGGAAGGTCTGGCCCGCGCCGTAGTCGGGAGACTGGATCAACGCGCGGAAGCGCTGCAGCGAGTCATTGCCGAGGCCCTGCTCGTAGTCGAGCGACTGTCCGCGGGAGTAATAGAGCTCCCCCGTCCAGTCCGCAATCAGCAGCGGAAAGCGGAAGCCCGTCTCGATCTGCCACGTCGAGGCGACGTCCACGGTCGAGCGCTGCGGTGCCCCGTACTGCGGCAGGTACCACAGCTGCCAGCTGGTGGGAGCGCTCGAGCAGAGGCTCGCGGCAATCTCGGGGAAGCAGGCGACGGGTCCGCCGAAGAGCGGTCCCGTCAGGCCCGGTATCTTGGCGAAGGGGCCGATCGGCACGCCTCCCGGCACCACTCCGCGGGAGTCGAGGGCCAGAGCCAGCTGCCACGGCACCGGATGCTGCGCGCCCGGCTGGCCCGGGCCGATGAAGCTCGGGTTCCAGTTCGGGTTGCTCGGGGTCGGGTTGGCAACGAAGGAATTGTAGATCGCCTGCAGGGCGGCCTGAGAGGTGCTCGAAGTGATGAGTGCCGGATTGATCGGGCTGTCCGTCGTCGCGTTGTACGGAACGTTCGCCTCCCAGCCGAAGATCGCGGTGGTCGGCGTCGGCAGCAGGGTCGCGGTCTTGCTCTCCGCGTAGCGTGCGGTCGTATAGAACTGAACGTTGTCCGCGATGTCGTAGTGGCCGTTCGCGTAGAACGAGTAGCGCGTCTGCGGCGAGCTCACGTAAGCGAGCGGATTGTTCCACTTGAGCGTCTGAACTTCTGGCGGCGGTGAGCCGGGAGTGTTCGGATAGGTGCCGTCATACGCGTTCTGCAGCCCGTAGCCGCCGCCGGCGACGGGGCCTACGTTCAAGCTCGGGACGTAGCCCTCGGGCCCTGTGTAGCCACTCGTGCCGATGGGGCCGTTCTGGGTCCACAACGAGCCGCCGGGATTGAAGTAGAGATTCTGTATGGCGGCTGATTGAGGATATCCGTAAACCAGGGGAGGCGCGACTCCGGAGGCGTCCGGGGTTCCCCACGGTGCGGGCCCGCGGTTCGGGAACAGCACGGAGAGTGCCGCGTTGCTCGGCGCGGCTGCAATGCCCGAGTCGTACGCATTGAAGCCCTGGACGAAGAGCGCATTGCTGGTCGTCTGCGGCGCGTTGGGATCGGTCCAGGAGTCCGTGTAGAAGCTGCGATTCCGCTGATACGCCCCCGCGCGGTTGTAGTACTCGAGGCTCATGGTCACGTTGCCCTTGCCGTCGGCAAAGTTCGTTCCCATGATTCCCGAGACATCGAGCTCGTTGCCGTCGCCCGCCTGCGTCTCGCTGTCCTGCGCGTCGATCTGTGCGCCCTGGAAGTTTTGCTTCAGGATGAAGTTCGTCACGCCGGCGATGGCGTCGGCGCCGTACGTGGCCGAGGCGCCGCCCGTGATGGTCTCCACCCGATCGATCATGGCGGCCGGGATGCCGTTGATGTCCGTCACCATCAGGGCGTTGATCGGCGTCGTCCGATGGCCATTGATCAGCACGAGACCCCGGTTCGGCCCGAGGCCGCGCAGGGAGATCGTGGAGATGCCGACCGTGTTGACGGCGGAGGGCTGCACGTCAAAGTTCTCGGTCGTCGGCGTCTGCGCGGGGTTGTAATTGGGCAGCTGATTCAGATAGGACTCGAGGTTGAGTCCTGCCCGAGACTCGATCTGCGTGGAGTCGACGGTGATCAGCGGGCTCGTCGACTGCAGATCGCGGCGTCGAATGCGCGTGCCGGTGACGGTCACCTCCTCCAGCGTCACGGGAGCCGCCGCGCTCGAGGCCGGCGCACTCGGGGCAGCCGGGCCTGCCGCTGCGTTCTGCGCGGTCAGATTCGAGGTATCTGCCGCGGAGCCCGGATCGTTGGCCGCAGATACGCGCTGCGCCGAGGCCATCATGGCGGCCGCCCCGAGCACGAGCGCCACGGCGGCGCGGACCGAATACGACACAGATTCAGATGACTTGCTGGACATTATTCCCCCTGGCGAACGAGACTCACTTCGCTTGCGGATCGCGGTGGCGCGAGCCGCGTGATTTACGTGAACGGTCGAGCTTCCCCAGCCGAAATCGCGGTCCGGAGTCGATGCGACCCGCGGACCGGATCGGCTGGCGTGACATAGTGTCCCCCTGGTTCATCGCGCTCTCTGTTGCGGAAATGCCGCGTTCTTCCGCCGCGGCCCGCTGCCCGCGATCCCTCGCGACGCCTCCGCTTTCCACCGATGCTGCCAGCCGCGCGCGGGCGATGTTCCATCTACAGGGAAACGGGCTTCCACCGCGAGCGAAGAACCGACGGGAAGGTCCTGCACACCGCTCGCGACGCCGCGTCTATCCATGGAGGCGTGTTGCGCGAGGGTCACGTGAGGCGGGTGCGCTGCCGCGGGCATGGCGGTACTCGCTCGGCGTCGAGCCGAACTGCTCGCGGAAGACCTTGCCGAAATGTGTGAGGCTCGAGAAGCCGAGATCGAACGCCACGTCGCTGATCGTACGGCCGAGCTGTGCGGGGTCGGCGAGCAGGCGCGCGCACTCCTCGAGCCGGCGCCGTTGGATGTACTGGCAAAGCGTCTCGCCTCCGCGCGAGAACACGAGGTGCAGGTTGCGGGGCGTCATGCGGAACGTGGCGGCAATCCTCGCGGGCGACAGATCGGCCTCCCCGAGGTGATCCTCGATGTAGCGCACGATGCGCAGCCGACGGCACTCGGCGATCGATGAACCTTTCGCGCACGCCTGCGGAAGCGAGCCGTAGGCGCCGCCGATCAGGTGCAGCAGCGCGCCGGCGAGGGAGTGACCTGACGGTACCGAATCCGATCTGCACACGGCCCACACCCGCTCGAGGAAGTCCATGAGCAGCGGGGCGAGCGGATCGTGGCGGCGCACGGGCAGAGCCACGACGCTCTCGGGATGCGGCAGGTGGCGTCGCAGCAGTCGGTCCGGTATCCCGACGACGAGCACCGTGTTCGGCTGGTCGAACGTCATCTGATACGGGCGGGTGTTGTCGAACAGCGTGAATTCGCCGGCCTCGAGGCAGGCCTCGCGACCGTCCTGTCGGTTGACGCTACGGCCCTCCAGCTGCGCATGCAGGAAGAACATCGGCTGCCGCGTCCGTGCGACATGCTCGACGGCGTGGTCCACGACGGACGGAGAGGAGCGCACCTCGCTCAGCAGCACCTCGCCCACCGACGCGCGCGCCAGGCTGGGCTCGAAGCGCTGCAGATCGAACGGATTGGCGACGATCGGCGAGAAAGTGCCGGATGTGAGATCGTTCCAGAACTCGATCCGCCGCCGGGGCGCAAGGCCCGACGTGGAAAACGTCTCGAGTCGAGGCATCGCTGGCCCCCTGGTCCCCCTGTCTTCTCTTCTCCGAGCGATCGGCTCGATCGCCGCTCGGGCCGGCAGAGCTTAGGCAGATTAAGGAAATGTAATCAAGCGCCGAATTCCCCTCCGCGGCGGAAATTATGCTTTGCGATTCGTGATGTAGCCGCGGGAGGTGCCCCGGTGCGCCGCGGAAGCTCGACCGGAGGCGGGCCCGGTGCCAGCACCGGCCGGCATGGAATACCCCGTGCCGCCAGCAAAAAGCAGGGCCGCACCCCTCGCGAGATGCGGCCCTGAGTAGACGGTGTTTCTGGTGTCAGCCTTGCTCGAGCGTCAGAAGCTGAGCCGGAAGCCCGCGCGCCAGGCGAGCCCGGCGGTGTCGAAGAAGATCGGGTTCGTGCCGCCGTACACGTTCGCCGGCCCAAACGCACTCTCCCCGCCTGTGAACGGAGGAGTCTTGTTGAAGATGTTGTTGATCTGCACGAACAGCTGCAGTCCCTTGAGCGCCTCCACGTTCTCGAACGAGTACGTCCCGTTCAGGCCGAACAGGAAGTAGCTCGGCACGTAGTTGGTCGGCATCGGATGTAGTCCCAGGGCGGCAAGGTTCGGCGGCAGCGTGCCGTTGAGCGTCTCCTGATAGATCGCGCCTTGCGCCGGAGTGACGCCGAGGTAGTCCATGACCCCGTGGCTCACGAAGCTCATGTTCGGCGTCAGGCTGAGGGGGCCCTGAGACCACGTGATCATCAGGCTCCCGCGCCACTTCGCCGTCGGCGTGTAATCGTTCAGGAAGCCGTTGCCGGTGCCCGTCTGGCCGTCGATGTTGTAGATCGGGCCGCCCGGGTAGGACTGGAACTCCTGCTGATCCATCCACGTCGTGAGCAGGCGCGTGCTGAGCGTCCCGAACGATCCGAGGTCCGCGACGTAGTTGAGCGAGAAGTCGATGCCCCGCACCTCGTAGAAGGCGCCGTTGTAGGAGGTCGGCGCGATCTCCGCGAGGTTGTAGCATCCCTGGGCGAAGAGCTGCGCAGGCGTGCCGGTATAGGGGCACGGCGCGCCGCTCGCCAGCACCGGATTGTTGTTGAACGTGATCGCTGCGCAGGCGGCCGGATCGGTTGGGTTCGCCTTGCACTGGTTCATGAGCAGCGTTGGGTTCGCCTGCTCGATGGCGTTGTTGATCTTGATGTGGAACCAGTCCGCCGAGAACTGGAATCCCGGCAGGATGCTGGACGGCGTGAGAATGATGCCGAGCGTCGTGGTGTCGGAGCTCTCGGGCTTGAGGTTCGGATTGCCGAGCAGGTTCCACGTGCAGGGATCGATCGTCGTCCCGAACGGTCCGCACTGGCCGAAGAGGCCGCCGGCGCCGATCACCTGGTTGTAATACAGCTCGCGGAAGTTCGGCGCACGCTCGTCGCGCGATTGAGTGGCGCGGAACCGGATGCCGTCGATCGGCTCATAGATGCCCGACGCCTTCCAGGTGAAGAAGTTGTGGACGTAGTCGGTCCCCGGAGGCGCGTTGGAGAGCGGGCAGCCGTTCACGCCCGGCGTGGTGCACACGTCGATGCCGTATAGCGCGCGGTTGTCGTAGCGAGACTCGCGGCCGGCCAGATCGAACTCGAGCAGGTGCGCGCCGGGCAAGTTCTTCAGGAGCGGAATGTTGGTCTCGAGGTACTCCTCGTTGACGGTCATGATGCCGCCGAAGGACGAGCCGTACTGTGTCTCGAAGTCATCCGCGAGGTAGGCCGGCTCGCCCGGCTGGTCGATGTTGTCGCCGCGTTCCTGGCGCCATTCATAGCCGACCGCGGCCGAGAAGGGACCCGCGCCGACGCCGCGGAAGTAGTTGCCCGAGAAGTTGATGTTCGCGTCCGTCTGCTCGTAGCGCAGCTGCTCGAGGAGGTTCCCCCACGCATAGCCGAGCTGCTGGGCAGTGAGCGGCTGAGTGCCGAAGGGATTGACGGGGACGCAGCCCTGCGCCAGCGCGGGATTGGCGTTTGCGTACGGGCTGAAGGGGCCGCCTGTCGCAGCGACCGCTGCCGCGAACCCGTCGGCCGTCACGCGGCACTCCGGACCGTTCGGGGTCATGACGGAGTCGAGCGCCATCAGGATGCGGTACAGGCTGTAGTTGTCCTGGACCAGCTGGTCGTGATGGGTGAGTCCATACTCATAGTTCGCGTCCCAGGTCCACGAGGAGTCGCCGATCTTGCCGTCGAACCCGAACGTGAAGCGCTGCACGTTGGTGTTGAAGCGAGTCAACGCCGGCACCTGCGCGGACCAATCCTTGTTGAGGTAGGCCAATCCGGTCGGTCCTGCCGCTGCCGCAGCATTGACGGCCGAGGCGAGAGCGGGATCGTTCGTGTTGACGCAAGTCGAACCGGTCGGCGAGTCGGGACAGGCGAACGCGTTGTTCGGGGAGATTCCCGCAGCGAGGGTGCCGACCGCCCCGCTGTAGGTGGTCGTCACCTCGCGCGCGATGAGGAAGTCGGTCTTGAAGTTCAGCCAATCGGTGATGGCGCCGCTCAAGCCGACCATCCCCGTGCCTCGGTTGACGGGGGCTGAGAGCTCGGAATACTGGTACACGGGCGTGCCACCGCCACCCTGAACGTCATCGGCGAAGGACACCTGAGGGGTTCCGAGAGCGTAGGGGAGCACTCCGGTCCCGTCGGGCGTGAAAGTGACCGGAGCCGGCCCTGCGCCGTGATATCCCCCGAAGGCGGCGAGCGGGAAGAGCACTCCAGCGTAATTGCTGAAATTCGAACGGATGTTGTAGCCATACCCGAGAATGTCGGCGCCGCCGCTCGGCGGCGGAGTGGTGCCGAGCTGGTACGCACCCTCTCCCGCCTGGCACCAACTGCGCGACTCGCAGGCGATCGCGTCGGAGTTCTCGTACTCCCCACCGAGGAAGAAGTGGAACCGGTTGTCGAGGAAGCCGTGTCCATAGGCGGCGCCGATGTGGCGGTCCTTGCCGTCGCTGTGGCTCGTCTCATACCAGTCGCCCTGGACCTTCCCCCCCTCGAGCTTGGTGTCGATGATCACGTTCTCGACGCCCGCGATCGCGCCCGAGCCATAGGCCGCGGACGCACCACCCGTCACCGTGTCGATGCGCGAGACGAGGATCGAGGGAATGAGGTTCATGTCGAAGCTGTCGCCCTGGGTGCTGTTGACGACCCGCTGGCCGTTGATCAGTAACAGGGTGCGGCTGCCAAAGTAGGGATTGAGGCCCCGCAGATCGGGGATGTACTCGCCCGTGAAGAAATTGGAATTGCCGGTGTTCGCGGGCGTGAACGTCGAGACGTTCGCGGGAGCGAGCGTCGCGGCGGCGCCGACGTTCACGACCCCCATGCTCTCCATGGTCGCGGCATCGATCACCGTGGTGGGCGTCGGCGTGTTGAAGTCGGTGGTGCGCTTGATGCGCGAGCCGGTGACCGTCACCTCTTCGAGCGTGACGGGTGCGCCGGAGGGGGTGGCCGCGTTGGCCGCCGTGTTGCCCGGATTGGCCGGCGCTTCCTGCCCCCAGGCGATGCCGCCAGCCCCGAGGAACGAGAGTGTCGCCGCCAGGGCAAAGGGGGTCACCCGCGGCGAGCCCCGCCGGAGGCCCGAATCGAACGAACCACCCTGTCGCGCAGCCGCTCTCAGGGCTGCCGCCACCGCTTGCCGGATCGTAGTCATCGAATTCCCCTGTGGTAAAAAGACCGCTACAGAACGAGGAACGTAGCCCTCCATGGTGTGGCGCCAGCACTATGTCAAAGGCTGACAGCTCCCTAAGTGCCTGCCAGAAGAATACTTTATCCGGCTCTATCGATCTGCGCAACTGATGCGAGAGTGCAACGAACTGTTGCCGAAAGTTGTGTTGCGTTAATGGCACAACTGCGCCGCCGAACGGCTCATGTCCCGCGGGCGAGAGGCAGCCGAAGACGGCCGCCATTAGAGGTCGACCGAAGCACAACGACAAGTGATGCAGCGCACAAACTGGTTTGCCCAAATTGAATTGCCGAGAGGTCGGGCCTTCGAGCTTGGATCGGCTCGAAGTCGCGGGCGGGGAACGCGGGCTGCTGCGGAGGGTCGGCGAGGGCGGCAGGCGCGCGCTTGGCTTGGAGAGGCGCGCTCGAAGATCAGTTACCGGCAGGGCAGCGATTCCCTTCCGCCCCCACGATCATCGCCGGCCTCGCCGGCAAGAGCCGCACGTCCGAGAAGCTGACCGCGAATCTTCCTTCGGCCTCCACCGTGAACGCTCCCTCGACCTGCGACAGGCCGGCGCCGCTTGGCGCGAAGCAGCGGAGGGGGATCACGACGGTGCGCCATGCACCCGCCGGCGCGCGCAAGAGTTGATGCGTGAAGTCGAGCATGGCGTCGGCCGTTCCGCAGCGTGTGGCCGATGATTGAGACGTGGCCGCGCAGCGCAAGCCGATCCGCACGTGGCCCGCGGGCGCCCGCTCGACGCGCAGCCGCACCGACAGCGCCGCCCCGCTGCGCGCCGCGTCCGTGAGATCGCGCGGCCGGCCGCCGATCCAGACTGTCCCGGCTCCCGACCCCGACCAGCTCACCCGAACGGCCTCTCCCCGCTGCTCGACAGTCACGGCGCCATTGGGGCTGCGCAGGTGAGGCAATGTCATCCGTACCTGCGCGAGCGAGTCCTCGACGAAGATGGACCACGGCGCCGTCACGTGCGCGGATTGATAGAGCGTATCCGGCCCGCCGCGATCCGGCGGCAGGAGGGGATCCTCGCTGAGGCGTGGCACCGACGCTCGATCGGCGTCGCGCAGTCCGTAGCCCCGCGCGAAGAGCGCACCGTGCGCACGGCCACCTCGATCGAAGGTCACCGGCATCCCCGTGCTCGGCCAGGAGAAGCTCAGCCGGCCGCGGAAATCGTACCGGATCCTGCCGTCGGGCCCGCGGAACAGCACATCGCTCACACCTTCTCCCTCGCTCCCCGGCAGCCAGGCTGCCACGAAAGCATCGGACGCATTGAGCTGCGGGTTCACCCACAGCGGCCGGCCCGACAGGAACACGGAGACCACGGGAATCCCCAGTGCGTGAAATTCTTCGAGGCGCGCAAGCAGGGCAGGATCATCGGGCACGAACTGCACGGTCTCGCGATCCCCTTCGTACTCGGCATAAGGTGACTCGCCGTATACAGCGATGACCACGTCCGGCCGCGCGGTGAAGCGCCCGTCGCGGCTCAGCGTCGCGGTGCCGCCCGCGGCGGCGACGGCTGCCCGAATACCGGCGAAGATCGACGTGCCGCCGGGGAAATCCGCGTTGGTGTTGTGATCGCCCTGCCAATCGACGGTCCACCCGCCCGCCTGATCGCCGATCGAGTCCGCCGCCTTGCCGATCACCAGGACGTGCACGCGCGGATCGAGGGGCAGCAGCCCGTGCTCGTTCTTGAGCAGGACGAGCGATTCACGCACGGCCGCGCGGGCGAGCGCGCGGTGGGCCGCGCTGCCGAGCAGGTCGAAGCGGCCGGCCTCGGGGCGCTCCTTTGGAGGTTGCCGCACGAACAGTCCCGCGAGCGCCTTCACGGTGAGAATGCGCCGCACCGCATCGTCGATGCGCGCGATCGGGATCACCCCTGCGCGCACCTCCCGCAGCGTGTTCTGATAGAAGCGCTTCCAGCTGTCCGGCGCCATCACCATGTCGATTCCGGCCCGGATGATCGTGGGGCAGTCGTACTTGGTGCAGCCGGGAATCTCCTCCTGCGCGTTCCAGTCTCCGATGAGGAATCCCTCGAAGCGCATCCGGCCCTTCAGCACGTCCGTGAGCAGCCCGTGATTGGCGTGCATCTTGACGCCCTGCCAGCTGCTGTAGGAGGCCATGACGATGAGCGCGCCCGCACCGAGCGCCGCGGGGTAGCCTGCATCGTGCACGTGGATGAGCACGTCCTCCGGCGCGACGTTGTTCCCCTGATCGCGGCCGTCGAGCGTGCCCCCATCGCCGAGGAAGTGCTTGGCCGTCGCGAGCGTGCGGCCGGCTGCCAGGAACGAGGAAGTTCCGGGCGCGCCTTGCAGCCCCGCGACCATGTGCGCGGCATAGCGCGCGACGAGCGCCGGGTCCTCCGAATAGCTCTCGTAGGTGCGGCCCCAGCGCACGTCCCGCGCGACCGCAACCGTCGGCGCGAACGTCCAGTCGAGCCCCGTTGCCGCCACTTCCTCGGCCGTGGCGCGTCCGATGCGCTCGACGAGCGCCGGATCATGCGCCGCGCCGAGCGCGATGTTGTGGGGGAAGATCGTCGCGCCGCGGATCTTCGCATCGCCGTGGACGGCATCGATGCCGAACAGAATCGGGATGGGCCGATGGCGCGGCGAGGGACCTGCCGCTGACGCACGGTACAGCGTGTCCGCAAGGTCGAGCCATGCCGCCGGCGCGGCGCGGACGTTTCCGCCCGGCGCCGAGCCTCCGCCGGCGAGGACCGCGCCGAGCTTGTACTCGCGCAACTCCTGCGGCGTGACGTACGCGATGTCCGCCTGGATCATCTGCCCGACCTTCTCCTCGAGGGTCATGTGCGCGAGGAGGTCGTTCACGATGTCTTCGACCCTCGGCGATATTGCGGAGGCGGTCGCAGGAGCGGGCCAAAGCAGGCGATGCGGTGTCCCTGCCGATGCATCCGCTCGTGGCGCCCCTGGGCCGGCACCGCTGAAGACCGATGAGCTGGCGGGTATCGCCAGGGCCGCGAATGCGACCACGCGGAAGCAGCGGAGCCAGGGGCGAGCGAAATGTGACACCACGTTGCAAGCAGCTGGCACGGCGCTCGACCCCCCCATTGACCGATGAAGATGGTACCGCTATCAGCCGCTCAGCGCAGCATTCGTTGCGTCACGTTTGTGGCGTGACTGCCGAGAAACTGGGGAAGTCGGAATTCCTGGCCCGGTAGTCGGGGTATGCTCGAGCGGACCAGGGTTTCCGGCTACACTTCCGGAAACGCTGTCGCGGAGATCAGGGCATGAGAGCGCGTCGATCGGGATCGAGTCCCATGAGCCGGCGCTCAGCCGAACCGCTTGCGCAGCCTCGGCACCACCTGCTCGGCGTAGAGCGCGAGAAACCGCGCCTGATCCGGACCCGGCGCGTGGAAGACGAGATGGCGGAATCCCATCTCGACGTAGGGCGCGATCCGCTCGACCTGCTCGTCGGGATCGCTCGAGACGATCCAGCGTGAGGCGGCGCGCTCGAGGGGCAGCGCGTCCGCGCGACGCTCCATCTCGAGCGGGTCGTTCACTTCGCGGTCGGCGCCGGTGAGCGCAAGGGCGCTCCACCATCGTGTGTCCCGCATCGCGCGCTCGCGGTCCGTATCGAAGGAGACTTTCATCTCGATCATGCGGTCGATCGCGCCGCGCGGGCGGCCCGATTCGGCGAGACCAGCATCGACGGCCGGCAGCAGCGTCTCGCGATACAGCTCGAACGGCTTGCCGCTCGTGCAGATGAAGCCCGAGCCCTGCGCGCCCGCGAGCCTCGCCATGACGGGCCCGGCCGCTGCAATGTAGACCGGGACGGGCTCCGCCGGCCGGTCGTAGATCGTCGCACGGTCGGTGCGGTAGTACTCTCCCTGGAACGTCACGCGCTCCTCGCGCCACAGTCGCTCCATGAGCGTGAGCGCTTCACGGAAGCGGCGCGTGCGCTCGCGCGGCTCGGGCCAGGCGATCGCGGTCGCCGGGATCTCGTTCAGCGCCTCGCCCGTGCCGGCGCCGAGGATGACACGGCCCGGAAAGAGCGAGCCGAGCGTCGCGAACGCCTGGGCGATGACAGCCGGATGGTAGCGGAACGTCGGCGTGAGCACGCTCGTGCCCATGAGAATGCGCGTCGTGCTCGCTCCGAGGGCGCCGAGCCAAGCGAGCGAGAAGGGCGCATGGCCGCCGTGGTGGCGCCAGGGCTGGAAGTGGTCGCTCACGAACACCGAGTCGTAGCCCAGCCGCTCCGCGAGGCGCGCGAGCTCGAGCAGCTCGCGAGGCCCGAACTGCTCGGCGGAAGCCTTGTAGCCGATGCGCAGCACGGCGGCGCGTTTCAGAGCACGGCGGCGCGTTTCAGTAAGGCAGCGCGCTTCAGCCCGCGCGCTCAGTTCATCCCCTGCACGGATAGGGGCTCGATCTCGTAGCGGATCCGCACTTCGCCGGGCTGGCGGAAGGGGTACCGGTCCTGCCCGAGGTACTTCTTCGCGAGCGAGTCGATGTGCTCGTCGGCGCCGTTCTCCGTCGCGGTCGCGACGCGCCCGCGAATTTGAACGTATCGATAGGGATTGTCGGGGTCGACGATCATCAGCGCGACGCGCGAGCCTTCCTTCATGTTCCGCGCCTTCACGCGGCCCTTGGCGGTGTTGACACGCAGGCGGCTGCCGTCGAAGTCGAACCAGACTGGCGTCACCTGCGGCGAGCCGTCGGGCATGATCGTCGCGAGCGCGGCAAGCGGCTTCTTCTGGGTGAGGAGATCGCGGTACTGATCGAGCGTGGACATGGCAGGGTCCCTTGGGCGACACGGACGCTCGATGGTAGCGCGATGCGCTCGCGATCGCGACGCGAGCCCCTGGGCTGGCAGCGATCCGTGGCCTTGCAACGAGCGCCTGGCCTTCCAACGGGCCGCCGGCCCCGCCGCCCCATCCGTGATGGGCGGCGAAGGCCGGCGGGGTCCTGTTTGAGGCGAAGCTGCCTTGCTCCCGCTTCCTTGCTCGTGGTTCGCGGCTACTGCCGGGGCATCGTGTCGCCGGTGAAGTAGATCACCACGTACGCCTGCAGCGTGGCATTCGCCTGCGGTACGCCGAAGACCTTCACCGGCGTGCCCGCGACGAGCGCCTGCGTGAACTGGTTGAGCCCTGCCGAGGTGGTGATGTCGACCGGGCTCACGGTGACGATGCCGCCGGTGCGGTCGACCTGATACACCAGTGTCGCCGAGCCCGAGGTCGTCGCCACGTCGACCGGGTAGGTCTGAGCCGTGCCCAGGGTGGTGATCGTGAACTGACCGTTCGCGAGACCATTCGACACCGTCGCGAGCGGCACCGGCGCGGGCAGGAAGTCCACCCACGGCGCGGACCAGCCCGTCGTGTTCGCCGGGTCGCCCCACGTCGCGTCGGTGAAGCCGTACGCCGTGAGGCCGGCGAGGCCCGTCGTGGCCTGCACGAAGCTCGTGATGGCCGTGCTGCCGCTCGTGACGCGCGTCGGATACGCGAACGGCCAGTACTTGAAGCCCGTGATCGCGTTGCCGCTGCCGTCGGTGCCGTTCGGGGTGGTGGGCGAGATGTAAGGCAGCGTCACCTGATAGTCGTCGGAAGCGCGCAGGTAGTTGTGCGTGTACGTGAACTGCGTCGTGTTCGCGTTCGAGATGGCGCCCGAGTACTCCGCCGTCTCGATGTCCACGTCCTGCGCGACGAGCGGCGAGGCGAGAGGATCGACGACATTCACGTGCACCTTGAAGCCGCGCACCATGTTCGCGAGGAATGCGACTCCGGCCCCGCTCGCATTGAGCGGTTGCGTACCGCCGTGGAAGTAGAAGTTGGTATCGTTCATGATGTCGATCCGAACCGGCAGTCCCGCCTCGTTCGTCACGGTGATGCTGCTCGTGCCGGAGGGATTCGCATCCACGTCGAGCACATGGCCCTCCGGGCTCACCCAGACGCCGTTGAACGCGTTCGCCACCCAGACGCGCGTCGCGGTGAGCGTACCGTTCTGCTGATACCGCGCCTGAATGCGGACATAGGCGTTCGCCGTGAGGCCGGCAAGGTTCGCGAAGCTCGTCACCCTCGTCGGACCGCTCTTCGTGTCCACGTCATAGAACAGCGTGCCGTTCTGGCTGTCGACACCGATCGTCAGCGACTGCTGAGTGACCACGGCCGTCTCGGGGCTCTGGATCGGCCACGCGCGGAAGGCGCGATTCACCGTGAGCGAGCTGCCGTCGCTTGCGACCGCCGTGACCTGCCCATACAGCTGGCGCAGGACGAGGTGGGTGATGTCAGCGATCGGGTGATGGCGCACCGGCCCCGTGAAATTGACCGCCCACAGAGTCGTTCCCGAGCCGGGCGGCTGGTGCGCGACGATGAACGCCGGATGCGAGAGGTCGAATTCCAGGTCGAGCGCATCGTTGGAGTTCGCGGTGACGGTGAGCGGGGAATCGAAGGTCACGTTGATCGGCACCGTGAGGCTGCCGCTCGTGCCCTGCGTGTGCTGGATCTGAATGTCGGCCGCAGGGATGGACGTGCTCGGCTGGCCCGCGAAGCCCGCCTCGGGGTCGGCGGAGGTGGTGAGCAGCACGTCACCGGGATTGCCGCCGACGGTGATGACGGCGCCGGTGTACGTGCCGACCGGCACCGACAGGTTGCCGAGGATCTCGGAGAGCTGATCGAGCTGCACCAAGTTGACGTAAGGTGCGGATGCGGCGCTCGCCGTATAGACCTGCACATTGCCGCCGCCGCCCTGCGGCACGAGCGCGATGCTCTCGACTTTGACGCCGACCAGCGCCCAGTCCTGCGCCGGCGCGTCGCTGATCATCATCGAAACGTTGCCGACCTGCGGCGGCGGCGAGCCCCCGGAGCCCGACGTTCCCGAGCCCGGTGTTCCCGAGCCGCCTCCGCACGCTGCGAGACTCGCGAGCGCGAGACCGCACGCGGCTCGATGAATCCATTTGGCATTCATGTTCGACACCTCATTTGAAAGGCAGATGTAAGCCAAGAGACCAGGCAAGCCGGTGTTTCGCGGACCCGGTCGCACGCTCGCGCGCCTCGAGCGCGCGGCGGCGGCGGATCATGGCAGTGCGAGCTCGCTCGCGCCGCTTAAACGCTTCGCAAAACTGCGCTTACAAGCGCTCGAGCGGAGCCCGGGTTGACAGGCAAGCGCCGATCGAGGCGGGGCGTTGCCGATTGGCGACAGTCGTCGTTGCTTTGAGATAATCGCGGCCATGACACCTCATCCGACGCCGCGGCACTTGACGATCACGGCGCTCGCATTGCCGGAGATCGAGGCGGGCGTCGATCTTGCGGCATGCATCACCGACGCGCTGCATGCAGGCGGGCACACGCTGCGCGAGCGTGATGTGCTCGTCGTCGCGCAGAAGGTCGTCTCGAAGGCCGAGGGCCGCACGGTCGACGTGGAGGCGGTCGTTCCCTCGAGCGAGGCGCGGGGGCTCGCGGCCGTCACGGGCAAGGATGCGCGCCTCATCGAGGTCATCCTCGGCGAGTCGGAGGAGGTCGTCCGCGCGGCACCCAACGTGCTCATCGTCCGGCACCGGCTCGGCTTCGTCATGGCGAACGGCGGCGTCGATCGTTCCAACGTGCCCCCCTGCCGCACCGGCGCCGGAACGCGGGAGAGGGTCTTGCTGCTGCCTCGCGATCCCGATGCCTCGGCAGCGGCGCTGCGCGAGGGATTGATGCGCCGATTCGATGCGGCGATCGGCGTCATCATAAGTGACAGCTTCGGCAGGCCGTGGCGGCGCGGCGTGGTGAACGTCGCGCTCGGCAGCGCCGGGATTCCGGCGCTCATCGATCGGCGCGGCGAGCGGGATCGGGGCGGCCGGGCGCTCGAGGTGACGGAAGTGGCCTTTGCCGATGCCATTGCGGCCGCCGCGGCGCTCGTCCTGGGAGAGGCCGCGGAGGGAACGCCGGTGGCGCTCGTGCGCGGCCTGGCATGGAACGCGCCGGAACGAAACGCCCGGGTGCTGCTGCGGCCGAAGGCGGAGGATTTGTTTCGTTGAGCGGGGCTCGGAGGCCTGTGCACGGTCACGCCGTCGTCCCGCTCAAAGACCTGGCCCGCGGGAAGAGCCGCCTTGCCGGCGCGTTGGCCGAGGAGAAGCGCGCACAGCTGATTCGCATCATGCTCGGGCAGGTCGTCCACGCGGCAGCGGCCGCACCCGGCATCGCAGAGGTGAGCGTGCTCACGGCCGACCCGGCGCTCGTGCCGCGCGGCGCTCAGCATCTCGCGGACTCGGGCGAAGAATTGAATGCGTCGCTCGCTCGCGCAGTGCATGCTCTCGCGCAGTCCCGCGCCATCGCCGAGTCCGGCACAGACGTGCTGCTGATCGTCGCCGCGGATCTGCCGTTCGTCACGGCGGAGGACATCGGCTCGATGATCGAGGCCAGTCGCGGCGGCGGAGTCGTTGCCGCCCCGGATTGGAAGGACTGCGGCACGAACGCGCTCGCCTTTCCACTGGCGGCGCGCGTCCTGCCGACGCGGTTTGGACCAGGGAGCCTCGCCGCGCACGAGGCCGAGGCGCGCGCCGCTCGGCTGCCGTGGTCGGTCGTCCGACGGCGAGGCCTTGCCTTCGACGTGGATGAGCCCGCGCAGCTCGCAGCGCTCGCCGGGGTCGAACGTTTTGCATTCCTGGAAACGAGCAGCGAGCGCGCCGCCGTCCGGGACGGCCGCGGCTGAATGGCCGCGCATCGCCGAGCACGCCTCGAGGCCGCCGAAGCGCGACGCGGGGCCGCGGCAGCGCGCCGGCTCATCGTTCTGCGCGCCCGCTGCCCGGCGCGCCCGCTCGTCGCCCTGGGCTATCATCGTACCGGATGGATCTCATGCCGCCTCTGCCGCGCCTGCAGCGCCTGCTGCCGTCGCCGCTCATGAAGGCTTCGGCGCTGCTGCATCTCGGCGCGGCCGGGTCGCTCGCCGCATTTCCGGGCGCGTGGCTCTGGGCCGCGGGCGCCGTGATCGCCGACCATTTGATTCTCGCCGCGTGCGGGCTCACGCCGCGCAGCGGCTGGCTCGGTCCGAACCTCAAGCGGCTGCCGGCCGCCGCGGCCGCGCGCGGCTGCGTGGCGATCACGATCGACGATGGGCCTGATCCGGAGGTGACGCCGCGCGTGCTCGATCAGCTCGCCGAGCACCGCGCGCATGCGACTTTCTTCTGCATCGGCGAGCGGGTCCGGCGCCACGCTGATCTCGCTCGGGAGATCGTGCGCCGCGGGCACGCGATCGAGAACCACTCTCAGCGGCATCTCTATCGCTTCTCGCTGCTCGGCGTCTCATCGCTCATTCGCGAGATCGCCGAGGCGCAGGAGACGATCGCCGAGGTGTGCGGCTTGCGACCGCAGTTCTTCCGGGCGCCGGCCGGCTTCAGAAGTCCGCTGCTCGAGCCTCAGCTCGCGCGGCTGGGTCTGAAGCTTGCGAGCTGGACGCGCCGCGGCTTCGACACGGTCAACGGCGATGCGGAGGCGGTGCTCGCGAAGCTCAGGCGCAATCTCAGGGCCGGAGACATCCTGCTCCTGCACGACGGCGCTGCGGCGCGAACGACAGCCGGACGACCGGTGATCCTCGAAGTGCTGCCGCCCCTGCTCGATTCCGTCGCCGCGGCCGGGCTCACGCCCGTGGCACTGCGTTCGGCAGTGGGTGGCTGAAGCGGAGCGCTTCGATTGCATCCGCGCGCGCAGCTCACGCCCGCCCCCGCAGCGTCCGTACGCACCGCAGCGCGCCCGCCGCGGCGGCCTGGCAACTCGGCACTCCGGCAGTCCGCAGCCCCTGCACGCGCCCGCACCTCGCGCCCCGCGCACGCACGCGCCCAATCGGCTAGAGTGCTCGACATGCATCGAGGAATCGGAGCTTTCCCGTAAATGAACGTGATCTGGTATGCCCTCTGGTACATCGTGGCCGTTGGCTTCCTGGTCATCGTGCACGAGTTCGGCCACTTCTGGGTCGCCCGGCGTCTGGGTTTCAAGGTGCTCCGGTTCTCGATCGGCTTCGGCACGCCGCTCTGGCGCAAGGCCGTGGGCCGTGATCGTACGGAGATCGTGCTCGCGCCGATTCCGATGGGCGGCTATGTGAAGATGCTCGACGAGCGCGAGGGCCCCGTGGCGCCCGCCGACCTGCCGCGCTCCTATCTGCGCCGGCCGCCGTGGCAGCGCATCCTGGTTCTGTTCGCCGGCCCCGGCTTCAACATCCTCTTCGCCATCCTGGTGCTCTGGGGGATGCTGTGGGCGAACGGCACGACGAGCGTGCGGCCGGTCGTGAGCGAGGTAACGGCATCATCGCCTGCGGCGCGGGCGGGCCTCGTGCGTGGCGACGAGATCACGGCGATCGACGGCAAGCGTGTCACGGACCAGCGGGACGTCCTGTTCGATCTGCTCGAGTCGGTGCTGTCGCGCGGCAGCGCTCGGCTCGCAATCCGGACCCCCGATGGCGCGAGCCGCGCCGTGACGTTGGCCGTCAGCGATCCGGCGCAGCGCAAGCGGCTTTCCGAGCTCTCGAACCTGCTCGCGGTCCTCGGTTTTGAGATGCAGGGGCCGGTGCGGCCGCCCGTCGTCGGCGCGGTCGCGCCGAACGGACCTGCCGCCCGCGCGGGACTCAGGGCCGGCGATCGCATCGTTGCCGTGGACGGCCGGCCGGTGCACGATTTCGCGGACATCACGCGCGACCTGCCGACCAAGGCGGGGCAGACGGTCGAGATGAGCTATGTGCGCAGCGGCGAGGAGCACACGGTCTCGATCACGCTCGCGCAGCTCGAGAACCAGGGCACCCGCTACGTGGGCATCGGGGTCCTCTCGACCGCCCCGAAATTCCCGCCCGGCCTGATCGTTCATCGGCCGCTCTCGCCTCCGGCGGCGCTCGCGACAGCCGTGAGCGAAGCCTGGGATCTGACCGCGGTGCAGGGGCGGCTCATCTGGCGCATGGTGCTCGGGCAAGTCTCTCTCAAGAATCTGAGCGGTCCGATCGGCATCGCGCAGTACGCGGGGGAGTCGGCCGAGGAGGGCGTCGCTTCCTTCCTGAGCTTCCTCGTGCTGATCTCGCTCGCGATCGCGCTATTCAATCTCCTGCCGATCCCGATCCTCGACGGGGGCCAGATCGTGTTCCAGGCCGCGGAGTGGGTGAAGGGCAGCCCGCTTTCGGAGCGGACGCAGGCATTCGGTCAGCAGGTCGGCATCGCGCTGCTCGTGCTGCTGCTCGGTGTCGCGATCTTCAACGACGTCTCACGCCAGTTCGGCTGATGGGCATATAGCGTCGTCCGCTGCACGAGCGGCCGATCGCCGGCGGCCGCGGCGATCCGCCGCAGCGCATCCGGCGTCATCTCCTGACCATGAACGCCGCCCGCAGCGCGCGTGATCGACTCGTTCATCAGCGTGCCGCCGAGGTCATCGGCGCCCGCGCGCAGGCACACCGCCGCGCCGCGCGGGCTCATCTTCACCCAAGATGTTTGAATGTGTTTGAAGCACGGGTGAAGCGCGAGCCTTCCTGCCGCATGCATGAGCACCGACTCGCGGAACGTCGGCCCCGGCCGCGCGAGCCCGCGCCGCCATAGCGGCGCCTCCATGTGCACGAAGGGCAGCGGCACGAGCTCGGTGAAGCCCCCCGTCTGCTGCTGCAACGCGCGCAGCCGCAGCAGGTGCCGCGCCCAGTGAAGCGGTCGTTCGACATGGCCGAACATGATCGTCGCAGTGCTCTTCAGGCCCACGGCATGCGCCGCACGCATCACCGCGAGCCATTCCTCGGTCGTCACCTTGTCCGGGCAGATGATCGCGCGGATCTCATCGTCCAGGATCTCGGCCGCCGTGCCCGGCAAGGTGGACAGGCCGGCCGCGCGCAGCCGTGCGAGATACGTCTCGAGCGACAGGCCGAGGGTGCGCGCGCCGTGCATCACTTCGAGCGGCGAGAACGCGTGCACGTGCATGTCGGGCGCGGCCCCCTTCACGGCGGCGACGATGTCGAGATAGGTGCGTCCGGTGTACTGCGGATGGATGCCTCCCTGCAGGCAGACCTCGGTGGCGCCCCGCGCGGCCGCTTCGCTCGTGCGGCGCGCGATTTCCTCGAGATCGAGTCGGTACGCGGGGCCGCGCAGCTCCTTGAGCCCGCTCTTGGAGAACGCGCAGAAGCCGCAGTGATAGAGGCAGATGTTCGTATAGTTGATGTTGCGATTGACGACGTAGGTGACCCTCGGGCCGACCACGTCCTCGCGCAGCCGATCGGCGGCGTCGAGTATTTGTACGAGATCGGGGCCGTGCGCCGAGAAGAGGGCGACCAGCTCCTCGGGGGCAAGCGTCTCGCCGCGCAGCGCGCGGCGCAGGATGCGGCGGATCGGGCGGGAGGCGGGTGGGAGGCGGGCGCGATCGGCGCGACTCGAGGATTCGGCATTGCCGCGCCGGTCGCCTGCATCGTGCAGGTCGCCGTCGCCCCGCAACCAGCCCTCCGCCCACGCGGGAATCGGGTCGGCCGAGCCGGCATGCCACTCATCATCGCGCGCCCGACCGCTGCTGTCCGCGCGCAGGCGAACGGCCGGTTGAAGGCCGCGATCCACCCACCTCTGCGGCTCGCGGGCAAAGGGAGGCGTGATCGCGAGCCGTTCAGTGAGCACGCGCCCCGCCGCGGCTGTTTCGCGCGCGAGCGTCGCAAGATGCGGCCACGGCGCTTCGGGATTCACGTGATCCGGCGTGATGGGTGAGACGCCGCCCCAGTCATTGATGCCCGCGCGCACGAGGGGCGCGAGCGCGCCCGGCTGAAGATTCGGTGGCGCCTGGAGGGACATCTCGGGACCGAAGATGAGGCGCGCCACCGCGATGGTCCATTGATGCTCCGCGAGCGTGGGCTCCGGCGCGCGGGCCATGCGCGTGCCGGGCTTCGCGCGGAAGTTCTGCAGGATGATTTCCTGGACGTGTCCGTAGCGCTCATGGAGCGCGCGGATGGCGAGCAGCGCCTCGATGCGCTCGCGCGGCGTCTCGCCGATGCCGATGAGCAGACCGGTGGTGAACGGAATCGCGAGTTCGCCCGCCGCCTCGAGCGTCGCCAGCCGGGCCGCCGGGAGCTTGTCGGGCGAGCCCCAGTGCGGCCCCCCGCGCGCGGACAGCCGCTCCGAGGCCGTCTCGAGCATCAACCCCATTGAAACCGCGACGGGCCTGAGCCGCGCGAGATCGTCGCGTGTCATGACGCCCGGATTCAAATGCGGGAGCAGCCCCGTTTCGGCATGCACGCCGCGCGCTGCCGCGCCGAGGTAGTCGAGCGTGCTGGCGTGGCCCATTTGGGCGAGCGCTGCGCGCGCCTTCGCGTACCGCAGCTCCGGCTTGTCCCCGAGCGTGAACAGTGCTTCCCGGCATCCCGCCGCCGCGCCGCGCCGCGCGATATCGAGGACTTCTTCGATCGTCAGGTAGGGACCACGCAAGTCGCGGGGTGCCTTCGCGAAAGTGCAGTAGTGGCACACGTCCCGGCAGAGCTGCGTGAGGGGGATGAACACCTTGCGCGAGTACGTGACCGTTGCGCCGTGCCCCGCGAGGGTCAGCGCCTCGGCTGCCACGAGAAGGGATTCGAGCGGGAACTCGAGGAATCTCAGCGCCTCGTCCGGATCAGGTCGCCGCTTCTGCAAGGCAGCCGCGAGCGCGGAGCCCGGTCGTCCGAGGTTCACGGTCCGGGGACGAGTGGCCATGCAGGAGCCTCGATGGCAATATGCGGTGAGACGAGGGGGAATTGTACGGCCAATCCCTGCCGCGACGGCGAGTTTCCGAGGGTGGACACGTCGGTCGGTATGGCGGCATGGCCGTCGGCAGGGCAGGCACAGCGATGCGCATGGCGCGCACGTCGGCCCATATGGCAGGCATATCGAATCGATCGAGCGCAACGGTCACGGCATGACGAGCACACTGGCGGACAAGCTCCGCACGAAGCGCTTCGTGGTCACGACGGAGCTGACGCCACCGAAGGGAGTCGACCTCGGCGATATCTTCGCGAAGGCCGATCTCTTGAAGCCCTGCGTCGATGCGATGAATCTCACGGAGTCGCCGCGCGCCCGCATGGCGATCGAGCCCAAGTCCGTGGCGCACCTGCTCATCGACCGCGGCGTCGAGCCCATCGTGCAAGTGACGGCCCGCGACCGCAACCGGATCGCCGTGCAGGCTGATCTGCTCGGCGCGGCGGCGCTCGGCGTCGCGAATTTCGTCTTCATGACGGGCGACTCGCCGAAGAAGGGCGATCATCCCGACGCCAAGCCCGTCTTCGACCTCACGACGACGGACATGCTGAACGCGGCGCGCGCGCTCGCCGCCGGCCGTGACCTCGCCGGCAACGAGCTGAAGGGCGCGCCTCACCTCTTCATCGGGGCCACGGCGAATCCCGGCGCGGCGGACCTCGCCGCCGAGATCGAGAACACGCGGCGCAAGATCGAGGCCGGCGCGCAGTTCCTGCAGACCCAGGCGGTCTTCGATATCGGCGTCGTCGAGCGCTATGTGCAGGCCGCGCGGCTTGGCGAGGTGGCGCTGCTCGCCGGCATCATTCCGCTCAAGTCCGCGAAGATGGCCGCCTGGCTCAACGCCAACGTTCCCGGCATCCGTGTCCCGCACGCGCTGCTCGCCGAGATGCATGCGGCGGCCGAGGCTGGGCGCGAGGAGGAGGTGGGGCTCGACATCGCCATCCGGCTCGTCCGCGGGCTGCGCGGCGTCGCGGACGGCGTGCACCTCATGGCGCTCGGCTGGGAGGCGCACATCCCGCGCATCCTGCGCGAGGCCGGGGTGCGGGATTGCGCTGCGTAGTGCTGCATCGTGGCCTTGCCGGCAGCCGGCCCGTGCGCCGGCGCCTCGCGCGACGAGGCTACTTGACCGTGTACCCCCGCGCCTCCAGACACGCGGTCATGGCGCGGTCATAGTCGGCCCGCCTGCCCGCCGCCTGATCGGGCGGCACGCCGCCATTCGGCGCGGTGGGATCGAAGCCCGTCTGGCTCGATGCCCAGGAGTGGCACTCATAGCGATCCTGCGCCTGCTGCTGGTCGCTCTGGCCGTTCTTGGGATAGATGTAGAGCTCCCGGCTCGGCGGAGCCGCGGGCGCGGGCGGCGCCGAAACCTCGGCGTCCGGCGGCGGCTCGACCACCTCGTACCCGAGCGCCGGGCCGCGATACACGTAGTAGACGTCATTCGCGTAGTAGTACGGCACCCCGCCCACCCAGATCGTCGTGTAGAACGGCGGCAGGACGGGCACGTACACGCCGATGGGCGGAGCGACGACGATCCAGCGCGGTCCGCGCGGCGCATACCACACCCCGCCCGCGAAGTAGTAGTGCGCGCCGCCGTGCACGACCTCGAAGTGCTCGTGCGGCAGCTCGGTCACTACGACGCCGCGGCTGGGGTAGACGTGGTCATGATGGAAGCGCGCATCGAAGTGCTCGCGCGCGCGGTCGAAGTCCCGTGCGCGCTCGAAGCGCCCGTGATCGTGATCGAACCGCTCGTCATGATGCTGCGCCTGCGCACCGCCGGCCATCGCGAGCGCGCACAGGCCTGCGGACAGGACACTCGTGAGCTTAGGGCGGAATCTCGGGAGCTTGCATCGCATGGCTGGCCCTCACTTCACGCTATAGCCGCGGCCCTCGAGGCACGCGGAAAGCGCCCGCCGATAATCCGCCGCCTGATGCTCGATCTGGCGCAGCTGCTCGCGGTTGTACACAACTGCCTCGCGAGAGCGCTCGGCGTTCGCCGCGTCCGCGGTCGAACCGATCGCGCCGCCGATCAGCGCGCCGGCGATCGCCCCGAAGCCGCGATCCCACGGATTGGAGATGGCGGCGCCGATCACGGCACCCGTCACCGCGCCCACCGCGGTGCCCGTTCCGGGCGGCGGACCGTTCACGACGCGCACGCGCGCCTGCGCGGGCACGTTCGGCGCGCTCGGGTCGAAGCCGGTCTGCTGCTTCGCCCACACGTAGCACTCGTACCGGTCGCGGTCCTGCTGCTGCGGCGTCTGCCCCTGCGTCGGATAAGCGTAGACCGTCGTATTGATAGGCGGCGGGGGCGGCGGCAGCGGCCGCGGCGGCGGCGGCGTAGCGCAGGCGCTCAGCAGGCCCCCGGCGAGCAGCACCGCCGCACCGGAGGCCGCACGTCCCGCCCTGCCGGCGAACTCAAAGCCTCGGAACATGGCATCGCGTGACTCTGGCATGACTCTCCGCTCCTCGGGGGCGGCAGCACGTTACGGGAGGTTAGCCCGCCCAACGCCGCACGTTGAGCCCGGTTGACCCGGACTGCGACGCAGGTCGATCCGTAAATGGAGGCATTACAAAGACTTACAAGCTCCCTGACCCGTTCGGTTGGACCGCTGGCACGTCGAGCGGTTCCTCCCGCTGCCGGCGCACGCGCGCGCAGGTCGCTCGCACCGGAGCCCGATCGCTCCCGCCCGCGCCACCCTGCGGGGCCGCGTCCGCACGCGCAGTTACCGCCGGCCTGTCACAGCGGCCCGGCCGCACCCGGCAAGCCGCTCCCGCTTGCACCGCTGCCAAGTTACAGTACGACACGAACTGATTCACATAATATGTTAATATCCAAGAGAAATTTTATCCGTTTGCGGCCGGGCGCCGCAGCACGGGACGCAGTGAGTGGGCGCGGCGGGACGCACCAGGATTCGGTACCAGCTGGCGGGCGACGCAGAGGGTTTCGTGATGAGTCGCAGCACGCGCGCGGCCGCGCAGGCGCTCGAGAGGATGCTCGAGCGGCACAGGGCGCTCGGCAACCACATACGGCGGCGCGTGCGTCCCGACGGCGGCGCGGAATATCTCGTGACGAGCCCGCGTAGCGAACGCATCGCACGCTACTCCCTCGATCCGGCGTCGAGCTACCGCGCGCAGCGCTAGCGGACCGTCTCCGCGCTGGCGCCAGCAGGTCGCCTCCGCGCGGAGCGCCCGCGTCATCCGGCTCCGCGTCATATGCTCATGCCGAAGAAGTCTTGCGGCGTGTGGGCGTCGCCCACCGCGGGGGCGCCGCTCGTGTGTAAACTGCGATCGAAGGTTGCAGGCGATGTCTCACAGCGCTCGATGTCTTCCAACCCGCTCCTCGACGTCCTGATTGGCGCCGCGCTCGAAGCGGGCCGCGCCGTGCGGGCGATCTATCGGCGGGGATTCGTCGTCGGTAAGAAGGAGGACGCAACGCCGGTGACGGACGCCGATCATGCCTCCGAAGCGATCATCGTCGCGCAGCTCGGGCGCGCAGCCGGCTCGACGCCCGTCGTCGCGGAGGAGGCGGTCGCGGCCGGCCGAGTGCCCGCGCTCACCGCAGAGTTCTTCCTGGTCGATCCGCTCGATGGCACGCGCGAGTTCGTGGCGCGGCGCGGTGAATTCACGGTCAACATCGCTCTCGTGCGCGCTGGCGCGCCCGTGCTGGGGGTGGTGTACGCGCCCGAGAGCGGACCCCATGGCCTGCTGTACGCCGGGGATGTCGCCTCCGGACTCGCGATCCGCGCCGAGCCCGATGAGAACGGTCGTCTCTCGATCCGCGAGCCCATCAGGGTGCGGCCGGCGCCATCCGCCGGGCTCACGGTCGTCGCCTCCCGCTCTCACGGCACGCGCGAGACGGATGCCTATCTCGGCCGTTACGCAGTGCGGGAGCGGGTGTCGATCGGCTCCTCGCTCAAGTTCTGCCTGATCGCCGAGGGCAAGGCCGACCTCTACCCGCGGCTCGGGACGACGATGGAGTGGGATACGGCGGCCGGACATGCCGTGCTCCTCGCCGCCGGCGGCTCGGTCGTCGCACCCGATGGCCGGCCGCTCCGCTACGGCAAGCCGGGCTTCCGCAATCCCTGGTTCATCGCGAGCGGATCGCTCGCCCCGCTGCCGATCGCCGCCTGAGCTGACTCGCATGCTGCCGCAACATCTCAAACGGCTCGAGGCCGAGTCGATCGAGATCATGCGCGAGGTCGCCGCCGAGTTCAGGAATCCCGTGATGCTCTACTCGATCGGGAAGGACTCGGGCGTGATGCTGCACGTCGCGCTCAAGGCGTTCTACCCCTCGAAGCCGCCGTTCCCGCTGCTGCACATCGACACCGGCTGGAAATTCCGCGACATGATCCGCCACCGGAACATGATCGCGGACCGCTATGGATTGAAGCTCCTCGTCTACACCAATCCCGAGGGGCTCGCGCGCGGCATCAATCCGATCACCTCCGGCTCGCAGCTGCACACGCAGGTCATGAAGACCGAGGCGCTGAAGCAGGCGCTCGACAAGTGGGAGTTCGATGCCGCCTTCGGCGGAGCGCGCCGCGACGAGGAGAAGAGCCGCGCGAAGGAGCGCATCTTCTCGTTCCGCTCCAAGGGCCACGTGTGGGACCCCCGCAACCAGCGCCCGGAGCTCTGGCGGCTCTACAACACGCGCATCAACAAAGGAGAGACGATTCGCGTGTTTCCGCTCTCGAACTGGACCGAGCTCGACGTCTGGCAATACACGCGGGCCGAGAGCATCCCGGTCGTGCCGCTCTACTTCGCGGCGCCGCGGCCGGTCGTGCGCCGCGATGGGCTCCTCATCGTGCGCGATGACGAGCGCCTGCCGCTCGAGCCGGGCGAGCGCGAGGAGATGCGGATGGTGCGCTTCCGCTCGCTCGGCTGCTATCCGCTCACGGCCGCGGTCGAGAGCACCGCGACGACCCTCGACGAAATCATCGCGGAAATGTTCACGACGCGCACCTCCGAGCGGTCGGGCCGCGTGATCGACGCCGACGAGACCGCCTCGATGGAGCGGAAGAAGCGCGAGGGGTATTTCTGATGGCGGACGCAACGAGCTTCTCGCGTGTCCCCGGTGAGCCGCGCACCCCGGGCGGTCCGCACGCCCAGGGCGATCCTCACGCCGCGGAGACGGGCTTGCGCCGGACAGCCGGTGCAGAGCGAGGCGGCGGATCGAGCGCCGGGAACACGGACGGCAAGGGTCTGCTGCGCTTCCTCACCTGCGGCTCGGTGGACGACGGCAAATCGACGCTCATCGGGCGACTCCTCTACGACAGCAAGCTGATTCTCGAGGATCAGCTGGATCAGTTGCGCCGCGACAGCCGCAAGCATGGCACGACGGGCGACGACATCGATCTCGCGCTGCTCGTCGACGGGCTCGAGGCCGAGCGCGAGCAGGGCATCACGATCGATGTCGCCTATCGCTTCTTCTCGACGCCGAAGCGCTCGTTCATCGTTGCCGATACGCCCGGCCACGAGCAGTACACGCGCAACATGGCGACCGGCGCCTCCAACTCCGAGGCGGCGGTCATCCTCATCGATGCGCGCAAGGGCGTGCTCACGCAGACGCGCCGCCACAGCTACATCTGCTCGCTCCTCGGGATCCGCCACATCGCCGTGGCGGTCAACAAGATCGACCTCGTCGACTTCTCCGCGGAGCGCTTTCACCACATCGTCGGCGACTACTTCGGGTTCGCGCAGGCGCTCGGCTTCGCCTCGATCACCCCGATTCCGCTCTCGGCGCGCTACGGGGACAACGTCACGCTGCGCTCGGAGCGCATGCGCTGGTACGAGGGACCGACGCTGCTCGAGTACCTGGAGACGATCGACGCGGATCACGGTCTCGCCGACCGCCCGTTCCGCTTCCCCGTGCAGTGGGTGAACCGCCCGAATCTCGACTTCCGCGGGTACTCGGGCACCGTCGCCTCGGGATCCGTAGCGGTCGGTGACCGCCTCGTCGTCGCCGCGTCCGGCCGCGAATCGACGCTCGCGCGCATCGTGACCGCCGACGGAGACCTCCGCGCGGCGAGCGCCGGCGATGCCGTGACGCTCGTGCTCTCGGAGGATATCGATGTGGCGCGCGGGGATGTGCTCGCGCGCGCGGACACGCGCCCGCAGGTGGTCGATCAATTCGCCGCCCACGTGCTCTGGATGGCCGAGGAGCCGATGCTGCCGGGCCGCTCCTATCTCATGCGCATCGGCACGAAGTACGTGCCGGCCCGCGTCACGACGCTGAAACACAAGATCGACGTGAACACGCTCGAGCACATTGCGGCCAAGACGCTCGGGCTCAACGAGATCGGCCTGTGCAATGTCGCAACGGCGACGCCGGTCGCCTTCGACCCGTACGCCGAGAACCGCGAGACCGGAGCGTTCATCCTCATCGACCGGTTCAACAACGCGACGGCGGGCGCGGGCATGATCGCGTTCGGCCTGCGCCGCGCGACGAACGTCCACGTGCAGAGCGTTGCCATCGACCGCGAAGCGCGGGTGCGGCGCAACGGACACAAGCCGGCGATCCTCTGGTTCACCGGCCTTTCCGGCTCCGGCAAGTCGACCATCGCGAACTTCGTCGAGAAGGCGCTCCACGCGCACGGCGCGCATACCTACCTGCTCGACGGCGACAACGTCCGCCACGGATTGAACCGCGATCTCGGATTCACGGACGCAGATCGGGTGGAGAACATCCGCCGCGTGGGCGAGGTCGCGCGGCTGATGGTCGATGCGGGGCTCATCGTGCTCTGCTCGTTCATCTCGCCGTTCCGCGCGGAGCGGCGCATGGTGCGCGAGCTGGTGGGGGAGGGGGAGTTCATCGAGATCTTCGTGGACACGCCGCTCGAGGAGTGCATCCGCCGCGATCCGAAGGGCCTGTACGCGCGCGCGCGCGCCGGTCAGATCAAGAACTTCACGGGCATCGACTCGCCTTACGAAGTGCCGGAGCAGGCCGAGCTCGTCATTCCGACGCACGAGCTGTCGGCCGAGCGCGCCGCGGAGCGCATCATCGCCGAGCTGCGCGCGCGCGGGATCATCGGCTGAGGCGCGGAAGGTCGGCGCGTTCCGGCTCGCGAGCCGCATACGCCACGGGCTGCGCAAGCCGTGCGCACGCCCCGCTTTGAGAATTCTTGATGCAGTACGCAGGATCGGCTTGTCGGTCCTTCGAGACATTCCGCGTTCGCTTGGGGGCGCTCTATATTCATCACGGCTTCGTAGGAGCTGGAGGTGACCATGAACCGATCCCTGATCACCGGACTTGCCGTCGGCGCTGTCGTGGCGACGGCGGGCGGCGCGATCGCCGGCTACCGATTGATGGACCACGGACCGCAGTATGCGGAGGTCGTCGCCGTGACCCCGATCGTGAAGCGAGTGCGCACGCCACGCGAGGTCTGTAAGACCGAGGAAGTGCGGCATCAGAAGCCCGCTCGCGATCCGCACGACTATGCGGGCACCGCGATCGGCGCCGTCGTCGGCGGACTGCTCGGCAATCAGATCGGTGGCGGCAACGGGCGCAAGCTCGCGACGGTCGCCGGCGCGGTGGCGGGCGGTTATGCCGGCAACCGCATCGAGCATCACGTCCAGGCCGACAACACGTACACCACGACCGAGCAGCACTGCTCGACGGTGTACGAGACGCGGCAGGAGCAGCAGGGCTATGAGGTCCGCTACCGCCTGAACGGCGTCGAAGGGCGGGTCCGCATGGACCACGATCCGGGCCCCCGCATCCCGGTGCGCAACGGTCAGCTCGCGCTCGACGAGGGGAGTGCAGGACCGGGAACGGCGGGCACGAGCTGATCCATCAGCCGCGCTATCAGCCGATCCCCGCGCGACGCCGCGCCGCGGCGCTCACCGTGGAGACATAGGGCGAATCCTGATCGAAGAAGCGCCACGGACGGCGCGCCCACTCGCCCGCGTACTCGACGCCGATGCGCGTGCTCGTGCCGATCCGCACGGCGCGCCGCGTTGGCGGCCTTTCGATCCACAGCTCCTCGCCGCGCAGATCGGCGCCGTTGAGCCGGCGGTCGATCCGCATTGCGCGGCACAGCAGCCCCGGTCCCCACGTCGCCTCCTCGATCTCGGCGACAGGCTCGAGCGCGCGCAGCAGCACCGCATGCGGCACGCCGGGGGGCGAGGCAACGACATTCAGGCAATTCCAGAACCCGTAGATCAGATAGACGTAGGCGTGCCCCGGAGGCCCGAACATCACTTCCGTTCGGGCCGTGCGCCGCCCGCGTGCGGAGTGCGCGGCCAGATCGTCCGGTCCCATGTACGCCTCGGTCTCGACGATGCGGCCGATGCGAAGCCTTCCGGCATCGTTGCGGACGAGATTGAGGCCCAAGAGGTCGGGAGCGAGATCGAGCGACGAGCGCGCATAGAACGCACGCGGCGGGCGCGTACCACGAGGCGAGCGCACCCCCTCTACGGTAGGCATGGAGCTCGACGGTGCTCCCTTCAGTGCCGCCGCGCCGGCGATATTCGGCGCTGCTCGTCAGCGCTGCTCGGCCGGTCCGCTGGTGCTTGCGACCTGCATCGCGCTGCGCACTGACTTGACGCCCGGCGTATCGCGCGCGATCTGCTCGGCACGCTTCAGCATCTCTCCGTTGTCCACGACCCCGTTGAGCGTGACGACCCCGTGGTAGGTGTGCACGTCGATCTCGCTCGCTTTGACGCCGGGAGCTTTGATGAGCGCCGTCTTGATGCGAGCCGTGATCGCCGAATCGTCCACGTATGCGCTCGGGGACTCCTGGCCGCGGAAGATGCCGCAGCCCGCGGCGAGCATCGTGGCGAGGCAGATCGCCGCAACGCCGGCGGCTCTCCGCGGCAGCGCCGGACGCCGCACGGCCGTGGGCGAGGTTCCGAGAATCAGATGCATGATAGACCCCGTGGCTCCGGATGCCCGGTGATTTCAGACGAGTAACAGTAGAGCAAGCCGCATGCCAACGCTCAAGCCACGTGCCGGAGCCCCACGCGATCCGCTCGTCGAGCCAGGTCGCAGTTGTGAAGATCGGCGTCGAGTTTGACGTATTTCGGGTTAAAATGTGCCGCAAGGCCGTCATTTGCAGGTATGCCGCGAGCCGCCCTTCTCATGCAGCCGATCGAGACTCGACTGTTACGTTTTCCGACATACCGCCCCAGCGTGCTTTCCCGTTTCGCGTCCCGGGCTCCCGCAGGCCGCATCGGTCAGGCGATGTGCATCGGCCAGGCGCCGCGCATCGGCCAGGCGCTGCGCATCGGCCAGGCGCTGCGCATCGGCCAGGCGCTCCTCGTGTTGACGCTCTGCTTCTCGGCCGCGCAGGCCCGGGCAGCGACGTATGAGCTCGCCGACGATGGCTCTACCCAGATCGTCGGCGAGGACATTCACCTCAAGACGCGGTACGAGGACACGCTCTTCGATCTGGCGCGCCAGTACGGCGTCGGCTCCGAGGAGATCACGCGCGCGAATCCGGGCGTCGATCCCTGGCTGCCGGGCGCCGGCACTTCGATCGTCATCCCCGGCCGCCGCATCCTGCCTCCCGGACCGCGCGAGGGGATCGTCGTCAATATCGCCGAGCACCGCCTCTACTACTATCCCCGGAAGCGCGTTCACGGCCATCACATCGTCGTGACCTATCCGGTCAGCATCGGGAAGATGGATTGGCGGACGCCGCTCGGCGAGACGCGCGTCATCCAGAAGATCCGCAATCCCATCTGGTACCCACCAGAGTCCGTCCGTGCGGAGCACCTGAAGGAGGGTGATCCGCTCCCGAAGATCGTGCCGCCGGGGCCGGACAATCCGCTCGGCGCGTACGCCATGCGCCTCGCCGTGAAGCCCGGCGATTACCTGATCCACGGCACCAACAATCCGCTCGCCGTCGGCATGCCGGTGACGCACGGCTGCATTCGCATGTATCCCGAGGACGTGGCCGCGCTCTTTCCGACCGTGCCGGTCGGCACGCCGGTGCGGCTGATCAACGTTCCGTTGAAGGTCGCCTTCGTCGACGGGCAGCTGTGGCTCGAGGTGCACGCGCCCGTCGATGCGCAGGGGCAGACGGTCGAGCCGCAGCTCAAAGAATTCGAGCGGATGCTCGATCGCGCCCTGGGCAACACCACCACGGCGATCGACTGGGACTACGCGATTCAGACGTTGAAGCTGGCGAACGGCATCCCCGTGACCGTCGGCCTGCAGGCCGATCTCGACCCGCAGCCGGCGGCGCCGGCACAGCGGACCTCCACGGGCGGTCCGCCGGCAGCGGCGCCCGCGCAGTCGAGTCCGGCAGCCGCACAACCGGCGGTTACGGCGCCCGTGGCGGCGCCACCGGCCGCTCAGCAGCCTGCGACGAGCGTTCAGCCGACACCGCCGGCCGCACAACAAGCCCCGCCGGCCGCGCAGCAGACCCCACCGGGTGCGCGGCAAGCCTCGCCCGGCGCGGAGCCCTGAAAGCCGACGACTCTCCCGTGCTCGCGATGCGCGTCCACGCTCCCCGTGCTCCGCTCACGGCGGAGGAGGTGGTCGTGCGCGATCCGGGGCCGCTCGAAGTGCTCGTGCGCGTGCTTGCCTGCGGTGTCTGCCGCACGGACCTGCACGTGGCGGATGGCGAGCTGCCCGCCATTCCTTATCCCGTGATCCCCGGCCACGAGATCGTTGGCCGGATCGAGCGGTTGGGAAGCGATGTCTCGGGACTCGCGATCGGCGACCGAATCGGCATTCCGTGGCTCGCGGAGACGTGCGGCGTCTGCTGCTATTGCCGCCGGGGTCTCGAGAATCTGTGCGAGCGCGCGCGCTTCACGGGCTATACGCGGGACGGCGGCTACGCGGAGTATGCGATCGCCGATGCGCGGTACTGCTGCGTGATCCCGCCGCGCTATGCGGACGCCGAGGCCGCGCCGCTTCTGTGTGCGGGGCTCATCGGCTACCGCGCCTATCGCGCGGCGGGCGACGGCGAGAACCTGGGACTGTACGGGTTCGGCGCGGCGGCGCATTTGCTCACTCAGGTGGCGCGCAGCGAGGGGCGCCGCGTCTTTGCGTTCGCGCGAGCGGGCGACGAGGCCGGGCAGGCGTTCGCGCGCGAGTGTGGTGCTGTCTGGGCCGGCAGCTCCGAGGAGGCGCCCCCCGAGCCGCTGGATGCCGCAATCCTGTTCGCGCCGGTCGGGTCGCTCGTGCCGGCCGCCCTTGCCGCCGTGCGCAAGGCCGGCCGGGTCATATGCGCGGGCATTCACATGAGCGACATCCCGAGCTTCCCCTACCGGCTGCTCTGGGGCGAGCGCACCATCCGCTCCATCGCGAATCTCACGCGCGCCGATGCAGCGGCATTCATGCAGACCGCGGCCGCCGTTCCGCTCGCGCCGAGCGTGGAGCCGTTTCCGCTCTCGCGGGCGAACGAGGCGCTGCAAGCGCTCCGCGAGGGCCGCGTGCGCGGCGCCGCGGTGTTGATCCCCTCGTGAGCGATCACGCGCTCAGGCCGCCGGCTGGACCGTGGCGCGACCTCCGTGATCAGCCCGCCGGCTGGGCCGCGAACCGCAGCGCCGCCTCCGCGATCGCGCGCTCCTCGTCGACGGGGATCACCTCCACTCGGATGGCGCTCCGCGGACCGCTGATTGAGGCTTCCGTGCCGCGCGCCGCGTCGTTCGCCTGCTTGTCCAGCTCGACACCCGCCCAGGCGAACGGGGCAAGGATGCGCTCGCGGATCTCTGGCATGTGCTCGCCGACGCCGCCGCCGAAGGCGATGCCTTCGCAGCCGCCGAGTGCCGCAAGCGCAGCGCCCACGGCCTTGCGGGCGCGATAGCAATAAAGCTCCACCGCGAACTGCGCCGCCTCGCTCGGCTCGTGAAGCAGCACCCGCAGGTCGCTGCTCACACCCGAGACGCCAAGCAGCCCCGACTCCTCGTTCATGATCTCGATCACCCGATCCGCGGAGACGCGGAGCCTGCGCGCGAGGAATGCAACTGCCGCCGGATCGACATCACCCGAGCGGGTCGCCATCACCAGTCCTTCGAGCGGTGAGAAGCCCATAGTCGTGTCGATGGCTCGCCCGCGATCGATGGCGGCGATCGAGCAGCCGCCGCCGAGCTGGAGCGTGATGAGGCGCGTGCCCCGATGGCGCTGGGGGTTGCGGTCGCGCCAGCGGCGCCACATCGCCTCGTGCGCAAGGCCGTGGAACCCATATCGCCGAACGCCGAGCTTCGCGCCCGCCGCCGCCGGCAGCGCGTACTCCGCAGCGATGCGAGGCAGGTGAGCGAAGAACGCCGTATCGAACACCGCGACCTGCGGGAGCTCGGCGCCGCACGCTTCGCGCGAGACCTCGCGCGCGGCGGCGATCCATTCGAGCGCGACGGGGTTGTGAAGCGGGGCGAGTTCCGACAGCTCGTGCAGCCCGGCTTCGACCGCCTCGTCGACTTGCACCGGCTCGACGAATCGCGTGCCGCCGTGAACGACGCGATGTCCCACCGCAACCAGCTCGGAGGTGTCGAGCCTGCCCACGAACGCCCGCAGGGTGTCGCGAGGCGCAGGACTGCCGCCCGCGTGCTCCTCGCTTACGCGCGACGGCGGCTCGGCGCGGCCTGCGCTGCGGTACGCGGCGAGCTTCACCGAGCTGCTGCCGCTGTTCACCGTGAGAACGAGCATGATGCGAGCACGAGCCCCGCTCGATGCGGGCGCAAGAATTGCTCCTGCCAAGCGGGCCCGAAGGAGCCGCGATGTCCGCCCAACTCGAAGCGCCGGCCGAACGGCTCGCGACGCGCGAGCTCGAGCTCATCGACGCGTACTGGCGCGCCGCGAACTATCTGTCCGTCGGACAGATCTATCTGCTCGACAACCCGCTGCTCGCCGAGCCGCTGACCGCCGCGCACGTGAAGCCGCGGCTGCTCGGGCACTGGCGCACAACGCCCGGCCTCGAGTTCCTCCATGCGCGCCTCACTCGGTCGATCCGCGCGCGCGATCTCGACACGATCTGCGTCACGGGGCCGGGCCACGGCGGCCCCGCACTCGCCGCGAACACCTGGCTCGAAGGCAGCTACGGCGAGCGCCACCCCGACGTGTCGCGGGACACCGCGGGCATGGCACGCTCGTTCCAGCAATTCTCCTTCCCCGGCGGCATTCCGAGCCACGTCGCGCCCGACGTCCCCGGCTCCATCAACGAGGGCGCTGAGCTCGACTACTCGCTCGCCCACGCCTACGGCGCGGTCGTCGACAATCCCGACCTCATCGCCGCGTGCGTCATCGGTGACGGCGAGGCGGAGACCGGGCCGCTCGCCGCCTCGTGGCACTCCAACAAATTCCTCGATCCGCGCACGGATGGCGCCGTGCTGCCGATCCTGCATTTGAACGGCTACAGGATCGCGAATCCCACCGTGCTTGCGCGCATCCCGCGCGCCGAGTCGACGCGCGTGCTCGGCGCCTGGCTGCGCGACGTGCTGAGGCTCAACGCTGATGCCCATGACTTCCGCATCATGGGTCCCGATGAGACGGAGTCGAACCGGCTGACGGCCGTCTTCGAGGCCACGGACCGCGCCTGGGTCGCGGAGAGAGCGCCAGATGATGAGCACCTGTCACCCGACGGGCGCGTGATGGAAGTGCTCTCCGAGCACATGTGCCAGGGATGGCTCGAAGGCTACCTCCTCACGGGCCGCCACGGCTTCTTCAACTGCTACGAAGCGTTCATCCATATCGTGGACTCGACGTTCAACCAGCACGCGAAGCGGCTGCGAGAGTGCCGCCACCTGTCGTGGCGCGCGCCGATCGCCTCGCTCAACATTCTACTCACCTCCCACGTGTGGCGGCAGGATCACAACGGCTTCTCGCATCAGGATCCCGGATTCCTCGACGTCGTTGCCAACAAGGGCGACGTCGAGCGCGTCTACCTCGCGCCCGACGCGAACTCGCTTCTCTGCGTCGCCGACCGCGCGCTGCGAAGCGGCAATCTCGTGAACGTCATCGTCGCCCGCAAGCAGCCGCAGCCACAATGGCTCGATCTCACGTCCGCGATCGATCACCGCGCCGCCGGCATCGGAATCTTTGAATGGGCGAGCTCGGATGCTAATGGGGAACCCGACGTCGTCCTCGTCGCGGCGGGCGATGTGCCGGCGCTCGAGGTGCTTGCGGCCGTCGATCTGCTGCGGCGACATCTGCCGGAGCTGGCTGTCCGTGTGGTGAACGTGGTCGATCTCATGACGCTGCAACCGCCGGAGCAGCATCCGAGCGGCCTGCCCAACGCTGAGTTCGACGCGTTGTCCACGCCGGACATGCCAGTCATCTTTGCGTTCCACGGCTATCCCTGGCTCATCCACCGCCTCACATACCGGCGCACGAACCACCATAATCTGCACGTGCGCGGCTACAAGGAGCGCGGCACGACGACTACGCCGTTCGACATGGTGGTGCCCAACGATCTCGACCGCTTCCACCTCGTCATGGACGTGATCGACCGCGTGCCAAAGCTCGGATATCGCGCCGCGAGCCTGCGGCAGCTGATGCGCGACAAGCGCACGGAGCACCGCCGGTTCGTGACACGCTACGGGCGCGACATGCCGGAGGTGGAGGACTGGGTATGGCAGCATGATCTCGACGAGTGCGCGGAGAGTTAGCGCTGAGAGTTGAAGTATCGAGGAGATTGTATGGACGGCAATCCACTGCTGAAGCTCGCGTCCCGTGGCCAGAGCATCTGGCTCGACGACATCCACCGCCGGATACTGAACGATGGCACGCTTGCGCGGATGATCGAGGCCGACGGCCTCGCCGGTCTGACTTCGAACCCCGCGATCTTTGCCAGGGCGATCACTCAACACGCCGAGTACGCGCCGGCCCTCGCCGAGCTCTTCCCGAAGGTCGGCAGCAGCCTCGAGCTCTACGAGGCGATCGCGATCGATGACATTCGGCACGCCGCCGATCTCTTCCGGCCGGTCTACGAGCGCACGGAGGGCGCCGACGGGTTTGCCTGCCTCGAAGTCTCCCCGCACCTCGCGCACGATGCGGCGGGCACGGTGACCGAGGCCCGACGGCTCTGGGGGCGGCTCGAGCGCGAGAACGTGATGATCAAAGTGCCCGGCACCCGCGCCGGGCTTGCCGCGATTCGCACGCTGATCGCAGAGGGGATCAACGTCAACGTGACGTTGCTTTTCTCGCCGGAGCGCTACCGGGACGTCGTGGAGGCGTATCTCGGCGGCCTCGAGCAGCGCACGGCGCGGGGCGCAGACGTGCGCCACGTCGCCTCGGTGGCGAGCTTCTTCCTGAGCCGCATCGACACGCTCGTCGATCGCCTGCTCGATGAGCACGCGGGGCAGGGCCGCGGCGAGGCGCGCGCGATCCGCGGCCGCACCGCGACGGCGCTCGCCTCGCGAGCCTACGATCATTACCGCGGGATCACGGCGTCGGCGCGCTGGCGTGAGCTGGCGCAGCGGGGCGCCCGCCCGCAGCGGCTGCTGTGGGCGTCCACATCCACGAAGGATCCCCGCTACAGCGACATCAAGTACGTCGAAGACCTGATTGCGTCCGAGACGGTCAACACGCTGCCGCTCGAGACGCTGTCGGCGTACCGCGATCACGGCAAGGGGGGTCCTGGGCTCGCGGCGTTCCAAGAGGAGGCGCCGCGTGTGCTGCGCGAGCTGGCGACGCTCGGGATCGACATCGCGCAGGTGACTCAACAGCTCGAGGACGAGGGCGTCCGCAAGTTCTCAGAGCCGTTCGATCAGCTGCAGCAATGGCTCGCGGAGCGGCGCGCCTCGAAGCGGTGATTGGAGCGGTGGGGAAGCGGTAATTGGAGCGGCGGACACGGCGCGGGTCTTGCGACGCGGGCCTTGCAGCGGCCGTGCAGCCCGATCGCGCGGACGTGTTGCCCAATCGCTGGAGCTGTCGCCCGATATAGACACTTTCTGCGCATGGTGACATGCTGAGACGTTCGAGGCGGGACTGCCGTGAGGCGGAGGTGGCTCATGCAGCGGAACAGCGTGATTTCACTTCGACCGGCATCCGGAACCTGGCAGCGCGTCGTCGCGTCCGGTTGCACCGATGCCGAAGCCGCTTACGGCTGCGTAGATTGGTATCTCTATCAGGAGCCGGATGCGCCGGCCCCGGCGCACCGGGCAAGTCCCTGCCCGGCTGCCGCGAGCCCGGGGATTGCGGCGGCGTTGCCGGATGAAGCCCCCGCAGCACTGGTCGAGCGGGCGGCCGCCATGGCGCGCGCGGCGGCGGCTCAGGCCACGCAACCGGCCGCTGTCGTCGGCGCTGATCGAAGCGCTTGAGCGACGGAGAAGCCTACCCGCCGACATCCTCCTTGCCCCCGAGAGCGCCCGGCGGTCGAAGCGACCGCGGGCGCTCGGCGGCTGCCCGGCGCCGCCGCATGTGTCCCTCGCATATGTCCCTCCCTGGACGCGCTCCCGGCCCAATCGTCCCGACCGAGCGTTTGCTGCTCCATCGCAGCTCACCCCTGCGCTGCGGCCCGCTACTTGCAACGCCCAGGCAGCGTCCCAACTTCCTCGGATATCGGAGCGCTGACCGCGAGGAGCCTTGCGCGTGAGATCGATCGATCGCATTGCCTGGATGTGGGATGAGGCCCTGCACGCGCTCGAACGCGCCGAACGCAGGCACCGGCAGTTCTACGGGCTCGCCGCGGCGGCACGGCGCGCCGAGCCCATGTGGGAGCCGCCGGTCGATGTGTTCGAGAGCGAGTCTGAGGTCATCGTGTGCGTCGCGCTGCCGGGCGTTGCTCCGGAGTCCGTCACCGTTCAACTCGTGCCCTCCGGCCTGCTGGTAACCGCGGACCGCTCCCTGCTGCCGGAGCTTGCGACGATGCGCGTCCGGCGCCTCGAGATCCCTTACGGACGCTTCGAGCGCCAGCTCGAGCTTGCGAGCGGTCGCTACGCGCTCGTCGAGCGCCGCATGGCGAACGGTTGCCTCACGCTGAAGCTCGTGAAGGAGTAGGTCTGATGGCCGACGAGACCCCGGAGCTCTTGATCCTGCCGGTGCGGGATGTCGTGCTGTTCCCCGGCGTGGTGCTACCCATCGCCGTGAACCGGGCGGGCTCGACAGCCGCCGCGCAGGAGGCGGTGCGCGCGCGAGGCGGACGCATCGGCTTTCTGCTGCAGAAGGATCCCGCCGTCGAGGAGCCGCATCCCGCGGACCTGTATCGGGTCGGCACCGCCGCGACCATCGCGCGGTTCGTCACGGCCGCGGACGGCGTCCACCATCTCATCTGCCAGGGCGAGCAGCGCTTCGAGGTGATCGAATTCATCGAGAGCGCTCCACTCCTCAAGGCGCGCGTGAAGCTCCGCCCCGACCCGGAAGCGGTGAGCCGCGAGGTCGAGGCGCGCGCGCTCTATCTGCGCGATCGCGCGATCGAGGCGCTGCAGCTACTGCCGCAGACGCCGGCGGAGCTGGTGAACACCATTCAGTCCGTCAAGTCCCCCGGCCAGCTCGCCGACCTCGTGATCAGCGTGACCGATGTGAAATCCGCGGAGAAGCAGGAAATCCTAGAGAGCTTCGATCTCACGCAGCGCCTCGACCGCGTCATCGGCGCGCTCAACAAACGCATCGAAGTGCTCAAGCTCTCGCGCGACATCGGCGAGAAGACGCGCGAGGCGTTGAACGAGCGGCAGAAGGAGGCGGTGCTGCGCGAGCAGCTGCGCCAGATCCGCCGCGAGCTCGGCGAGGAGGACGAGGGCGGGGCGTCGGAGGAGTTGAAGGAGCTCGGCGAGTCCATCGAAAAGGCCGGCATGCCGCCCGAGGCGAAGGAGCAAGCGGAGCGCGAGCTGCGCCGCCTGCAGCGCATGCCGGAGGCGAGTGGCGAGCACTCGATGGTGCGCACCTATCTCGACTGGCTCGTGGCGCTGCCCTGGTCGAGGCTCGATCCCGAAAACGTCGATATCGAGCGTGCGCGCGAAATCCTCGACCGCGACCACTTCGGGCTCGACAAAATCAAGCGCCGCATCCTCGAATTCCTCGCCGTGCGCAAGCTCAATCCGGAAGGGCGCAGCCCGATCCTGTGCTTCGTCGGCCCGCCGGGGGTCGGCAAGACGTCCCTCGGCCAGAGCATCGCGCACGCGCTCGGCCTCAAATTCGTGCGGGTTAGCCTCGGCGGCGTGCATGACGAGGCCGAAATGCGCGGTCATCGGCGCACCTACCTCGGCGCGCTGCCGGGCAACATCATCCAAGCCGTCCGCCGCGCCGGGACGCGCAATCCGGTGATGATGCTCGACGAGGTGGACAAGCTTTCCACGAGCTTCCACGGCGATCCGTACTCGGCGCTGCTCGAAGTGCTCGATCCGGAGCAGAACTCGACGTTCCGCGACAACTACATCGGCGTGCCGTTCGACTTGAGCAAGGTGCTCTTCATCTGCACGGCGAACGTGCTCGACTCGATCCCGGCGCCGGTGCGCGACCGCATGGAGATCATCGAGCTCACGGGCTACACCGAGGAGGAAAAGCTCGAGATCGCGCGGCGCTACCTCGTTCCGCGCCAGCTCTCCGCGAACGGCCTCACTGCCGAGCGCGTGCAGGTCACCGACGATGCTCTGCGCCGCATCATCTCGGATTACACGCGCGAATCCGGCGTGCGCGGCCTCGAACGGCAGATCGGCGCGGTGCTGCGCTCGCTCGCCGTCGGCATTGCCTCGGGCCGGGAGGAGGGGCAGGTCACCGTGTCTCCCGAGGACGTGACGCGCATCCTCGGCGCGCCGCGCTACCACGGGGAGGTCGCCATGCGGACCAGCGTGCCGGGGGTTGCGACGGGGCTCGCGTGGACGCCGGTCGGCGGCGACATTCTGTTCGTTGAGGCGAGCCGCGTGCCTGGCAGCGGCCGGCTGATCCTGACGGGGCAGCTCGGGGATGTGATGAAGGAAAGCGCGCAGGCCGCCGTCACGCTCGCGAAGGGTCAGTCGGAGCGGCTGGGCTTCGACCCCGCGGGCTTCGACAAGATCGATCTGCACATCCATGTCCCCGCCGGCGCGATCCCGAAGGACGGACCGAGCGCCGGCGTCGCGATCTTCACGGCGCTCGCCTCGCTCCTCTCCGGCCGCACTGTGCGGAGCGATGTGGCGATGACGGGCGAGATCAGCCTGCGGGGGCTCGTCCTGCCGGTGGGCGGCATCAGAGAGAAGACGGTCGCGGCCGCTCGGGCCGGCATCCGCACCGTCATCCTGCCGGCGCGCAACCGGCGTGACTTCGATGACATCCCGGAAAGCGCGCGGCAGCGCCTGCAGTTCGTCTGGGTCGAGCGCATCGACGAGGTGCTGTCGGCGGCGCTCGAGAGCGCCGGCGCCCGCCGCGCTGCGGCGTGAAGGCACGCATTTTGCGTCGTTCCTCTGCGCCTCCGGCTGCAAAGAATAGGAGCGGTTCGTGGACACCGAGACGATTCGGCGGCGTTTGCTCGCGCGGCGCGACGAGCTGCGGGCTCGCGAGCTGCGCGCCAATACGGGACTCAAGCATCAGCCGGACCTCTCGAGCGCGGACTATGGAGACATTTCCACGGAGAGCGAGCGGAACGGGATCCTGACCGCCCTCAGCCGGACGGCGGATGTCGAGCTCAGGCGCATCGACAAGGCGCTGCAACGGCTCGCCGAAGGGCGCTACACCACCTGCGTCGTCTGCGGCGAGGAGATCGAGCCGCAGCGGCTGGAAGCGGTGCCGTATACAGACCGATGCATCACGTGTGCAGCGCGAGCCGGCGGCGCCCGGTGGGGCGGGGCCGCTCAGCGGGGAGGTGCTGCATAATCGCGACATGGCCGTATTCCAGCCGTCGGGGGTCGTGACGCTCACGACCGACTTCGGGCTCGAAGACCCGTTCGTCGGCGTCATGAAGGGCGTCCTCACCGCGAGATTTCCGGCAGTGCGCATCATCGACGTGACGCACGCCATTCCGCCGCAGCGTGTGGCGGAGGCAGGCTTCTGGCTCTCGCGTTGCTTCGAGTACTTCCCTGCCGGCGCGGTGCACGTCGCCGTCGTCGATCCGGGTGTGGGAACGGATCGCGCCATCGTCTGCGTCACGGCGCGTGGGCATGCGCTCCTTGCTCCGGACAACGGACTTCTCGCGCCCATCGTGGCGCGCTGCACGGATGCGGAAGTCTTCGCACTCGGCGCCGCGACGCTCGCCGCACTCGGCATCCATCGGGTGAGCGCGACGTTTCATGGGCGCGATATCTTCGCTCCGGTGGCCGCGGAGCTGGCGGCGGGACGGCTCGCGCCCGCGGCGCTCGGCGAGCGGCTGCCGGGACTGAGCGTGGGGCTGGCGGAACCTGGGGTGGGGCTGCCGAGACCTGGCGTGCGGCGGCGGGAGCAAAGCGGCGACCACGGCGGCGAGGACCGAACCGGCGCCTCCGTGAGCGGGTCGGTCGTCACGATCGACCACTTCGGCAATCTCATCACGGACATCGATTCTGCGCGCCTCGCGCAGCTCCGCGATCCCCAGGTGAGCATCGCGGGTCGGACCGTGCCGCTGCGGCGGACGTATGGCGAGGCGCGGGCAGGCGAGCTGCTGGCGCTCGTGAATTCCTTCGACGCGCTCGAGATCGCGGTGGCGGAGGGCAGCGCCGCGGTGACGCTCGGGGTAGGTCGGGGCGCGACGGTCCGCGTCGGGCCTGATGGAGGCGGGTCGGGTGGAAGCGAGGCGAGTGGAGGCGAGTCTGGCAGAGGCGAGCCGAGCGGAGGCGAGCCGCGCGAGGCGCTTGAGCCGCGCCCCTTGCCAGATGAGCGGAATCCGCTATAGTTCGCCCTCCTGCCGGGTACCCAATTTCAGCGTAAGTATTTGAATACGCAAGGAAAATAGACACCGACCGATGTCAGAGAGAGACACCGACAGCTTCGATCTCGACGATGAGTTCCTGACTCCACCCGAGGACGGCACCGACTACGACCGTCTCCTCGACCGCGTGGACAAGCGCGTGCGTACCCAGGGCAAGCGCGGCAAGGCTGCCTGGAGCCGGCTCGAAGAAGTCCTTGCCGACAAGAAGCTCGAGAAGGACCTGCGCGACATCTACGACGAGGACATCTAGGCCGGCGGGGGGATCCCAGTAGGCCGGCGAGGACATCCCAGGCCGGCCGAGCATATTCTTAAGGCGGACGAGGTCATTCCGGCCGCGGTGCCTGCGAGGCGGTCTCGCGAACCATCCGGCCTTCTTCGGCCCTTCAAGCAGCGAGGCACTGTCGCGTGGCGCCCACGGCTCCTTCCTGGAACATACTCAAATTCGGCGGCACGAGCGTTTCGTCGGCCGCGAATTGGCGCAACATCGCGCAGGTCGTCGCCGCGCGCCGCGCCGGAGGTGACCGCGTGCTCGTCGTGCACTCGGCCATCACCGGCATCACCGATCGACTGGAGCGGCTGCTCGCGGCGGCGCTCAAGGGCGCGCATGCCGAGGTGCTGGCGTCGATCGAGGAGCGCCATCGCGCGCTCGCGGCGGAGCTCGGCATCGACGTGGGGCCGGAGCTCGAGCGGCACTTCGCCGAGCTCGGGCAGATCGCCGCGGGGGTCGCGCTCGTCGGCGAGGTGAGCGACCGCATCCGCGCTCGCGTCATGGCCGCCGGCGAGCTGATGGCGACGGACCTTGGCGCAAGATATCTGCGCGCGCAGGGGCTTCCGGTCGAATGGCTCGATGCGCGGACTCTCCTCAAAGCCGAGCCGAGACGCGGCGCCTCGACGCGGGCGAGCATTCTGTCCGCGACGTGCAGCTTCGCGCCGGACGCGGAGCTGGCTGGCGATCTGGCGAAGCGCGCCCCGGTGCTGGTCACCCAGGGGTTCATCGCGAGCGATGCGGACGGCAACACCGTCCTGCTCGGCCGCGGCGGCTCGGACACCTCGGCCGCGTATCTCGCGGCGAAGCTCTCCGCGCGGCGGCTGGAGATCTGGACCGACGTGCCGGGCCTTTTCAGCGCCAACCCCCGCTCCACCCCCACGGCGCGGCTGCTGCGCGCGCTGCATTACGACGAGGCGCAGGAGATCGCGAGCAACGGCGCGAAGGTGCTGCACCCGCGCTGCATCCTGCCGGCGCGGCAGTACCGCATTCCGCTGCATGTGTACGCCACGCAGACTCCCGAGCTCGAGGGCACGGTGATCACCGCGCGGGCCGATGAGTCGGCGCAGGTGAAGGCGGTCTGCATCAAGAAGGGCATCACGCTCGTCGCCCTCGACAGCCCCGGCATGTGGCATCAGGTCGGCTTCCTTGCCGATGCCTTCCAGGTGTTCAAGGACCACGGCCTCTCGGTCGATCTGGTCTCCACATCCGAGACGAACGTCACCGTGACGCTCGATCCGGCCGCGAACACGCTCGACGCCGCGATGCTCGATGCGCTCGTCGCCGACCTCTCGAGAATCTGCCGCGCCCAGGTGATCGGGCCGTGCGCCTCCGTGAGCCTCGTCGGCCGCAACATCCGCGCGATCCTGCACCAGCTCGGGGAGGCGTTCGAGCTGTTCGCGGAGCAGAAGGTCTACTTGGTGAGCCAGGCCGCGAACGATCTCAACTTCACCTTCGTGGTGGATGAGGCGCAGGGCGACCGGCTCGTCGAGCAGCTGCACGAGCTGTTGATTCGCCCCGCGCCGGGCGATCCGGTCCTCGGGCCGACGTGGGAACAACTGCATGCGCGCCCCGCTCCGGCGGCCGAGCGGCCGCGGCCCTGGTGGCAGCGCAAGCGCGATGCGCTCGTGCGAGCGCTCGGGGAGCGCTCCGCCGCTTATGTCTACGACCTCGAGACGGTCGAGGCCGCCGCTCAGCGCCTGCGCTTGCTAAGCTCTGTCTCGCGCGTGCTCTACGCGGTGAAGGCCAATCCGCACCGCGAGGTGCTGAAACGCTGTGCCTCGGCCGGGCTCGACTTCGATTGCGTCTCAAGGGGCGAAATCGAGCGGGTGTTCGAAGCACTGCCCGGAATTCCGCCGGAGCGCATCCTCTACACGCCGAATTTCGCTCCCCGCGAGGAGTATGCCTGGGCGATCGATCAGGGTGCTCGGGTGACGCTCGACAGCCTGTATCCGCTCGAGGCTTGGCCCGATGTGTTTGCGGGACACCCGGTGTTCGTCCGGATCGACACCGGGATCGGGCGCGGCCATCATCGCCACGTCCGCACGGCCGGCGCGCATGCCAAGTTCGGCGTGCCCGTCGCGGAGCTCGACCGGCTCGCTCATCTCGCGCGTGCGGCCAGGGTGCGGATCGTCGGCCTGCATGCTCACACGGGCAGCGGCATCTTCGATGTCTCGAGCTGGGCGGAGACGGCCGCGCTGCTCGCGGAGATTGCGCAACGCTTTCCCGACGCGCGCGTGCTCGACGTGGGCGGCGGCCTCGGCGTGCCGGAGCGCGCGGAGCGGCCGGCGCTCGATCTAGCGAAGCTCGATGCTGCCCTCGCGCGGGTGAAGTCGGCGCACCCGGGCCTCGATCTCTGGCTCGAATCGGGGCGCTACGTCGTCGCCGCAGCGGGAGTGCTGCTCGCGCGCGTCACGCAGCTGAAGAGCAAGGGCGATCTCAAGTACGTCGGCATTGCGACGGGCATGAATTCCCTCATCCGCCCGGCGCTGTACGGGGCGTACCACGAGATCGTCAATCTCTCCCGGCTCGATGAGCCTGCGACCGAGCTCACGAACGTCGTCGGCCCCATCTGCGAGAGTGCCGATGTGCTGGGGCATGATCGGCTCCTGCCGCCGTCGCGCGAGGGCGACATCCTCGTGCTCGCCAACGCGGGCGCCTACGGTCATGCCATGAGCTCGCGGTACAATCTGCGCGAGCCCGCCGAGGAAGTCTGCATCTGATAGCGCCTGGCCGTATCCCCCTTCCCAGACCGCTCGAGCCTTGGCGTGTGTCCGTCCCTGGACGCGCTTCCGGCCCGCGTATCCGTGCGCGGGCGCTCGCCCTTGAATCGGGCTCGCCCCTGGGCGCTGCGGATCGCGCCATTCCGGGCGCGAACGCTCCGTCGAGGGGCATATGGCCAGGCGCTCGGAAATGAAAATGCGCCGGCTGATCATTCCCGGTCTCGTGCTGGTCGCGGCCGGCGCGGCCGCTGCCGCGGTCTACGTCCTGAGGCTCGACCACCTGGTCGTGCGGCAGTTCGAGGGCCGCCGCTGGACGCTACCAGCGCAGGTCTACGCCGCGCCTCTCGAGCTCTACGACGGCCTCGCACTCTCCGAGAGCGATGTGGAAAGGGAGCTGCAGCGCCTCGCATACCGGCGCGTGGATGCGCAGGGCAGCGGCGGTCCCGTGCGTACGGGGACTTACCGGAGAGTCGGCTCGCGGATCGACGTGGGGTTGCGGGCGACCCGGTTCGCGGACGAGGCGCGTCCGGCGGAGCAGCTGTCGATCACCGTCTCCGACGGCGCGATCACGAGCCTCCGCGATGGGACGGGGCGCGAAGAGCCGATCGTCCGGCTCGATCCACTCCTCATCGGGGACATCTTCCCGATCCACGGCGAGGACCGCATCATCGTGACGCCGGACGAGGTGCCGCCGCTCCTGCCCGCGGCTTTGAAGGCGGTCGAGGACCGCAACTTCGATACGAACCGCGGCATCGACATTCTCGGCATCCTGCGTGCGCTGTGGGTGGACATCCGGGCGGGGCAGTGGGAGCAGGGCGGCAGCACCATCACCCAGCAGCTCGTGAGGAGCTACTTCCTCTCGCCCCGGCGGACCGCTTCCCGGAAGATCCGCGAGGCCATCATGGCGGTCTCGCTCGCCGAGCACTTCAGCAAGGCGGATCTCATGAATGCGTACATCAATGAGATCCACCTCGGGCAGGACGGCAACCGCGCGATCCACGGCTTCGGCCTCGCATCGGAGTTCTATTTCGGCAAGCCCCTCTCCGAGCTCGACCTCGATGAGATCGCCACGCTCGTGGCGATCGTGCGCGGTCCCTCGTACTACGATCCGCGGCGGCATCCCGATCGAGTCCTCAAGCGGCGCAATCGGGTGCTCGATGAGATGGCCGAGCAGCGCGTCATTTCCGAGGACGAGGCGCGCATCGCGGAGGCGCAGCCTCTCGGCGTCAAGTCGAAGACGGCGGGCGCCTACTACCCGGCCTATCTCGATCTCGTCCGCCGGACGCTGCGCCGCGACTACCGCGAGCAGGATCTCACCGAGGCGGGCCTGAAGGTCTTCACGAACCTCGATCCGCGGGTGCAGGCCGACGCCGAGCGCATTCTCGATCGGGAGCTCGCGCGCCTCGACCGGGTGCTCGCGAAGCGGCCCCACCACCCGAAAGGCGCGCCGCTCGAGGGCGCAGTCGTCGTCACGGCGCCGCAGAGCGGCGATGTCATCGCGGTGGTCGGCGGGCGCGACGCCGGGTTCGACGGCTTCAATCGGGCGCTCGACGGGCGCCGTCAGATCGGCTCGCTCGTGAAGCCGTTCGTCTATCTCACGGCGATCGAATCAGGCCGGTACAACGACACGAGCATCGTCATGGACGCGCCCGTCGAAGTGAAGCTCTCGAACGGGCAACTCTGGCGCCCGCGCAACTTCACGCGCGAGAACTACGGGCCGGTGCCGCTCGTCCGGGCGCTCGCCGAATCGCTGAACGACGCCACCGTCAACCTCGGCCTGGACGTGGGCCTCGACGCGATCGTACGGACGCTTCAACGTTTCGGGCTCGAAGAGGCCCCACCGCGCAACCCCTCACTCCTGCTCGGCGCGATTGACTTGACGCCCCTGCAAGTGGCGCAGCTCTATGGCGGCCTCGCGAACGGCGGCTTTCGCACGACGCTGCGCGCAGTGCGCGCCGTGGTGAGCGCCGACGGCAAGCCGCTCAAAGCATTCCCGGTCGAGGTCCAGCCCGTCGCGAAGGCGGACGCCATCTATCAAGTGGACAGCATGCTCGAGCAGGTCATCGAGCGCGGCACGGCCCGCTCCGCGCGCGCCGTGCTGCCCCGCGGCCTCGTGGTTGCCGGCAAGACCGGCACGGCCTCCGACATGCGCGACAGCTGGTTCGCGGGATTCTCCGGGAGCGATCTCGCGGTGGTTTGGGTCGGCTATGACGATGATCGGGTGACGGGGCTCGACGGTGCGACAGGAGCGCTCACCGTCTGGTCGCATCTGATGGCCGACGTCTCGACGACCTCGTGGACCGCTCCGGTGCCGGACGACCTGCAGGAGATCACGATCGACTATCCGACAGGCATGCGAGCGGAGGCGAGCTGCTCGAGCGATCTCGTCACCCTTCCCGTGCCGCCCGGCACGAACCCGCCGGTGAAGCCCGGATGTCCGGCGATGCTGCCTCTCGGTGCCGCGGCGGCCGGCGCGGCACCCTCGACCGGGGCGGCGGGCAGCGTCGGCGGGGTGGCGAGCAGCGTGGGTGCGGCGCTGCAGCGCGCCGGGAAGTGGCTGCAGGGGCTCGTGCATTGAGCGGCATGCGCCGTGCGCTCGCCGCCGCAGCCGTGCTGCTTGCGACGAGCTGTCAGAGCCTCATCGGGCCGCCCTATCAGCCGCCGCCGCAGCAGCCGGCGGAGAGGCCGGCCGCTCCGCCGGCACAGCCCTCTCAGCAAGCGCGCGCAGGCAAGGCGGCGCAGCCGCCTCCGCCTGCTCCCCCTCAGCCCGTCCCTCCGCCGCCGCAGCCGAGCCGGCAATTCCATCTCGGCGCCGCGGCGAGCGCGCTCGTGCAGCAGGCGAGTCGGGAAGCGGCGAGCGGCAATCCGCAGCTCGCGCAATCGACGCTCGAGCGCGCGCTGCGCATCGAGCCCGCCAATCCGCTGCTCTGGATCATGCTCGGCCAGGCTCACGAGAGCGAGGGCCAGTACGAGCTCGCGGGCAGCATGGGCCGCAAGGCGGTCCAGCTCGCGGCGGGCGATCCGCGCGCGCAGGCGTCCGCCTGGCGCCTGATCGGCGACTCGCTCCGCGCGCGCGGGCGCAACGAAGAAGCGAACGAAGCGTACTCGCGCGCCGACATGCTCGCGGCGCAGTGAGCGTGGCGCGGTGAACGCGCTCGCATGACGGTGACCCGGCGCAGCGAGCGGGGCGCGATGAGCATGCGGGCCGCGCAGCGAGCGCGGCTGTCACGGCTCTCATGATAGAGTCCGCCGCTTTTGTGTCCGGGCGGAGGAGGTCATGCGCTCGATCGCGGGCGGCTCGATGTTCGTGCGCGGCTTCTTGCTGGCGCTCGCCGGCTCGATGCCCGCGACCGCATTGGCGCAGGCCGCCGGCTCGTCGAGCCGGGAGGCAATGGCCGGCCCGGAGCTTTCGAGCTCGCGGTTCGCGGTGTTCGGACAGGCGACCTACGTGGAGCAGGAGACCGGCCGCTTCCACACACCTTACAGCGGGCCGAACAGCCTGAGCCCGGATCAGGGACGGGAGACCACGGCAGCGACGCTGTATCTCGGAGCGCGGCTGTGGCGGGGCGCCGAGCTGTGGGTCGATCCCGAGGTCGACGAGGGTTTCGGCCTCGATGACACGCTCGGCCTTGCAGGCTTCCCGAGCGGGGAGGCCTACAAGGTCGGCCGCGACGCCCCCTATTTCCGCCTGCAGCGAGCGTTCGTGCGGCAGGTGTTCGATCTCGGCGGCGATCGCGCCGTCCTCGAAGCGGGTCCCCATCAATTCGCCGATCAGGTCTCGTCGGATCGGATCGTCGTCACGGTCGGGAAGCTCTCCGTCGTCGACTTGTTCGATACGAACCGCTATGCGCACGATCCGTCCCAGGATTTCCTCAACTGGTCGGTGATCGACGCCGGCAGCTTCGATTACGCCGCCGACGCCTGGGGATACACGGTCGGCGCGGCGGTCGAGTGGTACATCGGTCCCTGGGCCTGGCGCGCGGGCCTCTTCGACCTCTCGGACGTGCCGAACAGCCCGGTGCTCGAGCCCTGCTGCGACGAGCTGCAGATCGATCTCGAGATGGAGCACCGGCACGAGCTCGCGGGGCATCCCGGCAAGATTGCTTTGACCCTGTTTGAGAGCCATGCCCGCATGGCGCGGCTCGATGATGCGATCGACTACGCGCTCGCGACCGGCGGGCCGGTGGACCCGGCGCCCGTGCGGCGTCGGCGCAAGCGGGATGGGCTGTCGCTCGACTTCGAGCAGGAGATCACGGCCGATCTCGGCATGTTTGCCCGCGGGGGCGATGCCGGCGGCAACGTGGAGACTTACGAGTTCACCGACATCGACCGCACGCTCTCGCTCGGGATGTCCCTGCAGGGCACCCGCTGGGGACGGCGAGAGGACACGATCGGCCTTGCCGGCGTGGCGAACGCCATTTCGGAGACTCGACGCCTCTATCTCGCAGCCGGTGGCCTCGGGATCCTGGTGGGCGATGGTCGGCTGCCGCACGCCGGCCACGAGGACATCATCGAGAGCTACTATCAATGGGCCGCCGCCTCGTGGCTCCACGTGACGCTCGACTATCAGTGGGTCGGCAATCCGGCGTACAACCGCGACCGCGGACCCGTGTCGATCTTCGCCGCGCGGGTGCACGTTCAATTCTGATCTGGCCCGGGGGCCCGCTCATCGGGGCAGCTCAAGTGCGCCATGACGGCTCCGCTCATCTCGTCGCCGCCGCTCAGAGCGGCAGCACGCAAACATGCCCTGCCTTGCCGTACTCGACGATGTGCTCGTCCCGCGTCGGGAGCACGACGCCTTTCGTGCGCGGCCGCGATGAGGAAGCGGTCCGCCGGATCGCCATGCTGGCTCGCGGGGGACAGGGTGCATTCGGCGGCGATGTCATCATCGGGCACGAGGAGGCTTACCCCCGGCGGGCGCAGCGGCGCAGCGGCGCAGCGTGTCGCCGTGACGCGGCGTGTGATTACCATGCCGCGTGTCATTCACGATGCGGTCGTCGCGCCGCCGCGTGCCGTGCTTCGAGCTCTGCGACCACTCTCGCGAGCGGCACGTTGCGGCTTCTGAGCAGTGTCAACAGATGGAAGAGGAGGTCGGCCGCCTCGGCGATGACTTGGTCGTCGCTCTCCGCCACGGCCGCGAGCGCGACTTCCAAGCCCTCCTCGCCGACCTTCTGAGCGATGCGCTTGGGACCTTGGGCGAAGAGGCGGGCGGTGTAGCTGCCTTCCGGACGCTCGGCGATGCGCTGCTCGATGATACGTTCCAGGGTGCCGAGGAACGACAGTCGCTCTGCGTCGGTCATCGTCGCATCGCCGAAGCAGGTGCGCGCTCCGGTGTGGCAGACCGGCCCGCGCGGCCGAGCGACGACCAGCAGCGTGTCGGCGTCGCAGTCGGCGCGGACGTCGCACAGCTCGAGGTAATTGCCGGACGTCTCTCCCTTCTCCCACAGCCGCTGCCTGCTGCGGCTGAAGAATACGACGCGGCGCCGGTCGAGCGTCGCGCGCAGCGCCTCCTCATTCATGAAGCCGAGCATCAGCACTGCTCCCGTGCCGGCGTGCTGGACGATCGCCGGCAGCAAGCCGCCGCCCTTGGCGAAATCGATGCGAGGGATGTCCGCAATGCTCACTGTCATGATGTCGTCTCAGCCGCTCGCTACGGCGAGGGAGCCAGCGGGTCGTGGAGGGAACCGGCATCGTGGATCGGCGCGCCCGATCGCCAGGGGCGGATGGGTATCCCGGCCGCGGCGAGCTCGCGCTTCAACTCGTGCACCGCGATGACGCCCGTATGAAAGACGCTCGCCGCGAGTGCCGCATCGACCTGGGCGCGCTCGAAGACCTCCCGGAAATGCTCCATCGCGCCGGCTCCTCCGGATGCCACGAGCGGCACGCGGCAGATTCGGCGCACGGCGCACAGCTGCTCGATGTCGTAGCCCCGGCGTACGCCGTCGCTTGCCATGCAGTTGAGCACGATCTCGCCCGCGCCGCGATCCTGGGCTTCGGCCGCCCAGGCGAGCGTATCGCGGCCGGAGTCGCGCGCGCGATCGGGGTCTCCGGTGAACTGGAACACGCGATAGCCGCCGGGCGTCGTCTGGCTGTCGATGCCGACGACGACGCATTGCGCGCCGAAGCGCGCGGCAAGCTCGTCGATCAGGGCGGGGTTCGAGAGGGCGGGCGAGTTGATGGAGACCTTCTCCGCGCCCGCGTTCAGCACTTCTTCCGCGTCGGCGACCGAGCGGATGCCGCCCGCCACGCAGAACGGAATGTCGAGCACGCGCGCGACGCGGCGCACCCATTCGCGATCGACCGAGCGCCCCTCGGGGCTTGCGGTGATGTCGTAGAACACCAGCTCGTCGGCGCCCTCGTCGCGATAGCGCTGCGCGAGCTCGAGAATGTCGCCGACCACGCGGTGATCACGGAAGCGGATACCCTTGACGACTTGGCCGTCGCGGACGTCGAGACAGGGGATGATGCGCCTGGCGAGGCCGGAGATGAGACCGGGGATCATGACGCGACTCTTCCGCAGGTCTCGCGTGATGCCGCCGCTCCCGGAAGGAACGGCTGCAACTCATCGGGGGCGATGCGCTCTTCGAGCAGCGCCTTGCCGCTCACCGCGGCGGCGACGCCGATGCGGGCCAGCGCATGGAGGTCACTCGCGTCGCGCACGCCGCCCGAAGCCTGCCACGCGAGGTCGGGAAAGCGGCGCAGCGCTTCGACGTACAGATCGAGATTCGGGCCCGCGAGCGCGCCGTCGCGATCGATATCGGTGCAGAGCACGTGGCGCAGGCCGGAGGGGTGAAACGGCTCGACGGCTTGCCAGAGGCTCAACGCGCCGTCCTCCGTCCATCCGCGAGTCCGCACGCGCGGAACGCCGCCCGCATCGAGGCGCACGTCGAACGCGAGGCAGATCTGCTCGCTGCCGAATCGCGCGATCCAGCCGGCGACCTCCTCGGGGCGCTCGACGGCGGCGCTGCCGATCACGACGCGCCCGACGCCATGCCCAAGCAGATCCTCGATCGTCTCCGCCGAACGGATGCCGCCGCCGACTTGAAGGCGGACCGCGGGGTGAGAGGCGAGAGAGAGAATGATGGCTCGGTTCGCGGGAGCACCATCTTTCGCGCCATCGAGATCGACGACGTGCACCCAGGAGGCGCCGAGCGCCAAGTAGCGGCCCAGCAGCTCGCGCGGCTCGAAGTCGTAGCGGGTCTCCGCGCCGAAATCGCCCTTGAGGAGCCGCACACAGCGGCCGCGTCTCAAATCGATGGCAGGGATGAGCAGCATGGCGCAGAGGTCAGGCGGATGTCGGGCGGATGTCGGGCGGATGTCAGACGGCCGCTTGCAGCGCGCCGCCGTCGAGACGGAGGAAGTTCGCAAGGATTCGGGCGCCGGTGGGACCGGAGCGCTCCGGGTGGAACTGCGTGCCCCAGAAATTGCTCTGCCGGACGATCGCGGAGAGCTCCGCCCCATAACGGGCCGTCGCGAGCGTCGCGCGCGAGGGCAGGGCGGCATAGCTGTGAACGAAGTAGACGTACTCTCCAGAGGCCACGCCGTCGAGCAGGGGATCGGGCGCGGAGACTTCGAGCCGGTTCCAGCCCATGTGCGGCACCGGCAGGCCGGGCTGCGCATGCAGGCGCTCGACCGTTCCGTCGAGGACGCCGAGACAGGGAGTCGGGCCCTCAGCCGAGAGCCGAAAGAGCAGCTGCATGCCGAGGCAGATCCCGAGCACCGGCCGACGGAACCGCCGCAACGGCTCGACGAGCCCCGCGCCGTGAAGCCGCTGCATGGCGTCGCGCGCCGAGCCGACGCCCGGCAGGATCAGACGCGGCGCGCCCTCGATCTCGCCTGCGTCATCCGAGACGCGCGACTGCGCTCCCAGTCGCTCGAGCGCAAATTGCAGCGACGCAAGATTCGCGCCGCCGCTGTCGATGATGACCACGTCGATCATGCTGCTGCGCCGCTCATCGCGGCTGCGCTGCTCATGCTGCTCCGCTCACGCCGCGGCCCCGCCTCTCGCCGGCTCACAGCGCCCCCTTCGTCGTAGGCAGGTCGGAGCCCTCGCGGCGGAAGGCGGCGCGCAGCGCGCGGCCCACCCCCTTGAAGCAGGCCTCGACCATGTGATGCGTGTTCTCGCCTGTGACGCTCACGTGGATCGCGGCGCCGAGGCTTTCGGCGAGAGACCGGAAGAAGTGCGGCACGAGCTCGGTGGGCAGCCCTCCCACCTGCTCACGCCCGAAGCGCCCGTCGAACACTGCGTAGGGGCGGCCGGAGAGATCGACGGCAGTCTGCACGGAATCGACCGGAGCCTGCGCGAAGTCCACCACGACTCGAGCGCGGGATTCATCCATCGGCAGGAGGAATCCATAGCGCGCGATGCCTGCCTTGCTTCCGAGCGCGCGGCGCAGCGCCTCCCCGAGCGCGAGCGCGCAGTCCTCGACCGTGTGGTGCTCGTCGATGTGGAGGTCGCCCTCGCACGCGAGGTCGAGCGCGAAGCCGCCGTGCTTCGCCAGCTGCTCCAGCATGTGATCGAAGAACCCGATGCCCGTGCGCGCGCGCACGGGGGCGCAGGCGTCGAGATCGACTTCGACTTGGATTCGCGTCTCGTTCGTCGCGCGCTCGATGCGCGCCCGGCGGGAGAGGATTCGCCGCGCCACCGCGGGCCAAGTCTCCTCAGAGGTGCCGTGGCGCCGCACCCGCAGCCCGCGTACGCCGACGTTGCGAGCGAGCTCGAGATCGGTGTCGCGGTCGCCGATGACCCAGCTCCCGGCGAGATCGACGCCGGGATCATTCAAATAACCCCGCAGAAGCCCCGTCCGCGGCTTGCGGCACTCGCAGCCGTCGCGCTCGAAATGGGGACAGACGAGCACGGCCTCGAACTCGATGCCCTGCGACGCGAAAGCATCGAGAATGAACCGGTGCGCCTTCTCGAATGCAGCGGTCGGATGCGACGGCGTGCCGAGCCCGTCCTGGTTCGTCACGATCACGAGCCGGAAGCCGGCGCGCTTCAGCTCCCCGAGCGCCGCGAACACGCCGGGCATGAAGCGGACCTTCTCGACGGCATCGACCTGCTGGTCGGGAGGCTCCTCGACGAGTGTCCCATCGTGATCGACGAACAGGACCGGCCGAGGCGCGATCGCGCGAGTAGCGTTGGGCACGGCGTCATGCCTCCCGCGCGAGCGCTGCAAGGAGGCGCGCGTTCTGCTCGGGTGTGCCGACGGTGATGCGCAGATGCCGGCCGAGGCCCGGCTGCGAGCGCACGTCGCGCACGAGCAGCCCCGCGGCACGCGCGCGCGCGAACGCCGCCGAGGCATCGTGGAACTCCGCGAGCACGAAGTTCGCCTCACTCGGGAACACACGCGCGACGCATCGCAGGGATGCGAGTCCGCTTGCCAGGCGCGCGCGCTCGGCTCGGACCCGCTCGACACGCTCGCGCGCCGCTGCAAGCTCGCGCGGCTCGAGCGCCGCGAGGACGTTCTCGATCGTCGGCTGCGTCATCGCGTAGGGAGGGATGATCTTCCTCAGCAGGGCGATGATCTCGGGCGCGGCAATGAGCGCGCCGCAGCGCGCGCCCGCGAGGCCGTGGGCCTTCGAGAGCGTGCGGATGACCGCTAGATGGGGATGGCGCGCGACGTGCGCCGCAAGACTCGCATGGCGCGCGAATTCAACGTATGCCTCGTCAACGACGAGCAGCGCCCGGCCCGCGAGCGCATCGGCGAGCCTGAGCAGCGTCGAGCCCTCCACACAGTTGCCCGTCGGATTGTTCGGAGAGCAGACATAGACGAGCTTCACCCGCGAAGTCTCCGACGCGCAGCTCGCGAGCACTGCACGCTCGTCGAGCCCGAAGCCGCTCTCGGGAGCGGCGAGCGGCACGCGCACGACACCGGCGCCCTGGATGCGCGCGGCGACGGCATACATGCCGAACGTCGGCGGACAGATGAGCACGCTGTCCTCGCCGGCGCGGCAGAAGGCGCGCGTGAGCAGGTCGATCGCCTCGTCGCTCCCGCGCCCGACGAGCACTTCGGGCGGCGTGACGCCATAGAGGGCCGCAAGGCCTTCCACCAGCGCGCGCGGCTGCGGCTCGGGATAGCGATTGAGTCCTGCGCGCGTAGCATCGAAGCCGGCGCGCCACGGCAGCTCGTTCGCATGTAGCCGCTCGAGCGCCGGATCCCACGCTGCGTGCGAGTACGGCTCGAGGTCCAGGATCTCGGGCCGCGCGAGCGTGAGCGGACCGGTGAGTGGCGCAAGCCGCGCGTTCACGACGAGCCTCCGAGCAATGCAAGCCGCTGCGCGACGGCGTTGGCGTGCCCGTCGAGCCCTTCGAGCCGGGCGAGCTCGGCGGCGACGGGGCCGAGCGCGACAAGCCCGGCGGGAGAGAGCTCCTGGACCGTGATGCGCTTGACGAAATCGAGCACCGAAAGTCCGCTGTACGCGCGCGCGTAGCCGTACGTCGGCAGCACGTGATTGGTGCCGGAGCAGTAATCGCCGAGCGGCTCGGGCGACCATTGCCCGAGAAATACCGAGCCGGCGCTCGCGACCTCGGCGAGCCAGCGGCGCGGCTCCTCGATCTCGAGGATCAAATGCTCGGGCGCATAGGCATTCGAGACCGCGAAAGCGGCGGCAAGATTCGCGACGACGATGCAGCGGCTCGCGGCGAGCGAGCGATCGAGGATCGTCCGTCGCGAGAGCGTGCGGGACTGGCGCTCCACCGCTGCTGCGACCGCCTCGGCGAGCCGGCGCGAGGGCGTGACGAGCACCGCCTGCGACAGTGCGTCATGCTCCGCCTGCGCAAGCAGGTCTGCGGCGACGAGCTCTGGACGCGCCGAGTCATCCGCGATGACCAGCACTTCGGAGGGACCCGCCGGCAGGTCGCAGGCTGCGCCCTCGGGATCCGCCGCGACGCGCTGCTTCGCCGCGGTGACCCAGGCATTGCCGGGGCCGAAGATCTTGTCCACCTTCGGCACGCTCTCGGTGCCGTAGGCGAGCGCGGCGATCGCCTGGGCGCCGCCGATCTTGAAGATGGTGTCGATTCCGCAGAGGTCGGCCGCCACGAGCACGGCCGGGTGCGCCGCGCCATCGCGACCCGGCGGCGTGCACAGCACCCGCCGCGGGCAACCCGCGAGGCGCGCCGGCACGGCGAGCATGATGACTGCGGACGGCAGCGGCGCGGAGCCGGCCGGCACGTAGAGCCCTACGGCAGAGATCGGCCGCACAATGCGCTCGCAGCGCACGCCGGGCATCACCTCGAGCGCGAAGGGCTCGAGCCGCTGCGCCGCATGAAACGCTTCGATGTTTGCGATGGCCCGTTCCAGCGCGCCGATCTCGCCGGCCGAAAGCCGGCCGCGGGCGGCCGCGATCTCCGCGCGCGGGACCGCGAGATCATCGAGCCGCACGCCGTCAAACCGCTCGGTCAGACGCCGCAGCGCGGCATCGCCTGCGCGGCGCACGGTCGCAATGATCTCCGCCACGCCGCTGCCCACATCCTCGCGCGTGCCCTGCACCGGGCGCGCGAGCGCCGCGCGGCGGGCTTCGGCATCGAGAGTGCTCCAGTCGAGGATGCGCATGGTCAGTCCAGCATCTTCTCGACGGGCAGGACGAGGAGGGCGCTCGCGCCGGCGCGCTTCAATCCTTCGAGCGTTTCCCAGAAGACATTCTCCCGGCACACGGCGTGCACGGCGACCTTGTCCGGATGCCCTTCGAGCGGAATGATGGTCGGCGCTTCGCAGCCCGGCAGCAGCCGCCGCACCTCCGTGAGCGCCGCTCGCGGCGCATGGAGCAGGATGTACTTGCTCTCGCGCACCTGCTGGACGCCGTCGATGCGCTTCAGCAGCCGTTCGACCCATTCGCTCTTTCCCGGCGGAAGATCGACCGGCGTGCGGATCAGCACTGCGTGGCTCTTGAGCACCGTCTCCACCTCGCGCAGGTGATTGGCCTGCAGCGTGGAGCCGGTCGAGACGAGGTCACAGATGGCATCCGCGCGGCCGAGCCGCGGCGCGATCTCCACCGACCCGGAGAGGGTCACGATCTCGGCCCGCACGTCCCGCTCGCGCAGGTACTGCTCGAGGAGGTAGGGGTAGGTGGTCGCGATCCGCTTCCCGGAGAGCGAGCGCGGTCCCTCGAAGGGCGCGCCTTCGGGCACGGCGAGCGACAGCCGGCAGCGCCCGAAATCGAGCGTGCGCACGCGCTGGAAGCGTGCGGGGTGGCCCCGTGCCGCGAGCTCGAGCCGCTTCTCCTCGAGCACATTGAGCCCGACGAGGCCGAGATCGCACACGTCCTCCTGCACGAGATCGGGAATGTCGTCGTCGCGCACGAAGAGCACATCGAGCGGCATGTTCTCCCCGAGCCCCAAGAGCTGGTCCTTGCCGCGCGAGATCTTGAGGCCGCAGCGCGCGAGCAGGTCGAGCGAGGGGTCCGTGAGACGCCCCGACTTCTGCACCGCGAGCTTCAGGCGCAGGTCTCCTCCGTCAGGCATGTCGCGCTGCCTCCGCTGTCGAGCCGCCTGCATCTGCGGTCCGTCGGCCATTCGCCCGCGCGGGAGCGAGCCGGCTCGCCGCGAGCAGGTAGCCGCCGTTCCCGTTCGCGAGAAAGCGCGCCACGCGGCCGATCGTCGTGATGCTCACGCCCGTCGCGCGATGGACCTCGCGATAAGGCAAACCGCGGCGCAGCCGCTCGACGACGGCCCACCGATCGGCCATCGCCTGGAGCTCGGCGGGGGTGCACAGGTCGCGGAAGAACGCGCGGCACTCCTCGGGCGTGCGGAGCGCTGCGACCGCCTCGCACAGGCGGCGCTCGGCGAGCGCTTCCTGGCGGTGGCTGACGTTACGGTGTCTCTTCATGGCCGTCCGGCACCTGATCGAGTGTATTAACGCGTTAATACGATAGCACGACGGCACGCACCGGTCCAGTGCGTCCGTGCGCCGGATGCCCCGCAACGGGGCGCCGCGGGCGGCGCAGCGAAAGCGCGGCGCGAGCGGCAGCGCCGGCGGGGTGGCCGCCTTGACGGTATGGAGCCGCGAGCCTAGACTCCCCGCCACTCATCGAGACCGGCTGAGGGAAAGGCCCTTCGACGCCGGGGCAACCGCCAGGCCCAACCCGCCTGGAAAGGTGCCAACTCCTGCGGCTCGCTCCCTCGAGCGGGTCGGCAGATGAGCGGTCAGCGTAGCCTCCGCTCGGCGCTTCGTGCGCGAGTGGAGGATGGGCGCGACGAGCCCGCCTCGATCGCGGGTGCTCTGTCAGGGGTAATCGATGAGCAACGACCCCTGAATCGCGGAGCACTCGAGCCATGTCGACCATCGAGCCCCTGGCGCCGGCCTCGCGCGGAACCGAGCGCGTCGGCCCGCAGAGCGGCGCTGCCGGCAGCCCCCAGGCGCACGACAGCTCGATCCGGGAAGGAATCCTGGAGGTGCCGGGCGAGATCGCGCTTCACCACGGCGGCTGTTTGGAGGGAGTGCGGATCGCATGGCGCCTCGCCGGCCCTGCGTCGGCGCCGGTCGTGTGCGCCCTGGGCGGCATCTCGGCGCATCGGCGCGTTTGTGGGACGGACGACCCGCGCGCCGGCTGGTGGTCCGAGATCGCCGGTCCCGGCCGGCCCCTCGACGCGGACCGCTTCCGCATCCTCAGCTTCGATTTCCTCGGCGGCAGCGGCGAGACGACGGGACCCGCTCCCGGCGCCGCGTTCCCCAGCATCTCGAGCTACGATCAGGCCGAAGCGCTGCTGCGCATCCTCAATCATCTCGGCATCAAGGCGCTGCGCGCAATTGCCGGCGGCTCCTACGGAGGCATGGTGGCGCTCGCATTCGGGGAGCGCTATCCGGACCGCGTCGGTCATCTCCTCGTGATCGGCGCCACCGACCACGCTCATCCCATGTCTACGGCCTGGCGCAGCATCCAGCGGCGCATCGTGCGCCTCGGGCTCGAAAGCGGCCGCGCCACCCCGGCCATCGAGCTGGCCCGCGCGCTCGCCATGACGACGTATCGCAGCAGCGAGGAATTCGCTGCCCGCTTTGCGGCGGCGCCGAGCCGCGAGGACGGGGCGTTCGTGTTTCCCGTCGAACGCTATCTGCTCGCGCGCGGGCGCGACTACGCCTCGCGGTATCGTCCCGAGTCGTATCTGTGTCTGTCCGAATCGATCGATCTGCATCGGGTCGATGCAACGAGCATCTTCGTGCCGACGACTGCCGTCGCGGTGCGCGAGGATCTGCTCGTCCCGCTCGCCGACGTGCGGGCGATGGTCGCGCGCTTGCCTGCCGGCCGGCTGCACGAGATCTCCTCGATTTACGGGCACGATGCCTTCCTCAAGGAGACCGAGGCGTTGCGCCCGATCTTCCAGAGCGCGCTCGGGAGCGGCGCATGAGGGACTCTGCAGAGCTGTCCCGGCGCGGCGGACCGACTGCGAGCGGGGCTGGTTCCGCCTCGAGCGATGCTGGTCCCTCCGCGAGCAATGCGGAGCCGACCGCGCGCGGTCTCGATGCGATCACGCGCGCCGTGCGCGCCGGCCTCGAGAGCGATCCGCTCACCGGGGCGGTCGTGCCGCCGATTCATCTCTCCTCGACGTTTGCCTTCCGCGGTTTCGGCGAGAAGCGCGGCTACGACTACACGCGCTCCGGCAATCCCACCCGTGACCTGCTCGGCCAGGCGCTTGCCGAGCTGGAAGGCGGCGCGGGCGGTGTCGTTACGGCAACCGGAATGGCCGCTGTCACGCTCGTCGGCTACCTGCTGCCCGCCGGCGCCCGGATCGTCGCGCCGCACGACTGCTACGGCGGCACGTATCGGCTGTTCGCGGCGTGGCAGCGGCGCGGCGAGCTGGCGGTGGAGTTCGTGGACTTCGCGGATGAGGCCGCCGTGGGCCGCGCGCTCGCATCCCCGACGGCGCTGCTCTGGATCGAGACCCCGAGCAATCCGTTGCTGCGCATCACCGACATCGCACGCTTCGCTGCGCTCGGACGCGAGCGCGGTGCGCTGGTCGTGGTGGACAACACCTTCCTGTCGCCGCTCTGGCAGCGCCCGATCGAGCTTGGCGCAGATCTCGTCGTGCATTCGACGACCAAGTATTTGAACGGCCACAGCGACGTGGTGGGAGGCGCCGTCGTCGCGCGCACGAAGGAGTTGCACGAGCAGCTGACCTGGTGGGCGAACTGCCTCGGCCTGACGGGCGCGCCGTTCGACAGCTACATGACACTGCGCGGCCTGCGCACGCTGAGCGCGCGCCTGGAACAACACGCGCGCAATGCGGCGGCGCTCGCCGAGTGGCTGCAGGAGCAGCCCGGCGTCGAGCGTGTCTACTATCCGGGCCTGCCGTCGCATCCCGGGCACGAGGTGGCGCGGTGCCAGCAGCGCGGATTCGGCGCGGTCGTCACGCTGGAGCTCGCGGGCGGGCTCGAGGCCGTGCGCGCGTTCTCCTCAGGCTTGAAGTGCTTCTCGCTCGCGGAGTCGTTGGGCGGCGTCGAGAGCCTGATCGCGCACCCGGCGACGATGACGCACGCGGGCATGGACCCTGAGGCGCGGCGGCGCGCGGGGCTCGTCGATGGGCTCATCCGGCTGTCGGTGGGCATCGAGGCGCTGGAAGACCTGCGCGCGGCGCTCGATGCGGCGCTCGAGCGCGCTCGGCGCGCGACCAGGGCGTAGGGCCCGGCACACGACCAACGGGCAGTCCGGATGGTTCCCGACGTGGCTCCGAAACTCGGCCACGGTCATCCGACAACGGCTCGAGCTGCCTCGCACGGCGTTTCCAGGCGCACAACGCCGGGCAGTACGCGCACGTGCGCATCCGCTACCGCACCCCGGCGCAGCCGGGGCTGCTCGAGCGCTTCCACCAGACGCTGAAGAACCATGACGCGTACTGGAAGCTCTACACGAGCCCGGCCGAGGCGCGCGAACTCAATGACGCGCCGTCGCCGGCGGCGGCCTATCGACTGCGTGGAAAGCCGTGCCGACGTTCCGCCCCGCGGTACGGCGCGGCGAGTCGGGTTTTCAGCACTCGCACAAAATCAGATGGGACGTGTCTAGTTGATTTCGGGGCCAAGACAGCCCGCCGCGAAATGGCTCGCGTGACGCGCGGCAATTTCGCTCAGCAGAGTCGCGAGCGCAATCGACAGGCCGGCGCGCCGGTACAGGGTCACTCAACCGCTATCCACTGCCTCGTGCTCGCAGCTCGTCCAGCACCGCATCGCCCGCGTCCCGCGTCGAGCATGGCCGCGCCCCCGGCGCGACGATATCCGCCGTCCGTGCGCCGCCGTCTATCGCCCGGCTGACCGCCGATTCCAGCGCCTCGGCCTCCTGTGTGAGCCCGAGCGAGTGCCGCAGCAGCAGCGCGGCGCTCAGAATCGTCCCATAGGGATTCGCAATCCCGCGGCCCGCGATGTCCGGGGCCGAGCCGTGGATCGGCTCGTAGAGTCCGCGCGGGCCTTCCCCCAGCGAGGCCGAGGGCAGCAGTCCGAGCGAGCCGGCGAGCATCGAGGCTTCGTCCGTGAGGATGTCGCCGAACATGTTCTCGGTCACCAGCACGTCGAAGTCTCTCGGTCGGCGGATGAGATACATGGCTGCCGCATCGACGAGCATGTGCTCGAGCGCGACATCGGGGAATTCGGCCCGCACGATGCGCTCGCAAGTCTCGCGCCAGAGGCGCGAGGTTTCGAGTACGTTCGACTTGTCGATCGAGGAGAGTCTGCGCCGCCGCGACTGGGCGAGCCGCGCCGCGGCGCGTACCACGCGCTCGATCTCCGCGACGGAGTATTCGCAAACGTCGACGGCGCGCTCGGCATCGCGGCGCTTCTCGCCGAAGTAGATCCCGCCCGTCAGCTCGCGCACGAAGAGTAGATCGACGCCCGATATCACTTCCAGTTTGAGCGTCGAGGCGTCGGCGAGCGCGGGATGCACGCTGACCGGCCGCAGGTTCGCATATACGCCGAGCGCCTTGCGCAGTCTCAGCAAGCCCTGCTCCGGACGGACCTTCGCGCCGGGCGCGGACCACTTCGGTCCGCCGATCGCGCCGAGGAGCACCGCATCGGCGGTCAGGCAGGCGTCGAGCGTGCGAGCGGGGAGTGGATCGCCGCAGGTGTCGATCGCGGAGCCGCCGAACGGCTCCTCTTGCAGCTCGAAGCGGTGCCCAAATCGAGCGGCGACGGCCGTGAGGCAGCGCAGCGCTTCCGCGATCACTTCAGGACCGATGCCATCGCCTGCGAGGACGGCAATGCGCGCCTTCATAGATTCTCCGCGAGGAAACCGGCGACTTCAGTCGCGGGTTGTCTATGCGCCGGTCGCCTGCTCGTAGGCCGCGATCTGCGGCATCTGCGCGAGCAGGAAGCCGAGCTCGTCGACCCCGTTCAGCAAGCAGTAGCGCGCGAACGGCTCGAGCGGGAACGGCACCCGCTCGCCGGTGGGCAGCGCGAGCGTCGTCGTCTCCACGTCGAGGGTCACCTCCGCGCCCGGATGATCGATGAGCCATGCGCTCGTCGCTTCATCGACAACCACCGGCAGCAGGCCGTTCTTGAGCGCGTTGCTGCGGAAGATGTCCGCGATCTCCGTGCTCACCACAGCGCGGATTCCGTAGTCGACGAGCGCCCACGGCGCATGCTCGCGCGAGGAGCCGCAGCCGAAGTTGCGCCCGGCGACGAGGATGCTGCACCCCGCGGCCTCGGGACGATTGAGCGCGAACTCGGGACGCGGGGCGCCGTCCGGCGCATAGCGCCAGTCGGCAAAGAGCCGCCGGCCGAGCCCTGAGCGCGTCGTCGTCGTGAGGAAGCGCGCGGGAATGATCTGATCCGTGTCGATGTTCGCCGCTGGCAGCACGACGGTGCGCGAGCGGATGGTCCTGAGGGGCGTCATTGCAGCAGCTCCCGCGGATCCGTGATCCGGCCGCGCACCGCGCACGCCGCGGCCGTGAGGGGGCTCGCGAGCAGCGTGCGGCTGCCGGCGCCCTGGCGGCCCTCGAAGTTGCGGTTGCTCGTGCTCACCGAGTACTCCCCGCGCGCGACGGTGTCGCCGTTCATGCCAATGCACATCGAGCAGCCCGACTCGCGCCAGTCGGCACCCGCCTCGATGAACACCCGATGCAGCCCCTCGGCCTCGGCCGCCGCCTTGACCTGCTGCGAGCCCGGCACGACGAGCATGCGCACGCCGCGCGCCACCCTGCGCCCGCGAAGCACGCGCGCCGCCGCGCGCAGGTCCGACAGGCGCGAGTTCGTGCAGCTGCCCACGAACACCACGTTCACCGGCCGCTCGGCGAGCGGCGCGCCGGCTTCGAGGCCCATGTACGCGAGCGCGCGCTCGAAGGCGGGATCGCCGTCGCGGCGTGGCACGCAGCCCGTGACGGGCACGCTCATGCCGGGGTTCGTGCCGTAGGTGATCATCGGCTCGACGTTCGAGGCGTCGATCTCGACCTCGCGGTCGAAGCGCGCGCCAGGGTCGGTCGCGAGCGTTCGCCAGCGTTCGAGCGCACGCTCCCATTCGGCGCCACGCGGCGCACGTGGCCGGCCGGAGAGGTACGCGTAGGTCGTCTCATCCGGCGCGATCATGCCCGCTCGTGCGCCGGCCTCGATGGACATGTTGCAGACGGTCATGCGCTCGTCCATGTCGAGCGCGCGGATCGTCTCGCCGCGATATTCGATGACGTGCCCCGTGCCGCCGCCGACGCCGATGCGTCCGATGATCGCGAGGATCAAATCCTTCGCGGTGACGCCCGCACCGAGGCGCCCGCCGACGTTGATCGCGAGCGTGCGGGGCTTGCGTTGCAGCAGGCATTGCGTCGCGAGCACGTGGCCGACCTCTGTCGTGCCGATCCCGAAGGCGAGGGCGCCGAAGGCGCCGTGAGTGCTCGTGTGGCTGTCGCCGCAGACGATCGTCTTGCCCGGTTGGGTGAGCCCGAGTTCCGGACCGACGACGTGCACGATCCCGCGCAGCGGCGAGCGCATCCCGAGCAGCTCGACGCCGAAGGCGGCGCAGTTGGCCTCGAGCTCGCGCACCTGGCGCGCGGCCGATTCGATGGCGATCGGCGCGCCGCCGAAGACCTGCTCGGTCTTCGTGGGCGTCGAGTGATCGAGCGTGCCGAGCGTGCGATCCGGGCGGCGCACCGGCAGCCCGCGCGCGCGCAGCTCCGCGAACGCCTGCGGCGTCGTGACTTCGTGAATGAGATGCAGGTCGATGTACAGGACGGCGGGCGTGTCCGGCGTCTCCGGCACGACCTCGTGGCGCTCCCATACCTTCTGAAACAGGGTCTTCGGAGTCGTCATGGCGCGTTGTCAAACCGCGGCCCGAGCCGCCTCGGCCGCCTGCGCCGTTTGAGCCGCCTCACCCACCTCGGTGGGCGGTCGGCCATCCCGCGCCCTGGCGCCCGCTTTCTGCGAAAGCTCGATGCGGTTCACCACTTCGAGGAACGCCTGCGCGCTCGACTCGACGATGTTCGTGCTGACGCTGGAGCCGCGGTACGTGCGCTCGTTGTGCTCGACGTGGACGATCGCCTCACCCTGCGCGTCCTCGCCGCCCGTCACGCCGCGCAGCTCGAACTTGCGCAGCAGCACCGTGATGCCGGCGGCGGCCTCGATCGCTTTGAACGCCGCATCGACCGGCCCGTCTCCCCGCGCGCTGCGTTCGACCGTGCGCCCGTCGGCGTGACGGAGCCGCACGATCGCTTCCGCGGCGCTGCCGCCGCAGCCCACGGCGCTGCCGCTCTCCGCGACCGTGCGCAGCGACTCGAGGGTCCAGGGGCCGCTCGCATCGTGCTCGGCGCGCAGGACGAGCGCTTCGATGTCGCCGTCGAACAGCTCCTTCTTCTTGTCCGCGAGCGCCTTGAACTCCTCGAAGACCCGGTTGAACTCGACCTCCTCGAGCTCAAATCCGAGATCGCGGATGCGCTGACGCAGGGCGTGGCGGCCGCTGTGCTTGCCGAGGATCAGGCTGCTGCGGGGCAGGCCCACGTCCTCGGGTCGCATGATCTCGTAGGTCGACTGATGGCGCAGCATGCCGTGCTGATGAATGCCGGACTCGTGCGCGAAGGCATTCTCTCCGACCACCGCCTTGTTGCGCGGGATCGTCATGCCCGTGATGCTCGCGACGAGCCGCGAGGTCGGATAGAGCCGCGTCGATTGGATGTTCGTGCGGACGTTGAAGAAAGTCTCGCGGGTCTTCACGGCCATCACGACCTCCTCGAGCGAGCAGTTGCCCGCGCGCTCGCCGATGCCGTTGATGGTGCACTCGATCTGGCGGGCGCCCGCGACGACGGCGGTGAGGCTGTTCGCGACGGCCATGCCGAGGTCGTCGTGGCAGTGCACGGAGAGCGTGACACGCTCGATGCCGCGGACGTTCTTGCGCAGATACCGGAACAGCTCCGCGAACTCATCGGGCACGGTGTAGCCCACCGTGTCCGGAATGTTGATCGTGGTGGCTCCCGCCCCGATCGTGGCCTCCACGACCTCGGCGAGGAAGTCGAGCTCGGTGCGCGAGGCGTCCTCCGGCGAGAACTCCACGTCCCCGCAGAAATCGCGCGCGATCCTCACTGCCTCGACGGCGGTGCGGACGATCTGCTCGCGCGCCATGTTGAGCTTGTACTGCCGGTGGATGGCGCTCGTCGCGAGGAAGACGTGCAGGCGGTGGCGCGGGGCATCGCGCAGAGCCTTCGCGGCGAGCTCGATGTCGCTGCGGTTGCAGCGCGCGAGACCGCAGATGATCGGCCCGTGCACCTCGCGGGCGACGGCGTTGACGCTCTCCCAATCGCCGCGCGAGGCCGCGGGGAAGCCGGCTTCGATGACATCGACCCCGAGCTCTGCGAGCGCGCGCGCGACGCGCAGCTTCTCGGGCTGCGTCATGCTGCAGCCCGGCGACTGCTCGCCGTCGCGCAGCGTCGTGTCGAAAATGATCAAGCGTTCGGGGTCGATGGCCATACGTCACCTCTCGAGCCGCCCGGCGGCGCATCGCGGCGCGGCCGGGCTCGTTGCAAAGGCGCGCCGCATCGTGGCGCGCTCCTTCATGCTCTGCGCTCTTCCAACCACGGCATCCTGGCCCGAAGCTGCGCGCCGACCTTCTCGATCTGCCGCGTCATGTCCTCTTTCAGCATCCGCTTGTAGTTGCGCCGGCCGGTCGCGTTCTCCTTGATCCACTCTCGGGCGAACTTGCCGGTCTGGATCTCCTTCAAGATCCGGCGCATCTCGTTCTTCACGCGCTCGTCGACCACGCGTGGGCCGCGGGTGAGATCGCCGAACTTCGCCGTTTCGCTGATGAACTGATGCATCTTCCTGATGCCGCCTTCGTGCAGCAGGTCGGTGATGAGCTTCACCTCGTGCAGGCACTCGTAATAGGCCACTTCCGGCTGGTATCCGGCCTCGACCAGCGTCTCGAAGCCCTTCACGATGAGCTCGGTGATGCCGCCGCAGAGCACCGTCTGCTCCCCGAAGAGGTCGGTCTCGGTCTCCTCGGCGAAGGTCGTCTCGAGCACGCCGCCGCGCGTGCCGCCGATGCCGTGCGCGTACGCGAGCGCTCGAGCACGCGCGTGGCCCGTCGCATCCTGCGCGACGGCGAGGAGGCAGGGCACGCCGCGCCCCTGCTGGTACTGCCTGCGCACGAGATCGCCCGGCCCCTTCGGCGCGATCAGCACCACGTCGAGGTCCTTGCGCGGGCGGATCTGCTCGAAGTGGATGTTGAAGCCGTGCGCAAAGAGCAGCGCGGCCCCGCGCTTGATCTGCGGCTCCACGGCGGCGTACAGCTCGGGCTGTGCGAGGTCGGGGACGAGCATCGCCACGAGGTCGGCGCCGGCGACGGCTTCCGCGGGGGGTGCCACGGGGAGGCCGTCGCGGCGCGCCTTCTTCCAGCCCTCGCCGGCCTTTCTGACGCCGACGACCACGTCGTAGCCGCTGTCCTTCAGATTCAGGGCGTGCGCGCGGCCCTGGCTGCCGTAGCCGAGCACCGCGATCCGCGCCCCGCGCAGGGCCCTCTTGTCGACGTCCTTCTGCGAATACAACTTCATCATTACGCTCCCCGTGGGTAACAAAAAACCCCGCACCCGCCCTTCATCATCGGGCCGGCGCGGGGTTCTTCAGGTGTTCGCTCGTGTTCGCTCTGCGATCAACTAGCGCGACTGACCCGCACCGGCCCCGTAAGGGGCAGCAGGCTCGTCAGAAGCAGCGCGAGCGGCGCGGGAGCGCCGGCCGCCTTGCGAGTCTCGAGTGCGGTCGTCCTCATCACGATCGCGTGTGGCGAGTCCGTATCATCAAGGAGCAGGATGGGAGCACAATCGGCGCGATCTTGTCAATTGACGGGATCGCTCCTGACGGGATCGCCCCTTGACTGGATCGTCCCACGAGCGGGGTCACCCCACGAGCAGGAAACGGGGGGCTTCGCCGAATGAAACGCTGAGCCGTTCATGGACATGCTGCTGACCGAACATTCCGACGCGAGCCGCCCCCTCTGGCTGCTGACGGAGGCCGAGTTGCCGGCGTGGCTCGGATCACAACCGGACTCCGTTGCAGGCTGGGTGCGGGAGAACGGCTTCCAGGCCGAGCGCCACCGGGTGCTCACGATACCGGGCTCCGCGGGTGCGATCGCGGGCGCGGTGGTGGGGCTTGGCCCACTCAGAGCTCGCGAGGAGGTGACGCTCTGGCACGCGGCACCGCTTCCGGACCGCCTGCCCGCGGGGACCTACGCGCTCGCGACGCCGCTCCCGCCGTCCGCGGCCACACAGTTCGCGCTCGGCTGGCTGACGGGCGCATACCGACTCACCCGTTATCGCAGCGCGCCGCCTGCGCGCGGCGCGGCGCTCGTTGCGCCGGCGGGAGCAGATGTGCGTTACGCGGAGGCGGCGGCCCGTGCGACCGCGCTCGCGCGCGATCTGATCAATGCGCCGGCGAACGAGCTCGGACCGGCGGAGCTGGCCCAGGCGGCCGCCGATCTGGCCGAGCGATTCAGCGCGCGCTGCGAAGTGCTCGAAGACCCCGACCTCGAGGCGCGTGACTACCCGCTCATCCGCGCCGTCGGCGCAGGTAGCCCGCGCGCTCCGCGGCTCGTCGACCTCCGCTGGGGCGATCCCTCCGCGCCGCGCGTGACGCTCGTCGGCAAGGGTGTGTGCTTCGACAGCGGCGGGCTCGACCTGAAGCCCTCCGCCGCGATGCTGCTCATGAAGAAGGACATGGGCGGGGCCGCGTGCGCCCTCGCGCTCGCGAGCCTGCTGATGACCCTCGAAGCGCCCGTGCGGCTGCGTGTGCTGGTTCCCTGCGTGGAGAACAGCATCGACGGGCGCGCCTACCGGCCCGGCGATGTGCTGCGTTCGCGCAAGGGCCTCACCGTCGAGATCGGCAACACGGACGCCGAGGGCCGCCTGATCCTCGCCGACGCGCTCACGGAGGCCGACGCGGAGCGTCCGGCGCTGCTCATCGATCTTGCGACGCTCACCGGCGCTGCGCGGACGGCGCTCGGCCCGGAGCTGCCGGCGGCCTATTCGACCGATGAGGCGCTCCTCGCGGAGCTGCGCGCGCACGGCGATGCGGAGGCCGACCCGATCTGGCCGATGCCCTTGTGGACGGGTTACGACGATGAGCTCGCGAGCAAGATCGCAGACCTCGCAAACGTCTCGGCCTCGCCCTTCGCGGGCTCCATCATCGCGGCACTCTTCCTGAAACGCTTCGTGACCGCGACGAGGGCGTGGGTGCATCTCGACCTCTACGCCTGGAATGCGAAGGAGCGGCCCGGGCGTCCGGTCGGCGCGGAGGCCCAGTGCGTGCGGGCGCTGTACCGGCTGATCCGCGCACGTTTCGGGTGAGCGACCGCTTCGGGTGCAGGCAGGCGGCCGCTTCGGCGGAAGCGGCGGCGCTGAGCGCCAGTGCTAGACTCGTCAGCTTCGTTTCCCAACCTCAGCCCTCTAGAAGCCCCCGATGCCGAAGCCGAGCAAGCCTTCATCTGATCCGCGGCAGTATTCCCGTCTCGTCGTGGACGGCGTCAAGCAGGCGCCTTCGCGCGCCATGCTGCGGGCCGTGGGGTTCACGGACGCCGACTTCAGCCGGCCACAGATCGGCATCGCCTCGACATGGGCCAATGTGACGCCGTGCAACATGCACATCGCCGAGCTCGCGCGCCACGCGGCAGCGGGCGCCGATGGAGCGGGTGGCAAGAGCGTCCTGTTCAACACCATCACCGTCTCCGACGGCATTTCGATGGGCACGCCGGGCATGCGCTACTCGCTGGTGTCGCGCGAGCTGATCGCCGATTCCATCGAGGCCGTAGTCGGCGCGGAGGGCTTCGACGGCTTCGTCGCGATCGGAGGCTGCGACAAGAACATGCCGGGCTGCGCGATGGCGATGGCGCGGCTCAATCGGCCGGCGGTTTTCGTCTATGGCGGCACGATCCGGCCCGGCGCAAAGCGCCGCGACATCGTGGCCGTGTTCGAGGCCGTAGGCGCGCACGCCGCCGGCAAGCTCTCGGATGCCGAGCTCGCGGAGGTCGAGCGCACGGCGATTCCCGGCCCCGGCAGCTGCGGCGGCATGTACACGGCCAACACGATGGCCTCGGCCATCGAAGCCCTCGGGCTCTCCCTTCCGGGCAGCTCCTCGCAGGAGGCTGTGAGCGATGCGAAGCGCGAGGATTGCCGCCGCGCGGGCGAGGCCGTGGTCGCGCTCACCGAGCAGGGCATCCGGCCGCGCGACATCCTCACGCGCCAAGCGTTCGAGAACGCCATCACCACGGTGATCGCTCTCGGCGGCTCGACCAATGCCGTGCTGCACCTGCTCGCGATCGCGCACGAGGCGCGCGTGCGCCTGGACCTCGACGACTTCACCCGCGTCGGCCGGCGCGTGCCGGTGCTCGCGGACGTGCGTCCGAGCGGCCGCTACCTGATGTCCGAACTCATCGCGATCGGTGGGGTCCAACCTCTGATGCGAATGCTGCTGGATGCGGGTTTGCTGCACGGCGAGTGCCTGACCGTGACCGGGCGGACGCTCGCCGAGAACCTCGCGGAAGTGGGTACATACGTTGCCGGACAGGACGTGGTCCGGCCGCTGTCTCACCCCATCAAGAAGGATAGCCACTTGGTCGTCCTCTACGGGAACGTCGCTCCCGAAGGGGCGGTCGCAAAGCTCTCCGGCAAGGAAGGCCTCGCTTTCGAGGGCCGAGCTCGCGTCTTCGATGGCGAGGAGCGCGCGACAGCGGCCATTCTGGGCGGCGCTGTCAGGGCCGGCGACGTAGTGGTGATCCGCTACGAGGGCCCGAAGGGCGGGCCGGGCATGCGCGAGATGCTGAGCCCGACGAGCGCCATCATGGGGCGCGGGCTCGGCGACAAGGTGGCGCTGATCACCGATGGACGATTCTCCGGGGGCAGCCACGGCTTCGTGGTTGGACATATCACGCCCGAGGCCGCGGTCGGCGGAACGCTTGCACTCGTGAGGAACGGGGACCGCATCCGGATCGACGCCGTGAAGCGCACGATCGATGTGGAGCTCACGGCGGCGGAGCTGCGCAGGCGCCGCACGTCGTGGACGCCGCCGCGTCCGAATGCGCGGACCGGCGTGCTCGCGAAGTACGCACAGCTGGTCGGCAGCGCCTCGCGAGGCGCGGTCACGACGCCGCCATGGCCGGGAAGGGTGGATTCCACGGCTCGAGCGTAGGTAAAGTGTTGTCAGTGTGCGATGCAGCGGTTAGAGTTCGCAGCACACATGGTACGCGGGGCTGCATGGAGCGCGCCGCGAGAGCTGGATGGCGAAGCGCACTCGCTTCGCACGAGCGACACTTAGGGGGATATTCATTCGACGCTGGCGTCTCGCCCTCGGGAGGGCGCACGGTTGAGATCGAGGCGCCGGATACCCAGCCGGCGCATGGCGCGCGAATCCGCGCCGGACTTGCGCGCGGATCGAAACGTAGCTACTTTGCGACGCCCGCCCTTCGGCGGGCCGTCCGCATGAATCACGGCATCGACACACGGTAAGCATGGCAACCTATTCGTCACCCCACGACTCCTCGTTCTTTACGCGGCGTGCGATCACGATGGCGGTCGCGATCGCCGTACAGGTCGGCATCGTCGTGGTCTTCTCGAGCGGACTGGCGACCCGGGTGATCAACATCGTTGCCCCGCCCATTCAGACGGACATCGTTCAAGAGGTGCAGAAGCGGAACGAGCCGCCGCCTCCGCCGCCGCCGAAGATGGAGCGCCCGCCGGTCGAGGTGCCCCCGCCCGACATCGCGATCAACGTGCCGGTGGAGACGAACAACACGGCGATCACGAACGTGACGACGAAGCCGCAGCCGAAGGCGCCGCCGCCGCCGCCCCCGGCGCCGGTGCATCATACGATGACCGGCGTGGGGGTGAGCGGGAGGAACTTCCCCAACTCCTCGGACTTCTATCCCCCGGCCTCTCAACGGCTCGGGGAGGAGGGCACGGCGCTCGTTCATGCCTGTGTGGGTCCGAACGGCCGTCTCGTGCAGCCCCCGACGCTCGCCAAGACCTCCGGCCACAGCCGCCTCGATGAGGCAGCCATCCGGCTCGCGACGGCGGCCTCCGGGAAGTACAAGCCCGCGACCGAGGACGGCAAGCCGATCAGCGCGTGCACCACCTTCGGCGTGAAGTTCCAACTCCAATAGACCATTGCCCAAGCGCCCACCGTGCGGTGGGCCTTTTTGTTTCGAGGAAACCATGGAAAACGCAGCAGCCCCCGTCACCAATCCTTACGGCGTATCCGCGCTCATCAACAACGGCGACCCGCTCTCCCACGGAGTGCTGATCGTCCTTGCGCTCATGTCCCTGTTCTCGTGGTACGTGATCCTCACGAAGCTGTGGGATCAGAGGAAGCTCAAGCAGTCCGCGAAGGTCGCGGAGAAGCAGTTCTGGACCGCCCCCTCGATCAAGGACGGGGTCGAGCGCCTGAAGAAGGGCGACGAGTACCGGGTGATCGCCGAGGAGGGCCTGCGTGCGCAGTCGCATCATGACGGTCGTCTCACGGACCGCATCGACCTCAACGAGTGGATCACGATGTCCCTGCAGCGCTCGGTCAACAACGCGAGCACCCGCCTGCAGGCCGGTCTCGGTCTTCTCGCCTCGGTCGGCTCGACAGCGCCGTTCGTGGGTCTCTTCGGTACCGTCGTCGGCATCATCCGCGCCCTCGTGTCGATCGGCCTCTCCGGTCAGCCGAGCATCGACAAGGTCGCCGGCCCCGTCGGCGAGGCGCTGATCATGACGGCCTTCGGTCTGCTCGTCGCGGTGCCCGCGGTGCTCGGATACAACTGGCTCGTCGGCCGCAACAAGGCCGTGCTCGACGGGCTGCGCAACTTCGCGAGCGACCTGCATGCCTATCTCGTCGGCGGCGCGCGCGTCGCCGGCGCCGAGCCCGCGGCGGCGGCCCGTCCGGCCGCAGCCCCGGCTCCTGCGGCGGCAGCGGTCGGCCGCAAGTAACCGGCGGACGCTCGGCAGCGCAGGCAATCACTCTTTCAGGACGCCCTCATGGCAATGCAAGTCGGCGGTGACGAGGAGAACCGGGAGTTCAACTCCACGATCAACACGACGCCTCTGGTCGACATCATGCTCGTGTTGCTCATCATCTTTCTCATCACCATCCCGGTGATCCGCAACCAGATCCCGGTGCAGCTGCCGAACGCGGTGAACATCCCGACGGAGACGAAGCCGGAGAACATCACGATCGCCGTGACGCCGGACGGCACGGTGTACTGGAACAATCAGAGGGTGGACAGCTCGCAGGATCTCCTGAAGCGCGTGGAGACGGCCGCGGTGGAGAAGCCGCAGCCGGAGATCCACATCCGCGCGGACAGGAGCGTCCAGTATGCGGCGATCGGCCGCGTGCTCTATGCGATCCAGCGGGGCGGCATCGTGAAGGTGGGCTTCATCACGGAGCCGGACCGCAACAGTCTGGCGAAGTACATTTCCATGCAGCATTGAGCGCTGCGGGAGAACGATAGAACATGGCAATGTCGGTTGGCCCGGGTGGCGGCGGCGAGGACGAGCTGTGCGACATCAACACCACGCCGCTCATCGACGTGATGCTGGTGCTGCTCGTGATGCTCATCATCACCCTGCCCATCATGACCCACGCGGTGAAGTTGGACATGCCGAACGCCAACAATCCGCCGCCTCCGCAGCAGCAGGCAGCGCCCATCGACCTCGAGATCGAGTTCGACGGCACGGTCCTGTGGAACGGCAACGTGGTCCCCGGCACGCCGGGCAATATGGACGTGCTCGACCAGTACTTCCGGACCGAATCGATGCAGAACCCGCAGCCGGAGATCCACCTGCGGCCCGATCGGCACGTGAAGTATGACGTCGTGGCGAAGGTGCTCGCCGCAGCGCAGCGCAACCACATGGTCAAGATCGGCTTCGTCAATACGGCGGAGTTCAACCAGTAGCGCAGCACCCTACACTAACCCGCGGCGAAGGAACGCGTGCGGGAGCCGGACCGTTAACAGCGAGAACGATCCCCAGCCCGATCACGGCAAGCTCATCATGAACAAGCCCCCGTTTGCAGCCGCGCTCCTCTCGAGCGCCACCTTGGCCGCCGCGCTGAGCCTCGGGCTCGCCGGTCCCGCTCATTCCGCGGAGAAGAGCAAGAACACCGTCAGCCGCGAGCTGGCGAAGCCGCTCAAGGCCGCGCAAGAGGATGAGCAGAAGGGCCGGTACAGGGAAGCGATCGACAAGCTCATGCAGGCGAACGCGAACCCGAAGAAGACTCCCTTCGATCAGCACGTCATCAATGAGCTGCTGCTCTACGCCTACATCAAGACGAAGGATTACGCTGACGCCGTGAAGCCGATGGAGGCGACCATCGACGACGGCTTCACGGAGCCCGCGCAGGTGCAGAACCGCATCCGCGACCTCGGCGTCATCTACTACCAGCTCAAGAACTACGACAAGGCGATCCAGTACGGCGAGCGCGCTGTAAAGGGCGGCTTCGGGAACGATACGACCTATACGCTCGTGAGCCAGGCGTACTACTTGAAGGGCGACTACAAGGATGCCGTGCGCTTCACGAACAACTACGTCGACCAGGAGGTGAAGAACGGCGGGATGCCGAAGGAGCAGCAGCTGCAGATCGTCCTCAACTCCTGCGTGAAGTTGAGCGACCAGCAGTGCGCGTCGCGCACCCTCGAACGGCTGGTGACGTACTACCCGAAGCCCGAGTACTGGCAGGACCTCATCAACACGCTGTACGTGACGAAGGAGGCAGAGAACAACGACGCGGACATGCTCGCCATCTACGAGCTGGCCAACGATGTGGGCGCCCTCAAGCGGGCGCAGGACTACATCGAGATGGCGCAGCTCGCGCTCGAGCAAGGTCTGCCCGGCGAGGCCCAGCAGGTGCTCGAGAAGGGGATCGCGCAGAACTTGTTCGCCGATCAGCAGTCGCGCCAGCGCAGCGAGCGTCTGTTCGAGAAGGCGAAGAAGGCTGCCGCCACCGATCAGGCCTCGCTCGCGAGGCAGGCCCAGGACGCGGCGGCTGCGGCGACGGGTGACAAGGACGTGGCCGTCGGCGAGGCCTACCTGAGCTACCAGAAGTACGACCAGGCGGTCGAGGCGCTGCGGCGGGGCATCATGAAGGACTCCCTCAAGAACCCCGCGCGTGCGCAGCTGATGCTCGGCATGGCCGAGCTCAAGGCCGGCAACAAGGACGCGGCCTTGAAGGCTTTTCATGACGTTAAGGCCAGCGATCCGGTCCTGCAGCGCCTCGCGAACCTCTGGACCGTACACGCGCGCGAGCAGGGTCGGACGGTGGCGAGCCGCTGAGACGCGGCTGGCGCACGCATGGGCCGCGGGCAGCGACTCCTTGACCTGGTAGCGAGCCGCCGGCGCGGGTAGCGGGCCACCGGCACACAGACGTGAGCTTCTGAGCGGGAGATTTGCCATGACGATCAAGGCTGGCGAGCCGATGCCGAAGGGCACCCTGAAGCGCATGACGCCTGAAGGTCCCAAGGACATCTCGACCGAGGAGCTGTTCAAGGGTAAGAAGGTCGTCCTGTTCTCCGTGCCGGGCGCGTTCACGCCCACGTGCGATGCGAAGCATCTGCCCGGCTTCCTGCAGAATTGGGATCAGCTGAAGGCGAAGGGCGTCGACACCATCGCGTGCATGGCCGTCAACGATGTATTCGTCATGAACGCCTGGGGCAAGTCGCAGAACGTTGGCGACAAGGTCATGATGCTCGCCGATGGGAATGGCGACTATGCGAAGGCGCTGGGTCTCACCATGGACGCGAGCCGCTTCGGCATGGGCACGCGCGGCCAGCGCTTCGCCATCGTCGTCGAGGACGGGATCGCGAAGAAGGTCTTCGTCGAGGCGCCAGGCGAATTCAAAGTCTCAGCCGCCGAGAACGTTCTCGCGAATCTTTAGTCCCGTCCGCCCCCGGAAACGGCAAGCGCCGGATCGGCGCCCCTACAGCAGCTCGATGAGCTGCGGGACGATCTCGAACAGGTCGCCGACGAGGCCGTAGTCGGCGACCTCGAAGATCGGGGCGTCCGCGTCCTTGTTGATCGCAACGATCGTCTTGGCGTCCTTGATGCCCGTCAGGTGTTGGATGGCGCCCGAGATGCCGATCGCGAAGTAGAGCTCCGGCGCGATGATCTTGCCCGTCTGCCCCACCTGCATCTCGTTCGGCACATAGCCCGCATCCACCGCCGCGCGCGAGGCGCCGACGGCCGCACCCAGCTTGTCGGCGAGCCGGTAGAGCAGCTTGAACCCCTCGCTGCTGCCGAGCGCCCGGCCGCCCGAGACGACGCGGCGGGCGGTTTGCAGATCCGGGCGGTCCGATTTCGCGGCCGAGACAGACACGAAGCGGGTATGCGCGGGGACCTCCACGGAGACGTTCGCCGGCTCGATCTGCACGGCTCGCTCAGTGGTTGCGGCCGGAGCCGCCGAGTACGACGCCGTGCGAACGGTTCCGACGATCACCGGGGACTCCACCTCCACCGTGACGATGACGTTGCCCGCATAGATCGGGCGGCGAAAGCGCGTCGGGCTCTCGACCGCCATGATGTCGCTCAGCTGCGGCGCATCGAGCAGCGCGGCGATCCTCGGCATCAGATCCCGGCCGAACGTCGTCGAGGGGCCGAGCACGTGGGAGTAGCCGCCGCCCGAGGCGATCGCGGCAATCTGGGGAGCGAGCACCGCCGCGAGCGGATGCGCGTTTGCCGCCTGCTCGAGCGTGAGCACCCGTTTGACGCCGCCGAGCTTCGCAGCTTCGGCGGCGACAGGACCGGCCTGCGCGGCGCACACCACCACGTCGATGTCGGCGCCGAGGTCGCGCGCGCAGGTCACGCACTTCGCGGTGCTGGCATTGAGCGCCGAGCCGTCGTGCTCGGCGACGAGGAGCGTGCGCGCCATCAGATGAGCCCCTTCTGCTTGAGCGCCGAGACGAGCTCCGCGGCGTCCTTCACCCGCACGCCCTTCTGCCGCTGCGGCGGAGGCTCGAAGCGGACCGCTCGGATTCGCGGGGCCGGCGACGTCAAGCCCAGATCGGCGAGCGTCAGCGTGTCGAGCGGCTTTTTCTTCGCCTTCATGATGTCCGGCAGTTTCACGTATCGCGGCTCGTTGAGCCGCAGGTCGGTGGTGAAGACGGCCGGCAGGTCCACTTCCAGGGTCTCGAGGCCCGCATCGACCTCGCGCACGGCGGTCGCTCGGTCGCCCGCGATCTCGATCTTCGAGGCGAATGTCGCCTGCGGCCGGCCCCAGAGCGCGGCGAGCATCGGACCGGTCTGGCTGTTGTCGTCGTCGATCGCCTGCTTGCCGAGAATGACGAGAAGCGGCTGCTCGCGCTCGATGAGCTTCAGCAGAATCCGCGCCACCGTGAGCGGTTCGAGCCCGAGCGCGCCTGCCGCAGCCGGGCCGGGATCGACGTGCACCGCCCGATCCGCGCCCATCGCGAGCGCGGTGCGCAACTGCTGCTGGCAGTCCGCCGCGCCGATGCTCGCGGCGACGACCTCCTCCGCCGCGCCGCGCTCCTTGATGCGCAGGGCTTCCTCGAGCGCGATCTCGTCGAAGGGATTGATGCTCATCTTCGCGCCGTCGATGGCGACGCCGCTGCCATCCGGCTTGACCCGGACGCGCACGTTGTAGTCGACGACGCGCTTGATGCCGACGAGAATGCGCTTCATCGAGCGGCTGCCGTGACGTTCGGAGCGGCCGCCCGGATTCCCGGCCCGCGGCCTGCCGCTCCGCGGGCTGCTGCGCGACCCGCCGCACGCAGCGCGGAGAATGCGCGCATTGCGGTCAGCCCGCCGCGCGCTGGTCCGCCGGCCGATGTGGCGGGTTGCGCTGCTGCTCGACGAACTTCACGCGGATCTTCTGCGCGGTCTCTCTCAGCCGCGGGACGAACCGCTCGACCGCCACGCGCTGTGGGACCGCGGATGCGGCGAAGCGCACGGCGATCGTCGCGAGCACGCGGTCTTCGACGAGGACGGGCACGGCCATCGCCATCTCCTCCGACACGCGCCGGGTGCGGACGGCCGTTGCGTAGCCCTGCTCGCGCGTCTCATCGAGGATCTTCTCGACCTCCGGCCGGCGCCGCGCGAGCTGATCCTCCTCCCGCTGCGACCGGCTCAAGATGTCGAGGAGAGTGTCCCTCTGCTCCGCGGAGCAGAACGCGAGATAGGCGCGGCCGCAGGAGGTCGTGAGGAGCGGAATCCGGAATCCGGCGCTCAGGCGCTCGACCGCAAGCGGGCTCACGTGATCGGTGGTGTCGCGCACCAGCATCGACGTACCGGAGGGGGAGGCGAGCGAGATCGGCCAGATGATCTCCTTGCAGAGGTCGCTGATGCAGGGGCGCGCGATCTGGGTGACCCAGGCCTCGTCATCGAACCCATCCGCGAGCCCGCGGACCATGACGGTGAGGCGGTAGCGGTCGTCGGTCGCGTCTCGGTATACGTAGCCGGCCTGGGCCAGCGTCTCGAGGATGCGGTAGGTGGTGGTGCGGGGGAGCTTGATGTCGTTCGTGACCTCTGAGACGGTTGCGCCGTCGCGGCGATTCAGGACGGCGAGCGCCTCGAGGCCGCGGATGAGCGCGCGGATCGGTCGGGTGGATTCCATGTGTTCGGGGGTGCCTGCAAGGGATGAAGTGCGAAAGTTTAGGAAGCGCACGCTCGCCTGTCCAACCCCGGCAGTACTATTCGTCCATGTACTCGTCCGTGCCAGTCGTCCATGCCGATCGTCCGTGCCGCTCGTTCGTGCCGGGCAGGGGACTCGCCCTGCGCTCACGTACATGATCGCCTTTGCTCTGCGCCGCGCCGCGGCGAGCGTGCCGACGCTTTTCCTGATCGTCACAGCGTCTTTTTTCGCGATCCGGCTCGCGCCGGGCGGCCCTTTCGAGGCATCGCAAGGACTTCCGCCGTCCGTCGAAGCCAATCTCGAGGCCGCCTATGGCCTCGACCAGCCGCTTCCGGTGCAGTATGGACGCTATCTCGCCGGCCTCCTGCACGGCCGATTCGGACCGTCGCTCTCGGTGCGCGATGTGGAGGTCTCGGAGCTCATCGCGCGCGGGTTGCCGGTAAGCGCCACCGTCGGGCTCGCCGCCCTCGCGGTGTCCCTGATTGCCGGCATTCCGCTCGGCATCGGTGCTGCCCTGCAGCAGGGCCGCTTGCTGGATCACGTTGCGACGGGCATCGCCGTACTCGTGCTCGCCCTGCCGGGGTTCGTCGTGGGGCCGGCGCTCGCGCTCGCGTTCGGAGTGCATTTGCATTGGTTCGCGGCGGGCGGCTGGGCGCTCGATGTGCGCCATCTCGCGCTGCCTATCTTGACACTGGCTCTCCCGACGCTCGCCTATCTCGCGCGACTCACGCGAGGGAGCCTGCTCGAGGTGCTGCGCGCGGACTACATCCGCACGGCGCGCGCCAAAGGGCTGCCGGAGCGGCAGGTGATCCTGCGGCATGCGCTGCGTCCGGCGCTGCTCCCCGTCGTGAGCTTCCTCGGGCCGGTCGTCGCCGCGGTCCTGACGGGCTCGCTCGTCGTTGAATCGGTATTCGGTCTGCCCGGCACGGGGCGCTATCTCGTCGAGGGCGCGATCGACCGCGACTACCCCCTCGTCATGGGCATGGTGATCCTGTACGGCGCGCTCACGCTCGCCGCGAACCTCGCTGCGGATCTGCTCCACGGCTGGCTCGATCCGAGGGTGCGGCATGGCTGAAGCCGGCGCGTTCGCGGCCGAGAGGGTCGCGGCGGAGGGGATCGCGGCCGACCGCGGGCTTGCGGAGAGCCGATTGTGGGCGCGACTCCGATCGAGCGGCCGCGCACGGTTCGCCGCGGTGACGCTGCTCGCGATCGCGCTCGCCGCGGCGTTCGGGCCGCTCGCGAGCCGCTTCCGCTATGACCAGCTCGACTGGCGCCATATCGCCGTCCCGCCGTTTGCGACGGTGCATTGGCTCGGCACCGACCGGCTCGGCCGCGATCTCGCAGTGCGCTTACTCTACGGCACGCGCCTGTCGCTCGTCATCGGATTGACAGCGACCGCGGTGAGCGTCGTGATCGGCGTCGCATGGGGCGCTGCGGCTGGCTTCGCTGGCGGGCGGATCGACGGCGCCATGATGCGCATCGTCGATGGCCTCAATTCGCTGCCGTATCTGCTGCTCGTGATCGCGCTCACGACGCTGCTCGGCCGGGGCAATCCGTATGTCTTGTTCGCCGCGATCGGTGCCGTGGGCTGGATCACGATGGCGCGCATCGTGCGCGGCCAAGCGCTCTCGCTGAAGCGCAGGCCTTTCATCGAGGCGGCGGTCGCGAGCGGCGCGAGCGCGCCGCGCATCGTCGCGCGCCACATCATCCCGAATCTGCTGGGGCCCGTCATCGTCTACGCCGCCCTGACGGTCCCACAGATGATCCTGTTCGAGAGCTTCCTGAGCTTCCTCGGCCTCGGGGTGCAGGAGCCCCTGGCGAGCCTCGGCAGCCTCATCCGCGACGGCGCCGCGCAGATGGGCTCCGCGCCCTGGCTGCTCGCTGCACCGGCGGGACTGCTCGCGCTCATGCTGCTCGGCCTCAATCTGCTGGGAGACGCACTGCGCGATGCGCTCGATCCCCGTGGTTGAGGCGCGGACCGCGGATGCGGCAGCCGCAGCCGGCGCGCCGCCTTCGCTGGAAGCGATGCCGACGGCAGCGCCGGTGCTCACCGTCGAGTCGCTGAGCGTGAGCTACCCCGCGGTAGCGGGCGAGGGGACCACCGCGGCCGGCGTGCGGTTTGCCGTCCGCGATCTGTCGCTCACCGTCGCACCGGAGGAGTGCCTGGGCGTCGTCGGCGAATCGGGCGCCGGCAAGAGCCAGGCATTCCTCGCGGTGATGGGGCTCACGCCCCCGGCCGCGCGCGTATCCGGCCGCATCCGGCTCGTGGACGTGGATCTCGGCGGCTTGCCGCCGGCGCGTTGGAGTCGCCTGCGCGGCGCACGGATGGCGATGATCTTCCAGGATCATTCGAGTTCGCTCACGCCGCACCTCACGATCGGCGATCAGATCGCCGAGCCCATCGTGCGCCACCGCGGCGCATCCTGGCGAGCCGCGCGCGCCCGCGCGCTCGAGCTGCTGGAACGGGTGCAGATGAACGATCCCGCGCGCCGGCTGCGCCAGTATCCGCACGAGCTCTCGGGCGGCATGCGCCAGCGAGCGATGATCGCGATCGCGCTCGCGTGTGGTCCGTCGCTGCTCATCGCCGATGAGCCGACCACCGCGCTCGACGTGACGGTGCAGGCGCAGATTCTCGCACTGCTCGCCTCGCTGAAGCGGGAGGAGCGCCTGAGCATCGTGCTGATCACGCACGACTTCGGAGTCATCGCGGGCCTCGCCGACCGCGTCGCCGTCATGCAGGGCGGACGCAAGGTGGAGGAGGGCGACGTGCGGCAAATCTTCGCCGCCCCGGAGCATCCGCACACCCGCGCTCTGCTTGCCGCCGCGCGCGGAGGCACGGCACCGGCCGGGGGCGATTCATGCGCGCCGGTCGTCGGCGATTCACGGGCCCCAGTCGTCGGCGATTCATCACGCGCGCGCGCGCGCCCCGATTCATCGATTCCGGGCGCCGGCCCCACGCTGCGCGTCGCGCGACTCAGCGTCGACTACCCGCTGCGGCGCCTGCCGGCCGGAATGCCGGGCGCGAAGGGTGCGAGGCGCGGGGGCACTCGGGCACGTAGCCGCCCTCGCGCGCTGCGAGCGATCGACGACGTGAGCTTCGAGCTGCGCGCCGGAGAAGCGCTCGGCATCGTCGGTGAGTCCGGCTGCGGCAAGTCGACGCTCGTGCGCGCCGTGCTGCGACTGCTACGGCCGGCGGCCGGCACGGTGGTGTGGGCGGGCCGTGCGCTCGAGACCCTTGATCGACACGAGATGCGGGGGCTGCGCGCAGATTTGCAAATCGTCTTCCAGGACCCCCTCGGCAGTCTCGATCCGCATCTGACGGCCGGCGAAAGCGTGGCGGAGCCACTTGCCATTCATCGGCCCGATCTCACCCCGGCCGAGCGCACGCGCGCGGTCCTCAGCATGCTCGAGCGGGTGGGGCTCGCGCCGGAGACAGCCCGCCGCTTGCCGCACGAGCTCTCCGGCGGCCAATGCCAGCGGGTGGGGATCGCACGCGCGATGATCCTCGCCCCCAAGCTCCTCGTATGCGACGAGCCGGTGAGCGCGCTCGATGCGTCCCTGCGCGACGAGATGGTGGGGCTCATTGCGGCCCTACAGCGCGAGCACGGCACCTCCATCCTGTTCGTAAGCCATGATCTCGAAGTCGTCCGGCGGCTGTGCGAGCGGGTGCTCGTGCTGTATCTCGGGCGAGCGATGGAGCTCGCGCCCGCCGACCTGCTGCACGCTCGGCCGCTGCATCCGTACACGCAAGCGTTGCTTGCCGCCGTTCCGGTGGCGGACCCGGCGATTCAGGCCGAACGGCTGCGGCGGATGGCGGAGAGGAGCCGGGGCCTGCCGTCGATGGGCGATCCGCTGTTGCCGAGTGATGCGCCGCCGGGCGATGCGCTGCCAGCAGCCGATCCGCTGTCGCCGCGCGACCCACCCTCGCTGGGCCAGCCGCCCGCGCTGCGCCAGCCGCCCTCCCCAACCGCGCCGCCGCCCGGCTGCGCCTTCCGGGCACGCTGTCCGCACGCCGTGGCCCGCTGCATCACCGAAGTCCCATCCTGGGAACCGGCAGGCGATGACCGCTGGGTTGCCTGCCATCGCTGGCGGGACACAACCGCCGGCACGATCGCCCAGGCAACCGCCGACCCAGTCCGCAAGACGGTCCCAACACGGCCCCCCAACACGCCCCCGACACAGGCCCCGACGTGACCCTCGACATGACCTCCGGCTGAGCGGCGCACCCGTGCATCCGGGGGGTGGACCCGCTATGCTCGGCCGATGAGCAACGAGCCTACGCTTCGCCCCAGCGAGGGGCTGCGACACGTCCGCTACGAGATCCGGGGGCGCCTTGCGCGGCGCGCGCTCGAGCTCGAGCGGCTGGGATACGAGATCATCTCACTCAACATCGGCAATCCCGGCGCATTCGGCTTCCGCACGCCGGAGACGATGCGCCTCGCGATGATCGAGAACCTGCGCAACGCCGAGGGGTACTGCCATCAGAAGGGCATCTTCCCGGCGCGCGAGGCGATCGTCATGCAGCAGCAGGCCCGCGGCGTCCAGGGCGTCACGGCGGACGAAGTGTTCATGGGCAACGGCGTGAGCGAGCTCATCGATCTGACGCTTCGCGCGCTGCTCAACGACGGGGACGAAGTCCTCGTGCCGAGCCCGGATTATCCGCTGTGGACGGCGGCCGTGACGCTCAACCGCGGGCGGGCGGTGCACTATGCCTGCCGCCCGGAGAACGGCTTCGTGCCGGACCCGGACGAGATCGCGCGCCTTGCGACGCCGCGCACCCGGGCCATCGTCGTCATCAATCCGAACAATCCGACGGGAGCTGTCTATCCGCGCGCCGTGCTCGAGCGCATCGCGCGGTTCGCCGAGAGCCGCGGGCTCGTCGTCTTCAGCGACGAGATCTACGATCAGATGCTCTACGACGGCGCCGAATTCGTGCCGATGGCGACGCTCGTGCGCGATGCGCTCTGCTGCACGATGTCGGGGTTGTCGAAAATCTACCGGGCCTGCGGCTACCGCGTGGGCTGGGCGGTCTTCTCGGGCCGCACCCGGGGTGCCGCGGATTATCTGAGCGCGCTCGAGCTGCTGTCCTCGCTCAGGCTGTGCAGCAACGTGCCGGGACAGTGGGCCGTGCAGACCGCTCTCGGCGGCTATCAGAGCATCCGGGAGCTGGTGGCGCCGGGCGGTCGACTCTACGAGTCGCGGCGCGCCATTCTCGATGCGGTCGCTCGCAGCCGCTTCCTCGAGCTTGCGCCGCCGCCGGGGGCGATGTACGCCTTCGTCGGCGTCAACACGCGCGAGCTCGGCGACTTCGACGATGAGCGCTTCGCGCTCGACCTGCTCGAGCAGAAGCACGTGCTCGTCGCGCCCGGCGTCAGCTTCAACGTGCCGTATCGCACGCATTTCCGGATCACGAATCTGCCGGATGCGGCGCTCCTCAAGACCGTGTTCGAGCGGATCGAGGAAGTGCTGGAAGGCTATGCGCTGCGCCACCGTGACAGCACACCGTCGTCGGCGAGGGTCGTCGAGGCTGCGCGCCGATTCAAGTGAGGGAGATCGATGACGATCGTCCGCTCAGCTTGTGCGCGTACTTCATGAAATATCTGCGAAATATCGCCTAATCGATTGATTTGAAGAGAGTTAGTACTCTCATCGAAGACGCCATCGAGGCCGGCGCCACCCTCGTCGTCCCCTCGGGTCCTCGCGCCGCCGCCTGTCTGCGGGCCCATGCGCGATCGCAGCTCGAGAGCGGCCGCAGCGCCTGGCGCACGCCGGACGTGATCGCTTGGCGCGCCTGGCTCGAACGCGAGGCGCACCATGCGGCCGACGCGGGTCTCGTGACCGCCCGGCCGCTGCGAGCGGCGGAGGAGTGGCTCCTGTGGCGAGAGGCGGCTGCTTCCGCCGCCAGGGCGGAAGGATTCGACGCCCCGGAGGGTTTGGCGGACTCGCTGCGCAGCGCGGCGCGGGTCCTCACCGACTGGGAGATCCCGCCTGCGGCGCTCCGCCATTCGACGCGCGCGGAGAGCCGCGTTTTCTTACGGGCGCTCGAGACATTCGAGGCACGCGCGCGCGATCTGCGAGCGGCCGGAAGCCACGAGCTGGCGCGCCTTCTCAAACGTTCGCGTCTCGGGCGCCCTGTCGCATTCGCAGGGTTTACGCACATGACCGCAGCGCGCCGGGCGCTCATGCAGGCTTGGTCAAGCGCGGGCGGGCGCTGCCGAGAGCTCGTCATGTCGGACGACCCGGCGAAGCGTGAGGACGGCTGCGGCGAGCCTCGCAGCGTGCGGCTCCTGCGCGCGGCGGATCCGATGGACGAGCTTGCCATCGCCGCGGAGTGGTGCCGGGACCGCTTGCAGAGCAATCCCGCCGCACGTCTGCTCGTCATCGCTCCGGGACTTGCCGGGAGCCGCCCGGAAGACCGCACCGAAGCCCTGCGCGTCTTCCGCAAGCAGATCGCGCCGCAGGCCGCGCTCCTCGCGAGCGCGGAGGACACTCCATTCCTTGCGCTCGAGGACGGCTTCCCGCTCGATGCGGAACCGCTGATCCGGCATGCGCTCGCCACGTTGGGCTTTCTCATTGGCGGAGCCGAGATGCCGGAGCTCTCTGCTTGGCTCCGAGCGGCGTTCTGGAACACGCCCTCGGCAATCGAGCGTGCGAGGCTCGATGCGGCTCTGCGCGAGTCGCTGGGGGTCGAAGCGACGCCCGCGCGGCTCATCGACGCGCTGCGAGGCGCGCGGGGAGCGCTGCAGGACGCCGCGGAACGACTGAGGGCGATGCTCTGCGGCGCGCTCGATGCGTTCGGATGCGGGACGCTGCCGCATGATGCGGAACGGATCGGCGAGAGCGCATCACTGGGGGAGTGGGCGCGGCGCTTCGAGCGCGCGCTCGGCGCCTTCGAGTGGCCCGGCGCGCGTCCTTTATCGGCGCGGGAGGAGCTGGCGGCCGCGCGGTTCGCAGAGGCGTTGGACGATCTCGCCGCCATCGGCTCGCAGACTGGCGCCTGCGACGCGCGAGCGGCGCTGCAGTGGCTCAACGCCCTCGTGCGGCGCCGCACGCTGAGCTTCGCTCCGGACGATGCTCCGGTCACTCTGGCGAGCGCGCTTGATGATCCGATCGTGCGCTATGACGGCATCTGGCTTGCCGGCCTGCACGCTGAAGCATGGCCGCCTGCGGCGGGACCCGATCCTTTCATTCCGATCGCGGCGCAGCGCGAGGCGGGCGTGCCGGCTGCGGATGCTTCGCAGTGGCTCCTGTACGCGCGTGAAGTGCTGCAGCGCTGTCGCCGCGCCGCTGCGGACGAGTGGATCGTGAGCTGGCCCGCGCGGACGGCCGAGCGCGACCATTCGCCATCGCCGCTGCTCGCGGAGATTGCCGGGCCGTTCGAGCTTCTCGCACCGGACGCTGGCTCGCAGAGAGCCCACGCAGGCTCGCCGAGAGCGCATGCCTCGCTCGACCGTTTGATTCGTGCCTCGCGGCGTATCGAGACCTACGAAGACACACGCGGTGAGCCGTGGCCCGCGCCATCGCCTCTGCCGTCCGGCACGCGCGCGATCGAGTATCAGAGCCTTTGCCCGTTCCGCGCGTATGCCGAGCTGCGCCTCATGTGTGTTCCGCTCGATGTGCCGCAGCCCGGCATTGGCGCGTTCGGACGAGGGCGACTGCTGCATCGGGCGCTCGAGCTTCTTTGGGGACGTCTCGGCGGCTCAGACGGGCTCGACGCTGCAAGCCGCGCAGGCACGCTCGGCGAACTCATCGAGGAGTGCGTGATGCGCGCGGCGATCGAGATCCTGCCGGTTCCGTATGAGGCCTCCGCGCGCGCGGCGCAGCGGCGGGAACGCCGGCGCGCCGTGCAGCTGCTCGCGGAGCTCGCCGAGCTCGAGCGGCAGCGCGCGCCGTTCCGGGTGCTCTCGACCGAGGTGCGCCGGCGCATCGTGCTCGGCGGCGCGGTGCTCGACGTGCGCATCGATCGGATCGATGAGCTCGCGGACCGCTCCTGCGCCGTCTTCGACTACAAGACGGGGCATCCCGCGCCGGTAGACTGGCTCGAAGAGCGCGTCGCGAACCCGCAGCTGATGGTGTATGCCTTCGCCGCCGAAGCGCCGGTGTCGGCGCTCGCGATGATCCAGTTGACGCCGCGGCGCGTCGGCTATCGCGGCATGGCGGACCGTCGCGATCGTTTGCCGAAGGTCGCCGCGGCGGCCGATGCGAGCCAATGGCCGCAGCAGATGGCGCGCTGGGGCGAACGGCTCGCGCGGCTTGCGGGCGGCTTCCTCGAGGGTGCGGCGGCGGTCGATCCGCTCCGGGATGCATGCGAGACGTGCCATTTGCACGGCCTCTGTCGCATCATGGAGATCGATCAGGCCGCCGGCGCGGAGCCGTGAGCTTGCGATGGCTGATTTCCCGGCTGCGCCGATGGGTCGCGAGGTACAGAGGGACGTAGAGCGGGACGAGGCCGCGCGAGCGCTCGCGCTCGATCCGGCGCGCTCCATCCTGCTCGAAGCGCCGGCCGGCTCGGGCAAGACGACGGTGCTCGCCCGCCGATTCCTGCGCCTGCTCGCGGTGGTGGACGAGCCGGAGCAGATCCTGGCGATCACGTTCACGCGCAAGGCCGCAGGAGAGATGCGCGAGCGGATCGCGAGCGCGCTGCGCAGCGCCGACAACGAGCTTGCGCAGGCTGCCCTCGCTCGGTCCAAGGCGCGCGGCTGGTCGCTCGAGGCGCATCCGGGGCGGCTGCGCATCCAGACGATCGATTCGCTCAATCGCTGGCTCGCTTCGCAGCTACCGCTTGCGGCGCGCGGCGCAGGCGGCATCGACGTCATGGAAGCTCCCGATGCGCTCTACCACAAGGCGGCGCGCCGCGCGCTGATCGATGCCGAAGGCGACGAGTGTCTGCGGGAGGATGTCGAGCGGTTGTTCGAGCGGCTGGACAATGACTTCGCCCGTTTCGAGCGGCTGCTCATTGAGATGCTCCGCATACGCGGGCACTGGCTGCCCGTGCTGCTCGCCGGCGCCGCGGAGGGGGCGCCGCTGCATGCGCGCGGAGCAGAGCTGCCGGCGCGTGTGGAGGAGAGCCTGCGTGCGATCGTCGCCGAGCGGCTGCGGCGGGCGAGCGCAACAATCCCTCGGCAGCTCGCCGCGGAAGGCGCGTGGCTCGCGCAGGAAGCGGCGCAGCGGCGGGCGCGAGGCGTCGGTGCTGGCCGGGCTGCTGCGATGGGTTCCGCCGTTGTGAGTCCGACAGCGTCCGCCTCTGCCGCGCCCGCTGCGGCCGGTGCCACAGCGCTCGCTACGCCCGCCGCTGCCGCCGTTGCCGAAGGCCGGGCGCCCTGGCGCGCATGGCTCGAGCCGCCCGCCCCCGACGAGCCTCTGGGGCTCCGTCATTGGCAGGGGCTCGCGCAACTCGCGCTCACTGCGGAGGGCGAGTGGCGGCGATCGCTCTCGAAGCGGGAGGGCTTCCCACCCGAGGCGCGAGCATTGAAAGCGCGAGCGCTCGACTGGATCGCGGACCTCGCGCGCATCGAGGGCGCGAGGGATCTGCTCGCCGAGCTTGCCGCGCTTCCGCAGCCGGCGCTCCCCGAGGAGGATGCGGCAGCGCTCGCCTCGCTCGCGCGGCTCCTGCAGCTCGCCGCAAGCGAGCTTGCGGTCGTGTTCGCGGAGAGCGGGCGGGTCGATTTCGCGCACGTCGCGGCCGCGGCCCGCCAGGCGCTCGCAGAGGAGGGCGCACCCACCGACCTGGCGCTGTGCCTCGGGGCGGACATCCGGCACATCCTCGTCGACGAATTCCAGGACACCTCGATTGAGCAGTGGAAGCTGCTCGAAGCGCTCACGGCGGGCTGGGAAGAAGGCGACGGCCGCACGCTCTTCGTCGTCGGCGATCCGATGCAGTCGATCTATCAATTCCGCGAAGCGGAGGTGGGACTGTTCCTGCGTGCCCGAACGCACGGCCTCGGGAGGCTTCGCCTCCAGCCGCTCGCGCTCACGCGCAACTTCCGCGCCCTCCCCGAGATCATCTCCTGGCTCAACGAAGCCTTCCCGCGCTGCTTCCCGCCGCTCGATGACGCGCGCGCGAGTGCGGTGCAATACCGCCCCTGCGTGGCCGGCCGCGGGAGTCGCGGCGCGGATGAAGGCGCAGGCGGTGAATCGGGCCAACAGATCGATGCAGGTGCAATCGCTGAGCCGGGTCCCGCGGTCGATGCAAGCGCAGGCGCCGGGTCCGGCCCGGCGGTGCAGGTGCACGCGATGCCGCGCAACGATCCGGACGCGGAACCCCGCGCCATCGTCGCGCTGATTCGGGAGCTGCGGGCGCGCGATCCCGGCGCAAGCATCGCGGTTCTGGTCGCCTCGCGCGCTCATGCGGCTCCCATCGCGGCGCGGCTCGCAGCTGCCGGTATTGCGATCGCCGGCGTGGACCTCGTGCCGCTCGGAACCTATCCAGTCGTGCGCGATCTCGAAGCTTTGGCGCGCGCGCTCGATCATCTTGCCGATCGCACGGCGTGGCTCGCGGTGCTGCGCGCTCCCTGGTGCGGGTTGACGCTATCCGATCTTTCGAAGCTTCTGGAGGAGACCTCCGGCCGGACGGTCTGGGAAGCGATTCACGATGCAGAGCGCGTGCAGCGGCTCGATGATGGAGCGCGGGCAAGATTGATCCGCACGCGTGAAGCGCTCGACCGGGCGCTCGGCGAGCGTGACCGGCTCGATCCGGCCTCCTGGGTCGAGGCGGCGTGGCTGCGGCTCGGCGGACCCGCCGCCTGCCGCGAGGAGGGCGATCTCGCGCGCGCGCAGGCGTTCCTCGCACACCTCGCGCGGTGGTCGGCCGAGCCGGGATGGGCGGGTCCTCTCGCCATCGCTGACCGGCTCGAAGCGCTGTATGCCCCGCAGGATGACGCCGCCCCCGGCGCGGTGCAGATCATGACCATCCATCGAGCCAAGGGCCTCGAGTTCGATGCGGTCATCGTGCCGTCCCTCGGCCGCAAGCTGCGCGCAACCGCCGAGCCGCTGCTGCGCTGGCTCGAGCTGCCGCGCGAACCGCAGGGCACCGATCTGCTGATGGCGGCGATTCCGCACCTCTGGCGCCGCGGCGAGGAGCCGCTGAGCGAATATTTGAAAGCACTCGCAAACCGCCGCGCGGCGAACGAACGCGTCCGCCTTCTGTACGTCGCGGCGACGCGCGCGCGCTCCGCGCTGCATCTCTTTGCCGAGCCGCCCTCGGCCGGCGAGAACGGCGCTGCAGCGGCTCCGGCGGAGGGCACGCTCCTCGCGGCGCTCTGGCCCGCCGTCGCCGCAGAGCTTTCGGGTGCCCGAGCGGAAGCGAGTGTCGGCGGTGAGGGGCAGACTCGCCGTTCCCGGTCCTCCCTCGCGCGGCTCACGGCCGACTGGCGGCTTCCGGCGCTGCCGCCGGCCGCTTCGGCTCCGGAGCCGTTGCGGCCGGCGCTTGAGCCGTGGCGGCCGGCTCCGGACCCGTCGCAGCGTACCTTGGAGCCGCGGTTGGGCGCCGATAAGCCTTGCCAGGCTGCCATCCGCGTCGTATGCGATCAGCTGCGGCGCTGCTCGCGCGAGGGCCGTCTGCCGGCGTCCCCGAGCGGCGCTGCCGCCCGAATGCTGCGCGACCGCTTGATGCGCCTAGGACTGGCCGACGAGGAGCTGGAGCAGGGCGCAAGACGGGCCGCTGCGATGTTCGAGGCCTGCATCGCCGATCCGACGCTGCAATGGATCTTCTCGGCGGCTCATGAGCGGGCCGAAAGCCCGTGCCGCCTCGCCGGACTGCATGCGGATCGTCTGACGAGCCTGACGCTCGACCGCACGTTCGTCGATGCGGCGGGCGTTCGCTGGATCATCCAGTTTGGATCGACCAGCCACGAGGCGTCGCACGGCGGTTCGAGCGAGGCCGACCGGACATGGGCCGAGACGGCCCGCTTTCTGGCGCGGGCGCTCGGAGCCGAGCCCGTGCGCGCTGCGCTGTACGACCCGGCAAAACGGGAGCTGCGCGAGCCCGGCTGACGGCCCGCCGGGCCGCGATCATTCGCATTGCCAACCAGCCGCCGTGGGGATGGCCCGCGCTGATGGCTCGTGGTGCCTTGATCGCCTCAAGCGTGATTCGCGCAAGCCGGGCCTCGGGCCGAGGCGTCCGCCTCAAGCAAAGGTGAATTCATACGCCTCTCCTGCGCGGGGGATGCCCCTGACCCAGGATGCGCGCCGGCGATCGACCGTCAGAAACCAAGTCTGTCGCCGGCGCGGCGCGGCGCCGGCAAAGGCTCGCGGATTCAATACCGCTGCACAGCCGCCATGCTCGGGATCGCGCACCGATTCGTAGCGGATGACGGCGACGTGCGCTTTCCGCGCGCTGTGCGCAAGCGCCTGGCAGGGAGCGTAGTCCTCCGGGTCGGTCCAGGATTCCCGATCCCGGGAGAAGGGCTCGGTCCTGAGATCGATCGCGGCGCCGCAAGCAAGCGCCTGAAAGACCGTGTGCGGTACGCCGTCCAGGCGCTCGAGACCGTGGCTCGCCGTGACGAAGCGCCAGCGCCAATAGCCGACCTCGGCGCAGCTGGTGCGAATCTGCTCCGCCCCGTACCACACCCCCGGATCGAGGGAACCGCGGAACCGGGAGCCGTGGCGCCAAGGCGGGTAACGGAAGGGCGTGTAGAGCAGATAATCGAGCCCCGCGGCAGGGGAAGGGACCGGCGGCTTCGAATCCTCGAGAAGCGCTTCGAGCACTTCCTGCTCCGCGCGGCTGTCGACCAGCGCGCGCGTGGCCACGACGTGCTGCGCCTCGACCGCCCGCCAGAGCGCGAGCTCGCGCAGAACGGCTTCAGAGCCGACCGCGTGCGGCGTCCAGGTAGCACAGGACAGAGAACAGCCCCTCGGCCGTCAGGAGCCGCTGGGCGGGTTCGCCGCCGAGCGCGTCGTTGGCCGAATGCAGCCAGGCGCGCATCGCCTCGGACTTCCCGCCCGTGATCGCCGCGAGCGACCGGTACACCCGCACGAAGGCGGTGGCGAGCTCCCACGCCTTGCTCCCCACCGGCAGGCGCCAAGCGCCGGAGTCGAGCCGCGAAGCGGTCGCCGCGCTCAAGCCGACAATCTTCGCAAGGTCGGCCTGCCTCAGGCCAAGCTCGCGAGCCGCTCGCACCGTGGCCTTCGAGAGGACTGCGGCGGGCTCTGTTGCGGCGGCAGGCTGCGGCATGGGTTGCTCCTTTCCTTGGAAAGTATATACGTAAAATATTTCAATTGCAAATCCGGCTCAGCGCATGTGTCAGAACGTGCCCGCGAGGGAGAGCAGTCGCCGTCCGCGCGCATCGGGGGTTCCCAGGAGGCGCAGCGCATTCACCAGATCGGCCGGGGCTCCCGTCCGGGGTGCGACCTGCACGTCGAGGACGTAGCCGGGCTCGCGCGTCAGGCGAACGGTACCCTCGACGGCGAAGGGTCCGCCGAGATCCGTCACGCGCCCGACAGGGTCGTCTGAGGCATTGCTTGGCCCGCCAGCACCGGCCGATGAGTCTCCGGGGAAGAACAGCCGGTAATCGCCGATCGGCTCGCCCTGCTCGTCGGTGAGTCCCCGCACATCGATCTCACCTCGGATGGCGGTGATGCGCCGGCCGTCCCACCGGACGAGCGAGAGGTCCGCCTGCGCGCTGCCGCGGGTCGAAGGGGGCAGCTCCGGGATCAACGCACGATCGAGCGGCAACGAGGCATGCACTGCACGCGCGGTGATCGAGCCCGTCGGGCCGATATCGAGGCGCGCGCGATCGATCCCTGGAACGCCCGGGCGGGAAAGCGCGACATCCGCCGAGAGGGTCCCGGCGAGGAGGCGCAGCGGATGCAGCGTCCAGGTGAGGTCGCCGAGGGGCGTGCCTTGCTCCGCGAGGCCGGCGCACACGCCGTGCCACACCGTGCCGGAGAGCTCGTCACATGTGATGCCGCGCGGCAGCGCGCCTGCCGCCCAGCGCGCCGGGAGCTCGGCGATCAGAACGATGGCAAACGCCGCGACCGCGGCGGCGGCGATTTTGACTGGACGGCGCATCAGTGGAGCTGGCGCATCGATGGAGCCGGCGGATCAGCCGATCGCGCGCCGCGAGTCCCCGCGGCCCACCCGTCGCGTGCGCAGCGCATCAGTGGAACCGGCGCACCCGTGGATCCCTCGCTGCGGGTAGGTCCGCGCGGCCCATCCGTGCGAGGCGCATCAAGATCCCGTGCGCAGCACGATCGCCGCATTGACCAGCCCCGGTGCGCCGGCCCCGTCGATCGTCGCGGACTCGACGCGGACACGATTCTGCTGCTCGAGACGCGCAAGCCAGCCGACGAGCGTATCGAACGGCGCCCTATCGAGACGTACGCGCAGCCCCCCCTGCGGGCTCGGCTCGCTGCTCGTGAGGGCGGTGCCGAGCCCGACCTCGCGGGCGGAGTTGTCCACGACGACGATGAGCGAGCGCTGCGAGGCCGGCGCGGCCGCCGCCGGCCCCGCCGCGGCGAGCTGCGGCTCGACGCTCTGCATCCACGCGAGGTCCTGCCGTTTCTGCGCGAGGCGTGCTTCGGCGCGGGCGACGCCGCGATCGAGCGACACGAGCGCATAGAGCAGCACGAGACCCGCAACGGCGGCGGCCGCCGCGACCAAGCGCCGCTCGCGCTCGTTGAGCGTTTGAAACCAGGCGGCTATCGAGTCCACGAGCGTGCGTCTCCTTCCCGCGGCGGATCAGTCACCGGCAGCGGCGCGGCGAGGTTCAGCGTCAGCGCCGCGCGGCGCGGCATCCGGGTCTGCCCGGGAGGCGTGATCTCGATGCGACCCTCATAGTGCGATCCCGCGGTATTGCCCGAGGTGAGGTCCGCCTGCCAGCCCTGCGCACGCAGGCTCTGGCTCAAACGATCGAGCGCCTCTGCGTTCGGCGCGGTGATCATGAGATCGAGCGCGCCGTCGTGGAACTGCAGCGTCCGGATCGCCATCTCGCCGGGTCCGGCTCCAGCGCGGGCCTGTGCGAGAGCGCCGAGCGCGGCGAGCAGTCCCGAGCCCTCGCCGCCGCGCAGGCTCGCGAGGCGCTGCGCCATCCGGCGGCGCGCATCGATCGCGTTGTGCTCGCCCGGCATCGCGGCGCGGAAGGTCCGCTCGATCGCGACGTTCACCGCATGCTCGGCGCGCGAGAGCGTCATCAGCTCGACGGCGCTGCCCGCCGCATGCGAGGCAATGAGCGCAACGAGCAGGATCGCCGCGACGCGCCACACGCGCCAGCCGCTTGCGAGCGAGGCGGCGGGCGCATAAGGGCCTTGCAGGAGATTGATGGCGCCGCCCGCTGCGGCCGCCGCGAGGCGCTGCGCATAGAGCGCGAGCGGGCCATCCGTGAGCAGCTGCACCTTGATGCCGTCGAAGCGATCGCGCAGCGATTCGACGACGCGCGCGTGCTGATGCCATTCGGCGGCGCCGGTGTAGAGCACGAGGCCTCGCGCTGCGGGCGGCTCCGCCGTGATCACCCCGGTGGATGCGGACCGCGCGAGTTGCAGCGCTTCCGCGAGCGCATCGATCGGCATCGTCACCGGCGGCGCGCCCGGCGGACGCACGATCGCATCGTCTCCTTCGAGCACCGCGACGGCCTGGCCGGGATTGACCGGCATGAGCTCGCTTTCGGCGTACATCGCCTCCGGCTCGAGGTCTGCGGCGGCAAGCTCGGCGAGCCACCGTTCGAGCAGCGCGCGCGAGATCACGGCGACCGGCATGCGCGCGGCCTCGGAGGCGCGCCGCCCCACCGCGAAATGCAAGCTCTCCACGTCCTCCGCGAGCTGTTCCTCGAGCGCGAAAGGGACGATCTGCTGCACCTTGAGGCCCGATTTCACCGGCACGTCGGCCTCCGTGAGCACGACATCCGCAGCCGGAATGAGCGCGCACACGCGCCGGGAGGCAGCGAGCGAGGCCGCCTCCTTGAGCGAGCCGCGCTGCTGGGGAATGACGATGCGACCAGCACCGTCGCACACCAGCCACGTCGCCTCCGCGGGCTCGCGGGCGAGGCGGATGAGGAGCCAATCTGCCATGCGATCAAATCACCATCGTTCGTTCCGTGAGTGGACCCCTCGAGGCGCGGGCGAGGCGTGCGCCGACCGCGGCGCGCTTGCAGCTCGATCGGCCTTGACGCCTCAATCGGCCGTGAAGCTGCGCTGGATCACCCGCACCCGGCTGCCGTTCTGCTCGACGTGCAGGAGACTGTACAAGTAGAACTGCGCGCTGCCAATGTGCACGACGCTCGTCAGGCGGAAGTACTCCGACTGCGTGCCGTCCATCGTGGTCCCGAAGCTGCCGTTTGCCTGCTGCATGCCGGCCCAGGATTGCGCAATCTCCTGCGCGCTCGGGAAGCAGCCGTTCGGCGCGTTCGACCGCTGATCCGCGAGAGACTGAGGATCGACGTTGCTGTACTGGTACTCGCCCGGCGGCAGCAGCGTGTCGAGCACGACTGCCGGCGCCGTGCAGAGATTGATCTTCGTTCCGCGCGGCAGCGCCGTGACGTACGGCGCAATTCGCGCATAGCGGTCGGGCCCGAAGCCGGGCAGGGCCAGCAGCTCGCTCGCGCTCGTGATCTGCCGGTTCGCCGTGCGGTAGGGGGGGATCTGCGAGAGGTAGGTGCTGTCCTCTGCGCCATCGAGCGTCTCGACTTGGTTGTCCGCATCGATCCAGTCCGCGATCAGCTCCGCCCATTTCGGTTCGAGCCCGATCTTCGGATTCTGGAGCAGCTTCTCGAATGCCTCGATCGCCTTGGGATCCTGCCTGCCCTGGTCGTCGACCAGATCGTTGAGATTGAACCGCTCCTGCAGGTCATCGAGCCAGGCCTCGAGCGTGACGCCGTCCGCGATGGGAACCGGTCCGTAGTGCATCGCCCACGGCTGACTGCGTGTGACGAACTGCGAATTGTTCTGGAAGCTCTGGCGCAGCGCGTAGCCGGCGATCGCTTCGCCGGCCTCCGCGATCAGAATGCTCTGATCGAGCGCGAAGTCGCCCTGGCCGCGGCGCATGGTCATCGCCGTCTGATAGGCCATCGCCGTCGCGATGAGGGTGCCGAGCGCGACGAGCAGGATCGCGGTGAGGAGCGCGACGCCGCGCTCGCGCCGCGCGGGGGCACGGCGGCCGGTGTGCCGGGACGGCAGACGAAGGCCGCAACGCTGCGACGGCGGACGGGGGGCCGAGCGCCGAGCCGGTGCATGCCGGCCCGAGCGCCGCACCGGTTCATGCCGGTCCGACCGCGCCGGCTGGCGTGTCACGTCGCCACCTCGATGATGCGCACGATCTTGCCCCAGTCGTCGAGATCGAGAGTGACCTCGACCGCGAGCGGCCGCCAGCGCAGTATCTGATTGCCCTCGAGCGGCGTCGCCACGACGTTCGTGAGCGGCGGCCATTGATCCGTCCACTGCCGGGCGTCGGTCAGGTAGCGGAACTGCACGGACTTCACGTGATCGAGGAGGTCGCGCACGATGGGCGTCGTCGCCTGCGCGATGTCGAGCTCCGGCCAGACGAGGCGGCGCAGCGTGCCGTTCTCGAGCCGGTACGACACGCGCGCGAGCGCGGGACGTTGAATCCCCGCCGGATTCGCCCAACCGGCACGCGTGAACACGACGAGATCGAGCGTCTGACTGTCCGTGCCCGCGCCCGCCCCGCCGCCGGAGCTCGTCTCATCGCCGGTGTTGCCGGCATCGCTGCTCGAGCTGCTGGAGCTGCTCGCGCTCGAGCCGAACGAGCTGCCGAGCCCACCGTCCGCGCCGAGCGCGCCCGAGCCGAGGCCGCCGCTCGTACCAAGCCCCCCGCCAGCTCCGAGGCCGTTGCTCGTGCCGAGTCCGCCGTTTGCGCCCAAGCCTCCGCTCGGGCCCAGGCCGTCCGAGCCCAGCCCGCCGTTCGTTCCCAGCCCCCCGCCGCTCTCGCCGAGCGATCCGGCGGTGAGCGAGATCCCGTTGGGACTGCCCATCAAGCAGGGCAGGGAGCTCTGCCCGAGCGCATCGCGCACCGGCCGCGGCGCGAGCTGCGTGAAATCCTGCACGAGCACGCGCATCGCGTTCTGCACCGCCGTCAGGCGCCGCTGCCGCGCAGCGAGCGAGTCGCGGTCCTTCAGTGCCTGATTGATCGCGCCGTAGCCCATCGCGAAGATGATCGCGGTGATCGCGAGCGCGACCAGCAGCTCGATCAGCGTGAACCCGTGGATCGGCGTGAACCCGCGTTCGCGGCGGCGAGCGGCGCGCACCTAGCGTCCTCCGAGCGTGCCGAGGGGACTCGTCACGGGTGTCGACTCGAGCGAAGTCCCCGTGCCGCCGTTGCCGGCCGGCAGCTGCGAGTACTCGTTGTAGAGCGACATGCTCATCGGCTGCGCGACGGCATCACCGACCGCGGCGCTCGCGGAGCCGATCCACGGCGCATCCTTCCCTTCGGGCGTATCCGCCTCCTGCACGGTCACGTCGATGCGCAGAATGCCCGGCAGATCGCCGTCCGTGACCTCCTGGTGCCATCGCCAGTGGCGGCCGCCATAGTCGAGCTCGCCGTCTGAGCCGCCCTTCGCCGGCGGCCGTGCCTGCAGACGGGTCTCGGCGATCTGATTGAGCGCGATCCATTCAGCGAGCGTTTTCTCGCGCAGATACATCGCAGTGTCGGCCGAGGAGCCGATGGCTCCGAGCACCGCGGACATGCCGATCGCCACGATTGCGAGTGCCACCAGCACCTCGATGAGCGTGAAGCCCCGCAGCCCGACGAGCGTGTCGCCCCCCATCCTGCGGCGAGCCCGCCTCGCGCGCGCGCTGCTCATCCGGCGCCTTCCCCCTGCGTATCGCGGGCAACGATGCGGCTCTCGCCATCCGGGGCGATCGTCGCCGAGTGGTCCGTGCCCTCCCGCTCGAGCGTCAGCTGGAAAGAAGTCAGATCGCCGTTCGAGAAGATCATCACGTGCGGCTTGTAGTCCTGCGCGTTGGTCTCGCTCGCCTTCTTGGCGTCGGCGCTCGTCTTCAGCACCACGTCGTGCGCCTCGACGGACAAGCGGATGCGCAGGCCATCCGGCAGCTGCCGCGCGCGGAGCGCGTCATCCTCCGTCACATCCTTCCACAGTCCGGTGAGCGGATCGAACGCGAGGAAGCGATAGCCATCGAGCGTGCAGTAGAGGCCGAGCTCGCGCGTCTCGAGCGAGGCTTGGTCGCGGGCGTAGTTGAGCAGATCGACGAGCCGGTCGCGCTCGGTATCGAGCTCATCATCGCGGCCGAGCACCGAGAGCGACAGCACGGCGCCCGCCGCCACGATCCCGATGATCACCACGACGACCAGGATCTCGATCAGCGTGAAGCCGCGCCGGCGAGGCGCGTGGGCCCGTGGCGCGGCGTTCGCTCGGGCACCGCTCGTCCGGGTGCCGCTCGCTTGGGAGCCGCCAGCGCATCTCGCCGGCCGGCGGGGCTCAGGGGACGGAATCGGCGCGCAGCCCGTCGCGCTCACGCGGATACTGCCGCTCCCGTTCAGCGGCCGGTCGCCGCCGTCGCCGGGGTCTCGCCGTTCGAGCCGGTCGACTCATCGAGGTTCCAATTGCCGATGATCGAGCTCGCATCCCCGCCGCCCTCCTGGCCGTTCGGGCCGTAGGAGAACAAGTCGTAGTCGCGGCCGTGCGTTCCGGGATAGACGTATTGATAGTCGTTGCCCCAGGGGTCCTTGAGCGATCCTTCCTGGACATAGCCGCCGGGCTTCCAGTTGCGGATCGAGGGATCGGCCGGACGCTGCACGAGCGCCTGCAGGCCCTGGTCCGTCGTCGGGTACTTGAAGTTGTCGAGTCGGTAGAGAGTGAGCGCCGTGCTCAACGCCCGGATGTCCTCGCGCGCCTTGGCGATGCGCGCGTCCTCCACGCGCCGCATGACGTTCGGCACTATCATCGCCGCGAGCAGGCCGATGATGACGACGACGACCATGATCTCGATCAGCGTGAATCCGCCGCAAGCCGTCCGCGGGTCCGGAGAGGTCCGCCGGGCGAGCGTGCGAAGGAGGTGGGTGTTGCGCATGAGCGTTGAGCGAACGGCTCGGCTGGGCATCGGGTGGGTGCGGATCATATCAAATGCGAATGTCTGAACCTGCCGAGGACATCCCATTCCCGATGCGCGCCAGAGGGGCGCTTCGGTCGCTCGGATGCGACGGTCGCCGAGGTGTGGCGCTCACGCTCGTCTGCGCCGCGCTCATCGCGCTCGCGGCAGGCGGCACGGCCGCACGGCAGGCGTTGCGCTACGATCGCCACGCTCTAGCTGCCGGCGAGTGGTGGCGGCTCGCGACGGCGCACCTCGTCCATCTCAGCTTCGAGCATGCGGCGCTCAACGCGCTCGCTCTCGCTCTCCTCTGGGCGCTCTTCGCCCGGGATTACTCGCCGCGGGCCTGGCTGCTGATCGTCGCAGGCTCCGCCGCGGCCATCGACCTCGGCCTGTGGATCGTCGATTCGACCGTGATCTGGTACGTGGGTTCCTCCGGTGTGCTGCATGGGGTGTTCGCCGCGGGCGCGGCCACCCGTCTGCGACGAGGCGAGCGCGATGGGTGGGTGCTTGCGGCGCTGCTCGTAGCGAAGCTGGCCTATGAGCAGTCCGCCGGCGCCCTGCCGCTCGTTGCGGGGCCGATCGTGGTCGACGCCCACCTCTACGGCGCCTTGGGCGGTCTCGCTGCATCGCTCGCTGCGCAGGTCGCGTGCCGGGCGCGCGCGGCGCATCCCGTACCCTCCACGCGGCAGCTATAATCGCGCGCCGTTTCAGCGGGAGGAGCCTCGGGACCGGCGGGCGTGCGCCGGAGCCTCGTCACCATGTCGTTCGCCTTCGTATTCCCGGGACAGGGTTCCCAGTCCGTCGGCATGCTGCGCGCGCTCGGGGCCGAGCCGGAGGTGCGCCGAACGTTCACGGAGGCGTCCGAGGCGCTGGGCTACGACCTATGGGCACTCGCACAGGAAGGGCCGGCGGACCGGCTCAATGCGACCGAGAATACGCAGCCCGCGCTGCTTGCCGCGGGCGTGGCGCTATGGCGGCTCTGGCGCCGCCGGGGCGGGGCGGAGCCGGTTGCCGTCTCCGGCCATAGCCTTGGGGAATTCACGGCGCTCGTCTGTGCACAGGTCCTCGACTTCCGGGCCGCGGTGGACTTGGTCCGCCATCGCGGCCGCTTGATGCAGGAGGCCGTCCCCGCGGGCGCCGGCGCGATGGCGGCGATTCTGGGCCTCGATGAGGGGCAAGTGGCCGACGCTTGCCAGGCCGGCGCCGAAGGCGCCGTCGTGGAGCCCGTCAATCTCAACGCGCCGGGCCAGGTGGTCATCGCCGGCGATCGAGCCGCCGTCGAGCGGGCGGTCGAGGCGGCCAAGCGGCTCGGCGCCAAACGAGCGGTGACGCTGCCGGTCAGCGTCCCCGCCCACAGCCGCCTCATGCGGTCCGCCGCCGAGCGATTCGAAGCGCGGCTGCAATCTCTCGAGCTCAGCGCGCCGCGCCTCGCGTACGTGAGCGCCGTGGATGCGGCGCCTCATGATGATCCGGCGGATATCCGCCACCTGCTCGTCCGCCAGCTCGCGAGCCCGGTGCGCTGGCAGCACACGGTGCAAGCGCTCGAGGCGCGCGGCATCGCGGCGCTCATCGAGTGCGGCCCCGGGCGGGTGCTCACCGGCCTCAACCGGCGCATCGTGAGCCGCCCCGACTTGAAATGCCTCGCCATCGAGGACCCGGCCTCGATCGACACCGCTCTCGCGGCTGTCGCGCCGTCCGGAGGATGATATGCCGCTCCTCGAGAACGACATCGCGCTCGTGACCGGCGCTTCGCGCGGCATCGGACGGGCGATCGCGCTCGCGCTAGCACGGGAAGGGGCACGCGTCATCGGCACCTCGACGACGGAGGAGGGCGCTGCCGGCTTCGCGCGTGAGCTCGCGTCGCACGGAAACAACGGACACGGCGTCGTGCTCGACGTGGCGAGCGAAAGCTCGATCGACGCGCTGCTCGCCGAGCTCGAGCGGGCTGCCGAGATGCCCACGATCCTCGTGAACAATGCGGGGATCACGCGCGATCAACTGCTGCTGCGGATGAAGCCCGATGATTGGAGCCGCGTGCTCGAGACCAATCTCACCGCAGTGTTCCGCCTCTCGAAGGCGGTGCTGCGGCGGATGATGCGCGAGCGTCGCGGCCGCATCATCAATGTCGCCTCGATCGTCGCGCTGACGGGCAATCCCGGACAGGCCAACTATGCCGCCGCGAAGGCCGGAATGCTGGGATTCACGAAGTCCCTGGCGCGCGAAGTCGCCTCGCGCGGCATCACGGTGAACGCCGTCGCGCCGGGATTCATCGACACGGACATGACGCGCTCCATGAGCGAGGAGCAGCGCTCTGCGCTCACCTCGCAGATCCCGCTGGGGCGCCTCGGCACGCCCGAGGATGTGGCGGCCGCCGTTGTGTTCCTCGCCTCGCCGCAGGCGGCGTACATCACCGGGGAGACGCTGCACGTGAACGGCGGCATGTACATGCCGTGAGTCGCGCGCGGTCAGCCGCGACGCCGCGGCGGCGCGCAGCGTGCGTTGGATCGCCGCCACATGAACACGTGCGCGGCTGCGCGGCTCTGCGCTCGCGCTGGGCTGAAGGACATGCTGAAGGACCGCCGTTCCCTGTCGTCTGGCGGGTCTAGGTCGTGTGGCAGGTCGAGGGGTGTTCCCCTACAATACCGCGCCCGTGCCGCCGGTCCGGCGCGCACGCGGTCCGTCTAATCAGAGGATAGTCGCGTAATGAGCACGGTTGAACAGCAAGTAAAAGCCATCGTCGCCGAGCAGCTAGGCGTGAAGCCCGAGCAGGTGACGAACGATGCCTCTTTCGTCGACGATCTCGGCGCGGACTCGCTGGACACGGTGGAGCTCGTCATGGCGCTCGAGGAAGAGTTCGAGATCGAGATCCCGGACGAGGACGCCGAGAAGATCACGACGGTGCATCAGGCGATCGACTACATCAACGAGCGCCGAAACAAGAGCTGATCGCGGCTTCCGCGCTCGAGCGCGTCCGGCGGCAGGCCGGGCTCGAGCCTCCGCCTACAGGCAGCAAGTGACCAAGCGTCGCGTCGTCGTCACGGGTCTCGGCATCGTCTCGCCGGTCGGCAGCACGGTCGCCGCCGCATGGGACGCCATTCTGAGCGGCCGCAGCGGCATCGGGCCGGTGACGCGCTTCGATGTCTCCAAGTTTCCCGTGCGCATCGGCGGGCAGGTCCGCGGCTTCGACGTGAGCCAGTACCTCACGCCGAAGGAAGCCAAGCGCATGGACGAGTTCATGCATTATGGCGTCGCCGCGGGGATGCAGGCGGTCGCCGATTCCGGCATCGACTTCAGCCGGCTCGATCCGGCGCGCTGCGGCGCGGTGTGCGGCGCCGGCATCGGAGGGTTGAGAACCATCGAGGAAGAGTTCCAGGGCTACCTCGAGTCCGGCAGCCCGCGGCGCATCTCTCCCTTCTTCGTGCCCGCGACGATCATCAACATGATCTCGGGCCATCTCTCCATCAAGTATGGGCTCAAAGGTCCGAACCTCGGCGTGGTGACCGCGTGCACGACCTCGACGCACGCCATCGGGATCGCCATGCGCGTCATTCAATACGGGGACGCCGACGTGCTCATTGCGGGCGGCAGCGAGATGGCGACGACCGTATGCGGGCTCGCGAGCTTCGCGCAGGCGAAGGCGCTGTCGACGCGCAACGACTCGCCCGAGGAGGCGAGCCGGCCGTGGGACCTCGATCGGGACGGCTTCGTCCTGAGCGACGGCGGCGGCGCCATCATTCTCGAGGAGCTGGAGTTTGCGCGCCGCCGCGGCGCGCGCATCTATGCCGAGCTCGTGGGGTTCGGCATGAGCGGTGATGCCCATCATATAACGCTGCCGCCGGACGACGGGGAGGGCGCGCGGCTCGCGATGGCGAACGCGCTCGCCGATGCTCGTTTGAATCCGACCGACGTGCAGTACGTCAACGCCCACGCGACTTCGACGCCGGCCGGCGACAAGGCGGAGACGATCGCGGTGAAGCGCGCCTTCGGCGATCACGCCCGCAAGCTCGCGGTGAGCTCGACGAAGTCGATGACCGGCCATCTCCTCGGCGCGGCCGGCGTGGTCGAGGCGATCTTCTCCATCCTCGCGCTGCGCGATCAGGTGGCGCCGCCCACCATCAACTATCGGACGCCCGACCCCGAGTGCGACCTCGACTTCGTTCCGAACACGGCGCGGCGGATGCGGATCGATGTCTCACTGTCGAACTCCTTCGGCTTCGGCGGCACGAACGGCAGCCTGATCTTCCGCCGCTTCGACTGAGCCCTGCGTAGGCGCCGCAGGACGTGGCGCATAATGGACCCGACCCATGAGCCTCAGGATGCCGCTCACCGCCCCTCACGTGCGCGAGCTCGATGCGCCGCCGGACGTGCTGCGCCGCCTCGCCGCCGAGCAGCCGGCCCGTTATCCCGTCCTGCTCGAGAGCGTCGCTCGCGGACCGCTCGGGCGCGTGAGTTTGCTGCTCGCGCAGCCGCGCGCCGCGCTGTGGCTCGACCGCGACGGCCGCCTCGGCGCGTCAAATGGCGTGCCCCGACAGGGGGGCTTTCTCGACTCGCTCGAGCAGTGGTGGCTCTCGGAGCGAATCCCCTGGGGGAGCGATGCCGTGCCGGAGGTGCCGTTCACCGGCGGTTGGGCGGTCTTCCTCGGCTACGAGATGGCGCAGGAGATCGAGCCGCAGCTCGCGCTGCCGCGAGCCGAGCTGCCCTGGCGCGCCTTCGCGCTGCGCACGCCGTGCGCCCTCGCGCATCTTCCCGCGACGGATCGCGTGCTCGCGGTCGCGGAGCCGGGAGCCGAGCAAGAGCTCGACGCGCTCGAGCGGGATGTGCGGGAGGCGGCGCCGCGCGGGGGCGCGCCGGCGCCGGGTGTATATGCACCAGGACTGGGTGTATCTGCGCCGGGTATGTCTGCGCGTGCGGCATCTCGCGAGCCGGCCCTCGTCTTCCGGGTGGATGAGGAGGACCCGGCGCTGCATCTCGAGCGCGTGCGGCGCGCTCAGGAGTACATCCGCGCCGGCGATATCTACCAGGCGAATCTATCGAGGCCGTGGCAGGCGGTCCCTGAGACCGGCGCGGCCGAGCCCATGGGCGCCTGCGGGGCGAGCGCCGGGTGGAGCGCGGGAGCGGTCGCTGCATGGAGCGCGGGCGTGGTCTACGCTCGTCTCGCTGCCGCGAATCCGGGGCCGTTCGCGGCGCTCGCGCAATGGGGCGGCATCGCGGTGCTCAGCTCCTCGCCGGAGCGGCTGATCCGCGTGTGCGGCCGCGACGTGGAGACGCGGCCGATCGCCGGCACCCGTCCGCGCACCCGGCGCCCCGGCGTGGACGCGGCGGAGGCAGCAGCCCTCGTTGCGCATCCCAAGGAGCGCGCCGAGCACATCATGCTGATCGATCTCGAGCGCAACGATCTCGGGCGCGTGTGCGAGGCGGGCTCGGTGCGCGTGAACGAGCTGATGGTGACAGAGACGTACGCGCACGTGCACCACATCGTCTCGAACGTGCGTGGCCGGCTGGCGGCGGACGTGACGCCGGTCGGGGCGCTGCGGGCGGTGTTCCCCGGCGGCACCATCACCGGCGTGCCGAAGTTCCGCTGCATGCAGATCATCGCGGAGCTCGAAGGCGAGGGACGCGGCGCCTACACGGGCTCGCTCGGCTATCTCTCCCGCAGCGGCGCAATGGATCTCAACATCCTCATCCGCACGCTCACGATGCACGATGGGCGCATCAGCTTCCGCGCGGGAGGCGGGATCGTCGCCGATTCGGATCCGCAGCGCGAGATCGAGGAGACGCGAGCGAAGGCGCGCGGCTTGCTCGCCGCGCTCGGGGCCGCATCGAGCGCGGAGGGCGGGTGAGGCGGGGGCGCGTAGGAAGCAGGGCTGCGCAGCAGGCACGGATGCATAGAAGGGGTGCGTGAGATGAGCGGGGAGGCGCCCGAGGCGGCGCTGTTCAACGGCATCGATCTCTCGGGCGGCGCGCAATCCCCCGGATGGCGCGAGTGGATGTCCCTCCTCATCGACCGCGGGCTGCACTACGGCGACGGCCTCTTTGAGACGATCGCCTGCCGCCATGGGCGACCGCGATTCCTCGCGGAGCACCTGAACCGGCTCGCGCTCGGCTGCGAGCGGCTGAGATTGGGATTCGCATCGTTCGCTCAGCTCGCAGCGGAGATCGAACACCTGACGGAGGGGCGGGATCGGGCGCTGATCAAGGTGCTCGTCACGCGAGGACCGGCGACCGCTCGCGGCTATGCGCCGCGCGGAGACGAGCATGCGACCCGCATCGTGCTGCGATACGGCTGGCCCGAGGAGGATCCGCGTCGCGCACGCGACGGCGTTGCTGTGCGCGTCGCCGATTTCACGCTCGCCGAGAATCCGCGCCTCGCGGGCATGAAGCATCTCAACCGGCTGGAACAGGTTCTCGCCCGCGCGGAGCTGCAGGACACCGGACTCGATGAGGCGCTGCTCCTCAGCCGCTCCGGTTGCCTCGTGTCCGGGACGATGAGCAATGTTTTCGTCGTGCAGGGAGATCGCGTCGCGACCCCGCGTCTCGACCGGTGCGGGGTGGCGGGGGTGATGCGCCGCGTGGTCATGCGCGCGGCGGCGGAGGCGGGTATCACCGTGGAGGAGGCGCGGCTCACGCGATACGATCTCGACGCGGCGGATGAGCTGTTCCTGACGAACGCGCGGATCGGACTATGGCCCGTGCGCGCGCTCGATTCGCGCACGCTCGCTCCGGGTCCCCTTACTCGGCGGCTGCAGCGGCTCCTCGAGCCGATGCTCGAAGGAACGCCATGATCGCCCTGATCAAACGCGCCGGTCTCGCCGTGCTCGCGTTCGCGGCGCTCCTCGCTGCCGGATACGGCGCCGTTCAATGGCTCGGCCGCGAGTATCGTGCGCCGGGACCTGCCAACAACGCAATGCGCATCGAAGTGAATCCCGGCGCGACCGTGCGAGGCGTCTTCAATCATCTCGCTGCGGCCGGCGCGCTCGCCCACCCGCGTCTCACGGAGCTGTATCTGCGCATCAATGGCCGCCGCTTCAGCATCAAGGCGGGCGAGTATGAGGTACCGGCGCACGCGAGCGCGGCGACGATCGTCGACCTGCTGGCGGAAGGCCGTGTCGTGCTCGAGCAGGTGACGATCGTCGAGGGCGCGACGTTCGCCGATTTCCGCCGGGAGCTCGAGAGCGATCCGCATGTCCGCCCGACGCTGCGCGGCAAGAGCGACGCCGAAGTGATGGCGGCCATCGGCCGTCCCGGGGAGCAGCCCGAGGGGCGATTCTTCCCCGACACCTACCGCTTTGCATCGGGGACTTCCGAGACCGGCATCTTGAAGATGGCCTACGACAGGATGAGCCAGATTCTTGCGGCGGCCTGGGCCGAGCGGCTGCCCGATCTGCCGCTCGAGACCCCGTACGAAGCGCTCATCCTGGCCTCCATCGTAGAGAAGGAGACGGGTCTCCCGTCCGAACGTCCACTCGTCGCCGGCGTCTTCATCGCCAGGCTGCGCAAGGGCATGCGCTTGCAGTCCGATCCGACCGTCATCTACGGTATGGGCGCGCAGTACGCGGGCGACATTCATAGCCGCGATCTGGCGACCGACACGTCTTACAACACGTATACCCGGGCCGGCCTGCCCCCGACCCCGATCTCGCTTCCGGGACGCGATTCGATTCTCGCGGCGGTGCGGCCGCGGGAGACGGGCGCGCTGTACTTCGTGGCGACGGGCGATGGCGACGGCGGACACCACTTCTCGGCGACGCTCGCGGAGCACGATGCGGCCGTGCGGCATTATCTCGCCCGACTACGCGAGCAGGGCCTGTTGCCCGCTCAGGCGGTGAGCCACGCTGCGGCTGATCACGCCGCATTTCCCGCCGATACCCCCACGCGATCGGGAGTCGCACGGCGAGGCGCGGCTGAGAATCGACGCGGGAAGCGGGCTCGCACACGCTTGCGGGATCAAGACAGCGCCGACGCAAACAGCCCTCCAACGCCATGAGCAAAGCCCGCTTCATCACCCTCGAAGGCACCGAGGGCGCCGGCAAGAGCACGGTTGCACGGTTCGCGCGGGACTGGCTTGCCCAGCGCGGCATCAGCGCATGCCTCACGCGCGAGCCGGGCGGTACGCCGCTCGCCGAGCGGGTCCGCGCCATCGTCCTCGAGCCCGGCGGCGAGCCGATCCCGCCGGAGGCGGAGACGTTGCTCATGTTCGCGGCGCGCTCGATTCATCTGGCAAGCCTCGTGCGGCCGGCGCTCGCCCGGGGAGAATGGGTGATCTGCGACCGCTTCACGGACGCGACGCGTGCGTATCAGGGCGGCGCACGCGGCGTCTCCTCCGCGCTCATCGAGCAGGTCGCCGCCGCAGTGCACGGGGACCTCGAGCCCGATCTCACGCTCCTGCTCGACCTGCCGGTGGCGGAGGGCTTGCGCCGAGCCCGCTCCCGCGCTGAGGCGACCGATCGGTTCGAGCAGGAACGCGAAGGGTTCTTCGAGCGCGTGCGCCAAGCCTATCTCGATCTCGCCCGCCGCGAGCCGCGCCGCATCCGGGTCATCGACGCAAGCCGGCCGCTCGAGGCGGTGCAGCGGGAAGTGGCGGCGGCAATGGAGGCGCTGCTGTGAAGGAGGGGAACGATCGATCGACCACCGCAAGCGAGGCCAACGAGGCTCACGGTGCGCGGGGCACATCGCTGCGCGGCGGGGGCTCGCAGGCCGCCAGTACGCCGCGGCCACCCGCTAGCGGTGGTGCCTCGCAGTTGCGCGCCGGGCCCGCTTGGCAGCAAGTCGCCGCGGCCCCGCCATTGCCCTCCCGGGCCCCGCCGGAGGCTGCCGGCGCCGGCAGCCCCGCTCAGCCCTGGCTAGACGAAGCGAAGTCCGCTCTCCGCGCTGCACGGGCGGCAGGGCGGATGCCTCATGCCCTGCTCATCCAGGCGGCGGCCGGTACGGGCGGGGAGGGGCTCGCCCTCTGGGCCGCGCAGCTCGTGCTCTGCGTCGATTCCGCGTATGCGGCGCCTTGCGGGACCTGCGCGAGCTGTCGCCATGCCGCCGAGGGCCTGCATCCGGACCTCTCCGTCGTGCGGCCTCTCGAAGACTCGCAGCAGGTCCGCATAGAGCAGATCCGCGACCTCTGCGCGGACCTCGCGCTCACGAGCCACCAAGGCGGCTACCGGGCGGCGATCATCGACCCGGCCGACACGCTCAACCGCTTCGCCGCGAACGCGCTGCTCAAGACGGTGGAGGAGCCTCCGCCACGCACGCTGCTCGTGCTCGTCGCCGCGCAGCCGTCGAGACTTCCGCCGACGCTGCGCAGCCGCTGCCAACGCCTCGTCATCCGTCCGCCGACCCGCGCGCAGAGCCTGGCCTGGCTCGAAGCGGCCCGGGGCCCCGGGGAATGGAGCGCGGTCCTCGACGTGATCGGCGAAGCGCCGCTCGCGGCGGCGGCGCTCGATCCCGCCGTGATCGGAGCGCTGCGCGCAGAGACCCGACGGGTGCTCGACGAGGTGCGCTCCGGCACGGCTGATCCGGCGGTGACGGCCGAGCGCTGGGCCCGCTCGGAGCTCCCGCTGCGGCTCGCCTGCATCGAGAACTGGCTCACGGAACGCATCCGACATGGGCTCGCACGCGCAGACGCCGCCTCGGAATTGCGCTCCAGAGCGCACATGCCCCGCCGGGAATCGGCGATAAATCCGCGTGTGCTCTACGAGCTGCTGGACGAGGTGCGCGAGCTCAAGGCGCAGCTCTCGACGCCGATAAACCGTTCGCTCGTGCTCGAGAGCCTGCTACGATCGCTGATGAGATGAAGGCGTCTTCTGTTCGCTATATGAACGGGGTCGGGCGAGCGACCCCGAGAGAAGTTGGCCGAAGGCCATGAAAATTCGGCTGCAGGCCAGCACATGAACACGCGCGCGGGAGGCAACAAGCCGGGGCTGCTGACGCTCACCATCAAGGACAAGAGCGCCCTGTACCTCGCGTACATGCCGTTCGTGCGCAACGGCGGCCTTTTCATTCCGACGAACAGCAACTACCGCTTGGGCGACGAGGTGTTCATGCTGCTCAACCTCATGGGAGAGGACGAGAAGCTTCCCGTCGCCGGCCGCGTGATCTGGGTGACGCCCAAGGGCGCGCAGGGCAAGCGCACGGCCGGGATCGGCGTGCAGTTCAGCGAGCAGGATCGCGGCCAGACCCAGAAGAAGATCGAGACCTATCTCGCCGGCGCCCTGTCGGGCGACAAGCCGACGCACACGATGTAAGCTGCCGTAGGGATGCCATGGCCGACCGCCGCAAGGTGCCCGAAGAGTCGGGACAGCCGACCGGCGAGAGGCAGGTGGCGCTCCGTTCATGCTCGAGACTCTGCTGCCCTGGGACTTCTCACCGACGGTGCTCGCGTTCGTCGCAGCCGCCGGGACGCTCTTTTATCGAGGTACCCGTGGGGCTGCCGCGATCATCCCGCCGGCGCGCCGAGTGGCTTTCTACGCGGGGCTCGCGCTCCTTTACGCGGCGCTCCAGACGCACTGGGATTACTACGCGGGCCATATGTTCTTCGTGCATCGGCTGCAGCACTTCGCGCTGCACGATCTTGGTCCGTTCTTGCTCGCCTGGTCCGCGCCGGGCCCCGCTCTCGCTGCCGGCATGGGGCAGCGGCTGCGAGCGCGGCTCGAGGCCGTGCGCATCAGGCTGCACACTCTCGCCCGCATCGTGTTCGATCCCTGGACCGCGACGGTGCTCTTCGTGGCGAGTCTCGTGTTCTGGGTGTGGCCGCCGGTCCACTTCTATGCGATGCTGAGCAACTGGCTCTACACCACGATGAACTGGAGCGTCGTGGTGCTCGATCTGCCCTTCTGGTGGCTCATTCTCGATCCGCGGCCTCATCCCGAGTCGCGGTTGCCTCAGGGGGCACGGATCGCCATGGTCTCGGCCGTGATGCTGCCGATGATCCTCGTTGGAGCCATCATCGGCCTCTCGCGCCACGACCTGTATCCGGTATACGGGCTCTGCGGCCGCATATTTCCGTTGTCGCCGCTCACCGATCAGCAGCTCGGTGGGCTCATCATCTGGATACCGGGGAGCCTGCTCATGGTCCTCGCGGCGCTCGTCGCACTCTCCCGGCTCATGCATCAGTCCGAGGCGGACGTGCTCCGACGCCGGGCTGCAGCGGCAACGCCGGCACGCGCAGGCTCGACCCGTCGTGTCTGTCTCAGCTCGGACGCCGCAGCGCGACTGCCCCGCTCGTGAGCCCGCCCTTGAGCACGTACGCGTCGAACCCGCGCTCGACGAGGATGTAGGCAGCCGCAGAGCTGCGCCGCCCCGTGTCGCAGTAGACGACGTAAGGCGTCCCGCGGTCGAGCGTGGAGAGCTTCAAACGGATGAAGTAGAGCGGAATGTTGAGCGAGCCCTCGATGCAGAGATTCTGGTGCTCGCTCGGCAGCCGCACGTCGAGCCACTTGCCGCCGCGCGCGACGATGTCGCGGGCCTCCGCGTAGCTCGCCCACTGCAGCAGCGGCTCGTTCATGAGCTCGCGGAAATCCTGCTTCGCGAGCCGCATCAGCACGCCGTCCGTGAGCATGGTGATGGTCGCGTTGCGCTTTGCCTCGGCGATGAGCGCTTCCTCGCCGAACGTGTCGCCGGGGCCGAGCTCCGCGAGCTTGATCCCTTCGCGGTTGAGCGGCGTCTCGCGCGTGACGGAGCACTTGCCGCTCACGATGACATAGAAGAAGTCGCCTTCGTCACCCTGCTTGATGACTATCTCGCCCGACTTGTACGGGACGCGCTGCATGCGCAGAAAGATCGCCTGGATGTTCGCGGGCGGGATGCGGTGGAAGGACTTCGTCGAAAGGAGCGTTGTCATCCAGTCGTCGCCGCCCGCGGCCCCGGCCTGCGTTTGCAGCTCCTCCACCTCGTACGTGCCGGTCTGATCCCACGTGATCATCACGTCGAGAAGCTCGCTGTCGATCGCAAGGTAGCTCACCTCATCGACGGCGCGCGCGCTGAAGCGCCGGGGCAGCTGCGGCGCGAGCGGGTTGCGGGCCTCTGGCGTGCCGCCGCGGATCATGCCGATGGTGCGCTCGCCTTCCCTGAGCTCGACCAGGCCGCCGACGAGCCACACGGTGCGCTTGTCGGTTTCGCCCTCGCGGAAGAGGAAGCGGCCCGCCGACATGGTGCGGATGCTCACCTTCTTCGCGAGCGCCGCCAGGTTTTCCCGCTTCAGGCCATCGAGGGGCGCAAAGCTCTTGAGCACCTGAACGCTGGCTTCTCGTTCCTCGGCCATCGAACGGACGTACTTCTACTTGGTCTTGCGGCGATCCCGGCGATGGTAACGGGAGCGCCGCGCCGCCTCTGGAACGCCGTTCACGCTTTTCCGCCGGCTCGGCCCGCGACAGCGTCGGCTCGCGGCGCAAAACGAGAACCGCTTCGCTCCACCTGCGCCCAACCGGGATCCGGCTCGAAGCGCGGGCCGTAGCGCTCGGCGAGCTCCGCGAGGCGCGCCGTGACCGCCGCGATGCCGCGGCTGCGCGCATAGGCGAGCGGTCCGCCGCGGAACGGCGCGAAGCCCGTGCCGAAAATGACGGCCGCATCCACCAGATCGGCGTCGGCCACGACGCCCTCCCGCAGCACGGCGGCGCACTCGTTCACGAGCGCGAGGATCAGCCGGTCCTCGAGGTCGGCAGGGCCGGGCGCCGCTGCTGCTGCGGCGCGCGAGGATCGAGCGGCACCGCCCCGGGACGCGTCCGCGTCCGCCTTGATAGGCTTGCCGTCCTGCCAGCGATAGAAGCCCTCGCCGGTCTTGCGTCCCAGCTTCTTCGCCGCGACGAGCTGCTCGAGCCGCTTCAGATCGGGAGCAGGTCGGCCGAGCGCCGAGGCGATGATCTCTCCGACATCGTGCGCCACATCGAGCCCCACCACGTCCGCGAGCTCGATCGGTCCCATCGGCATGCCGAAGCGTAGCGCCGCCGCATCGATTGCGGCGAGTGGGATGCCTTCCTCCGCGGCGCGCATCGCTTCCTGCAGGTACGGCATCAGCACCCGGTTGACGACGAACCCCGGCGCGCTGCGGCATGGCACCGGGAGCTTGTCGAGCCGGCGCGCAAAGGAGAGCGCGAGGGCGACCATCGCCGGGTCGGTCCGCTCGGATTGCACGACCTCGACGAGCGGCATCGAAGCGACGGGATTGAAGAAATGCAGTCCGACGAGCCGGTCGGGCCGGACGAGCTTCGCCGCGAGCGGCCCGAGCTCGAGGCTCGAGGTGTTCGTGGCGAGGAGCGCACCGGGCTTCAAGCGCGGCTCGAGCGAGGCGTAGAGCTCGCGCTTCGCATTGAGGCTTTCAAAGATCGCCTCGATGACCACGTCGGCCTCGGAGACGCCATCGCCGGCCACATCGGCGCGCAGGCGCTCCCGCGCGGCGGCGCGCTGCGCGGGATCGCGCAGTCGTTTCTCGAACAGCTCCCCGGAGCGCGCGATGGCGGGGTCGACGAACTCCGCGGCGCGGTCCTGCAGCGTGACGTCGAAGCCGCGCAGCGCGCACCAGGCCGCGATATCGCCGCCCATGACGCCTGCGCCGATCACGTGCACGTGCCGGACGTGCTGAGCCGCCTTGCCGGCGAGCGACTTCAGCCGATCCTGCAGCAGGAACACGCGCACGAGCTGGTGCGCGGTCTCCGTGCCGAAGAGGCGCGCGATCGAATGCGCCTCCGCGACGAACGCCGCTTCGCCCCGCGCCCCGTGCCGCGCCCAAAGGTCGATCAGCGCGTAGGGAGCCGGATAATGCTCGCGCGGCGCCTTCGCGGCGACTTGTTTGACGAGAGTGGGTTTCACCAGGGGCCGCACCGGCGCGAGATTCAGCGCTCGCTCGATGAGCGGCGCACGGCGGCGCGGCGGGGGGCGCAGCACGCATTCGCGCGCCGCCGCTTCGAGCTCGTCCGCGGCGACGAGTCGATCGACGAGCCCGATCGCGAGCGCTCGGTCCGCCCGGACCGGGCGCCCCGTGAGCATCAGCTGCATCGCCGGCCGGACGCCGAGGAGCCGCACCGAGCGCACGGTGCCGCCGAACCCCGGATGAATGCCGAGCTGGATCTCCGGCAGTCCCAGAGAGAGCCGATCGTCGCCGACGGCGATGCGGTAGCGGCAGGCGAGCGCGAGCTCGAGCCCGCCCCCGAGCGCAAATCCATGAATGGCCGCCACCGTCGGGCAGCGCAGCGCCTCGATCCGATCGAGCACGACTTGGCCGGCGCGCGCGAGATCGAAGCCTTGCTCGGCGTTCTCGAGCGTCGTGAACTCGCGGATGTCGGCACCCGCAATGAAGCCGCTCGCCTTGGCGGAGCGCACGATGAGCCCTCGCGGCGGCGAGGCCGCGAGCGGCTCGAGGAGCCGGCCGAGCTCGGCCAGCACCTCTCGCGACAGAACGTTCGTCGAGGTCCCGGGCTTGTCGAACGCGAGCCAAACGATGCCGTCGGCATCACGCTCCATCTTCCAGGCAGTCGTCATCGCTGGGGTCGTCATCGCGGGTTCACCTCGAAATCGCAGACGAGCGGCCGGTGGTCGGAGAAGCGAACATCGGGAACGCGGAACTGGGTCACCTCGATTCCGGCGCTCACGAGAATGAAGTCGAGCTCGATCCGCGGCACTCTGGCCGGGAAGGAGGGCAGGCCCGCGGCATTCGCGCTCATGAGGCCCGTCGCGCGCATGAAGAGGTAGATCTCGTGCGTGCCCCAGAACGTGTTGAAATCGCCGGCGACGATCGCCGGCTTGTGGGAGCGCATGACGAGATCGTGCAGCGAGCGCAGCTGCGATTGCCGCTGGCGGTATTTGAGGGAGAGGTGCACCAGGAAGACGCACACGTGCTCCAGCTCGAGCTCGATGATGAGCCGCTTGATGCCCGTATCGAAGTAGTGGAAGCGCGCACCCCTCACGTGCGGAGCGGACAGGAACGCATTCGCCTGTTTGCGCACGATCGGCACGAACTGATTGATGGAGCTCGCGCCGTACTTGCATTCGTAGGCGGAGTAGTGGCCGAGCTCGCGCGCGATGTACTCCGCCTGGTTCAGCATCCCCGTGCGGATGGAGCCCGTGTCGACCTCGATGAGCCCCGCGATGTCCGGGCGTTCCTGCCTCAGGAACTCCGTGATGCCGTGCAGGATGCGGCGGTTGCTGCGCAGATAGCCGGCGCCCGGGACAGGGAGGTGGAAGGCAGGACCGGTGCCGGTGGCGTATCGGATGTTGTAGACGAGCAGGCGCAACTGAACCGCTTCGGCCGTCACGGAAAGCGCTGCATTTTACTCTCGATGCACTGCAGCGGGACCGTTTTGCCGGACGCGGCCGGCTGTGCGACACTCTCGCAGCCGTCATGTCGCAAGCGAATCCCGTCCGCCTCTTCGTCACCCACCTCTGGGAGGCGAGCGACGACTACCTGCGGGTATTCGAGTACCTCGAGAGCGCGCGCAATTTCTTCTACCGCAATTTCAGCGCGCTCGAGCAGCGGCCCGCGGGCGACAAGGAGGCGCTGAAGGAGGAGCTGCGCCGGCAGATCACGCCGGCCGAGGCCGTGATCGGGCTCTCGAGCCTCTACGAGCGCGATCGCGACCTCTCGACGTTCCAGCTGCTCTATGCCCAGGCGTGTCAGAAGCCCGTGATCCTGCTCAAGCGCTTCGGCGAGTCTCGTCCGATCCCGAAGGCGCTCGCCGATCTCGCGAACGAGGTGATCGACTGGGACGAGCGGGCGCTCGTCGACGCCGTGCGGCGCCAGGCGCGTCACGAGGACACGACGCGCTGGGATGTGATCGAGTTCAAGCTCGATTGAAGCTGCTCGCCGGTGGACTATAATCAGCTATAATAATAACTCATAAAACATTGATTATACTGGAGTTTTATGGATGAGATCCAGCCCATGCCGTCGCAAGCTGCTGCCGCCCGTGACCACACGTGAGGGCACACGGAGACTCGCGGCCAATGACCGCCAGGGGCCAATGACTGCCAGGGGCGGCCCCTGTGCTCCGGGAGCGTCGCCTGTGACGCAGCCAAAGGCCCTTAGAGCCTACATCGCCAGCCGTCTCCATCTGGCGTATGATCGAGCTACCTGCCTCGAGAGGTTGAGCTCATCGTGGATCTGTTTTCACCGCGACATCTGCTGATCGTCCTGCTCATCGTGCTGCTCGTCTTCGGCACCAAGAAGCTGAAGACGATCGGCTCCGACCTGGGCGCTGCGTTTCGCGGCTTCAAGGAGTCGATGAAGGAGGGCGAGCAGGAGGCGGACGAGACGGCGAAGCCGTCCGACGTCAAGCAGCTCGCCAGCAGCGAGAAGCCCGCGGAGCGGCCCACCGCCACCCCGGCGGATAAGGCGACGCACGCCTGAAGCGCGCGCCATAGCGCGCCCTGTCAACGTCCTTCAGGACGACCCTGCCGGCGATTGCCCGCGAAGGCGGGCAATCGAGCGCACGCCGTTGTGGGTCAGCAGATCGAGCCGCACCTCTGCGCGTTGAGCCGTCAACAGAATCACGCGCGGAGCGCGCGGAAGCGAGCCGAGCCGCATCGTCCTCGTGAACGGTCCGCCGTGCGGCCCGGCAAAGAGCGCAGCGAGCACCGCGACCGCGGCGATGGCGCCGAGCAGGAGAGGGAGCCAGTGCGCTCGGGCGCTGTGCGCGGTCTCGGTCCTGCCGTTCGCGATCCGCGCCGCCGCCTGAGCCGGACCTTGAAACGCGACGTGGTACACGGCATGCGTGACACCGAAGGCAATGAGCGCCGACCAGATGATGTCCGAGAGGAGTGCCCGCCGGCCGCCATGCGCGCCGCCCCGAGCGCGCTCCCCGCGACGAGACCTACGCCGAGCGAGCCCGCGGCCCAGGCCGGGCGGCGACGCCTCCAATGGCACGGCGCGACGCCGACCACGCCGCTCACGCACATCGCCATCCAGGAGGCGCTCGACGGCAAGTTCGTGAATTGGATGGAGAAGGTGACCAACGAGCAGTACCGGACCGGCGAGGTGACGTGATCTGAGACTCGCGGGCGACAGGCTGGTCACCGGGCTATTGCGGCTCGAATAGGCTATACAGCTCGTCCTCCTGGGCGAAGTGCAGCGCAAGGATCGCGTGCAGCCCATACAGCACGCGGCGAAGGTCTCGAAGATCTTCCGTCCTCGGTCCGTCTGCCGGGAGCTGCGCGACCAGGCGGCCGAAGAGACGAGTGAGCCGATGGATCTCGTGATGCGTCTGGATGAGCGGGCCGGTCGGGTCCTCGTCTCTCAAGAGATCGGCGATCAGAGGGTACGCCGTCTTCTGCTCCTCGCGCTCGTGCGGGAGCAGCTCCTTTTCCAGCATGTCGCGAGCGCGCTCGAGCTGTGCGCGTGCTTCGGGTTGAGGCAAGGACTCGAGCCGGGAGGCGAGCGAGGCAAGCTCCGCGACGTAGGGACGCAGCGCCCGGTGGTTTGACGCAAGTCCCGCTGCGAGGGCCGCAGTATCCGGCCTGCCATAGGGCGTGACGCGGCCGGCTCCAAGCGCACGTAAGGCATTCAGAATGACGAGGACGTCAATTCCCTCCTGCAGAAGGGCTCCAGCAACCGGTGGAATGTAGCCCGCGGCGGCGAAAGCCATCGCCAGCATCGAGAGCCCCATCCCGGCGAGCACGCTCTCGAGCGCAATCCGCCGCGTCCGCCGCGCAATGAGCGTGGCGACGAGCAGACCTTCCAACCGATCGGACGTGAGGACCACGTCGGCTGCCTCCGAGGCGGCCGTTGCGCCGCGCGCACCCATGGCGACGCCGACATCAGCGAGGGCCAGGGCCGGAGCATCATTCACGCCATCTCCGACCATCACTGAGATGCCTTCGGAGCACACGAGCCGGATGACCTCGACCTTCTCCTGCGGGGCCCGTTCCGCGAAGACCCGATCGACGCCCAACGCGTCGCCGACGAGCTCGGCCACATCGGGGTGATCGCCCGTCACCATGTAGATGTGCCGGATGCCCGCTGCCCGCAACGACCGGAGCGCGCGCGGAGCCTGCGGGCGGATCGGGTCTTGCAGGAGTAGAACACCGGCCAGCGCCCCATCGACGGAGACATACACGCTCGCTGAGCCCTCCACCGCCGTGCGCAGCTCGATCGACCGGAGCGCTCCGGTCGACGTGACATCGGGTGCAACGAAACCGCGCTGCCCGACGGCCACGCGGCGACCCTCTACGGTGCCCGCGATGCCCGTACCCATCTGCTCATGCACGTCGACCGGAAAGACGAGGTCGACGCTGCGGCTGCGCGCTTCCGCCAGGATCGCCGGCGCGTACGGGTGAATCGATACTTGCTCGAGCGATGCGGCGTATCGAACGATCTCGTCCGAGGAAAAGGCTCCAAACGTCTCGACTGCGGCGATCTGAGGGCGCGCCGAGGTCACGGTGCCTGTCTTGTCGAGCAGCAGTACGGTCGCACGCCCGAGCGTCTCGAGCGGGCCTCCACCCTTCACGATGATCCCGTGCTTCGCAGCGCATGAGACGCCGGCAATGATCGCTGCAGGAGCGGCCAGGATGAGCGGGCAGGGCGTGGCGACCACGAGCACGGCGAGGGCGCGCACGAGGCTTCCTTCCTGCAGCCAGGCAAAGGCGGCGAGCGCGAGCGTCAGTATCAGAAAGCCGAGCGCATAGCGATCCGCGAGCCGCACGAACGGCACCTTCGACGCTTCCGCCGCCCGTACGAGCCGGATGATGCCGGCATAGGTGCTCTCCGCCGCACGGGCCGTCACACGCAGCTCGAGTGGCGCTCCCGCATTGGTTCCGCCGCTCCTCACCGGTGCTCCGGATTCGAGTCGGACGGGTTTCGATTCACCGGTGAGCGCTGACTCATCGAGCACCGCGCTCTCTGACGTGAGGATGCCGTCGACCGGGACGACCTCACCAGGCTTCACGACCAGCAAGTCGGCGACGGCCACGTCGTCGACGCCCACGTCGATGATGTCAGCGCCGGCGCGTCGATGTGCGATGCGCGGGGCGCGCCGGATCAGGGCGGGAGCTCGCGCCTGAGCAGCCGGCGAACGGTCTCGATCGCGGGGCGAGAAGCAGCCGCTGCCAAGGAGACTCTGTGCTCAGGTGATCCACGACATGAGAACCGACTGCCCGAGTGCGCCGCGGGCATGCGTGCCTTGGTGCGCTACGTGACCGCGCTCACTCCGGGCCAAGGGCTTCTCCCGTGCCGCGAGCTCGCGCTCGAGGGCGAGCTCGCGCATGCGAACGACGACGGCCGCTCCCTCCTCGAGGCGGCGGCAGAAGGGGATCATGAGCTTGATATTGGTGAGCCCGAGGACCTCGCGCGCGCTTCATCGCCGCGCACTCGAGCGCGAAGCCCTCCGCGTAGGCGGGATGCGTGTAGCGGTAGGCGCCACGGAAGCCGAGCATCGGATTGTCCTCCTTGGGCTCGAACCACCGGCCGCCGGTGAGCCCCGCGTACTCGCTCGTCGTCGGTGACTCGCTCGGGATGCAGGAGCGCAATCGGATGCGCCTTGATGTGTTCGGTGATGATGAACTCCATGCGCGCGAGGCCGACGCCGTCGTTCGGCAAGAAGCTCATCCGGAAGGAGAGTTCGGGATTCGCGAGGATCAGCATCATCTTCGTGCGCGGACGCTCGCGCTGCGCGAGGTCGGTGCGTCGCACCTCGAAAGGCAGACTGCCTCCGTAGACCTTTCCCGTATCGCCCTCCGCGCAGGAGACCGTCACGAGCTCCCCGCTCACCAGTCGCTCGGTGGCATTCTCGGTTCCGACGATCACCGGGATACCGAACTCGCACGCGACGATCGCGGCGTGGCACGTGCGACCGCCGCGATTCGTGACGATCGCCGCGGCGCGCCGCATGAGCGGTTCCCAGTCGGGCGTGGTGCTGTCTGTGACCAGAACCTCCCCCGTCTGGAATTGTGCGATCTGCGTGCTGTTGGCGATGACGCGCACGGGACCGCTCGCGATACGGGCCCCGACGGCGCGGCCGGAGACGATGGCGCGGCCCGCCTTCCCGAGCACGTACTCCTCCAGCACCGTGCCGCGCTTCTGCGACGCGCTCGTCTCCGGCCGCGCATGAACCACGTAGAGTCCGTGGTCGAGGCCGTCCTTCGCCCATTCGATGTCTATCGGCACAGGCTGGCCGGCACGCTCGCTGTAGTGTCGCTCGACTTGATCGCGTAGTCGGCGAGCACGACTGCATCCTCGTCGCTCAGGCAGAATCGCTCGCGATCGGCCTGCGGCGTCGGAACGTTCCGTGTCGCCTCGCGCGTGCCGCCTTCCGCGCAGACCATCTTGATCTTCTTGCTCCCGAGCGCGCGGCGCAGGACGGCTCGATGTGCCTTCGCGAACGTCGGCTTGAACACTATGAGCTCGTCGGGCTCGACCGCGCCCTGTACGACATTCCCGCCGAGCCCGTAGCTGCCCGTGATGAGCACCACGTCGCGGAAGCCGCTCTCGGTATCGAGCGTGAACATCACGCCGCTCGAGGAGAGATCGGAGCGGACCATCTTCTGTACGCCGATGGAGAGGGCGACCTTGAAGTGGTCGAAGCCATTGTCGGCGCGGTAGTGGATGGCGCGATCGGTGAACAAGCTCGCGAAGCAGCGCCGGCAAGCGTCCAGGAGCTTCTCCTCGCCATGGACGTTGAGGAACGAGTCCTGCTGTCTGGCGAAGCTCGCCGTCGGCAAGTCTTCGGCCGTCGTCGAGCTGCGGACCGCGAGGCTCACGTCGGGACTGCATTCTTCCCGGAGGTCGGCGTAGGCGCCGAGAATCTCGCGTCTCAGCACGTCGGGAAGCCCCGCGCCATAGACGATCTCCCGGGCGCGGCGACCACGCCGCGCCAGATCAACGGCATCGTTGACATTCAGGCCGTTCAGTACCTCGCGCAACGGCCCCCATGCGTTCGCGCGGCCGAGCACGTCCCGGTAGGCCTCCGCCGTGATCGCGAAGCCATTCGGAACGAGGATGCCCTCCGGCCGCAGCGCTCGTTACATTTCCCCGAGGGGGGCGGTTTTGCCGCCGACGAGCGGCACATCGGAACCTTCGATCTCGTCGAAGAAGCGGACGTAGCGTCGCGTCTTGCGGGCCGCACCGTCGTTCTCCAGCCACCGGTCCTTCCGGGGTAGTCACGTGCGCTGCGCGGTATCCGTCGCGCTCTCGGCCGTGACCACATCGGTCGAAAGCGCGCGCTTGCCGCGCAGAGAGTTGGCGACGAGACAGCCGTGCTCGGCCCGCTCGAGGAGCCGCCGCGCTTGGGTCGCGTCGGCCCCGGCCGGAACCACGAGCCGCACCGTCGTCGCAAAGTCCGTGAATCGCGCCTGACCCTCGATCCGCTCGAGCGTACCTTCGACCCGGCAGTCGAGCGCGATCCATTCGAAACGCGCCGCTCGAGCAACAGCCCGAAACGTGAGGATGAAGCAATCCGCAACCGCTGCGATGAGCAGTGTCTCCGGCGACCAGACGCCGCCCGGTCCGTCAAATTCCGGGGGCGGCGCCGTTTCGATTGGCGGCACGCCCGGCGCTGAGACGGTCACCGCGCCTGCTGCGCGGCCGGCGGCAGAGGCGATGTAAAGGTGTGGATAGGGCTGCATGACACCACGGTACGTGCCCGCCGGTCGTGCGCAAATCCGCACTTGTGCCTATTCTGGTTCGCGCGCCGCCCACGCCCTCGATCGGACTGAACCGGTGCCGCTGCACAATCTGCCGGCCGCGCAGCAGCTCGAGCGCTTGACCGCCGAGTATCTTCTCGGGCAACTGACCGAGGCGGCCACCGATTCGCTCGCAGCGGAGAACGGAGCGCGATTCGCGACGATGGAATCGGCGCACGATGACGTCTCGCGAAAGCGAGAGTCGCCGCATCTCCAGGCCTCGCACGCGCGTCAGGAGGAGGTCACGGCCGAGCTGCTCGAAGCCCAGCAGATGCTTCAGCCGCACCGCCGGCTTCACATGCGCCTCGACCGCTTCGCGCACCATCGCCCGCAGCTCCTCGGCGCACCTCGGTGCGCAACCCACGATACCGGAAGTGATGCATCGGGTCGAGCGGTACGTCGTCTCCGGGCGGAACATACGGGGTGAGGTGAAACGGCCGGTTCTCGAGCAGCCCATTCGCGAAGCCCGGCACGAGGTACGGAAGCGGCAAGTACTTGTACGTCAAGCCGGTCGCGCTCTTCTGAAGCCCGGTGAAGCGCTGGTCGATTCGTCCGTCGCGATCGAGGAACCCCTCGACCGAGGCGCCGCCCGGGGCCGCATAAGCGCCGAAATGGTGATCGAAGCTCCGATTCTCCTGGAAGATGACGACTGCAGCGGCTCCGTGCTGAAGTCACGGGGCTGCCCTACAATCAGCGCGTAATCCACCGCGATTGCCGGCGGTGCGAAGTACGCAACCGAGCATGGCTTGGGTCCAATGAATCTGCTGATCATAGGGCACGCCACCGCCTTCGAGCGAGACGGGAAGCGATGGCCCGACGATCGTATGCGCCCGTTGACATCCAAGGGCATCGCTCGCGCGCGCCAGGCGGCCAAGGGATTGAAGCGGCTCGTCGATCGCCCGGAGCGCATCCTCACGAGTCCGCTCACGAGAACCAAGCAAACTGCCGAGATCCTGACCCAGTTCGCCGGTTGGCCTGCCGCGGTCGATTGACCGGCGCTCTCCCCGAGCGAGTCCGCGGAGGCGGCGCTCGAGGCGCTGCGCAGCGACGCACAGAAGAAACTCATCGCCGTCGTCGGTCATCAGCCAGGATTGGGGCGGCTGATTGCGGCGTGTGTGCCAGGCGAGGTTCAAACTCGGGCATTCGAGCTCAAAAGATTCGGCATCGTGCACGAGCGCCGACTACGTACCTTGATTTCCGTCGCCAGAGGCCAGCGCGAAGCGGAGCTTGCCAAGCGGATTGGCTATTCGACCGAGCCGCACCTGCTCGAGCGATCCACTCAAAATCCGGAATCGGCTGTGCTACGCCCACGGGTCGCTGCTGCCGATACAGCCGCGCATCAAGCGCGGCATCGTCAAGCTCCGCCGGCAACGGCCAGCCAACTCCAGCCCGCTCGGCGCGCCAAAGGCAGATCTGAACGCTCGAGCGCGCGCAGCCGACGCTACGGGCAATCTGTCGCTCGCTGAACCCCTCGGCTTGCAGCCGCAAAATCTCTCGAATCCGGCGCACGGACAACCTCTCTTGGGCCACCTTCTTGATCTCCCCCGCTTGCGGAAAGGAGACCACGGTAGCCATGGTTGCCCTGCATCACGAACTGGACCGACATGCCCCTGAAACCCTGGACCGACATGCCGTGAAATCCCTGGCCGGCATGGTGTGAAATGCTGGACCGACTTGCCGCGAAATCGTGGACCGACATCGCGCGAATTACGCAACCTGATCAGTATCGGGCACGCGAGGCGCCCAGACACTACGGACAATCTCTGATGGCGATGGCCTCTCCGGTTGGCAAAGTAAGCGGCGGCGCGTCGGATCGTCATGAGCATGCGTACGCTTTCTCCGGGCATACATCCTGATGCTGAGTCGCTCCGCCATGAGAGATCAGCTTGAGCTCGCGCTCCTGGGCGCCGCACTCGCGGGTCTCCTCACCGGAGCGCTCGCGCAGTACTTCGGCGCACAGGATGCGGGCACGTGGTCCTACGTCGCCTCCGTCGGCCTGGTCTTGATCCCGACGACCTTCGCGACAGTGCGTCGGCTGCTGAAGGGCGAGATCGGGGTCGACTTGATCGCGATCCTCGCGATGATCGGCGCCGTCGCGATCGAGGAGTACCTCGCCGGGGCAATCATCGCGGTGATGCTGACGGGAGGCACTGCGCTCGAGCGATTCGCGGTCGCTCGCGCCCGGCGTGAGCTTACCGCCCTGATCCGGCGCGCCCCGCGCATCGCACATCGACGCGCCGGCGCTGACATCATCGACGTGGGCGTCGACGACGTGGCCGTCGCCGACTTGCTGGTCGTGAAGCCTGGTGAGGTCGTCCCGGT